>Ga0075421_100004281_pt1 | contig 17239 bp, 18 predicted proteins | sample SoiMetdeltSBSDD5_FD_75292 | JGI IMG/M metagenome (GOLD analysis project Ga0075421, IMG submission 75292) | Bulk soil microbial communities from a Populus tree surrounding site in Tennessee, USA - Soil MetaG P. deltoides SBSDD5 | ecosystem: Environmental > Terrestrial > Soil > Tree plantation...
CCGACTGCACGGCGCACGTGGTACCCGACACCGTCGCCGGAGGAGCGACCATCGCGAGAATCGGCCAGCATGCTTGCGGCGCATTGGCTCCCGCGGGCGGCTGATAAGTGGTCGGATAGCGCACCGTATAGTTCGTGATGAGCGGCTGATTGGCTGGAGTGGTTTGGCCGCCCGTAGCCAGCGCGAGATCGGCGGCGGTGATCTGGCTGCGATAAATCTCCGCCGTCGGCGGCTCGATGGTCACGGCGCCGAACAAGCCTGACGTCAATTGCCCGCCGCAGTTGCCGCAGTTGCCGCCTTCGGCCATGGAGGTCGTGCTGTAGGCGAGGAACGTCCCCAGCTGGGCCGCATAAAGCGTGTAGATCGTCGAATTCCCCGGCGTGACGAATGCCGGCCGGCTCGGATTGGCCGTATTGTCATTGGCGCCGGCCATTGTGCCGTCGGAGTTTATGTTGTCGATGAGCTCCAGGCCGCTGACGTGGAACGAGACGTTCGTGGTCGTCGGCTGCAGCGTCCCGTTGGCCGGATTGGGTGTGCCGAGATAGTTCGTGAGCGTGATCTGCAGGCAGTCGCCCTGCCGTGCGCGCAACACGATCGGCCGTGGCCTCTTCGTGCTCCGCAGCCGCGCGTTGCCCGCCGAGAGCGTGTTGCCGGTGATCGGCACCAGATCGCTGACCAGCGCGAACGTCATCCCCTGCGGCATGGCCGCGCCGAGGCGATTCAGCATGAACGGCTGATCGATGGCGGCGATGCTGGCGGTGATCGTCGCCGGTCCCGAGAGTCCGGAGCTTGGGGGCGGACAGGTCACGGTCTGCGCCGATACGACGGAGGCAAGGAGACAAAGGACGACCACGAAAAGGGTCTTGCGCATAGAGAGATCTCCTCGTCGAATGAACGTTCGGGAAAGAGTTTACGGGCTAATTCAAAGACGCTCCGGCGCGGCCGGTTGTGAAGGAAGCACCCCGATTTCGTCGCACCGCATCCGCACGAGCTCCCTCAGCTTCCGGGCCACGGCGCGATAGGTCTCGGCCGGCTTCCCGATCGGATCGTCGATGTCCGCGCCGCCATCGAGGCAGTGCGTCTTCCCCGCGGCATCCGGGAACCGGCCGGCGATCGCGTCGCGTTGCGCTCGCGTCATCGTGTACACGACGTCCGCCTTCTCGACGAGCTCGCGCGTGAGCGGACGGGCCGCATGCGGAGTCGCAGGAAGGATGTCGAGCGCATGCAGCGCGTCCTCTGACTCGGACGTCATCGGCGCGCCATCGTTCGCTGCGAGTCCCGCGCTCTCCGCGAGCACGCCGGCATCTCCGCCGAGGCGCAGCGCGATCTCGGCGTTCGCGATGGCCGCGGCCATCGGAGACCGGCAGGTGTTGCCGCTGCAGACGAAGAGAAGGAATCGGGGAAACGGTTCAGGAGATGCCACGACGGTCCCTTTCAGCTCGAGCTTCCACAGTCGCTCGACGATGTGATGCGCGGGAGAGAGCAGCAGCAATGCCGCGACGATCAGCGCCGCCGATCCGATTTGCGACGAAGGCGGCGGCGCCACGCCGCCAATCGCCGTGAGCGCGTACGCCGCGACGATGCCGGCCAGGAGACTCGCGGCGCGGTTGAGCGGAATGCAGAACGTGTTCTCGCGCCGGTCGAGGTAGATCATCGTTCCGAAGACATACAGGCCGGCGTACAGCACGCCGATCAGCAGCGCCGGAACGACCGCTTCGGCATGCTCGCTCCGGAACGTCGTGAAGCCGCGCCGCAGCGCGATCATCACCGGACCGGCGCCGATCCCCGCGAGGATCGCCGGAATCGCGAGTAGGAATCCGCACGCGACGAAGAGCTCCTGCACGAAGTAGCGCCGCGTGTGCGCGATGTCGTCGACCTTCGCGCACTTGGTCATGCACGGCAGCCGCAGCAGATAGCCGCTCAGATACAGCGCGAGGTTCACCGCGGCGGCGATGGTGAACGCGTACTGACTCACTGCGCTGAGCGAGATCGGGAGCGCGGCGATGCTGCAGAGCAACGCGACTTGCGAGAACCATCGCATGCGGCGCCCGAAAGCCATGTCCACGAACGGCGCGATGACGAGAACTCCGCCGCGCATGAGCAGCAGCGCGAGCACGATCGAGACGCCCTTGAAGGTGTACGCGAGCGTCGTCGTGGCGATGATGAGCGCGGTTCCGAGTCCCGACAGAACGACCGGCGGCGTGATGCCCCGCAGATGCCGCCATCCGCCGAACGAGATCATCGCGATGGCCACCGCGCCGAGCGTGCCGAGGATCGTCATGGGCAGCAGCTCGAATCCGGACAGCCCTCGCGGAACGCCGGGGAACAGTCCGGACGTGACGGCCTTCGTGAGCGCGCTGTAAGGCGCATACAGAACGAAGTAGCCGCATGCGAACAGCCAGATGGCGCGATGCGGGAGTCTCATGGCTTGTAGAACGACGCGTCGAAGTTTTTGCCGAGGAGTGCGCGGCCGACGGTGGCCAGCACCTGATCGTCGTTGTCGTGGCGGATGTAGATCGAGAGATCGCGGTAGATCCGTTCGAGTGCGCTAGGGCGGTTGAGACTCCGCGCCCCGCACGCCCGCACCGCGTGCTGCACGGTCTCCTCGGCGAAATGCTCGACGAGATGCCGCGCACGGCTGCCGGCGATTTGCGCTTCCTCGACCGCGCCGCTCTCCCAGAGACTCGCGACGTGACGCAGCCAGAGATGGCCGCTGTCGACGTTCATCGCCATCGCGGCGAGGTGATGCTGGACGTACGGATCATCGCCTTTGTTCTGCGTGCCGACGTACGCCAGCGCGTATTCGAATGCCGCTTCCGCCGCGCCGAGGAACGATGCCGCGTAATGCGGCGCGAAACAGGTCTGCCATCCTTCGCGCAGATAGCGGCCCGGCGCGCCGATGATGTTCGCGTCGGGAACGAACGTGCGGTCGAAGCGCGCCGCGTGACTGACGGTGGCGCGCATGCCGATCGGGTTCCACCACGAGCCGTCGAACGTGATCGATGGATCGGCGAGATCGACGGCCATCAGCAGCAGCGTGTCCGGCGATCCGCTGGCGTGCCGCGCGCCGCCGGGACCGGCGCTGTTGACGAGCAGAATCGCCCACCGCGCGCCGCCCGCGCTCGTGCAGAACGCCTTTGTTCCGTCGACGATCCAGCCGCCGTCGGTGCGCTCGACGGAAGTGCCGAAGCGCGGTTTCTCGCCGAGCGCGCGCGACTGCGGTTCTCCGCTCCACGCCACCCACATCTCGCCGCGCTCGACGACGCCGGCGAACCAGCGCGCCTTCTGCTCTTCGTCGGCGATGCCTTCGAGAATGACCAGCGAGTTCGCGTGCCCTTCCCAGCAGCGCGCGAGCGAGAGGTCGGCCTTCGCGAGCTCTTTCGTCATCATCCAGAGCGTGAAGACGTCGCCGCGATAGGGACCGAGGTTCAAGCCGCCGTATTCGCGCGGCACGCACGGCGCGAGCAGTCCGGCCGCGAAGAGATCCTCGAAGTCTTCGCGGGGAAAGGTCGCGGTCTCGTCGTACAACGGAGCGCGCGCGGCGAATCGATCGCGTGCGAGCGCACCCACGCGTTGCACCAGCGCGCGCTGCTCGGCGGTGAGATAGATGTCGGCAATCGCGCGCGGCTCCGGACGTGCGGCGTGAAGGTGTTCGGGATGGACGGCGCTCATGAGCTCTGCCGCCAATAGAACTCGCGGGTGAAGTAGCTCGAGCGGTCGCTGTCGTCTTTGATGCGATTGAACGTCGCGACGACGAGAACCCCGCCCTTGATGTTCGCCTGCATGTGCACGTCGGCATAGCCGAGGTCGAACACGGCGCTGAACGCCATTCCCTCTTTCGAATCGATGGCATCGGTGAAGACGTGCGCGGCGACGGATAAGTCCCAGGCGCGGATGATCAGCGCTTCTTCTCTGGCGATGTCGATGCGAGGAATCCAGCGCGACGCGGTATTCGTGTTCTGCCACGAGCCCTCGAGTGCGGCCGTGTCGAGAATGACGGCAGGTTCGGCGAAGGTGGCGTCGGTCATTGCGTCACCTGATGGAAGAACTCGCGCGTGAAGATGTCGGAGCGCGCGCTGCCGTCTACGAATCGATTGAAGCCGGCGAGGACCAGCAGTCCGAGGTTGACGTTGCCCTGCATTTCGCTCTGCAGGAATCCGTGGTCGTAGCGGACGATGAATCCGGAGCCGGTAGTGGATGTGATCGCGTTCGCGAAGAGCGCGTCGGCGGGACGCGTGCCCCAATCACTCGGCGACGGTTCATCTCCGCCCCACAAGTGCACGGCGATGTTGGAGTCGGCGTCGCGCGCGATCTCGACGCGGCGGATCCACTGGCCCGGTTTCTCGTTCGTCTTTTCCCAGACGCCGAGGAACGGGGTGAGATCGAGGGCATTCATGTGGTTCTCCTTCATCGCGTCTGTGCTGCGATCTCGCGGCGAGGCTGGATGTGCGCGACTCGATCGGCGACGCCGCTCGGCATCTCGTCTCCCGTCATGAGCTGGAACTGGCTGCGCACCTGCGCGAGAAGAACGTCGACGCCGTCGATCGTGACTTGTCCCGCCATCCGCGCCGCGGCGACAAGCGGCGTCGGTTTCATCCCGTAAACGAGGTCGACCACGACGATGTCCTTGCGCGCCGGATCGACGAGGAACGGCAGCGACTGGCCGTCGCGGCCGAGCGGCGTCGCGTTGATGACGATCGAGAAGTCGTCGGTCGAAAACTTCGACAGCGGAATGAACGGAAGGTGGAGCAGGCGCGCGGCGAGCGCGCCGCGCTCGAGACCGCGATTGACGAGCGTGACGCCGGCTCCGGCCTTCACGAGCGCGGCGGCGATCGCGCGTCCCGATCCGCCGCAGCCGACGACGGCCACGCGATGGCTCGCGGGCTCGACACCACGGTCGCGCAACGGAAGAAGAACGCCCTCGGGATCCGTGGTGTGCGCGGTCCAGACGCCGTCGCGATCGCGCGAGACGTAGTTCGCCGCCGCGGCCTGCCGCACGAAATACGTCGTCGCACCTGCCTGATCGTGAGCGACTTCCTTGTAGGGCGACACGACGCACATGCCGCGAAGAGGAAGTCCGAGAACGTCGAGAGTGTCGCGGGCGACGACGGCTTGCCAGAAGTCGTCGAAGTTCGTCACGTGAAACGGCACGTACAGACTCGGCCGCCCGAGAATGCGAAACGCGGAGTTGTGCAGCCGCGGCGAGAGCGAGCGATACACGGGATTGCCGGCGATCGCGAACAACTCCGCGGCAGGATGCACGAAGGGGAGGCCGTAGTCGGCGACCAGTTGCGCGGCGGAGGGGATGCCGTCGCTCTCGACGTCGTCCGCGACGGAGCCGAAGACCGCGGGAGATCCCAGCTGCAGCGCGGCGATGCGCGTCCACATCGCAGACGGACCTTCCGCGTAGGCGGCGACATCATGACGGCCGGCGGAGCGCAGCAGCGTGAGCGGCGCGAGCTCTTCCGCCGGCCGCTGCGCACGCACCGCGATGCGAACCATCCGTGCTTCGTGCGAGGAGAGCTCCGCGAGGCGCGACGCGAGCTCGCCATTCGTGCAGGCCGCACCATGCCACGCGAGGACTCGTTTTTCCGGCGGAATCGCCGCGAGGATCGCTTCCGCGAGATCGCGCGTCTCGAGCTCGACGAAGTCGTAGTCGCGTGCGGCCTGCAGAATGCGCTCTCTGCGTGCATCCGCGGAAAGGTCGCTCGTGCGCAGTGCGTACAGCAGCCGGCCGCTGAAGTGTTGCCGCAGCCAGTGCGCGTCGATGGGTCCGGCGAGGTCGGCCCGGACTTCGAGCCACGTCACGCCCGGCGGAAGCGCGCCGAGTGCAGCGGCAGAGATCGCCCGATCGATCGTTGCGATGACGATCGCACTCTTCATGCGGTTCGTGTCCGAAACGGAGACGTCTCGCAAATGCGTCTTGTGAAACGAAGCGCGTCTTCACAAACAGATTCGGCCGTTCGTCTCCACGACGTGAAGCGATTCCTCGGCGTGCTGGCCTTTCTGACGATCGCAACGCTCTCCGCGGCGGGCGGCGAGAAGCGGATCTCCGTCCCGGACGTCGTGCTCACCGATCAGAACGGGCGGAGCGTCCGCTTCGACGAGCTGGTGCGAGGGAAGATCGCCGTCGTGAACTTCATCTTCACCAGTTGCACGACGGTCTGCTCGCCGATGGGCGCGAGCTTCGCGGCGCTGCAGCAGAAGCTCGGCACGCGCGGGGACGTCGCGCTGATCTCCGTCACGATCGATCCGGGGACGGACACGCCGGCACGTTTGAAATCGTGGAGCGAGCGCTTTCATGCGCGTCCGGGATGGACGCTCCTCACCGGACCGCCGGAGGACATCGAGCGCCTGCTCAAGACGTTCGGCGTCTACACGGCGAATCGTTTCGCGCACACGCCGGTGGCGCTCGTCGGCAGTGAAGTGAGCGGACGGTGGGAACGGGTGAGCGGTCTGCTCACCGCGGACAAGTTCGTGACCGTGATCGACGGATTCCGCCCGCGCGCCGCGACTGGGGAGGCATCGACGAAATGAGATCGCTGCGCATCGCCGCTGCCGCACTCCTCGCGATTCTGCTCGCGCCCAACGCTCCGCGCGCGGCGGAACAACGGCTGCCGGCGATGAATGACGACGCCGCGCGGCGTTATTTCACCGACGTGCAGCTCGTCAATCAGAACGGCGACACGATGCGGCTCTACTCCGATCTCATCGAAGGCCGCGTCGTCATCATCAATTCATTCTTCACGTCGTGCAACGGAAGTTGTCCGGTGATGGCCGCGGCCTTCGCCGAGATTCAAAAACACCTCGGAGATCGTCTCGGCAAAGACGTGTACCTGATCTCGATCTCCGTCGATCCGACGACCGATACGCCGGCGAGACTGAAGGAGTACGCGAGTCGTTTCCAGGCCCGGCCGGGCTGGTATTTCCTCACGGGCACGAAAGCGAACGTCGATCTCGCGCTGCGAAAGCTCGGGCAATTCGTGGAAGACCCGAGCGGTCACTTCAGCATCTTCATCATCGGCAATCAGCGCACCGGCCTTTGGAAGAAAGCGTTCGGTCTGGCGAAGCCGGGCGAGCTCATTCCGATCGTCGACAGTGTCGTCAACGACAAGGGTTGATTGGTCCCATACTCTGCGCGATGCGCGTTCCGTTCTTCGTGGTCTGTGCGTCGCTCTCGCTGGCGACGGCCGCGTACAGCAGCGGGCCGTCCCCGCTCGACGCGCGCGGCAAAGAGATCTACATGCGCGGCACCGGAGCCATCACCGCAACGCTCGATGGGGGAGTGACCCGCATTGCGGCGTCGACGCTGCCGTGCGTGAACTGCCACGGCAGGGACGGGCGCGGACGCGCAGAAGGGGGCGCGACGCCGTCCGACATCACGTTTGCGTCGCTTCGCCGCGCGTACGCCGTGCGAACGCCGTCCGGCCGCACGCATGGTCCATACGATGATCGAAAGCTGAAGCGCGCCATCGTCCGCGGGATCGATGCATCGAACAACGTGCTCGATCCGGTGATGCCGCGCTACTCGATGAGCGATCACGACCTCGACGCGCTCCTCGGGTACATGAAGCACCTCGGCCGCGAGCTCGATCCAGGCGTGTCCGAAAAATCGATTCGCCTCGGCGTCATCCTGCCGCCGCAGACGACGATGTCCGGCGCTTCCGCGGAAACGCGCGCGGTCGTCCGCGCATGGTTCGACGACGTGAACGAACGCGGCGGAGTGTTCGGACGCGAGATCGAGCTCGCCTTCATCGATCCGGACGGCACGCCGAAGGAGCGCGCCGACGCAGTGCGATCGTTCCTCGACCGATCGTCCGTCTTCGCGCTCGTCTGTAGCTTCACCGAGGGGGCGGAGCGCGAGCTGTCGGCGGTTGCGGAGGAGCTGCAGATCCCGTTCGTGGCGACGATCACGTCCAATCCGCGCAGCAGCATCGCGCCGGGACGCTACGTGCGCGAGTTGTTCGCCGGGCTCGCCGAGCAGTCGCGCGCGCTCATCCGCCTGGCCGGTCGCGAGCAGCCGGAGAGCAAACGGATCGCCATCATCGCGAGCAACATACGCCTCACCGATGTGCGCGATGCCGCGGTGCAGGAAAGCCGTGACAACGGCTATGGCGCGGTGGACCTGCTCGATGCCGCGTCGGTCGATGCGGCGAAGCTGCGCGACGCCGGCGTGACGACGATCCTCATCCTCGACCCGCAGCCTCTCGCCGCACTCCTGCCGGCGATGCAGGGATCGGATTGGAAGCCGGTGTTGCTCGTACCGGCATCGATCGCCGGTCCCGATCTTCTGGCCGGCGCGCCGGCGACTTCGCTGATCTCGTTCCCGACTCTGCCGAACGACTACAGCGAAACGTCCATCGGCACGCATGCGCGGCTCATCCGGGAGCATCACATCGGTACGACGCATCGCGCGACGCAGGCGGCCGCGCTGGCATCGGCGGCGCTCGTCACCGACGCGCTCACGCGCGCCGGACGCGATCTCTCCCGCGAGGCGCTGCTCGACGCGATCGATCGGACGAAGGCCTTTCGCTCCGGGTTCGCGCCGCCGCTGACGTTCCGCGCCGACCGCCACCTCGGCTCGACCGGCTGCTACATCATCGCCTTCGCTCCTGGTCAGCCGCCGAAGCCGGCGTGGGTCGAGATCGAATGAGCGATGTCGTGCTCGTCGACGGCGCGCGCAGCGACACTGCATGTCCCAGGCGGTCGCCGAGCAGCTCGCGCGCCTGCTGCACGCGTTTTCGTGCGGTCGGCTGCGTGATGCGCAGGCGTCGGGCGATGACTTCGTAGTCGAGGTCTTCGAGAAATCGAAGCTGGGCGACGTCGCGAAGCCGGCGCGGAAGTCCGTGAATCGCCCTGGTCACGCTCTGGTACGCCTCGGCCTGCAGAACTTCTTCTTCCGGCGTCCGCGCCGGTTGCGCCGAGCTTCCATGTTCTTCTTCGGACACTTCCTCCAGATCGAGCCCGGTGCGCGATTCCCGCCGCCGCTCGCGATGAACGTCGAGACAGACGTTACACGTGAGCCGCGTCAGCCACGCTTCGAGGTTCTCGATCTGCTGCGCGTACTCGGGCAGGCGGTGGTGCGCGGCGAGCATCGAACGGCTCGCGGCGTCGTCCGCGTCGGAGTGCACGCCGCGCAGATGGCGGAGACAGACCGCGTAGAGGTGGCTGCTGTACGTTTCCCAGATCGACCAGAACGCGGAGTCGTTGCCACGACTCAGCTCATCCAGCAGGTGGTCATCCGCCTCTTTGTTCCGCATGGATCCGGGCGGCGTCGCCAGACCCAGGGCTGGCCGCCATAGAAGGAGTGCCGGATGAAAGGCTTTTCCCTACCTCCATCTATCAGGGGACGCCGTATCGCGCGCGGAGAACGTCGAGATGCCGGGCCACATGACCGGCGGCGATGAACGCTAACGCACGCACGGAGAGTGGGTTGCCTCCCATCGTGCCGCGCCGCGACCACGCTTCCCGGGGGAGGTTCTCGAAAAATCGGAGGGTCCCTTCACGGACGGTCAGGAACTCCTCGATGAGGCTCGGCATGGTGCGGATGTCGAAGGATGCGGCGGCGACGTAGCCGTCGGGGTCGTACTTCGGGAGCGGATTCGCGTCGTTGCGCGCCAGGGCCATCGCGCGAAATCCGTAGACGCGCTCCGCATCGGAGAGATGGCCGGCGACCTCGCGGATGCTCCACTTCTCCGGTTGATAGCGAAATCCCGCGCGCTCCTCGCTCACGCTCGCCAGCACGCGCTGGACCTCGGCGCGTTGATCGCGAAGGGAGTCGAGCACCGGTGTCGCGACGAGATCGATGTACTGACTGTGGTGCGGCGCGTGCTCGTCGCGCTCCGGCCGGCGGTCAGGCATGCGGCGAGGATAGCATCGGCGGCGTATCATCGCCGCCACACATGAACAACCTGAGTCCCACCCGCCGCGCCTTCCTCGCGAACGCTGGCTCCGTCCTCGGCCTGGCCGCGGCGACGGTGCCGCATCTCGCCGCGCTCGCGAAGGAGATGGAGAAGCCGCGCACCGACGAGGACTTCTGGGCGTTCATCCAGCAGTCGTTTTCCAGCGGACGGGGGATCGTGAACCTGAACAACGGTGGCGTGTCGCCATCGCCGCGCATCGTGACCGAGGCGCTCGAGCGCGTCCGTCGGAGATCACGCGCGCGTTCGAAGCGGGCATCACGCCGAAGACGCGCGTGATCTAAACCTCGCACGTGGTCAACATCACCGGGCAGATCACGCCGCTGCGCGAGATCTCTGAGCTCGGACGCTCGCGCGGGATCGAAGTCGTCGGCGACGGCGCGCACTCGTTCGCGCACTTCCCCTTCCAGCGCGACGACATCGGCTGCGACTACTTCGGCACGAGCCTGCACAAGTGGCTCTTCGCACCGAAGGGCACGGGCATGCTCTACGTGAAGCGCGAGAAGATCGAGCGCCTTTGGTCGCTGATGGCCGCGGAGAAGAAGCAGGCCACCGACATCCGCAAGTTCGAGGAGATCGGCACGCACTCCGCGGCGCCGCGCCTCGCCATCGGCGAAGCGATCCTTTCCACCGCGCGATCGGCGCGGAGCGCAAGGGCGCCCGCTTGCGAGCGCTCGCGCGAAGATGGGAAATGCGCCTGCGCGAGACCCCGCGCGTGCGCATCCACACGCCGCTCGACGAAGCGCAGTCGTGCGCAATCGGCACCGTCGAGATCGAAGGCATCGAGCCCGGCCCGCTGCAGGCGTACCTCTTCAACATGCACCGCATCTTCACCACGCCGATCGTGCATGACCAGTTCAAGGGTCGAAGAGATCGATCGCTTCGCCGAGGTGATGGAGACCGTTGCGAAACGCGGGTTGCCTGCGTGAAGGCGCGCGTGTCTATCTCTTTGTGACCCGAGTCTCTGTGGTGATCCGCGCCGTCGCGATCACGGTGATCGTGATGGGCGCGCTCCTGATCACGGCGGTGATCGTCCTCACGCGTCCGCCCGTCCCGCGCATGAGGGGAATCGAGGCCTTCGGGCTGACCGCCTGGAATGAGCCGATCGGAAACTTCGGCGTGCTCGTCGCGATCGTCGTCACGGCGGTCTGTCTCCTCGTGCGACGGAATGCCACCGCGTGGCTTGCGGTGTTTCTGCCCTTTATCGTCTCGGTGATGACGACGATCCTCTACCTGCCGCTTCTCGGCGCGATCGATCGGCGCGTCGATCGCATCTCCGGTCCCTTCGACGAACCGCTGCCCGCCGGACCGGCACTCGCAGCCATGATCGCCGCAACGCTGGCGCTCGCGATGGTGCTCATCGCGCTTACTCGTGGCCGGCAGCGCACGGCGCTCGCGGTGCCGATGATTCTCTGCACGATTCTCGTCGGCCTGCACTTCCTCTTCCTGCTCCTGCCGATGATGAGCATCTGGTTTCCCACGGACTGGCAGCGCCGCGATCGCCTAGTATCTGCATTTGATTGCGCGCGTCGACGACATCTGGTTGCACTTCGCCGATCCGCGGAAAGGCGGCGCGCGGGTGTGGGCGATCTCCGCGGAAGGCCGGTGGCGCCAGGGGTATCTCTGGCTCGATCGCGCGGACGCGGCGCAGTTCAGGATGCGCGGCGACGATCCGGCCGTCCTGCACTGCGATTCACGTCCGCGCCACGATCCCGTCGCTCCCGCCGCTTGGCATCGCCTCGGCGCACGCGATGAATAGCTTTCGGTGGGGTCTGACCCTGTGAGCCTATGAGACTGTGAGACTCGAGCCTTGAAAACTCGACGACTCGACGACTCGTCGACTTGCTTCAGAATCCCGCGCTCTTCGGTGCGTCGAGACTGCGCGCCATGGCCACGATCTCGGGGAAATCTTCCGCCTCGATCCGCGGGATCGATTCGAAGGTCGCGTTTCCCTTGTGCGGTGAGTCGCGCAGGAGCATACCGAATTGCGCGACCGACGACGCGAGCTTGAAGTTCTCCGAGGGGACGACCTCGGCCGCCGTCGACACGGTGCGCGTGATGAGCAGCGACGTGTCGCCCTGCGGTTCCTTGTAGCGCAGCTTCAACGTCGCGAGCTCCGTACCGCCGGCGGCCGCTGTGCGCGACTGGTACTTCAGCGGGTCGACGTTCCCGTTCGGCACGTCGCCGCCCGGAGGGACGATCTCGTACAGCGCGGTCACCGAGTGTCCGGCGCCGAGCTCGCCCGCGTCCTTCGCGTCGTTGTTGAAGTCTTCCGCGCGCATGAGGCGGTTCTCGTAGCCGATCAGGCGATACGCACCGACGGTCGCGGGATTGAACTCGACCTGGATCTTCACGTCCTTCGCGACGGTGAACAGCGTCGCGCCCATCTCCTGCACGAGCGACTTCCGCGCCTCGGCGATAGTGTCGATGTACGAGTAGTTGCCATTGCCCTTGTCGGCGAGCAACTCCATCTTCGAGTCCTTGAGGTTGCCGCTGCCGAATCCGAGGACGGTGAGGAAGATGCCGTCGCGGCGCTTCTCCTCGATGAGCTGCTCGAGCTCTCCGTCGCTGCTGACGCCGACGTTGAAGTCGCCGTCGGTCGCGAGGATGACGCGGTTGTTTCCGTCGCGCACGAAGTTGTCTTTCGCGACCTCGTACGCGAGCACGATTCCTTCACCGCCCGCCGTCGAGCCGCCTGCCTCGAACGCGTCGATCGCGTCGAGGATCACGCCGCGGTCGGAGCCTTTGGTCGGCTTCAGCACGAGGCCCGCGCTTCCCGCGTACGCAACGATCGACACGCGATCTTCGGGACGCAGTTGATCGACCAGCAGTCGCAGCGCGCTCTTCACGAGCGGCAGCTTGTCGGGTGACATCATTGAACCGGAGGTGTCGACGAGGAACACGAGGTTGTTCGGCGGCAGGTCCTCGGTGTGGATCTTCTGCGTCTGCAGGCCCACCAGCAACAGGCGGTTCTTCTCGTTCCACGGACACGCGGCGAGCTCGGTCGTGATCGACACCGGACTGCCCGCGCCGGGCTCGGGATAGTCGTAGGTAAAGTAGTTGATCATCTCCTCGATGCGCACGGCCATTTTTGGCGGACGGTTCCCGTCGCGCAGGATGCGCCGGACGTTCGCGTACGACGCGCGGTCGACGTCGATCGAGAAGGTCGAGAGCGGGTTGTCGGCCGGGCGAAGGAACGGGTTCTCCTCGAATCGTCCGTACTCCTCGGTGTTGAATTCGATCTCCATCGGCTGCATCGCCGAGTCGAATCGCCCGGCCTTCGCGTAGAGCGAAGCAACGCCGTTGGCGTGGCCAACTTCCACTCCCTGCGCCTCCGGGACCGGCTTCGGAGCCGTGTTCGTCGTCGCCGAATCTTTGTATTCAGAGCTGCACGCGGCAAGAAGGATCAGGGCAAGAGCGAGTTTCCGCATTGGTCTTTCTCCTATTGCGCTGTTAGACGCGGAAGGCCGAGCGTAGAAAACTGGCCTCGCTCGTGCTATTCAGGTCCGCATGCGATGGACGCCGGGTAATGTCAGTTCGGACGTCGAAGACCGCCGCGGGAGCAGCGGGGGATTCGGAGGATTCGGCCGCGGTCCCACGATCGGCTGCGGCGGCGCAATCATCCTGCTCGTGCTGAGTCTTCTGACGGGAAAGAATTTCTTCGCGCTTTTCGACTCGGGAGGCACACCGCAAAGCGGCACGACGGAGACGGCCGCTCCGGTGAACGAGAGTCCGGAGGAGCGGGCACGGCTCGAGTTCGTCTCGGACGCGCTGGACGATACGCAGGACACGTGGACGCAGATCTTCCAGAAGGAAGGGATCCAGTATCAGCGCGCGAAGCTGGTCGTGTTCCGCGATCTCACGCCGTCCGCGTGTGGTACGGGTCAGGCGGCATCGGGTCCGTTCTACTGTCCCTCGGACGGGAAGGTGTATCTCGATCTGTCGTTCTTCGACGAGCTGGACCGTCGCTTCGGCGCGCCGGGTGATTTCGCGCAGGCGTACGTGGTCGCACACGAGATCGGACATCACGTTCAGAACCTGATCGGCACCGCGGACCGCCGCACGAACGAAGATTCAGTGCGAATCGAGCTGCAAGCCGATTGCTACGCCGGCGTCTGGGCGGCGTCCGCATCACAACGCGGGGTTCTGGAGACGGGTGACGTGGAAGAGGGGATGGGCGCGGCATCCGCCGTCGGCGACGATCGGATGCAGGAGATGTCCGGCCGCGGCGTGAACCCGGACGCGTTCACGCACGGCTCGGCGGCGCAACGCGTGGAGTGGTTCCGGCGAGGGCTGCAGTCGGGACGCATGAGCGACTGCGACACATTCAGGTAATGTAGGGCGTGGCTTTAGCCCGCCCTCCCCGGGGGAGGCGGGCTGAAGCCACGCCCTACGTTGATGAAAACACCCGTCACCGTCTCCCGCGGACAGGAATGGATCGCTCGCTACTTCTTCGCGTGCTTCATCGTCGTCCTCGTCGGCTGGGGCGCGATCCGCGGGTGCTACTCGCGCGGCATGAACGGGTGGCGCGAATATCAGACCTCGCGTCGATTTGCCGCTGCATCGGCGGTTGCCTATGAGGGCGACGTTCCTCCGAAGCCAAACCGCTTCGTCACCGACCTCACCGGTGTGCTCGACGCCGAGCGTGCCTCCGCGCTGAACGAGCGGTTGGCCGCATTCGAGCGCGAGACCTCGACGCAGATCGTCGTCTACGTCGCGCGCGCGATGAACTCCGGCAGCCCGATCGAGGACATCGCGAACCGCGCCTTCGGCGCATGGCAGATCGGGAGCCGCGACAAAGACAACGGCGTGCTGTTTCTCGTGTTCATCGAAGACCGGCAGATGCGCATCGAAGTCGGCTACGGTCTCGAAGGCGTGCTGACGGACGCGCTCTCGAAGCGGATCATCGAAGACGTCGCGAAGCCGTTCTTCAAACGCGAGGCTTACACCGAAGGGGTCGAGGCGACGGCGCGCGCGATCGTCGACGTCGTGCGCGGCGAGGGCATCGAAGGCACCGGCCAGACCGCGGCCGAGCGTGCGTCGATGTTCGGCATCTCGCTCCGCTCCTTCTCGATCAGCGCAATCGGCTTCCTGCTCGTCAGCATCGGCATCGCCATCGGCATCTTCATCTGCGCATCGATCCTGCTCTTCCTCGAAAAAGTCTTCGGCAACCGTCCGGGCTTCAGCGGTGGCGGCTCGTCGGGATCGTGGAGCGGCTCGAGCTCGTCGTCGTCGTACAGCTCGTCATCGTCATCGTCGTCGTCGTCGAGCAGCTTTTCCGGCGGGGGAGGAAGTAGCGGAGGCGGTGGCGCGAGCGGTTCGTGGTAGCTTTCGCGCATGCAGTGCACCCATCTCGACACGATCAACGAAAACGTCGTTCCCAGCGCCGACGGATGCGAAGACTGCCTGAAGATCGGTGACTCCTGGGTTCACCTCCGCCTCTGCATGACCTGCGGCCACGTCGGCTGCTGCGACTCCTCGAAGAACCGTCACGCGACGAAGCATTTTCACCAGACGCAACATCCGATCATTCGCTCGTTTCAGCCGGGCGAGGATTGGTATTGGTGCAACGTCGACAACGTGATGTTCGAGTAGCGGCTGCTTCTATACTTGGCGGCATGGTCCACACCAAGTTGGTTTCCGCGACGATCGCTCGTCCTCCGGAGGAAGTCTTCGACTGGGTGACGACACCCGGTTACTGGCCGCAGTGCTCGCCGATCACTCTCGGCGTCGAGACACCCGAGCCGTGGCGTCCGCTCCGCGAAGGAGACCATTGCAGGGAACACGTGCGAGTCCTGGCGTGGCGCGGACACTTCGACCTGAAGGTCGAAATCCTCGAGCGTCCGTTCCGTTGTGTTCTCACCGGTGCGGTCGCGGGAGACTCCGTGCTGAGCCGTCTCGCCGTTCACGAGCATGCCCGCATCGAGTACACGCTCTCCGAGGAGAACGGCGGGACTCGCATCACGCGTGAATTGACGTATCCGCTCGAAGGTGTCGCCGCGATCATCGGCAATCTGGTGGCGTTCGGTCCTGCTCTCGACAAAGCGTGCGAGATCACGATCGAGACGATGGTCTCGATGCTCGAGAACCCGTTCCTGCACGGACCGCAGCCCGACGTGACCGCGGAGTCGTGGCTGCACGAAGCGGATCCACTCGCAGATGACGCGGTGGCGTGTCTCGTTTCTGAGTCGGGTGACTGCGGATCGCTGGAGAGCTTTCTGGCCGGTTTGTATCGCGGGGACCCGTCTCCGGATGACGTTCCCGAGCCGATGCGCCGGTTTCTCGAGGCGACAACCACGCTTCCCAAGTGGGCGTGCACACCGCGCATCGAGGAGGCGTCGAAGGTCTTTCTCGAATGGGGACTGCTGTCCGTCGCCGCGCACATCTGCGCCAGTCTTCCGGAGACTTACGAGATGCCGCGAACGGCGAAGCTGCTGAACATTACGCAGCAGCTCGACCGCGATCCCACGCACGCGGATCGCCGCCTGTGGTTCACCGTGCGGATGTGCTTCGACGTGTTGAACGAGGGCGGATTGACGTCGAGTGGACACGGGATCATCGCGCTACAACGACTGAGGCTTCTGCACGCGATGGTGCGGATGTTCGTGCAGCGACGACTGGAAACGCCGCATCGCCTCGCCGGTCTCGCGAGCGGCGGCGTGTGGGACACGGAGAACGGTCAGCCCATCAGTCAGATGGAGCTGCTGCACACGCTGTTCACGTTTTCGCATGTCGTGGTGCGCTCGTTCGACATCTGGGAGTGCGGGCTGACGCCTTATCAGCACGAGTCGTACATTCACATCTGGAACATCGCCGGCGTCATGCTCGGCATCCGGCCGGAACTGCTGCCGAGGAGTGCCGCGGATGCGGCGCGGATGTTCGAGGAGATCAAGAGCCGCTACGGCGCGGCGACGCCGGAGGCGACGAAGCTCGGCGGCGCGCTGGTCAACTTCTGGACGGGCCTGGTCCCCGAGGTCGCGCGCAAGGAGGCGATGGAGCTGATGCAGTACGTCGTCTCCACGTTGCTCTCGCCGGAGACCGCGAAGATCAACGGATTCGACGACCTGCCTGCGTTCTCGCCGAAGGCGGTGAACACGGTGCGCGAGTGCGTCAAGATCGGCGATCGTTTGTGCCGCGAGGCGTTCACGGACGTGCCGCCATCGCGCGAAGCGGCGGCGCTGATCGTGTCGTTGCTGATTCGAAAGTTCTCCGATCCGTACGAGGACGACAGCGGGATCTTCGACATCCCCGATGTGTTGTACACGCGCTGGGTGGGCACGCCAACGTAGGGCGTGGCTTCAGCCCGCCTCTCTCGGTTG
>Ga0075421_100004286_pt1 | contig 17229 bp, 12 predicted proteins | sample SoiMetdeltSBSDD5_FD_75292 | JGI IMG/M metagenome (GOLD analysis project Ga0075421, IMG submission 75292) | Bulk soil microbial communities from a Populus tree surrounding site in Tennessee, USA - Soil MetaG P. deltoides SBSDD5 | ecosystem: Environmental > Terrestrial > Soil > Tree plantation...
GCAGACGGTGAGGCGCTCCTCCATCGTCATGCGCTCCATCACGGGCCCTGCGTACTCGTACGCGTAGCCCACGCCGCCCTTCACGCCGAGGCGATTGATGATCGTCAGGATCACGTCCTTGGCGTACACGCCCTTCGCGAGCGCGCCGTCCACGCGCACCTGGCGCAGCTTCGGCTTCGCGATCGCCAGGCACTGCGTGGCGAGCACGTCGCGCACCTGCGTGGTGCCGATGCCGAACGCGATCGCGCCGACGGCGCCGTGCGTGGAGGTGTGGCTGTCGCCGCACGCGATGGTCATGCCGGGCTGCGTGAGCCCCAGCTCGGGCCCGATGACGTGCACGATGCCTTGGTTGCCGGAGGCCATGTCGAACAGCGGCAGGCCGAACTCCTTCATGTTGCGGTACATGTGCGCGGCCATGTCTTCGGCCATCGGATCGGCGTAGGGACGCGTCTGGTCCGTCGTCGGAATGATGTGATCCAGCGTCCCGAACGTGCGCTCCGGCATGCGCACCTTGAGCTTCAGCTCCTTCAGCATCTGGAACGCCTGCGGCGTCGTGACCTCGTGGATCAGGTGCAGGCCGATGAGGAGCTGCGTCTGGCCGGACGGGAGCGTGCGGACCGTGTGCGCGTCCCAAACCTTGTCGAACAGCGTGCGTGCCATGAAAACCCTCTTCCTTATATATGTGGGCCAGGGGCTCCGGCCGCGCCGGCAAGCGCGGCGCCGGTCGGCCGGAGACGGCGTATGGTGCCTCACCACTACTGTGTAGTCCAGTCGTAGATTCTGCACCGAATGTTAAACTGTGCTACATGATCGACGCCGCGCTGTTTCCTGCGCTCGAGACGCTGCTGGCCGTGGCGCGGACGGGGTCCGTGGCCGCAGCGGCGCGCCAGCGACACATCACCTCCTCCGCGGTGAGCCAGCAGATCCGGCGGCTCGAGAGTCACTTCGGGATCAAGTTCTTCGAGCGCGCCGGACGCGGCGTACGTCTGACCGCCAGCGGTGAAGCGGCGGTGCCGGTCGTCCGCGAGCTGTGGAGCGGCGCCGAGGTCGCCTTCGGCCAGCTGGCCGAGCTGGCCGGCCGTCCCACCACCACGCTGCGCGTCGCCGCCAGCGACTATCTCGGCAAGGCGCTGCTCGCGCCGGTGCTCCGTGACCTGCTCGACGAGGAGCCGCCGGTGCGCTTCGAGATCGTCACGACGCATTCGCGTGCCGGCGTACGTCTCGTGGCCGCGGGCGATGTCGACCTCGCCGTCGTCACCGGTCAGGAGACGCCGCGCGGGCTGGAGGATCGTCACCTCTTCGACCAGCCGTTCGTGTGGGTCGGGCCGCGCGGCGGACGCGGTGATCGCACGACGCTGACCGAAAGATTGCGCCGCGAGCCGGTGCTGCGCCTCGCCGCCGAGAGCCGCGGCCGCGCCGTGCTGGATCAGTACCTCGCCGACGAGCGGATTCGTCCCGTCTCGACGATCGACGTGCCGAGCGTCTCACTGCTGCTCTCGTACGTCTCCGGCGGGCTCGGCATCGGGCTCGTGCCCGCGCTCGCGCTGGCCGAGGCGCCCGCCGCGCGCGTCGTCAGCACCCCGGCGCGCGTCCCCACGCTGCCCGTGGCGCTGGTCTGGCGTGCAGCGGCCCGGCGCCCGCCGGCACTGACGCGGCTGGCGGATCTGCTTGCCGCCGCCAGCGCTCGACTCGCGCGCGGGCGGGAGTATCGCCGCGGCGACATTGACCGTCGCGGGACGCGCCGATAGCATGCGCGCATGAAGCAGACCGCGCGGCCGGCGCTGTATCGCTGGACGCGGCGCGAGTACGCCAAGTTGCTCGATCGCGGCATTCTCGACGAGGACGACCCGATCGAGCTGCTCGACGGGCTGCTGATCGTGAAGGAGCCGCAGTCGAGCCCGCACCGCACGTCTGTGTTGCTCGTCGCCAGGACGCTTGAGCGCGCGTTCGGAGACGGCTGGTTCGTTCAGGTGCAGAGTCCGATCGGCCTCGATGCCCGGTCCGAGCCCGAACCCGACGTCTGCGTCATCCGCGGTTCGCCGCGCGACTACACCCATGCGCATCCGACGCACCCGGCCCTCATCGTCGAGGTCGCGCTATCGGGTCTCGGCGTGGCCCGGGGACGCAAAGCTTCTGCCTATGCGCGTGGCGGAATCGCCGACTACTGGATCGTGAACCTGATCGACCGCGTGGTCGAAATCCGTCGCGAGCCCGCCCGGCCCGGGCCGACAGGTCGACGGTGGGGCTACGCGGCGATCGAGACGTTCAGCGCCGAGGCCATCGTCATACCATTGGCGGCGCCGGCTGCTCGCATCCGCGTCGCGGATCTTCTGCCGTAACGGCTCGGCCGCAACAAAAGTCAGGGGCATATCGATTGCTGCCCTCTCCCTCGTCGCGCCGTCGATCAAGACGCCGCGCGACGAATCTCGATCAAAGGAGGTCAAAACATGGCGATCGAGAGATGGCGCCCATGGGGCATGGCGCGCCGGGGGAGCGAGCCGTTTCGTTCGTTCGACGACATGTTGAGCCGGGTGTTCGACGACTGGATACCGCGCTTCGGCGCAGAGGGCCGCGGCTGGTCGCCGGCCGTGGACATGATCGACAAAAAGGACGAGATCGTGCTCCGCGCCGACCTGCCGGGCCTCGAACAGAAGGACCTACAGGTCAACGTCGACAACGGGATGCTCACGATCCATGGCAGCCGCAAGGAGGAGCACGAGGGGAAGGAGGAGGATTACTACTCGCGCGAGCGCTGGTCGGGCAGCTTCACACGGACGATGACCCTGCCGAGCGGGATCGATCCGGACAAGATCAAGGCCACGTTCAAGAACGGCGTGCTGGAGGTGCACGTCCCGAAGGCTGCGCAGGCGGCTGGCAAGTCGATAGAGATCAAGGCGGCCTGAGTCAGCTTCCGGGAACGACCGAGAACACCCGCACGGGCTGACTGCGCGTCTTGAGCTGCACGGTCCCGTGGTCCTCCACGCGGACCGTGCCGCTCAGTCCGGCGCGCGTGGTCTCGTCGATCAGGATCGGCCGGCCGAGGACTTTGGTGTGTTGCTCCAAGTGAGCGCCGATGACGACGGTGTCGCCCACGCAGGTGTAGGTCACGCGCCGCTCCGTGCCTGTGTAACCGGCGATGACCTTTCCGGACGCGATCCCGATCCCGATCTTGATCACGGGCTTGCCGCGCGAGGCTTGCTCGCGCTCGAACCCAGCTACCAGCTCCAGCATCTCCAGCGCCGCTTGCACCGCGCGCGCCCGGTGATCATCGCGAGGCAGCGGAGCGCCGAACAGCGCCATGAGCCCGTCGCCGACGATCTGGTTCACGACGCCGCCCTGGCTCTCGATGGCGTCGAACATCAGCGTGTAGTAGCTGTTGAGTAGCTCGATGGTCTCCGCCGGCGGCAGGGACTCCGCGAGGCCCGAGAAGCCGCGAATGTCCGAGAACATCACGGTGGCGTCGACGTGCTTGCCGCCGAGCGCGAACCCGCTCGACATCAGCTCCTCCGCCACCTCGGCGGTCGCGAACTTTCGAAACAGTTCGCGCTGCTGATCGCGCAGGCGCTTCTTCTCGAGGCTGGACGCCACACGCGCCCGGAGCAGCACGGGATTGACCGGCTTGAACAGGTAGTCCTCGGCGCCCGCCTCGATGCAGCGGGCCACGCTGTCGACCTCCTCCACCGACGACATCATGACCACGGGGATGTCGCGCAGCTTCGGGTCGGCCTGCAGCGCGTCGAGCGTCTCGTAGCCGTTCATCTCCGGCATCTCGATGTCGAGCAGCACGAGATCGACGGGGCGCGCGCGCAGCGCCTCGAGCGCCTGCCGTCCGTTCTCCGCGAAGGTGACGCGATGCCCGAGCTGCTCCAGTGTCCGGGCGATCAGCAGGCGATTGACACGATTGTCGTCGACGACGAGCAGATCGCCTTTGTCGTCGTTACGAGCGGGGCTCACCGTCGACCTCGCGTAACGCCCGCGCCACACGCTCGCACTCCACGGCCAGCCGCTCGACGCGCGGCGCCGCGCCGTCCACGCTGCCGGACCTGGCCAGCGTCTCGAGCTCCTTCGCCAGGCTCGACAGCGTCGTCGCGCCGAAGCTGGCGGCGTTGGACTTGAGCGAGTGCGCCGCGCGTCGGAAGGCGTCGGTGTCCTTCCGGCCCAGCGCGCGGCGGATGGTGTCGACCAGCTCGCGCGAATCCTCGAGGAACGTGGACAGCAGCTCCTCGAAGCCCTGGCCCATTGTGGCGCGCAGCCGCTCGACGGCGCTCGTGTCCAGCACGTCGGTCGGCTCGGTCCGCGCGGGCTCAGGGCTGTGCGGCGCCGTGCGATCGAGCGCCGCGATCAGCTCCTCCACACGGATCGGCTTGCTCACGTAGTCGTCCATCCCGGCCGCCAGGCACAGCTCACGATCGCCCTGCATCGCGTTGGCGGTCATCGCGACGATCCGTGGGCGGCCTTCACGCGGCCAGCGTCGCGTGATCTCCCGCGACGCCTCGAGCCCGTCCATCTCCGGCATCTGCACGTCCATGAGCACCACGTCGTACGGCTGTCGCTCGATGGCCGCGATCGCCTCGAGCCCGTTGGCCGCCACGTCGGCGCGGTAGCCCATCTGCTCGAGGAGTCGCTGCGCCAGCTTTTGATTCACCACGTTGTCCTCGGCCAGCAGAATGCGCAGCGGATGGCGCTGCGCCATCTCGGGATCCAGCTCGAGCCGCGACGGTGTGCGCTTGTCGACACGGGTCGGCTGACTCGCGACGGCGGCGACGAGCGCGTCGAACAGCTGGGACGGCTTGATCGGCTTCATCAGGTGCGCCGCGAAGCCCACGCTGTCGCCGCCGGCCTCGCGTCGTCCGAGCGAGGTAAAGAGCAGCAGCGGCAGCGCCGCCGGCGGTCGATGCTCGCGGATGGCCGTCGCCAGCGCGACACCGTCCATCTCGGGCATGTGCATGTCCAGGATGCCGACGTCGAACGGCTCGCCGGCCTGGATCCAGGTCAGCGCCTCGCGTGGCGAGCCGGTCAGGCGCGCCGTCATGCCCCACGTGTCGACGTACGCGGCGAGGATCCGCCGATTGGTCTCGTTGTCGTCCACCACGAGCACGCGCTTGCCGGCGAGCGTGGGTTGGGCGCCGCGAAGCTCGCGCCGGGGACGGACGGCGCCCTCTGCGGACGCCGCGCGGATGGTGAACCGGAACTCCGAGCCGTGACCCGGACGGCTCTCGACGCTCATCACGCCGCCCATCAGCTCGGTGAGCCGCTTGCTGATCGCGAGTCCCAGGCCGGTTCCGCCGTACTTGCGCGCCGTCGACACATCGACCTGGCTGAACGACTCGAACAGGCGACCGATGCGGTCTAGCGGGATGCCGATGCCGGTGTCGCGGACGGAGAACGCAACGTCGTAGTCCCGGTCAGAGTCCAGACGTTTCGCGGTAACCGAGAGGACCACCTCGCCCTCCGCCGTGAACTTGACGGCGTTGCTGAGCAGATTCAGGAGAATCTGGCGCAGCCGCGTGACATCGCCCACGATCGCGGGTGGCGTGTCATCCGAGATCACGTAGGCGAGATCGAGCCCCTTCTCCGCGGCACGCGCCGCCACGAGATCCAGCGCGGCCTCCACACCGTCGCGAAGGTCGAACGGCTGAGACTCGAGGTCCATCCGCCCCGCCTCGATCTTGCTGAAGTCGAGCACGTCGTTGATGACGGTCAGCAGGGCGTCGCCGCTGGAGCGGACGATCTCGGCGTACTCGCGCTGCTCGTCGGTCAGGTCCGTGTTCAGCAGCAGCCCGCTCATGCCGATCACCGCGTTCATCGGCGTCCGGATCTCGTGGCTCATGGTGGCCAGGAACGCGCTCTTCGCCTCATTCGCGCTCTCGGCCTCGCGCTGCGCGGCGAGCAAATCGCGGAAGAGCCGCGCGTTCTGAATCGCCAGCGCGGACTGACTCCCGAAGGTCTGAAGCAGCTCGATGACTTCGGGCGAGAACTCGCCCGGCGTCTTCTTCGTGACGGTCAGGCCGCCGATGAGGCGGTTTTCGCGCAGCAGTGGAATGCCTACCAGCGCGCGGGTTCCCGCCCGCAACAGGACGTCGCGGAGGGGGCCCTGATACGCGCCCGGTGCGGCGATATCGGCCACCTGCACGGGCTCGTGGGTCACGGCCATGCGCCCCGCGACACCTTCACCCCGCCGGATCGGCGAGCGCCGGGCAACGGCGACCACCTCATCAGCGAGGTTGTTGCTCGTGAGCAGATGGAATTCTTCGCGCTGCTCGTCGTACTCGTAGACGCTGCACGTCTCCGTACCAGCGAGCTGGTTGGCGCGGGAGACGATCGTGCTCAGCACGGTCTCGAGATCCAGCGTCGAGTTGAGCGTCTGGCTGACTTCACCCAGCGCCTTGAGCTCCTCGACGGAGCGGGTCAGCTGACCGGTACGCGCCTGCAGCTCGCTGAGCAGGCGCGCGTTCTCGATCGCGATGGCCGCCTGGTCGGCGAAGGTTTCCATCAGCGCAATGTGACTGTCGCTGAACGGCCGGAGTACCTGCCGAAAAATGGTGATCACGCCGAGCAGCTCATCCACTCGGAGCATCGGGATGCTCAATACGGTTCGGGTGGGAGTCGGGTCGGTCTGCCCGACCTGGTACGTGTACTCGGGATCAGCCTGGATGTCGTGAATGTGGATCGTGCGTCGCTCGAGCGCAGCGCGTGCACCAGCACTGTAGCGTCCCGGACGAATGGGGTTCCGCTGGGCGAAGTCCCTGCGCGCGGCTGAGACGTTGTGCGTGGCGGCGACTCGTAGCACTTCACCGTCGAAGCGGAAGATAAACGCGCGCTCGGCCTCGCACAGCCGGACGGCGTTCTCGGCCAGCGTCTCGAACACCGGCTGGAGATCGAACGTCGAGCGTCCGATCACCTTGAGCAGCTCGCTCGTGGCCGTCTGCTGCTCCAGCGCGACGCGCAGCTCGCTGTTGCGCGCCTCCAGCGCCGTGAAGAGACGGACGTTCTCGATGGCGATGACGGCCTGGTCGGCAAAAGTCGACACGAGCTCGATCTGCTTGTCGCTGAAGGGCGCGACTTCGCGTCGCCACAATCCCAGCGCGCCGATCGGCTCGCCGTCGCGCAGCATCGGGACCGCCAGCACCGTGCGGAATCCCGATCCCAGCGCTCGCCGCAGCGGGCTCGTGTATTCGGGATCTTCGCGGATGTCGGGGATGTGGACGATTCGGCGCTCGAGCATCGCCCGTCCGGTGGCCGCGCCGCGTGTGGCTGGTTGCGGAAAGTGGGGCCGCATGATGTCCAGCTCGTCGTCGGTCATGTTGTGATGCGCCGTGAAGGTCATTTGCTGACCGTCGTATCGGAACGCTGCCGCGAACGCCGCGCCGCACAGTCGCGTCGCGCTCTGCACGATCGCGTCGAAGACTGGCTGCACGTCGGTCGGCGATCCGCTGATGACGCGCAGGATCTCGCCGGTCGCCGTCTGCTGCTCCAGCGCGACGCGCAGCTCGCTGTTGCGCGACTGCAGCTCGGTGAAGAGCCGGACGTTTTCGACCGCGATGACCGCTTGGTCGGCGAAGGTCTCCAGGAGCTTGATCTGCTTTTCCGAGAACGGCCGCACTTCCATGCGCCGGATGAGGATCGCGCCGATGGCGACGCCTTCCCGCAGGAGGGGAGTGGCCAGGGTCGTGCGGTGGTTGATCTCCCGCTGCGCAGCGATCGAGATCGGATACTCCGATTCCGGCTCGGCGGCCAGATCGTGAATGTGAATCGTACGGCGCTCGACGACCGACCGTCCCGGAACCGACCCCCGGTCGACCGCGCGCTTGCGCGTCGGCGGCGAGGGAATCTCGCCACGAGAGGCGACCAGAAGCATGAACCCGTCCTGTACCTGGAAGATATTGGCGTCGGCCGCGCCGCATAGCCTCGCCGCGTTCTCGGCCACCGCGTCGAGGACCGGCTGCAAGTCGGTCGGCGAGCTCGAGATCACGCGCAGGATCTCCGCCGTCGCCGTCTGCTGCTCCAGCGCTTCGGTGAGCCCCGCGTTGGCTTGGGCGAGCTCGCGCGTTCGCTCCTGCACCCGGCGCTCGAGCGTGGCGTACGACTCTTCGAGCTGGCCGGCAGTGCGATTCAGCTCGTCGCCCAACGCCTCGAGCTCATCACCCGTGCGGACGGCGATGCGGTGACCAAGGTCGCCCGCGCCAATGCGCGCTGCGCCTTCCTGGAGCACCCGGATCGGCGCGACCATGCGGCGGGCTAGCAGAACGCTGGCCAGGACCGACAGCGCCAGGCCCAACACGAAGATGACGACGCTGCGGATGATCGGCGCCTGCAGGGGAGCGTAGGCGTCCGCGGCGGGGCGCTCAACGAACACGAGCCAGCCGAGCGGCGCGATGGCCGCATGCGCGGCGAGCATCCGTCCGCCGCTGAGGCCGTCGGCGACGACGGTGCTGGACGTGTCCGTCGCACGCTCTGCCCGCGCCAGCTTGACCTGCTCGAGCAGTGACAGATCACGCTGCATTCGCAGCAAGCGCCCATCGGGATGCGCGACCAGGTGATTGCGCGAATCGACGACGTACGCGTATCCCCCCCGCCCAACCTCGATCTGCGAGACGATCTTGAGCACCGTGGCGAGGTTGACCTCGGCGGTCGTCACTTCCACGGCATATTTGCCCACCGGAACGGCGAGCGTGACGTACGGCTCGGCCTCGTTCTTGAGGTAGACGGGACTCCAGTGCGTCTTGCCGGTGCTGGCCGTCGTGAAGGCGGGCGTCTTGGAAAAGTCCTGCTGGCTGCCGACCACGTCCAGATCCACGCGCGAGACGCGAAGCTGCTCTTTGCCGGCGAGGTCCAGATGGCTAAGCTGCGCGACGGCGGGCACGTTGCGGAGCACTCTGACAAAATCGAGCTCGCGCTGTGCGGCCAGCGCGGCGCCCAGCCCCTCGCGAAATCCGAGTCGCGCCGGCCCCACCTGGCTCGCGTCGGGATCGTCGGATGCGGTGCGCGTCGTCTCTCGCACCTGGATCTCGACGTCCTTCAGAAACTGCTCGATGCGGGCCGCCGCCGCCACGGCCTTCGCGCGCTCGACGCGCAGGATCGCCCGCTGCGTCTCGCGGTAGGAGAAGTACAGATCGACCAGGCTCGAGGCCACCAGCACGCCGCCGACCAGGACGAGCAGGACGACGACGTACTTGCGGAAGAGGCGACCGCGTGCAGACGGCCTGGTCATCGGCGGAAGGCGTCGGCGCGCAGCAGGATCTTACGCGGCACGCTCAGGTTGAAGAGCTCGGCCGTCTTGAGATTCACGGCCAGATCGATCTTCTCCGCGCCTTCGACGGGCAGATCTTGCGGTTTCGCGCCCCTCAAGATCTTGGCGACCAGTGCGGCGGCCTGCACGCCCTGCGCGTAGTAGTCGGCCCCGTAGGAGATGAGGCCGCCGTAGCCGATCCAGAGCGCCGTGCCAAACACCGCGGGGATGCGCAGCGCGATCGAGCGCTCGATGATGGCGATCGTCAGCTCGGGGTTCGAGCCCTCCGGCGCCAGCACCGCGTCGTCGCGGCGGACCTCCTTCAGCACCCTCGTGACCTCCTCCGCGTCGCTCACGCCGCGCGGGACGAGGTCAAGCTTGAGCCGCTCCGCCGTCTCGAGTGCCCGGGTGATCATCGGCGTGTTGCCGAGGTCGACGTTGTAGTGAATGAGCCACACGCGGCGCACGCCTGGCGCGAGCGCCTTCAACACCTCGAGCCGCTTGGCGACCAGCTCGGTCTGCAAACTGGACACTCCGGTGACGTTGCCGCCGGGCTGCGCGAGCTTGGTGACGATGCCGGCGCCGACGGGATCGCCGACCAGCGTGAAGACGATCGGCACGCTCTCGGTCGCGTCCTTCGCCGCGAGCGTGGCCAGCTCCTGGCTGGTGAAGATCAGATCGACGCCGGCCTTGACGAGGGCCTCGGCGGCCGCGGGAATCGCGTTGAGCTTGCCTTCGGTGAAGCGGATGTCGAACGTCACATCGCGGCCGTCTTCGAGCCCCAGCTCCTTGAGCCCGGCCTTGAGGCCCTCGACGGTCGGATGGCTGGCCGCCCACGCCGCGTTGATGACGCCGATGCGCGCCGCGCGGCGGGGCTGCGCCACCGGCTGCTGCGACTCCGCGGTGAGCGTGAAGCCGCAGACGACGATGATGACCGCCAGCCAGGAGAACGTGCGCCTAGTCATCCGGCCACCAATTGATGGTACGCGCCTTCGGCGACGTGGTCCCACGGGCCGACGAGCGCCTGGAACTTCGTAAACGACGCGTGGACTTTCTTCGCCAGCGGAGTTTTCTCCGACTCTGCCTTGATCACCTCTCCGGCCAGCTTCTTGAGATCACGCAGCACCGGAGCGGGAAGCGGGAGCACCTCGACCGTGTTTTTGAACTCCGTCTTGAGTCGGTCGAGCGCAGTCGCGCTCTTCAAATGAAACTCGGCCGCGCCGTAGACGTGTACCGCAGCGGCAGCATGGTCGAGCATCCGCCGAAGGTCGATGGGCAGCGTGTCATACGCTTTCTTGTTGAAGCCGAAGACGTTGATGGTGGCGGGCTCCTGCCAGCCCGGATAGTAGTAGTACCGTGCGGTCTTGTGGAGTCCGAGCTTCATGTCCTCGTGCGGCCCGACCCACTCGGCGGCATCGATCACGCCACGCTCTAGGGCGGCGAAAACTTCGGCGCCAGGGATAAGGACGGCCGTGCCCCCCGCTCTGGCGATGACTATGCTGCCAAGGCGAGGGCCCATGCGCATCCTGAGGCCCTTGTAGTCGCCAATCGCGGCGATCTTCTTCCTGAACCATCCCGCCATCTGCGGGGGAGGCGACGCGCCAGGGCGCGGCACGAGGTTGAAGGTGGCATACGTCTCCTCCATCAACTTGAGGCCGTCGCCCTGGTAGAACCAGGCGGTCATGCCCTGGGGGTTCATGCCGAACGGGATAGTGGCGAACCACTCGAGCGCGGACTCCTTCGCGGGCCAGTAATACGACGGGCCCATGAACGCCTCGATCGTCCCCTTGGAGGCGGCATCGAAACACTCGAAGGGCTGCATGATCTGGCCGCCGGGGAAGACCTCGATCCGGAACCGCCCGCCGCTCATCTCCTCCACGATCTTCGCCAGCCGCTGGGCCGCGCCGTGCAATATGTCGAGCGTCGCAGGAAAAGCGGTAGACACCCGCCACTGGACTTTCGGCTGAGCGATGATGTTCGGAGCGTCGAGGATCGTGGCCGCCGTGACCGCCGCCACCGCGCCGCTCGCCTTCGCGAGGAACCTGCGTCGTCCCGTCACGGCGTCCCCGCGACGAACTGATGGTAGGCGCCTTCAGCGACGTGATCCCACGGGCCGACGAGCGCCTGGAACTTCGTGAAGGACGCGTGGACTTTTCGAGCCATCGGGGTCTTCCCGGATTCTTCCCTGACGACCTCGCTCGCAAATTTCTTGAGCTCGCGCATCATCGGTGCCGGGAACTGGACGATCTCGACCTTGTCCTTGAACTCCGTCCGGAGGCGCTGGAGCGCGATGGCATTCTTCGCGTGGAAGTCGGTCAGGCTGAAGATCATCACGGCGGCGGTGGCATGGTCGAGTGTCCGCCGCAGATCGACCGGGAGCGCATCGTACGCCTTCTTGTTGAAGCCGAACTCGGTCGTGGTGCCGGGCTGGTGCCAGCCGGGGTAGTAATAGTATCGCGCGGTCTTGTGGAGACCGAGAATCATGTCGTCGTGCGGTCCGACGTATTCGGATGTATCAATGACCCCTCGTTCGAGAGCGGCATAGATTTGGCCAGGGGGCAATGTGATGACTGTCGCACCTGCCCTCGCGACGACTTTGCCGCCGAGGCCCGGGATACGCATCTTGAGCCCCTTGTAGTCGGCAATCGTAGTGACCTTCTTCCTGAACCATCCGCCCATCTCCGGGGCACTCTGGCTAGCGGGGCGCGGCACGAGGTTAAAGGGCGCATAGGTCTCCTCCCAAATCTTGAGCCCGTCGCCCTGGTAGAACCAGGCCGCCATGCCCTCGCAGTTCATGCCGAACGGGACGGTCGTGAACCACTGGGCTGCCGGTTCCTTCGCGTCCCAAAACAGCGCCCCAGCATGGAACGCCTCGATCTTGCCCTGAGAGGTGGCGTCGAAGCAGTCGAAGGGCTCCATGATCTGCCCACCCGGAAAGACCTCGATCCGGAACCGCCCGCCGCTCATCTCCTCGACGACCTTCGCAAGTTGCTCGGCTGCACGCTGGTACAGGATCGCGGGAGTCCAGGCCGTGGACATTCGCCACTGGATTTTCGGCTGCGCGATGACGTTGGGAGCCTCGATGATCGTGGCCGCCGCGATGGCCGCCGCTGCGCCGCTCGCCTTGGCGAGGAATCGGCGCCGTCCGGTCACGCTGTCCCCGAGACCAGCTGATGGTAGGCGCCCTCGGCGACGTGATCCCACGGGCCGACGAGCGCCTGGAACTTCGTGAACGAGGCGTGGACCTTTCTCGCCAGCGGCGTCTTCTCGGATTGTTCCCTGATGACTTCGACGGCGAGCTTTTTAATATCGCGTAGCACCGGCACCGGCAGTTGAATCACCTCGACCGTGCCCTTGAACTCGCTGCGGAGGCGCTCGAGCGCGATCGCGTTCTTCGCGACGAGTTCCGCACGACCGTAAACCTGGGCAGCGGTGGTCGCATGATCGAGGGTGCGCCGCAGATCGACGGGGAGCGTTTCGTACGCCTTCTTGTTGAAGCCGAATCCGAGCGTGGTGCCGGGCTCGTGCCAGCCCGGGTAATAGTAGTAGCGCGCGGTCCTGTGCAGTCCCATCAGCATGTCGTCATGTGGTCCGATCCACTCTGAGGCGTCGATCACGCCGCGCTCGAGCGCTGCGTAGATTTCGCTGCCCGGGGTGAGGACCGTGGTGGCTCCCGCCCGGGCGACGACCTTGCCGCCCAGGTTCGGAATGCGCATCTTGAGCCCTTTGTAGTCGGCGATCGTGTTGATCTTCTTCCTGAACCATCCCGCCATTTGCGGGGCGTTCGAGAAAGCGGGGCGCGGCACGAGGTTGAAGGCCGCATACGCTTCCTCGCACAGCTTGAGTCCATCCCCCTGGTAAAGCCAGGCGGCCATGCCCTCTGGATTCATGCCGAACGGGATCGTGGTGAACCACTCGAGGGCGGGCTCCTTGTCGGCCCAATACTGTCCGGGAGCCATGAACGCCTCGATCTTGCCTCTAGAAGCGGCATCGAAGCACTCCAGCGGCTGCATGATCTGGCCCGCCGGAAAGACCTGAATCTGGAACCGCCCGCCGCTCGTCTCCTCCACGACCTTCGCCAGCCGCTGTGCCGCGCCCTGTAGCACGTCCATGGCGGGAGTCCAGGCCGTGGACATCCGCCACTGGATTTTCGGCTGCGCGATGACGTTGGGCGCGTCGACGAGCGTCGCCGCCGCGACTGCTGCGGCCGCGCCGGTGGCCTTCCGCAGGAACCTTCGTCGTCCCGTCATGACGTCCCCGCCACGAGCTGGTGGTAGGCGCCTTCGGCGACGTGGTCCCAGGGGCCGACGAGCGCCTGGAACTTCGTGAACGACGCGTGGACCTTCTTCGCCATCGGCGTTTTCTCGGATTGCTCTCCGACTGCCTCGGCTGAGAGCTTCTTGAGATCACGCAGGACGGGCGCCGGGAGCTGCAGCACCTCGACCTTGCCCTTGAGCTCGGTGTGCAGCCGGGCGAGCGCGACCGCATTCTTGACGTGGTAGTCGGCGAGGCCATAGACCTCACAGGCCGCGGCGGCGTGATCGAGCGTGCGACGCAGATCGATCGGCAGCGCGTCGTACGCTTTCTTGTTGAAGCCGAATGCGGTCGTGTTCCCCGGCTCGTGCCAGCCGGGATAGTAGTAGTAACGTGCGGTGTTCTGCAGCCCCAGCTTCAGATCATCGTGCGGTCCGATCCATTCGGCCGCGTCGATCACGCCGCGCTCGAGCGAGGCATAGATTTCGGCGGCGGGAATCAGCACGGCGGCGCCGCCGGCCTTGACGTAGACCTGGCGACCGAGGGGAGTGCCGATCCGCATCTTGAGCCCTTTGAAGTCGCTGATCGTGTTGGTCTTCTTCCGAAACCATCCAGCCATCTGTGGCGCCGACGACACGGCTGGACGCGGCACGAGATTGAATGGCGCGTACGTCTCTTCCCACAGCTTCAGGCCGTCGCCCTGATGGAACCAGGCAGCCATGCCCTCGCTGTTCATGCCAAACGGGATCGTCGTGAACCACTCGACCGCCGGCTCCTTCGCGGTCCAGTAGTACGCCGATGCCATGAAGGCCTCGATGGTACCCTTCGACGCGGCGTCGAAGCAGTCGAGCGGCTGCATGATCTGACCACCGGGAAACACCTCGATGCGGAATCGCCCGCCGCTGGTGTCCTCGACGATCTTCGCCAGCCGCTGGGCCACGCCCTGCAAGTGATCGAGGGCGGGCGTCCACGCCGTGGACATCCGCCACTGAACCTTGGGCTGCGCGATGACGTTGGGAGCGTCGACGAGCGTCGCGGCCGCGACCGCTGCCGTCGCCGTCGCGAGAAATTGGCGTCGTTGCGTCATGCTGTCCCCACCACGAGCTGGTGGTAGGCGCCTTCGGCGACGTGGTCCCATGGGCCGACGAGCGCCTGGAACTTCGCGAACGACGCGTGGACCTTCTTGGCGATCGCGCTTTTCTCAGACTGCTCGCGGACGACTTCCGCCGATAGCTTTTTGAGATCGCGCAGCACGGCAGCCGGGAGCTGAAGGAGCTCGATCTTGCCCTTGAACTCCGTCTTCATCCGCTCGAGCGCGACCGCGTTCTTCTCGTGATAGTCGGCCAGGCCGTAGACCTGCACCGCGGCGACCGCGTGATCGAGGGTCCGCCGCAGATCGACGGGGAGCGCGTCGTACGCCTTCTTGTTGAAGCTGAACTCGCTCATCGTGCCCGGCTCGTGCCAGCCCGGGTAGTAGTAGTACGGGGCGGCTTTGTGCAGCCCGAGCTCCATGTCGTCGTGCGGCCCGACCCATTCGGCGGCGTCGATGACGCCTCGTTCGAAGGCGGCGAAGATGCCGGACGCCGGGATCAGCACCGCGGTGGTGCCCGCTTTCGTGAGGACCTTGTTGCCGAGACCTGCACCGATGCGGAATCTGAGCCCTTTGTAATCGCCGACGGTGTTGATTTTCTTGCGAAACCATCCGGCCATTTGTGGGGCGAAGGCGGGTCCCTGGCGGGGCACGAGGTTGAACGGCGCGTAGGTCTCTTCCCAGAGCTTGAGCCCGTCCCCCTGGTAATACCAGGCGGCCATGCCCTCGGGATTCATGCCGAACGGGACGGTCTGGAACCATTCGATCGCGGGCTCGTTCGACGCCCAGTACGACGGCGCGCCCATGAACGCTTCGATGGTGCCTTTAGACGTTTCGGCGAAGCAGGCGAAGTCCGCCATGATCTGACCGCCGGCGAAGACCTCGATGCGAAACCGCCCACCGCTCATCTCTTCGACGATCTTCCCCAATCGCTGGGCGGAGCCCTGCATCACCTTGAGGGCTGGGGGCCAGGCCGTGGACATTCGCCACTGGATCTTCGGCTGCGCGATGACGTTGGGCGCGTCGACGAGCGTCACCGCCGCGGCAGTCGCGACCACGGGGGCTGCCTTCATGAGAAATCGGCGTCGTTTGATCATGCTGTGCCCGCGACCAGCTGGTGGTAGGCGCCTTCGGCGATGTGATCCCACGGGCCCACGAGCGCCTGGAATTTCGTGAAGGACGCATGGACTTTTCTGGCCGTGGGAGTCTTCTCGGATTGCTCCCTGAGGACCTCGGCGGACAGCTTCTTGAGATCGCGCAGCACCGGCACCGGCAGCTGGACCACCTCGACCTTGTCCTTAAACTCCGTTTTGAGTCGTTGGAGCGCGATCGCGTTTTTCGCGTGGAAGTCTGTTAGACCGTAGATCTGGACAGCGGCGGCGGCATGGTCGATCGTCCGCCGAAGATCGCTCGGAAGCGTCTCATACGCCTTCTTGTTGAAGCCGAACTCCATCATGGTGCCGGGCTCGTGCCAGCCTGGATAGTAGTGATAGCGCGCCGTCTTGTGGAGACCCAGCTTCATGTCGTCGTGCGGCCCGATCCATTCGGAAGCGTCGATCACGCCGCGCTCGAGGCTGCCATAGATCTCGGCGCCGGGGACCAGAACCGCCGTGCCGCCCGCCTTCGCGACGACCTTGCCGCCAAGGCCTGAAATGCGCATCTTGAGGCCTCTGTAGTCTCCGATTGTCGTGATCTTCTTCCGGAACCATCCCGCCATCTGAGGGGCAATCGCAGGACCGGGGCGTGGCACGAGGTTGAAGGCGGCGTAGGCCTCTTCCCAGAGCTTGAGCCCGTCACCCTGGTAAAACCAGGCGGCCATGCCCTCAGGGTTCATGCCGAATGGGATAGTCATGAACCAGTCGAACGCCGGCTCTTTGGCTGCCCAGTAGTGGCTAACGCCCATGAATGCTTCAATCGTCCCCTTCGAAGCGGCGTCGAAGCACTCGAACGGCGGCATGATCTGGCCGCCGGGGAAAACCTCGATCCGGAACCGACCGCCGCTCGTTTCTTCGACGATCTTCGCTAGTAGCAGCGCAGCGCCCTGAAGGGTGTCGTTCGCCGGAGTCCAGGTCGTCGACATTCGCCACTGGACCTTCGGCTGCGCGATGACGTTGGGCGCGTCGACGAGCGTCACCGCGGCGGTGGCCGCCACCGCGCGGGTTGCCTTCGCGAGAAACCTGCGCCGCGCGGTCATGACGTCCCCGCGACGAGCTGGTGGTAGGCGCCTTCGGCGATGTGATCCCAGGGGCCCACGAGCGCCTGGAACTTCGAGAAGGACGCATGGACCTTCCGGGCCATCGGCGTCTTCTCGGATTCTTCTTTGACGACCTCGGCCGACAGCTTCTTGAGATCGCGAAGCATCGGCACCGGGAGCTGCAGAATCTCGACCTTGTCCTTGAACTCGCTCTTGAGGCGCCCGAGCGCGATCGCGTTCTTCGTATGGTAGGCGGTGAGGCTATAGACTTGCACTGCCGCGGCGGCATGGTCGAGCGTTTGGCGCAGATCGACCGGAAGCGCCTCATACGCCTTCTTGTTGAAGCCGAAATCAGCCATAGTGCCGAGTTCGTGCCAGCCCGGGTAGTAGTAGTAGCGCGCGGTCTTGTGCAGGCCGAGCTGCATGTCCTCGTGCGGCCCGATCCATTCGGAAGCGTCGATC
>Ga0075421_100004287_pt1 | contig 17227 bp, 13 predicted proteins | sample SoiMetdeltSBSDD5_FD_75292 | JGI IMG/M metagenome (GOLD analysis project Ga0075421, IMG submission 75292) | Bulk soil microbial communities from a Populus tree surrounding site in Tennessee, USA - Soil MetaG P. deltoides SBSDD5 | ecosystem: Environmental > Terrestrial > Soil > Tree plantation...
GCCGTCACGTCGTCGGCCGGGCTTCGCACCAATCTCTCCGGCAACGTCGACCAATACGAGCCCGTCGCCGACTTCATCACTGTTGCACCGGAATTGCTTCGCGGACAAGATGTTCCGTTCAACCTCGTCTATCCGCTGCGATCAGCGGAACTGCCGTCGCTGAACATCGGCGAACCGGGCGTGTACCCGGTGATGGTCAACGTCAACGGCACCCCCGACTACGGAGCTCCCGCCCGCCTCGACGATGCCCGCTTCCTGCTTCCTGTACTGGGTGTGCCGCCCGAGCCCGCGGCCGACTCGGCCGCCGACACGCTGACGTCGGTGGTGCCGCCCGATACGTCCAAACCGGTTGGACTGACCATGCTGTGGCCGCTGGCCGACCGGCCCCGGTTGGCGTCAGGCGCGCCCGGTGGCACCACACCCGTGCGGTTTATCGACGACGACCTCGCGGCCTCGCTCGCCCCCGGCGGCAGGCTCGACGTCCTGTTGTCTGCGGTCGACTTCGCGACCAGTCCGCAGGTTGACCAGGGCGGCGAGGTGCGAAACGCGATGTGCCTGGCCGTCGATCCTGACCTGCTTGTCACGGTCAACGCGATGACGGGCGGCTACGTCGTCAACGACGCGCCCGACGCCGGGCCTGGCACCCCGACACATCCGGGCGCGGGTCAGGACGCGGCGGTCGGCTGGCTCAATCGGCTCAAGGCGCTCGCGCAGCGCATATGTGTGGCGCCGACAACGTACTCGCACGCCGACCTCGACGCACTGCAGCGGGTCGGCGACCCGGGGCTCAGCGCCACTGCCACCAAAGGTGCCGCCGACATCGTCGACCAGATCCTGGGAATCACGTCGACGCGAGGCGCCACCCTCGTCGGCGATGGTCCGCTGACCGGCCCCGCAGTTGAGCTGCTGTCGGCACAGGGGCCGACGGTCGCGATAGGCGCGGCGAACGCCGCCGCGCAAGACTCCGCCACCGGAGAGCCGGCGACCGCGGACGTCCGGCCGGTGCGATACACGCCGCACGTCGTCGCCGCGCCGTTCGATCCGACCGTCGGTGCTGCGCTGGCCGGCGCAGGCACCGAACCGGCGTCGCCGTCGTATCTGGATCCCTCGCTGGACATTCCGGTCAAACACGATTCAGCGGTGGCCCGCCGCCAGGATGCGCTGGCCTCGTTGCTGTGGCGCGGCCTGCACCCCGACACCGAACCGCGCACCCAGGTCCTGATGCCGCCGCTGGCCTGGAACCTGCAGCCCGACGACGCACAGGCGATACTCACCGCGCTGGCCTCCACCATTCATGCGGGGCTGGCCGTGCCGCGGCCGTTGACGGCGGTGATCGCCGAGGCCAACGCGGTGCCGCCGCAGGACCTTGCCCCGCTGCCCGATGGCGAGTTGGGCAATCCGCGCGGCCGCTTCGACGACGGTGTCGTCTCCGGCATCGCCGGGGTGACAGGGCGGCTGTGGGGTCTCACTGCGGCGCTGACCACCGACGAGCGCACCGGGCTCACCGGGCCGCAGTACACCGCGCCGTTGCGTGAAGACATGCTTCGCGCGCTGAGCCAGTCGGTGCCGCCGGACGCCCGCAACGGGCTGGCCCAGCAGCGGCTGACAACCGTCGGCCGAACCGTCGACGACCTGTTCGGCGCAGTCACCATCGTCAACCCAGGCGGTTCCTACACACTGGCCACCGAGCACAGCCCGCTGCCGCTCGCGCTGCGCAACAACCTTCCGGTGCCGATCCGCGTCCGGCTACAGATCGAGGCCCCGCCCGGAATGTCGGTGACGGATATGGGCGAGATCATGCTGCCGCCGGGCTACCTGCCGCTGAAGGTGCCGATCGAGGTGCACTTCACGCAGCGTGTCGCGGTGGACGTCGCGCTGCGCACCGCCGACGGCCAGCCGCTCGGCGAGCCGGTGCGGCTCTCGGTGCACTCGAACGCCTACGGCAAGGTGCTGTTCTTCATCACGCTGACCGGCGGTGCTGTGCTGGCGCTGCTGGTGGGCCGACGACTCTGGCACCGATTCCGCGGCCAGCCCGACCGCGCCGACCTAGACCGGCCGGACCCGATCGACGTCGCGATCGCCTACGGGAAGGATGTCGACGAGCCGCGGGTCATGAGCCGGTCTGCGGGCGGGGAAGGTCGCGCCGGCTCGGCCGGCTGGGAAGGTCGCGCCGGCTCGGCCGGCTGGGAAGGTCGCGCCGGCTCAGCCGGCGGTGACCAATGAGTACCGCTGGCGGGCCGCCTCCGCCGCAGCCACCGCCGTTCAACAGAGCCCCCCCGCGGCACTATCCGCCGCGCCCCTACCCGCCGCCGACCCGCCGCATGCCCCCGCCCCGGCTGCCCCGCGGGCCGGCACCGCGACGCCGCGCGGGACGCCCGGAATTGTCCGACGCCGCGGTGGTGTCGCGGTCGTGGGGCATGGCGTTCGCGACGTTGATCAGCAGGATCACCGGCTTCACCCGCATCGTGCTGCTGGCCGCGATCCTGGGCGCCGCGCTGTCGTCGGCCTTCTCGGTGGCCAACCAGCTGCCCAACCTGATCGCCGCCCTCGTGCTCGAAGCGACGTTCACCGCAATTTTCGTGCCGGTGCTGGCGCGTGCCGAGCGAGATGACCCCGATGGCGGCACCGCGTTCGTGCGGCGGCTCGTGACGCTGGCCACCGCGCTGCTGGTGGTCGTGACGCTGCTGTCGGTGGCCGCCGCGCCTCTGCTGGTTCGCCTCATGCTGGGAAGCGACCCGCAGGTCAACCAACCGCTGACCACCGCGTTCGCGTATCTGCTTTTGCCGCAGGTGTTGTTCTACGGCCTGTCGTCGGTGTTCATGGCGATCCTCAACACCCGCAACGTGTTTGGTCCGCCTGCCTGGGCGCCCGTCGTCAACAACATCGTCGCGATCGCGACTCTGGGCCTGTATGTCCTTGTGCCGGGCGAACTTTCGGTCGATCCCGTGGAGATGGGCAACGCCAAGCTGCTCGTGCTCGGCATCGGCACGACGCTGGGTGTGTTCGCACAGACCGCGGTGCTGCTGGCCGCGATCCGCCAGGAGCGGTTCAGCCTGCGTCCGCTGTGGGGCGTCGACGACCGGCTCAAGAAGTTCGGCGCGATGGCGGCGGCGATGGTGCTGTACGTGTTGATCAGCCAGATCGGTCTGATCGTCGGCAACCAGATCGCCAGTGAGGCAGCGGCTTCCGGCCCGGCGATCTACAACTACACCTGGCTGGTGCTGATGCTGCCGTTCGGCATGATCGGCGTGACGGTACTGACCGTGGTGATGCCGCGGCTGAGCCGCAACGCCGCCGCCGACGATGTCCCCGCGGTGTTGGCCGATCTGTCTTTGTCCACCCGGCTGACAATGGTCACGCTGATTCCGATTGTCGCGATGATGACCGTCGGCGGCCCCGCGATCGGCAGTGCGCTGTTCGCCTATGGCAACTTCGGTGAAGTCGACGCCGGCTATCTCGGCATGGCGATTACCTTGTCGGCTTTCACGTTGATCCCGTATGCCCTTGTGCTGCTTCAGCTTCGGGTGTTCTACGCCCGCGAGCAGCCGTGGACCCCGATCCTGCTGATCGTCGTCATCACGACAGTGAAGATCGTCGCGTCGCTGATCGCGCCCTATATGACCGACGACCGGGAGTTGGTGGCCGGTTATCTCGGGCTGGCCAACGGGCTGGGCTTTCTGGCCGGCGCCACGGTCGGCTACTTCCTGCTGCGCGCCAGCCTGAATCCGCCCGGCGGTCGGCTCATCAGCCTCGCGGTGGTGCGCACCATTCTGGTGACGATCACGGCGTCCCTGATCGCCGGGCTCGTCGCGCACGTCGTGGATCAGCTTCTCGGGCTCGAGTCGCTGACGCGCAACTGGGGCGGCGCAGGCTCACTGCTGCGGCTGCTCGTGGTCGGGCTCATCATGGTGCCGATCATCGCGGGGGTCATGTTGGCCGCCCGGGTACCCGACGCGGAAGCCGCCCTGGCCGCCGTGCGGCGCCGGCTCCGCCGCGGCGCTGCGCCCACGCTCGAAGGGCAGGGGAGGGTAGCCGTACCACCGACCGCCCCACCCGACAGGCCGCGGCCAGGTCGCCCCCTCACGTACGCTGATCAGAGGAATTCGCTCGCGTCACGCCAAAGTCAATTCCCGGCGGCGGCCCGGCGCGGGCCTCCGGCCAGCGTTGCCGGCGACTGGATGAGGAAGGGGCCAGCGGTGACCGACGACCAAGCGACGGGCGCCGCCGCGGTCCCCGACAGCACCGCAACCACCAAGATCCCCCGCCCGTCGGCCGATGACTTCGCGCCCGACGTGCCGGTCGATGACATCGAACCCGACGTCTCCGAGGAAACCGCGGCGTTCCCTGAGGACACCGCGGCGTTCGCCGAAGACACAGCCGCGTTCGCCGAGCCCGCCAACGGGACCGCGCCGATGCCGGTGTCCGGACGTCCGCCCGCCGACTACGGCGGTGACCCCACCCGGGAGCCCATCGCATTCGCCCCGCCGCACGAACCGGCGATCGAGTCCGCCACCGCCAACGAGGACGTCCACCTCGTCCCGGGCGCCACGATCGGCGGCGGCCGCTACCGGCTGCTGGTCTTCCACGGCGGGCCGCCCAACTTGCAGTTCTGGCAGGCGCTCGACACCGCACTGGACCGGCAGGTGGCGCTGACGTTCGTCGATCCGGACGCCACACTGCCCGACGAGCACGTGCAGGCGATCCTGTCTCGCACGCTGAAGCTGAGTCGGCTGGACATGCCGGGCGTCGCCCGGGTGCTCGACGTGGCCAGCACCGGCTCCGGCGGGCTGGTGGTTTCGGAGTGGATCCGGGGCGGCTCGCTCGCCGAAGTCGCCGAGACGTCGCCGTCGCCGATTGGCGGAGCCCGGGCCATCCAATCGCTGGCCGCGGCCGCCGAAGCCGCGCACCGCTCCGGCGTCGCACTGTCGATCGACCATCCCAGCCGGGTGCGGGTGAGCATCGAGGGTGATGTGGCGCTGGCATTCCCGGCGACGCTGCCCGACGCGACTCCCGAGGACGACATTCGGGGCATCGGCGCCGCGCTCTACGCGCTACTGATCAACCGCTGGCCACTGCCCGAGTCCGGGGTGCGCAGCGGATTGGCGCCCGCCGAACTCGACGCCGCGGGCCAGCCCATCGAACCGCGCTCCGTCGACCGCGACATCCCGTTCCAGATCTCGGCGGCGGCCGCGCGGGCGGTGCAGGAGGGCGGCGGCATCCGCAGCGCCCCGACCCTGCTGAACCTGCTGCAGCAGGCCACCGCGATCGCCGACCGCACAGAGCTGATCGCCCCGGTCGACGAACCCGAGGTGCCGCCGCCGTCCCGCTTCCGCGGTGCACCCTCCGACGATCCCGAGTCCGCGGCGCGCCGCCGCAAGGGGCTGATGATCGGGCTGGGCGTGGGTGGCGCGATCATCCTCGTGGCATTGATCCTGCTGGCGTCGGTGCTGAGCCGGATCTTCGGTGACGTCGGCAACGGCCTCGGCGGTGACCAGCTGGGCCTGAACGCACCGACGACGTCGGCGCAGGGCGATGGCGGCGGCGGCGGCGGCAACGGCAACGCCGTGAAACCCGTTCGGGTGACGGTGTTTTCACCCGAAGGAGAGGCTGACGCGCCCGACGAGGCAAGCAAAGCCATCGACGGCAACCCGGCGACCGTGTGGCCCATCGACACCTATACGGACCCCGTTCCGTTCCCGAACTTCAAGAACGGCGTCGGGCTGATGCTGCAGTTGGCGCAGCCCACGAAAATCGGCGAGGTCACCATCGACCTGAACAGCACCGGCACCGCAGTGCAGATCCGCTCATCGCAGACGCCGACTCCCGCCTCGCTGGACGACACCACCGTGATGGTGAATGCCACTACCCTCAAGCCCGGCTCGAACACGATCAAGGTGGACGACGCGACGCCGACGTCCAACGTGCTGGTCTGGGTTTCCACGCTGGGTCAAGTGGACGGCAAGAGCCGGTCCGACATCGCCGAGGTCACGCTCAAAGCTGCGTCCTGACGCGGGCTATCCCCAGCCCGGCAAACTTGTGCAAGAGAGCACCTCTGGGGCCGTTTAGTGTTCGGCTGTGGGGCACTTCGGGGGAATTGATCGATCAGACCGAGAGCTGCTGGCAGCACACGTCGCCGGCGACCAGTACGCGTTCGAGGAGTTGTTCTACCGTCACCACCGGCAGCTGCACCGGCTCGCCATGGTCAGCAGTCGAAATCCCGAAGATGCCGCGGACGCGCTGCAGGACGCGATGCTCAAGGCGCATCGCAGTGCGCCCAGCTTCCGGCACGATTCGGCGGTCAGCAGCTGGCTGTATCGGATCGTGGTGAACGCCTGCCTCGACCGGCTGCGGCGCCACAAGGCCTACCCCACGGCCGCCCTCGAGGACGACGCCTGCCACGTCGGCGATCCGGCACCCCGGGTGGAGACCGCGATCGTAGTCGAGCGTGCCCTGATGAGGCTGCCGATCGAACAGCGCGCCGCGGTCATCGCGGTCGACATGCAGGGCTACTCGGTGGCCGAGACCGCGCGCCTGCTCGGGATCGCCGAGGGCACGGTCAAGAGCCGCTGCTCGCGTGCGCGCGCCAAGCTGGCCGAAGCGCTCGAATACTTCAACGCCGGCGCGGCTGCGATCGCCGACCGTGCCGGGGAACCGTGACGGCGGTGGCTGCGTCTAACAGTCCGTGGTGGACACTGGCTTGCGTCAGGGCGCGGCACAACCGGCGGGGGCAGCGATGGACAACAGCGCGGGCCACGAACCCGGACCGATCACAACGGAGCTGCTGGCCGATCTGCAGGCCGGCCTGCTCGACGACGCCATGGCGGCTGCGCTGCGCCAACGGATTCGCACCGACCCCGCTGCTGCGGCCAAGCTGGCGGCACTCGACCAGGTCCGCCTCGACCTGGCCAAGCTCGGCGCCGCCGAAGCCTCCGCGCCCGAGGTACCCGCGGCCGTGACCGCCCGCATCGGCGCCGCACTGAGAGCCGACCGCCACGCCCCCGCGCATTCGGTTCGGCACACCCCGCGCTGGCATGTGCTTGCGCTCGTGGCCGGTGTCGCGGCCGCGGTCGTGGGCATGGTCGTCGGCGGGGTGATGCTGGTGCGAAATCCAGCTCCGACGTGGTCTACCGGACCGACCGCCAAAAGCATCACCGTGTCGAGCCCGGCGACCGACCTCCCGCTGTCGGCTCCACAGCTCGCCGGCCTGCTCTCCCAGCGGCCCGACTACGGGCCGCTCGCGGACCCGCGCCGACGCGCGGACTGCCTGTCCGGACTCGGCTATTCGGCGGCGACGGCCGTGCTCGGCGCCCGACCGGTCGACATGCGCGGCCGGCCCGGGGTGCTGATGCTGCTGCCCGCCGACACGCCGGGGATGGTCCACGCGCTGGTCGTCGAGCCGGGCTGCAATGCAGCTCACACCGGCCTGCTGGCCAATACGTTGGTCACTCGTCCGTAATCTGTCCTGCAGGCCACGGGGAACACCGGGGCATACGCTGGTGTTTGTACCCGTGCCGACGTGAAACGGCAGAAAGGCTCGCATGACCTCCTCATCCACCGTTCATGACGTCATCGTCATCGGCTCAGGTCCGGCCGGCTACACGGCAGCCATCTACGCGGCCCGCGCTCAGCTCACTCCGCTGGTATTCGAAGGCACGCAGTTCGGTGGTGCGCTGATGACCACCACCGAGGTGGAGAACTATCCCGGCTTCCGCGAGGGCATCACGGGACCCGAACTGATGGACGAGATGCGCGAGCAGGCGCTGCGCTTCGGTGCGGATCTACGGATGGAGGACGTTGACGCGGTCTCGCTGGAGGGCCCCGTCAAGACTGTCACCGTTGGCGACGAGACACACCACGCGCGCGCGGTGATCCTGGCGATGGGCGCGCAAGCCCGCCACCTCGGCGTACCGGGTGAGGAAGCGCTGATCGGCATGGGTGTGAGCACGTGCGCCACCTGCGACGGCTTCTTTTTCCGCGACCAGGACATCGCGGTCGTCGGCGGCGGCGATTCGGCGATGGAGGAAGCCACCTTTTTGACCCGCTTCGCGCGCAGCGTGACGCTTATCCACCGCCGCGAAGAGTTCCGCGCCTCCAAGATCATGCTGGAGCGTGCCCGCGTCAACGAGAAGATCAAGTTCCTCACCAACACCCAGGTGATCTCGATCGAGGGCGATCCGAAGGTCACCGGTGTGCGGTTGCGCAACACGATCACCGGCGAAGAGTCGAAACTCGCCGTCACCGGTGTGTTCGTCGCGATCGGCCACGATCCGCGGTCAGATTTGGTGCGCGGCCAGGTGGACCTCGACCCGGAGGGCTACGTACTCACCAAGGGCCGCACCACCAGCACCTCGGTGGAGGGGGTGTTCGCGTCAGGCGACCTCGTCGACCACACCTACCGACAGGCCATCACCGCCGCAGGCACCGGCTGTTCGGCGTCCATCGACGCTGAGCGCTGGCTGGCCGAAAACGCTTCTGCCACAACCGATGACAACACCGATCTGATTGGAGCCCCACTATGACCGAGAAGACTTCTGCCACAGTCGCCGTAACCGACGACTCGTTCTCCGAGGACGTGCTCGCCAGTAGCACCCCGGTGCTGGTCGACTTCTGGGCCACCTGGTGCGGGCCGTGCAAGATGGTCGCCCCGGTGCTCGAGGAGATCGCCAACGACAAGGTCGGCGCGCTGAAGGTGGCCAAGATCGACGTGGACGCAAACCCCGCCACCGCGCGCGATTTCCAGGTGGTGTCGATCCCGACCATGATCCTGTTCAAGGACGGCGCCCCGGTGAAGCGGATCGTCGGCGCGAAAGGCAAGGCCGCGCTGCTGCGCGAGCTCGCTGACGTGGTCTAACGCCGCAATCCGTGGGCCGGACACCCGCCTGCGGTTTTCTCGAAACCCAGAACTGTCTGCGACAATGCTGCCTAGCCTGTCTTTGCTTCGTCAGTGATTTTTGTCCCGCTGACGACCGACGATCCGAAAGGCAGCCGGGAGGGCCGAGTATGTCGAGTCTGCGTCGCGGTGACCGCGGGGGTGCGGTTGCCGAGATCCGGGCGGCGCTGTCGGCGCTGGCGATGATCGACAATCCCGACGAAGACCTGAACACCGGTAGGCAGATCGCCGTCGAGGTGTTCGACGACGAGCTCGATCACGCCGTCCGTGCCTTCCAACAGCATCGCGGGCTGCTGGTCGACGGCATCGTCGGCGAGGCGACTTTCCGTGCGCTGAAAGAAGCTTCGTACCGCTTGGGGGCCCGCACGCTCAATCACCAGTTCGGTGCGCCGATGTACGGCGACGACGTTGCGACGTTGCAGGCCAGGCTGCAGGACCTCGGCTTCTACACCGGGCTCGTCGACGGCCACTTCGGTCTGCAGACGCACAACGCGCTGATGTCGTACCAGCGCGAGTACGGCCTCTACCCCGACGGCATCTGCGGCCCGGAAACGTTGCGCTCCTTGTACTTTCTGGGCTCGCGGGTTACCGGCGGCTCGCCTCACGCGATCCGCGAAGAGGAGTTGGTCCGCCGCTCGGGGCCGCGGCTCTCGGGCAAGCGGATCATCATCGATCCCGGCCGCGGCGGGAACGATCACGGGCTGATCATGAACGGTCCGGCAGGGCCGATCAGCGAGGCAGACATCCTGTGGGACTTGGCGAGTCGGCTCGAAGGGCGGATGACGGCCATCGGCATGGAGACGTTCCTGTCGCGGCCGGTCAATCGAGCGCCGTCCGACGTTGAACGCGCCGCGACCGCCAACACCGTCGGCGCGGACCTGATGATCAGCCTGCGCTGCGCCATGCAGGCCAGCCCTGCGGCCAACGGTGTGGCTTCCTTCCACTTCGGCAATTCGCACGGGTCGGTATCCACCATCGGCCGGATGTTGTCCGATTTCATTCAGCGAGAAGTGGTGGCGCGCACCGGATTACGCGATTGCCGCACACACGGCAGGACGTGGGACCTGCTGCGGCTGACCCGGATGCCCAGTGTGCAGGTCGACGTCGGCTACATCAGCAACCCGCGCGACCGCGCCATGCTGGTGGACGCCTCGGCCCGCGACTCGATCGCCGAAGGCATCCTGGCCGCCGTCAAGCGGCTGTATCTGCTCGGCAAGAACGACCGGCCAACGGGCACATTCACTTTCGCCGAGCTGCTGGCGCACGAACTGTCGGTCGAGCAGGCCGGCCGCGTCAGCCCGACCTGATCCCCTAGACGCAGGGGCTCGCACCCGCACCGACGGGCTGCTGCAGCTGCGCGCTTTCCAGCAGGCGCTCCAACGCCGCCTCGACATCGGCTTTCCAGCCCAACCCCTGCTCGAGTTCGAGCCGCAGCCGCGGGAAGTAGCGGTGGTGGGTCACAACGACAAAACCGGCGTCCTGCAGCAGGTCGGCGTCCAGGACGCACTGGTCCACCGAGCAGTCCCCCAGCACATCGACGACCGGCCGCAACTCCGGTGACACCAGTCCAGGATCCAGCAGCTCGGTCACTTCGCCGGTATGCCCGAATGCTTCGAGGGCTCGCACGCCGCGGCGGACGAGATCACCGACCACTGACGCGATGAGGTGGCGGGACAACCCCTCGGCGTCATGGCCCGCTTCGACACCCAGCGAGGTGAGCAGCACGGCGTCGGCGCTCACCGGTCCAGTGGGAAACTGCCGCGCACGTGGCACCGCTCCCGGCGGCGCGTAAAACGCGTACCCCAGGCAGGGACTGTCCCCTGCACTGAGTGGCAGGTAGGGGTCATCGTCGGGGCTGGCCATCGCCTCGCTGTCCGGGCAGTGCACCGCCATCTGGCCGCACGATCCCCACTCGAGCATGACCATGGACAGCCAGGCTTCCTTCTCGAATTCGGGGTCGCTGAGGTGATCATCGGGGCGCAGGGTCGACGGATCCACCTCCCAATACACGCAACGGCGGGCGTGCTTGGGCAGCTGCTCGAACGATTCGAGCCGCAGAGGCATGACTCGCGCTGCCACTAAACTCCCCGAGTTGTATGCGGTGCTGAACTGCACGGCTGCCACTCCAGGATAGAAGCCCGCGCCGCCGCGGACCCATTTTCGCCCGGTTCGCTCACCGGCCGCAGCCCTCGGCTCGAAACCTATTGCTACACATGGCTTTTCTTTCGTGAGAGGCGCGCGGACGGCCGGGTGAGGAAGTTTGTGTCACAGTGACGTAATTTCGCCGTGTCGTAGGTCAGGTGTTTGACGAATTCATAAGGTCGACTATCCGTTGTAGGTCCTCGACGGATCCGAACTCGACCACGATCTTGCCCTTGCGTTTGCCAAGGCTGACCGTCACGCGCGTGTCGAACGCCGTGGATAGCCGCTCAGCAACATCCTGTAGGCCCGGCATGTGAATCGGCTTGCGGCGCGGTGCCGAGGGTGTCGCGGTGGTGTCGCGATTCGCCAGCGTGACCGCCTCCTCGGTCGCGCGTACCGACAGGCCTTCCGCGACGATGCGCGCCGCCAGCTCCTCCTGCTGCTCGGGGCCGCCATCAAGGGAGAGCAGCGCGCGGGCGTGTCCTGCCGACAGCACCCCGGCGGCCACCCGCCGCTGCACCGCGATCGGCAGCCGAAGCAGCCGGATCATGTTGGTGATGAGCGGGCGCGACCGGCCGATGCGGGCGGCGAGTTCGTCGTGGGTGACCCCGAACTCGTCGAGCAACTGTTGATAGGCGGCCGCTTCTTCCAACGGGTTCAGCTGGACGCGATGGATGTTCTCCAACAGGGCGTCGCGCAGCATGCTGTCATCGGCGGTCTCCCTCACGATCGCGGGGATGGTGGCCAGCCCGGCCTGTTGGGCCGCGCGCCAGCGCCGCTCCCCCATGACGAGCTGATACCGCGGCGGTGTTGAAGGCGTCGCGGGCAGCGCCCGCACGACGATCGGCTGCATGAGACCGAACTCGCGGATGGAGTGAACGAGCTCGGCGAGCGCTTCCTCGTCGAAAACCTGGCGGGGCTGCCGGGGGTTCGGGTCGATCGACGACGGGTCGATTTCGCGGTAGACAGCACCAACGTCGGCGCCGTCGATAGCCGGCGGCCCACCCAGCACCACGTCGGCGGCCGCGTCACCCATCCGCGGCCCGAAGGAGCCGGGTGCCTCGCCGTCCGCGGGCCCAGTGGGGATGAGGGATGCGAGTCCCCGGCCGAGGCCACTTCGCTTACGTGTCGGCTGGGTCATCGCTGCTCTCTCCTGTCGGCGATGCGGCTCATCGCTGTTGTCCGCTCTTCGCGCAAGCGCTCATCGCTGTTGTCCCTCAGGCGTGCCTCGCTCGGCCAGTTCACGACTGGCGTCGAGATAGCTCATCGCGCCCCGCGAGCCGGGGTCGTAATCGAGGATCGTCATGCCGTACCCGGGCGCCTCGGAGACCTTGACGCTGCGCGGGATGACGGTCCGCAGTACCTTGTCGCCGAAATGTGCCCGCACATCGGCGGCCACCTGGTCGGCCAGCTTGGTGCGGCCGTCGTACATCGTCAGGATCACGGTGGTGACATTGAGCGCCGGATTGAGGTGGGCCTTGACCATCTCGATGTTGCGCAGCAGCTGGCCCACCCCTTCGAGCGCGTAGTACTCGCACTGGATCGGGATCAACACCTCGGGCGCGGCGACGAGCGCGTTGATGGTCAGCAAGCCAAGCGACGGCGGGCAGTCGATGAAGACGTAATCGAAGTCGTGGTTCTGCAGCCCGGCGAGCGCCGTGCGCAGCCGTCCCTCGCGGGCGACCATGCTGACCAATTCGATCTCGGCGCCGGCCAGGTCGATCGTCGCCGGCACACAGAAGAGTCGCTCGCTGTGCGGGCTCCGCTGAATTGCCGTCTGCAGCGGGATCTCACCAATCAGCACCTCGTAGGAGGACGGCGTGCCCTCGCGGTGCTCGATCCCGAGTGCGGTGCTGGCGTTGCCCTGCGGATCGAGGTCGATCACGAGCACCTGCAGTCCCTGCAGCGCGAGTGCGGCCGCCACGTTGACGGCGGTCGTCGTCTTACCGACGCCGCCCTTCTGGTTGGCGATCGTGAACACGCGCTGATGCGTCGGGCGCGGCAGCCCGCCCTTGGCGGCGGCGTGCAGCAGGCGCACAGCGCGCTCGGCCTCGGCCCCAATCGGGGTGTCCAGGCCCGCTTCGTCGGCCCACGACTGCTGCGGGGCCGACTCCCATGTTTCACGTGAAACATCCGGGCGCTGGGTCGTCTGGGGAGGCGCAGCACCCGGCGTCGGAACGCCCTCGGGGACCGGACTCATCCTTTCCTCCTGCCCGTTCGTCGGGACCGGTTCGCTACCGGATCCGTTGCTTCGCGCCGCGCCACGACCGCGGTGACGGGTGGATCCAAGTAGTCCGCGCCACATCTCTTCACCCTTACATCGACTGCACCGAGCGACGTCATCACACGCCGGTGCTCCCGGATCTCTTCCTCGGCACGCTCACCCTTGATCGCCACCATCCGTCCATCCGGACGTAGCAGCGGCAGGCTCCACTTCGTCAGTTTGTCCAACGACGCCACCGCCCTGGAGACAACCGCGTCCATCTCCCCCACTTGCTGTCGCACGGACCGATCCTCGGCCCGTCCCCGAACGATCGTGATCTCGAGACCGAGATCGTCGACCACCTCGCGCAGAAACTCGCTGCGGCGAAGGAGTGGTTCGATGAGCGTCAGCCGAAGGTCGGGCCGGGCCAACGCCAACGGTATCCCGGGCAGGCCGGCTCCACTACCTATGTCGGCGATCCGGTCGTTGGAATCGAACAGTTCCGCGACCGCCGCGCTATTTAATATGTGGCGATCCCACAGCCGGCCTACTTCACGCGGCCCGAGGAGCCCGCGTTCCACTCCCGTGCCGGCCAAGATTTGGGCGTACCTCTGCGCGCGGTCCAGCCGTGATCCGAAGAGGGCCGCAGCGGCTGCCGGCGCCGCGGACACCTCCACATGTTTCACGTGAAACATCCTCCGCATCTCGCGGGCCGGGAACGGATGGCCGCGGCAGGAACTACATCCGTGTAACTCTTCAGTCGAGCAGAACGACGACGCGCCGTGACGGCTCGACGCCCTCGCTCTCGCTGTGCACTCCGTCCACGGCCGCAACCGCGTCGTGAACGATCTTCCGCTCGAACGGCGTCATCGGCGTCAGCTCTTCCCGCTCTCCCGACTCCAACACCCGTCGCGCCACCTTGTCGCCCAGCGCGGCCAACTCCTCGCGCCGCCGCCGGCGCCACCGCGCGATGTCGAGCATCAGCCGGCTGCGTTCACCGGTCTTCTGATGCACGGCCAACCGGGTCAGCTCCTGAAGCGCGTCGAGCACTTCACCCTTGCGACCCACCAACTTGTTCAGGTCTCCGCCACCGTCGATGCTCACCACGGCGCGGTCGCCCTCGACGTCGAGATCGATGTCGCCGTCGAAGTCCAACAGGTCCAACAGCTCCTCGAGGTAGTCGCCGGCGATTTCACCCTCGGCAACCAACCGCTCCTCCAGATCCTCATCGCCCGTCGCGGGTGCGCTGTCGGTGCCGTTCTCCTCGACCGCCAACTCCTCGCTGCGTTCCGTCGTTTCGGCGTCCGTCATGTGTGTCTCTCCCTCATCCACCGGATCGTGCTCCGGTCAACGTTTCCGTTTCTTGGGCCGCGCGCCCGGGCGCGGGGTCGCGCCTGGACGCGGTGCGGCGTTGCCCGCCGCCTTTCCGTCACTCGACTTGCCCGCGCTGTTGGACCCGGCCTCGCCGTCGGTCGCCTTGCCATCCACCACCGCGTCTGACACGTCGTCGGTGACGGGTGCGGCCTGCGCCTTGCGGGCGCGGTTCGGCTTGGCGCCCGGTGGCGGCGCGTTGGCCGCCCGTCGCTCCTGCGCTTCGAGCTTCTTCGCCTCTTCCTCCTTGGCGATATTCCCGAACACGTAGTGCTGCTGTGCGAACGTCCAGATGTTGTTCGCGAACCAGTACAGGATGATCGCGATCGGCAGGAACGGGCCACCGACGACGACGCCCAACGGGAAGACGTAGAGCGCCAGCTTGTTCATCATCGCGGTCTGCGGGTTGGCGGCCGCTTCGGGGCTCTGCCGCGCCACCGACGCCCGGCTGTTGAAGTACGTCGCAATGCCGGCGGCGATCATCAGCGGCACACCAACAGCGATCACTGCCGGACGGCTGAATTCGGTGAACGCGCCCAGGCCCTGGTTCTGAATCATGGTGGCGCCCAATGGGGCGCCGAACAGATTCGCGTCCAGGAAGTGGCCGACGTCCGTCGCGCTGAATACGTAGTTGCCCAGCGACCGGTTCAGCTCCGGTGACAGCTGCGGCTGACCGAAGCCGCCCTGCGTCCGGTTGAACGAGCGCAACACGTGATACAGGCCGAGGAACACCGGGACTTGCGCAAAGATCGGCAGACAGCCCATCAGCGGGTTGAACCCGTGCTCCCGCTGCAGCTTCTGCATCTCCAGCGCCATCCGCTGACGGTCCTTGCCGTACTTCTTTTGCAGCGCCTTGATTTGCGGTTGGAGTTCCTGCATCTGGCGGGTCGTGCGGATCTGCCGGACGAACGGCTTGTAGAGGATCGCGCGCAGTGTGAAGACCAGAAACATCACCGACAGGCCCCACGCGAAGAAGTTCGACGGGCCAAGGATGAAGGCGAACGCCTTGTACCAGACCCACATGATCGCCGACACCGGGTAATAGATGACGTCCAGGCTGAACCAGTTAAACACGAATCTCGCTTTCCAGATCGTCAGCGGCACGTCCGCACTCACGGTCATCAGGCACGGCGCTGCGGCGTTCGGGTATCGGATCCCATCCTCCCCGATGCCACGGCCCACACTTCAGCAGTCGCAGCAGGGCCAGCCAGCCGCCACGCACCAAGCCGTACTCGGTCAGCGCGTCGACCGCGTACTGGCTACAGGTCGGGGTGAAGCGGCACGTGGGTAACCGCATAGGCGAGATCATGTGGCGGTAGAGCTCAATGACGAAGACCACTCCCCGCACAACGGGTGAGCCGTTGCGTCCTACCTGAGCCGCACTCATCGGCTCGACCCACTTCGCGGTCGGGTTCGGCGTATCGCGGTCCGCAGTTCCTGCTCCAGTCGGGCTGAGATGGCGTGCCGGCTGCTCGGCAGCGCGCGGATAACCACCCGGTCCGCCGGCTCCAACTCGTCGATCACCGTGCGCGCGACGTGTCGCAGCCGACGCGCTACCCGATGCCGCTGCACAGCGCTACCCACAGATTTCGCGACGACCAATCCGATGCGAGGTCCGTCGCCGCCGCCGGGCGACCGCAAGGCATGCACCACGAGATCTGGCTGCGCCGCCCGCACCCCATGACTGACGGTCGCGCCGAACTCCGTCGACCGAGTCATCCGGTATCGAGCCGGAAGCACCGCGCTAGATCCCGCGTCGAATCACGCAGTGAGCTTGCGGCGACCCTTGCCGCGCCGGTTCGACACGATCGCCCGGCCGGCCCGGGTGCGCATCCGCAGCCGGAACCCGTGCACCCGCGCCCGACGACGATTGTTGGGCTGGAAGGTCCGCTTGCCCTTGGCCACGGCTGTTCACTCCTTGTTGCGTCTGGCATCCGCAACCCACTCCGATGAATCGATACGGTGGGGACGCGATTGCCGTTGGTAAGCTCGTCCGTCTCGCTAGCCGGCGCGGTCTCCAGAAACTCCTGGGTCGCAGCCGTATCGCCACGTGCGGGCGACTGTTCGAGGGTACTGATGAGATTTACTTGGGTCAAACCTCGTCCGATCGGCGCGCAAAGCTTCACAACCGCCACATCGGTCCCGTGCCGCCGCCGGGCAAAAATCTCCCCCCAAGAATGTTGCAGAACGGTTGGCACCCGACGAGAAAACTGTTAGCTTCTGCCAATGCCGATTCGATAACGAAACGGCGACAGACAACGAAGCGGGGATGCCCACACAGCCGCGAGCCCACAGAACGCCACACCACTGTGACGAGCCCCGGCCCGCGGCGTCCTCGCCGGTAGACAACAGAGCGGCGGCGACTGTCCTGTCTCCACAACCTGTGGATAACTATGTGGACAGTTCGTCATCGTTCCTTTGGTCGTCTCTAGATCGGCCTCAAGGGGGTACTAGCCATTGACAGCTGACCCCGACCCACCCTTCGTCGCCGTCTGGAACAACGTGGTTGCCGAACTCAACGGTGAGTCCGACACCGGCGAAATTCATAACGGGGATTCCAGCCTCCCTACCTTGACCCCCCAGCAAAGGGCCTGGTTGAAGCTGGTTCAGCCGCTCGTCAT
>Ga0075421_100004288_pt1 | contig 17227 bp, 15 predicted proteins | sample SoiMetdeltSBSDD5_FD_75292 | JGI IMG/M metagenome (GOLD analysis project Ga0075421, IMG submission 75292) | Bulk soil microbial communities from a Populus tree surrounding site in Tennessee, USA - Soil MetaG P. deltoides SBSDD5 | ecosystem: Environmental > Terrestrial > Soil > Tree plantation...
CTCCCCCGCCTCCCCCGCCTCATGGATGCGGTCGAAGAGGTCGCTCCCGGGCAGGAGCCGCTCCGGCACGCCGAGGATCGCCGCCGCGCGCGGGTTGGCGAAGGCGATCCGCCCGTCGACCGCCGCCAGGATCAGCCCGTCCTCGACCGAGCGCAGCGCCAGGTTGACGAAACGCGTCCGCGCCACCAGGCTCCGGTTGAGCACGCCGAGCGCCCGCGCCTTCCACTCGCCCCCGCGCGGCAGCCAGCGGCCGCGGGCCGGCTCGCCCTCCCGATCCAGCTCATGCCGCGCCGCGAAGGCCAGGTACCCGGTCGCCAGCTCCCGGCAGAGGATGAGCTCTTCGCTCGTCGGCTCCCGGTCTGCCGGGTGCGCCAGGACCAGTGCGCCCGCCGGCTCGTGCGCCTCTCCTAGATGGATCGTCAATGCCCGCCGGCCTTCGCCCCTCTCGGACTGCCGGTCCGACCCGAAGGCAAAATAATCCGCCGCCGACTCGGCCTCCATCGCCGCCTCGGCCACTGAGCGGCGCGGGACCAGCCGCGTCAAGGGGGCGCGCGCCTGCCCGCCGGAGAGCGACGGGGCTGGCGGAGCGCCGTGCCGGGCGAGGAGCCGGTAGTCATCGCTTTTCGTGCCCCGCCGCGCGAAGATCGCGACCGCGTCGGCCTCGATCAGGCGCGCAATGAGCGCCGCCGGGTTGGGCCGCAGCGCCGAGGCCAACACCTGATCACCCGCCGTCGTGCTGAGCGAAGCTCCGGCGCGCGCCAATTCCGCGATCCGCGCGTCGAGGTCCGAGCTCATGGCGAGCGAGCGCCGGAGGAGCGCGAGCGGGGCCGCCACCGCGGCCGAAACGAGCGCGGGTACCAGCGGAGGCACGATGTGCCAGAAGGCGAAAGCGAAGTAACAGACGCCCAGCACGAGGGCGATCACCCCGCCGAGCGACGCCAGTTGCTTGACCAGCTCGTGCCGCCCCTGCGCGAAGGCGAGCGCGCCGACGACCGCCGCGGCCGCTAGCGCGGCGCAGAGCGCCGCGAGCCAGTCCGGCGCCTCCTGGTAGAAGCGCCCCCGCAGGATCGTGTTGACTTCGTTGGCCAGGACCTCAACCCCCGGCATGAGCTCGCCGCGCGGCTCCCCGTCGCGATCTTCGCCCCTGACGAACGGCGACGCGACCCGCTCGCCGAGCGAGGCCGCCGTCGCGCCGATGAGCACGTATTTGCCCCTCAGCTGCTCCGGCGCGACGCGCCCGTCGAGGAGTTCGCCGATACCGTAGGTCTGCGCAGAGAACGAGCCGGTGGGCCCGATGTAGTCGAGCCAGAGGCGGTCGGCGCGCAGCGTCTCGACCCGCGCCCCTTCCGCCCGCGCCCCGACGACGAGCGTCCCGGGGTCGTTGTCGACGGGCAGCTCGCGCCGGCCGATCCGCACGGCCTCGGGAATCTCCCGGACCTCAGCCGGGCTGAGGCGGTCCCCAACGCGGGTCGCCTCGACAGCCATCGCCCAGAGCACACTCCCGGAGTCGTCGGCCTGGCGCAGCGGCAACACCCGCGCCACCCCGTCAAACCCTGTCGCGACATCGACATGCCCGACGCCGGCCGCTGCCTTCGCGACCGCCTCAAGAGGGCGCAGCCAGACGGCCTGCCCGTCGCCGGAACCCGCGATGAGTTGCGCCGCCACGACGACGTTGCCGGACCGCGAGATCGCCTCCGCAAGCGCCAGATCGTCCCCTGGCGTCGTCGGCTCGGTGTAGAGGACGTCGAGCGCAACCGCCTTCGGCCCGGCCGCGCCAATCTTGTCGAGCGCCTGCGCCATGAGCCTGCGGGGCCACGGGAAGCGACCGTAGCGAGCCATGCTCGCCTCGTCAATTCCGATGATCACGATGTCGTCGGGCGGGGCGAGCGGCCCGCGCGCCCGCATCAGCCAGTCGCGCGCGTAAAGGTCGAGTCCGGGCGCACGCCAGGCCACCGCCATTGCGATCACCGCCGACGCAGTGATGATCGCCATGACCCAGGCGGCCCCGTAAGCGTGACGAATCCGGACCGACTCGCCTCTCATTGTGCTCCTTGACTGGTGGGTGTGTGGGCCGCGGGCCCATTTGATCTGGTCGTTGACATTGCCGGTTGACCCCGGGTGAGCGATAACGCCTTCCCTGCTCCACGCGGGCGGTGGCCAGATTCCCGATCCAGCATACAGTCCTGTTAGCCCACCTTTATCAGCAAACCCGGTGCCAGTTCCGCGGGCCTCCAGCGTTCAATCATGAAACTACTACGTATCCGGTGTCAATATAACGCTTTGGCGCCCTGAAAGGCCTTCGGCTCGTCCCCCGGGGGCGACCGGGTGGCGGCAATTTTACTCCCCCTTAACCCCGTCATCAGACCAAATAGTGCCGGGGGATGCGCCGCGAAATGGCGCAAACGACCTCGTAGGAAATAGTTCCGGTCTGCGCGGCGAGGTCTTCGGCGAGGATCCGCTCCCCCTCGCTCTCGCCGATGAGGACTACCTCGTCACCCGCCTCCGCCCCGGGGATGTCGGTGACGTCGATCATGGTCAGGTCCATGCTCACCCGGCCGACGATCGGGGCCGGGCGGCCGCCGACGAGCGCGTGGCCGTTGTTCGAGTGGGCGCGGCGGAGCCCGTCGGCGTAGCCGATCGGGAGTGTCGCGATCCGGCTCTCGCGCGTTGTGGTGAAGCTCCGGCCGTAGCCGAGTGAGGCCCCTGGCCCGACCGTCTTGAGGTAGATGATCCGCGTCCGGAGCGAAAGGACCGGGCGGAGGTCGAAGGGGTCGGGGACCGGCGCGAGCACGTCGCGCCACAAGCCGTAAAGCGCGGCCCCGGCCCGCGCCAGGCTGCCCCATGCGCTGCGGTGGGCGTGAATCCCGGCGCTGTTGGCGAGGTGCTGATGGGTCGGGGCCAGGCCCAGCTCCCGGAGCGCCCCGAGCGCTTCGCAGTACTGCCCGATCTGCATCTCGGTGTACTCCGATTCGATCGCCTCGGCCTCCGCGAAATGGGTCAGCAGGCCGTCGAGGCGAAGGTTCGCAAACCGCTTGAGCGCGCGCCCGAACTCCGCGACCTCCGCCGGCACGATGCCGAGCCGCCCCATGCCGGTGTCCACCTTGAGGTGGATGTTGACCACCCGGCCGGCCTCCCGCGCCCGCGCGTTGAGCTCCTCGGCCGCCTCCATCCGGAAGACCGCCGGCGTCAGGTCGTGCGCGATGACGGCCTCGCCCTGGCCCCGCCAGAACCCGCCGAGGCAGCAGACGGGTTGCCGAATGCCGGCGGCGCGCAACTCGGCCCCCTCCTCGACGAGCGCCACGCCGAACCAGTCGGCCCCCTCCCCCGCGAGCGCCCGCGCACAGGCGACCGCCCCATGCCCGTAGGCGTCGGCCTTGACGACGGCCATGAGCTGTACCCCGGCGCCGAGGTGGCCTCTGATCGTGCGGTAGTTGTGCCGGAGCGCGGGGAGGGAGATTTCGGCCCAGGTGGGGCGCCGGTCATCGCTGGTCATGGGGCTCACTCGCGGTACTTGTCCTCAAACCGGGTGAGCGCCTTGAGGAAGACGAGTTCGACGCTCCCGACCGGCCCGTTGCGCTGCTTGCCGACGATGATCTCGGCGATGTTCTGCTTCTCGGTTTCGGGCTTGTAGACGTCCTCGCGGTAGATGAACATGACGAGGTCGGCGTCCTGCTCGATCGAACCCGACTCTCTCAAATCCGAAAGCTGCGGCTTGTTGCCGGTGCGCGTCTCGGGCGCGCGCGAGAGCTGCGAGAGGGCGACGAGCGGGACGTTGAGCTCCTTGGCGAGCGCCTTGAGCTCGCGCGAGATCTGCGAGACCTCCTGTTGGCGCGACTCGATGCGCCCGCGCCCGGTCATGAGCTGGAGGTAGTCGACGATCAGCAGGTCGAGGCGCTTCTGCTCGTTCTTGAGGCGCCGCGCCTTGGCGCGCATTTCGAGAGTCGAGACGGCCGGCGTGTCGTCGAGGAAGATATTGGCCTCGGCCAGCTCGCCGACGGCCACCGCGAGCCGCTTCCAGTCCTCGCGGCCGAGCATCCCGGTGCGCAAACGGTGCGCGTCAAGCCGCGCCTGCGAGCAGAGCAGCCGCTGAACGAGCGCCTCCTTGCTCATCTCGAGCGAGAAGATGCCGACCACCGCCTTCCCCCCGTCGAGCGCCGGGCGCGTCGCCGCGTTCTGCGCGATGTTCAGGCAGAAGGCCGTTTTGCCCATCGATGGCCTGGCGGCGATGATGATCAGGTCGCCGGGCTGAAGGCCGGAGGTCATGTAGTCGAGGTCGTGGAAGCCGGTGGCGACGCCGGTGATCAGCTGCTGGCGGCCGGCGATCTCCTCGATGTACTCGAGCTGCTTGTGGGCGACCTCGCTGATCGGGACGAAGCCCTGGCGCAGCCGGTCTTCGGCGATCGCCAGGATGAGGCGCTCGGCGCTGTCGAGGATCTCCTCGGGCTCGTCCTCGGCGTCGAAGCACGAGGCCATGATCTGGTTCGAGGTCTGGATCAGCCGGCGGAGGATCGACTTGCCCTTGACGATCCCGGTGTAGCTGTCGATGTTCGAGAAGCGCGGGACGCCGTCGAAGAGCGAGCCGATGTAAGCCGGGCCGCCGATCGCGTCGAGTTCGCCCGCGCGGCGCAGCTCCTCCTGGAGCGTCACCGGGTCGATCGCCTGGCCGCGCTCGGAGAGCGCGAGCATCTTCTCGTAGATGCGCCGGTGCGACTCGAGGAAAAAGTCCTCGCGCTTGAGCCGCTCGGCCGCCTGGTTGATCGTCGCGTTGTCGAGCAGGACCGCGCCGAGGATCAGCCGCTCGGCGTCCAGATTGCTCGGGAGTGAGCGGTCGAGGCTGAACTCCCCGCCGGCGCCCGATTTCGCCATCGCCCGTGCCTCAGTCTTCGGTTCAGTCAGGAAAAGGAAAGGCGGAGCCCGGCGACTCGCCGCCCGACTCCGCCCTCATCTTATGCAGAAGGCCGACCGCGCACAAGCTGTCGGCGGTGAGAACACGGATGAGACGGATCTCACAGATGTTTACGGATCAGACCCGTGGTCATCCGTCCCGTCCGTCTCATCCGTGTTCTCATCCAGCTATCTACGCCGCCTCTTCTTCCTTCTTGACGACGACTTTGACGTTCGCCGTGACTTCGCGGTGCAGTTTGACGGGCACCTCGTAGTCGCCGACCTCCTTGATCGGCTCGCGCAGCTGGATGCGCCGGCGCTCGATCTCGTAGCCGCGCGCGGCCAGCCCCTCGGCGACGTCCATCGAGGTGACCGAGCCGTAGAGCAACCCGTGCTCGCCGACCTTGCGCGCGAACTCGAGCGTCACTTCGCCGAGCAGCCCGGCCTGTGCGACCGCCTGCTCGCGGTCGGCCGCCTCCTTCTTGAGCAGCGAGCGGCGCTGCTGCTCGATCCGTTTGACGTTGGCCGCGGTCGCCTGCACGGCGAGACCGCGCGGGAGGAGGTAATTCCGCCCGTAGCCGGAGCGCACCTTGACCAGGTCGCCGCGCGCGCCGAGGTTCTCGACGTCCTCACGCAGTAAAAGTTCCATCATCGACATAATCTTGACTCCCCAGTTCAGGCGGTCGTGTAGGGCAGCAGCGCAATGTTGCGCGCCCGCTTGATCGCCTCGTTGAGCTTGCGCTGGTGCAGGGCACAGGTGCCCGAGATGCGCCGCGGCATGATCTTGCCGCGCTCGGGCACAAAGGACTGCAACAGCTTGACGTCCTTGAAATCGATGTAGTCGATCTTCTCGGCGCAGAGCCGGCAACTGCGCCGGCGGCGCGACCCGCCTGGCCGCCCCCCCTGGCGCCCGCCCCTGTCGTTATCGCTGCGATCGCTTCGCTCACCAAATCTTGGCATAATTCTAGTCCTCTCGTGGAAACGGTCTACTCAGTCTCGAGCTCGTCGGCGTCGAGGTCGGCCCCGGCCCCTTCGGCGCCCGGGCGCGGGGCGGCGGCCGGCGTCTTGCGGCGCGCGCGGATCTTCTCGGCGCGGCGCAGCTCCTCGTCGGTGCGCACCGAGATGTGGCGGATGACGAGATCGCTCACGCGCAGGCGGCGCTCGAGCTCGGAGATCTCATGCCCGGTGCCCTCAACGTTGAGCAGCGAGTAGATGCCCTCGTCGAACTTGTTGATCCGGTAGGCGAGCTTCCGGCGGCCCAGGTTCTCGGCCTTGGTCACGCGCCCGCCCTGGTCGGCGACGACGTGCTCCAGTTGCGAGGTGAGTTTGCGGAGATCATCGTCGCTCGTGTTCGGGGCGGCGATGAACATGACTTCGTAGGTTCTCAATCAAGCCTCCTTGTGGCTGTCGAAGCCCGGCCCCGCGGGGCCGAGCAAGGAGAAAAGCGGTCAGCTGAGAGCTGAAAGCTGACCGCTAATTATATTTGGCCATCGCCTTGGCGATGCCCGCTGTCAAACAAGCTTCGACTGCGTCGGCCGCGCGCCCGACCATCTCGGCGAGCGCGGCACGGTCGCGGCGCGGGAACTCCGCGAGCACGAAGGCGGCCGCGTCCGAGATCGGGTGCTCGGGCGCGATCCCGAGGCGCAGTCGCGCGAAACTCTGGGTACCCAGCCGCTCGATCAGGGACTTCAACCCGTTGTGCCCCCCGGCGCTCCCCTCGGGGCGCAGCCGCAGGCGGCCGAACGGCAGAGCGAAGTCGTCGCTCACGGCGAGCAGGTCGCCCGGCCCCCACCCGTGCTTCGCCAGGAGGGCCGCAGCCGACACCCCACTCAGGTTCATGAAGGTCTGCGGCTTGGCCAGCAGGACCTCGGCCCCGGCCACCCGCGCCCTGCCGATGAGGGCCCCCGCAGCGCGCGTCCTGACCTCGCGCCCGGCGCGGCGCGCCAGCTCATCAATCACCAGGAAGCCGCAGTTGTGGCGCGTCCACTCGTACTCGGCGCCCGGGTTGCCCAGGCCGACGATCAGTTTCATAAGCCGGAAGTCCGAGGCCAGGGGCGCTTAGACTTAGGACTCATCTTCCGTCTTACCCTTCTTGATCACTTCCGGCTCGGCCGTCTCGGGGGCCGCCACGACCGGCTCCTCCTCCTCGATGCGCGGCGCGACGACGGTCGCGATGACCTGATCGGGGTCGGCCAGGACCTCAATCTTCTCCGCGTCGAGCTTGAGGTCGCTGACGCGGAAGTGGTCGCCGATGCCGAGCGCGCTGACGTCGACCTCGATGCTCTCGGGCACGTCACCCGGCAGACAGCGGACCTCGAGCGAGTGCGTCGGCAGGTCGAGGATGCCGCCCGAGAGGCGCACCCCTGCGGCCTCGCCGACGATCTTGACCTGCACCTCGAACTCGGTCTTCTCGGTGAGCGAGATGCGCATGAGGTCGACGTGAAGCACCGAGCCCTTGATCGGGTCGAGCTGCAGGTCGGCGATCTTGACCGGCGTCGCCCCCCCGGCGAAGTTGAGCGTAAAGATCGTGTTGCGGCCGCCTGACGAGCGCAGGATGGCCGCCAGCTCGCGCTTCTCGACCGCGCTGCTTGCGGAGTCGACCCCGCCACCATAGACCGTCACCGGCACCTTGCCGTCGCGGCGCAGCCGCCGCGCGGCGTTCTTGCCGCGCTCGGTGCGCTCGGCGGCGTCGAGCGAAACATTCGTCGCAAAACTCATGATTTAACTCCAGCTCTTTCCGTCTCAAATAAACAGCCGGCTTACCGACGTCTCGTCATGGATTGACTTGATCGCCTCGGCGAGCAGCGGCGCGATACTCAAACACTCAAAGACCGTCGAGTTGCACAGCCGGTCAGCCGGCACCGAATTGGTGACGATGACCTTCTCCAGCGGCGAGCGCTCGATCCGCCCGATGGCGTCGCCCGAGAGCACGGCATGGACGCAGCTCGCGAAGATGCGCTCGGCCCCCTCCTTGCGCAGCGCCTCGGCGACCTTGGTCAGCGTCCCCGCCGTGTCGACCATGTCGTCGACGACCAGTGCGTGGCGCCCGGCGACGCGGCCGACGATGTTCATGACCTCGGCCTCGGCGTGGCCCGGCGTCGACTTGTCGCGCCGCTTGTCGACGATCGCGAAGTCGGCGTTGAGCCGCTTGGCGTAGGCGCGCGCGCGCTCGGCCCCACCCGGGTCCGGCGCGACGACGACGAGATTCTCCAGCGGGTTGCGCGTGAAATAGTCGATCATGACCGGGGCCGCGAAGAGGTGATCGACCGGGATGTCGAAGAAGCCCTGAATCTGCGGCGCGTGCAGGTCGACGGCCAGGACGCGCTGGGCTCCGGCGGTCGTGATCAGGCTCGCCACCAGCTTCGCCGAGATCGGAATCCGCGGCTTGTCCTTCTTGTCGCCCCGCGCGTAGCCGTAGTAGGGGATGACGGCCGTGATCCGGTCGGCCGACGAGCGCCGGAAGGCGTCGACCATGATGAGCAGTTCCATGAGGTGCGCGTCGACCGGCGGGCAGGTCGACTGGACGATGAAGACGTCGCCGCCGCGCACGTTCTCGAGGATCTGGAAGTTGAACTCGCTGTCGGGGAACCGCGTCGTGTTGGCGCGCCCTAGCGGGATCCCTAAGTACCGGCAGATTTCCTCGGCTAACGGGTGGTTGGCGTTGCCCGAGAATATCTGTAAGCTATTCACATCAGGCCTCATGACAAAGTAATGAGTGATAAGTGGCGGGCACTTGAGGCCCCCGCCTCCCATCACTCATAACTGCCCCATCAGTAGCTGGGGAGGTAGGATTCGAACCTACGGATGGCGGCTCCAAAGGCCGCTGCCTTACCACTTGGCGACTCCCCAGTAGCTTCACCCGATCACGGGCGCGCCGCGCTCAGGGCGGCCTGGTACTCGACCCGGTCCAGCGTGCGCGCCCGGGCGCACCACCAGCCGGCCTTGGTCATCTCCTGGTGCGCTGCGCCCAGCGTTGCCTCGCTGTCAAAGATCGCAAAGATCGTCGCGCCGCTCCCGGACATCAGGACCGCCCCTGCCCCGGCCGACGCGAGCCGTCGCCGAACCTCACTGAGCAGGGGGTGACGGGCGAGCACCGGGCCCTCCAGGTCATTCCACAGCATTGTTTGCTGGGGGGGTTGCTGGGGGGCCAGCTGGGGGAATGACTCGCCCTCCGTCATGGCGCGATAGGCGGCCTCTAAAGTAAAGGGCATCATAGCGGCGGGTCGCGGGTTTGTCAACTCGGGCGGCAGGTTCGCGTAGACCTCGCGGGTCTCGACGGCGACCCCGGCGTTGACCAGCAGCAGCCGGGGCGCCCGCATCTCCGCGAGGGGGTAGACCTCGTCCCCCCGCCCGACCCCGAGGCAGGTCCCGCCGCAGAAGAAGAACGGGACGTCGGCCCCGAGCCGGGCGCCGAGCGCGAAGAGATCGCGCGGCGCGAGCCGCACCCCCCAGAGCCGCATGAGGGCGAGGAGCGTGACCGCGGCGTTGCTGCTCCCGCCCCCGAGCCCTGCGGCCAGCGGGATGCGCTTGACGATCTCGACGCGGACGCCGCGCTCGACCCCGTTGCGCTCCGCCAGGAGCGCCGCCGCGCGCGCGACCAGGTTGGTCTCATCGCGCGGGACCCCAGGGTGATCGCAGACGACCTCGACCCCGCGAGCGCGCTGCTCGAAGCGCAACTCGTCGCCGAGGCTCACCGTCTGGAGCAGCGTCCGCAGCTCGTGGTAGCCGTCCGGGCGCCGGCCCAGGACTTCCAGCGTCCAGTTGATCTTGGCGAAGGAGGGGAGGGTGAGGGTCATAGGGGAAGCGGTCAGCTCTCAGCTTTCAGCTTTCAGCCAAACCACGGACCCCTTTCTGGCTGACAGCTAAAACTTCTTAAGTTTCTCCTTGAGCCGCGCCGTCTCGTCGGCCTCGACCGCGTACTCGAGCGCCTTCTCCCACTGGCGGCGGGCCTCCTGGAGTTGCCCGAGGTCGCGCAGGACGTCGCCGAAGTGCTCGTGGAGGGTCGGGTTGCGCCGGGCGTAGGCGAGCGCGCGCTCGAACTGCGCGCGCGCCTCCTTGAGGCGCCCGAGCTTGTAGTTGGCCCAGCCGAGGCTGTCGAGGAAGCTGCCGTTGATTGGCTCGATGTTGACCGCGCGCTCGATGAGGCGGAGGGCCTCCTCATAGCGCCCGCCGCGCTCCACCATGAGGTACCCGAGGTTGTTGAGCGCCGTGGCGTGGTCGGGCTCGCGCGCGAGCACCTCGCGCAGGGTCCGCTCCGCCTCCTCATGCCGGCCGCCGCGGTCCTGGACCGAGCTCAGCTGGATGAGCAGGTCGCCGTCGCGCGGGTTGATCTCCAGCGCCCGGCGCACCGAGGCCTCGGCCTCGCGCAGCTGCCCGACCTGCATCTGGACGCTGCTCATGATCATGTAGACGGTCGCGTTCTCGACCGCCTCAGGGTCCGCGCCCTTGAGCATCCCGCGCAAGAGATCGACGCTCTCGCGGGAATTCTTCATCTCGCCGAGGATCAGCGCCTCGGCGAACTTGAGCGAGCGGTCCTCGGGGAAGCGCCGCCCGGCGGCGCGCGCCAGCTCGAGCGCCTCGCGCGGCCGGCCGTCCTCGCGCAGGGTCTCGATCGTGATCACGTCGAGCAGCGGGTTGCCGTCGCCGAGCAGCGGGCGCGTCCGCGTGAACAGGCCCTGGAGCTTGAGCTGGGCGCCCGTCCGCCGGTAGACGCGCGCGAGCTGCGTGACGACGTGGTTGAAGAGCTCGACCGTCTGCGGCGTGAGCGCGCTCTTCTGCGCCAGCCCGTCGTAGACCTGCTCGTACTGCGCGACCGCGTCGTCGTTGCGCCCGAGTTCCTCGTAGGTCTCGCCGAGGTCAAGTGTCAGGCTCCGCCGGCTGCCCGCGTCGGCGCGCTCGAGCCCCGCCTTGAGTGTCTCGATCGCGGCCGGGCGCTCCCCCCCGCGCCGCTCGGCGACCGCGAGCAGCCGAACCGCGCTCGCGTTGGATGGATCGGCCCGGACATAGTCGCGCATCCGCTCGATGGCCTCCGGGTAGCGGCCGACGCGCACCAGCGCCGCGCCGTAGCCGATGCGCAGCGCTGGGTTGTCGGAGGTCCGGGAGAGCTGCTCGTAGGTCTTGAGCTCCTCCTCGCTGCTCCCGGCCATGCGGAGCACGCTGACGAGGTTGCGCGAGAAGACCTGCGAGTCGGGGTCGAGCTCAAAGGCGCGCCGCGCGGCCTCGACCGCCTGCCGGCCCTGGCCCTCCTCGAGGTAAAGGAGCGAGAGCTGGTAGTAGGCCTGATCGGGCGTCAGGTCGTTGTTCGTCAGCCAGCGATAGAAGAAGGTCTCGCCCGGCACCCGCGCCCCGGTCCATCGCTCGAGCGACTGAATCTGGCGCGCGGTGTCGCCCTTCCGGCGGTAGAGCTCGGCGAGCAGCGCCCACGACTCAGCGTGCGCCGCGTCGAGCTGCGTGACCTTCTCGTAGGAGCGGACGGCGCGGTCGAGCTGCGCCGCGCCGGGCTCCTTCTCGAGGTGGACCGCCGCCATATAGAGGCGGGCGAGCAGCACGTGCGCGCTGACACTCGACGGCGAGAGCCGGACGGCCTCGAGCGCCTCGCGCTCCGCCAGGTCACGCCGCGACTGATAGAAGAAGTAGAGCTCGCCCAGATCCACGTGCGGCTCGGCCGCCGTCGGATCCAGCCGGATCGTCTCCTCGAATGCCGCGATCGCCTCCTCGAGCCGGCGCGCGCTCTTGTGGCGCTGGGCCTCGAGATAGCGGACGTAGGCGCGGCTGCGCGCGCGCGGCTCGGTCTGCCCGGCCGCGGTGGGCGTCTGCGCCGCGGCGGGCGAGAGCAGGAGGAGGAGGCCGAAGAGTCTGGGTATTACTTGGTGCATAATCATGAGGGGCGACAAACCCCGGTCAAAAAAAATCCAAAAGCATCAGGGCGCGGGGCGGTCAAGGCCCCTTCCGCGCGATCAGCGGGACCGCCGGGTCGCCCCCTTCGCTCGCGGCTACCGCCCGCTCCCACTCGCCGCGCCGGGGGAAGCTGTAAATGACGAGGAGGAGGCCGATGACGCCGAGCCGCCAGCTGTAAGCGGTCTCGCCCGTCAGGAGGTAGGTCACCAGCCCGAGCAGGGCGATCGCCTCGGCGATCGCGCCGCCCAGGATCGCGGCCCAGGAAAGCGTGCCGAGCACGGCGCCAACCCCGCGGCGGCCCGCCCGCCGCAGGCTCGGGCGCGAGAGCATCAAGCGCCGCAGCGTGACCACCCCGAGGCCGCCGCCGAGCGCCACGAAGAGCGACCAGCGCCCGAGACTCGGGTCGTGCAGCTCCGGCCGCGGGAGCAGCCAGGTGAGGAGCAGACAGACGGCGGCCGTCGCGCCGAAGGCGGCGAGGATGAGCGAGGTCTTGCGGTACTGGCCGCCGAGGGCCTTCTGGTCTGCGCTCGAAAGGTGGTTCATAGATCCTGCGCCGCCGGGGGCTACTGGGCGGGAGCCCGGGGCGACCCGTTCTCGACGACCAGGTCGTCGCGCGTCTCCCAGGCCCGGTCCGGGCCGGCCGAGGCCAGGCGGTAGCTCCCGGCCGCGCCGCGGTACTTGAACGGCGTGCCCCAGAGGTCGGCTCCGGACGGGGTGGAGAGGTAACGCGGGGCGAGCTGGTCGAGCACGATCCCGACCTCCTCGGCCGCGACGTACCGGCCGCGGTCGCGCCGGTAGGCGTCGAGCCCCTCGGCCAGTTGCTGGAGGAGGGCCAGGGTCCGCCGCGCCTTCTCGCGCCGCACGGCCTCCTCCACAAGCTCGAGCGGGAGCCACTGCTGGTCGCCGAGGCGGATCTCGGCGACGCGCCACTCGCGGCCGTCCGGCTCCAGCCGGAAGGCGGTCTCGATCTGCGCCTCAACAATGACCTGGTTGCCGATGCCGGGGTCGATGCTCTTGATGTGGACCTGCCGGGTGTCGAGCTCGGCGCCGCCGAGGCGCCGCAGCAGGTCGCGCACCCGCTTCGCGTCGAGCGGCGGGCGCGACTGGGCGAAGGGCAAGGTGCCGGCGGCGAGCAGGGCGAGGCCGAGCAGCGCCCCGGCCCCCGTTGTCATGCGAATCCGAGCTGTCATTGCGGTCTCTCGCGGCGGTCTCTTGCGCGGACCACGTCTTGGCGCTTCAGGGTCCCGCGGCTCTCGGGAATGGTAACAGAATTTCAGGAGCTGAGGCAAACCCGGGCGGCACGGGCACCACCTAGCGTTGGAAGGTGAATCGGTGTAGAATCGTGGGCCACGCCGGGGGGTTTGTGTGCGCGTTAAGCGGTCAGAGACGTCCGGAGAGGGGTGCAGAACGTTTTCGCTCGCGCGGAGGCACATCAGGTATGATCCACTGTCATCACTGCGAAACCGACAATCTCGACGGCTCTGAATTTTGTGACGAATGCGGCACCAGGCTCGCGCCGAGCGCGACCCTCCCGCCCGGCTACCAGGCGCCCCAGCCGGCGCCGCCCCCGCCGCCGTCCTTCACGCGCGAGACGGTGACGCCCAAACCGGCGACCCCGTACACGCCCCCCCCGCCGCCCGTGCGCCAGTCGGCGGCCGCGCCCTCGGCGAGCGAGACGAGCGGCCCGGCGGGTAACCGGACCGTCGCCTTGCAGGCGCAGACCAACTCGCTCCGCAACACTCAGGAGGAAAATATGACCGCGCGCGCCAAGCTGGTCATCCAACGCGGGGGCAAAGTTGGCAAGGAGTTCGCGATCACCGGCGCGGAGTCGATGATCGGCCGCTGGGACGCCGACGGCGGCATCTTCCCCGACGTCGACCTCGACCAGGATGACCCGGAGGCCAAGGTGTCGCGCCGTCACGCGCGCATCTATTTCCAGAACAACCAGTACCTGATCGAGGATTTGGGCAGCACTAACGGGACCTTCGTCAACCGTGGCCCGCGCCTGCTGCCAGGCAACAAGCAGCCTCTCAACAACGGAGATGAGATCATCGTCGGCAAGACCTTTCTCAAGTTCATTCTCAACTGAAGGGGCGGCCGGCGCTGACTCACTGGAGATTTTGAGCCTGAAGCTCGCAACTCGCCCGTTATGCCATTTTGTCCCGAATGTGGATCACCCACCACGGCCGGTGACCCGTTTTGTGGGGAATGCGGCGCGTGGCAGGACATCTCGGTAAATTACACGGTCCCCCCCGCCGCGTCGGGGCGGACCTCATACACCAGTATGCCCGGATCCAGCAACACCCCAACAGGATTACAGCTCGCCGCGGGCACGCTGCTGGCTGATCGCTACAAGATCGTCCGCCGGATCGGCGGCGGCGGCATGGGCTCGGTCTATCAGGCTGAGGACCAGAATCTCGCGCAGCGCCAAGTGGCCGTCAAAGAGATGATCGAGATGTTCGCCGACGAGAGCGCGCGCGACAAGGCGATCGAGGACTTCAAGCGCGAGTCCGACATCCTGGCTCGGCTCGAGCACCCCTCGATCCCGACGATCTACGACTACTTCTTTGACGCCTCGCGGGGCCGCTACTACCTGGTCATGAAGTTCATCGACGGCGGCGACCTGGCCGCGCGCCAGCGGGCATCGGGCGGCAAGATCGAGGAGCGGCTCGTCGCCGAATGGGCGTTCCAGACCTGTGACGTGCTCGACTATATCCACTCGCAGAGCCCGCCGATCATCTACCGCGACCTGAAGCCGGCCAACCTCATGATCGACTCGCGTCACAATCGGGTCATGCTCGTCGACTTCGGCATCGCCCGCTTTGTCGCCCCGACGCAGAAGGGCGTCACCGCGATCGGGACCATGGGCTACGCCCCACCGGAGCTCTTCGCCGGCAAAGTCGAGCCGCGGTCGGACATCTATTCGCTCGGCGCGACCATGTTCCACCTCCTCACCGGGCACGACCCACAGGACAACCCGCTGCTCATCTTCGATTTCGCCAAGAACCCCAAGCCGCGCCAGCTCAACCCCGAGATCACGGCGCGCATGGAGCAGCTCATCTGCCGCGCCGTCGAGCACAAGCCGGAGAGCCGCTTCGAGTCGGCACGGGAGTTCGGGCAGGAGCTCGGGGAGCACGTCCGACAGCTCAAGGCCGGGACCTCGGGCGAGGGAGCCGTCGTCATCGCCGTGCCCGAGACGCAGTCAGGGGAGCCGGTCTCACCCTCGCCCCACACCTGCGTCCACTGCGGGCGCGAGATGTCGCCCGGCGACCTCTTCTGCGCCTACTGCGGGCAGCGTCAGCCCGGTCGCGGGACGGCGAAGCTCATCGTTCTCGGGACCAAAGAGATGGGGGCGCAGTTCGCGATCAGCCCCGAGGGTGAGAGTCTGATCGGGCGGATGGACCCTAACCGCGGCATCCGGCCCGAAGTCGACCTCTCGAAATACGACCCGGCAGCCCGTGTCTCGCGCCGCCACGCGAAGATCGTCGCGCAGGGCAGCCAGTTCTTTATCGAGGACTTGGGCAGCGCCAACGGGACGGTGATCAACGGGCAGGTGCGCCTCGCGCGCAACGTGCCACATGCACTGACCAACGGGGACGAGCTCAAGCTCGGCGAGACGATGCTCAAGTTCCTCGTCAATTAGCCAGACAGCCTGAATCGTGCCGATGACGCATCTCACCTCGAGCCAAGATTTCGCCCCGCCGGCGGCCGGGGCGCGCACCGCGCGCGGCCTGCACCTGGCGAGCATCGGCCTGCGCTGCGGGGCCTTCCTGCTCGACTACATCCTGACGCTGCTTGTCCCGGCCGTGACGCTCCTGCTCGCCGTCTACTTCAAGCGGCGGTGGGCTGCGCCCGACCTGGCGCAATACATCCTCATCTTCGGCTACCTGGCCGCGGCGGGCCTGCTCGGCCTCAACTGGATCTATTTTTGCGAGCGCACGGGGCAGACTTTCGGCAAACGTTTCATCGGCATCCGCGTGGTGCGCGCCGACGGTGGGCCGCTCGACTACCGCACCGCCGCGCTCCGCCATTTCGTCGGTTACCCGCTCGCCTTTCTCTGCCTCGGGCTGGGCGTGCTCTGGCTTCTCTGGGATCGGAAACAGCAGGGCTGGCATGACAAGCTGGCCGGGACGCTGGTGGTCAAAGAACCCGGCGACCACGGACACTGGTAGCAGCCGGGATGAGCGCGGCCCCCGCGATAATCGGGAAATTGTCGCTGGAAATCTTGCCCGATCTCGACTAATCTGTACGCTTCCGGCCGCGATTCGACGCCGGGCCTGTGGCTGAGACCTCGGGTCTCAGGATTTCGGGCCAGGGACCGAGACCGAAGGTCGCGAATAGAGGGCGAGTAGATCGCGATACTGTAAGGTTTATACTGAAGGTCGATACTGAAGATCGATACGGTGCGCTACGAGCACCGTGCCCCATCCCGGTCTGAAGTGCGTCGTGGACGCCGGCCCGGGCTAGACGACGCGTGGGACCGACCATGATAGTGCATTACTGTGGGAACTGCGGGTTAGAGATCAAGGTGATCGCCCGTTTTTGCGACCGCTGCGGCGCGGATCTGACGACCCAGCATGCCTTCCCCGCACGGCCCGAGACCGGGCCCCCGGCCCAGATGCCGACGAGGGGGGCGGTCACTTTCTCCGCCATGACGACTTGGGCGACGGCCACGGGCCGGAGGCCGCCGGCGAGCGTGATGGCGCCTCCGGGCGGCCGGCGACCCAACCGAGCGCGGCGGCGCGCGCGCGCGCTGGGCCTGCTCCAGGCGCTGGCGGCTAAGCGAAAGGAGTGGGGGCTGCATATGCTGACCAAGCCCTCGTGGGAGCAGGGGGCGCCCCCGGCGAAGTCTGCGAACCTAACCCTGGCGGGCGCGCCTGGGGCCGCGACCGCGCTCGCCCAGGCTTCGGGCCTGAGCTCTCGATCGCCTTCTAGTTCAACCCTTTATGGTGTGCTTGCCGTGATCGCCGTCCTCCTCGCCGGCGCCGTTTCCATCGTCTACCGCGACGGGAGCCTACTCTCGTTCCGCGTGGCCCGGTCCGAGTTCAACCTCACCGGCCCCGAGGAGAAAAGCGAGCAGTTCGTCCGGCTCGCCGGGGACCGCTTCCAGGCCGGTGACTACCTCGGGGCAGTCGAGGGCTTCAATCAGGCGCTCGGGCTGCGGCAGGACAACCTCGTAGCCCTCGCCGGGCTCGCACAAGCCTACGCGCAACTCGGGCGGACGGAGGAAGAGATTGAGACGCGGCATCGCCTGCTGCGGCTGAGCCCGGAGAACCTCGGGGCGCGCCTCCGGCTCGCCGAGGTTTATCTCGCGCGGGGGGCGGGGCGCGAGGCCGAGCAGGAGTACCGCCAGCTGATTGCCATCGGCCGGGAAGGGCCGGAGGTCGAGGCGGCGATGAGGGCGCTCGAGACCTTCGCGCTGGCGGCGGCCGCGGCGACGCCCGAG
>Ga0075421_100004289_pt1 | contig 17224 bp, 15 predicted proteins | sample SoiMetdeltSBSDD5_FD_75292 | JGI IMG/M metagenome (GOLD analysis project Ga0075421, IMG submission 75292) | Bulk soil microbial communities from a Populus tree surrounding site in Tennessee, USA - Soil MetaG P. deltoides SBSDD5 | ecosystem: Environmental > Terrestrial > Soil > Tree plantation...
GACTTGTAATCAGGGTCTTTGATCTTAAGGATCGCAAGGTCTTTTTCTTTATCTGTAAACACAACCTCAGCGTTAAAATCTTTGCCATTCGCTCTTTCTACAGCGATATTTTTTGCACCTTCCACAACATGTGCGTTGGTAACGAGATATCCTTTGGTGTCGATCAGGAAGCCTGTACCACCTTTTTTATAGGTGATCGGAGGAATTTTTGATGCAATCTTTTCATCCACCGCATTTTTAACAACATTAATATCCTGTGAAAGCTTGGTGGTGATTTTTTTCTGGTTATCAAGATCTTTTTTCTGATTGTCAAGGTCACGACTAAGCTTTACGAATTCATTTCCGGGTACCTTAGGAGTAAGCGACCAAACCAATAGACTTACTGTAATGGTTGTAACTCCGGCGATCGTTGCGGCAATAGCAGCAACGCGTTTATATCTCTTCCACAGGTAAACCACCTTTGCTTTACCGGTCAGCTTATCAGAATTGATCAATCCTTTTTCAGCAAGATCAGTATGCACTTCATTCAATGTTGATTTGAACTTGCGTTGTTCACCTACTTCATTCATTTGATGAATAAATAAAGTGTGCTCAACTACAAGCTGATCCACTTCAGGATTTTTTTTACGCAATTGTTCAAAATGCACCCGCTCATCCGGTTTCATTTCACCGCGGATATAACGTTCAACAGCATCGAGTAATTGAATGTCTTCCATCACTTACCATTTTTATATTGAGCAAAGAATAATTTTTTCAATCTCATCAGGCATTTATATTTCTGGTTTTTGGCATTGTCTGCATTCGTATATCCAAATTGGCTGGCTATATCCTGCATGTTTCTTTTTTGAATATAAAACGCTTCAATAAGACCTTTACATGGTTCGCCAAGACTCGCTATTGCCTTTTCCATCATCGCAAATTCCTGGTCGCGTCTTTCATATTCTTCCAGATCCTCTTCAACCGGTACGGTTGCCACCATGCTCTCTATTTCTCCGGAATAGCGGTTAAACTGCTGTAATCTTTTTAACCAGATCCTCCGGCAAACCGAATAAACGTAAGTTTTGATCTGGCAATTGAGCTCAAAATCTGCCGATCTTGATTTTTCCAGCAGCACGATCATTGCTTCCTGGAAAATGTCCTTTGCCTCCTGTGCGGATCCGTTGTTATTGATAACCAGGCTCTGAACCATATTAAAATTGTCCTTATAAATGGTCTCGATCGCCTTTTTGTCACCCAAAGCCAGTCCTTTTAGCAACTCTTTTTCTTTGATATCAGGGGTCACGCCGCAAGTTTTAATACAAATATTTGGAAATAGTAACCCAAAGAAAATTAAAAAAAACTATCCGGGCGGGGTTACCTTTTTAAAAAACAAGTATAAATGTCATATTTTATTTGTTTAAACAAAATCAAAAAAACAGAAACATGAAAAAGCTTTTTTTAGTTTTAGCAATTGCTACAGCTTTTGCAGCTTGTAACAGTAACGAAACAACATCTACAACTGACACTACACCAGCTACAACCGAGACTGTTACTACAACAGACGTAGCACCATCTACGACTGATGCAGCTGCTCCAACTACAACAACACCTTCTACAACTGATGCAGCTCCTTCTTCAGCTGCTAAGTAAGATTTTTTCATATGGCAAGCAATCGTTAGAGGCCGTTCGCCGAAAGGCGGATGGCTTTTTTTCTCCATAGGTCACAAGCATTCCAACCGCTGATGGGTGAAAAGGACAATAAAATCGCCACGGAGGCACGGAATTCTTTTTCCGCGTCTCCGTGGCAAACCATACGAAGGCATATTTAAATGTTATCGTTTGTTGGAGATTTCATTCAGACAAACAATTGTTCAGGTTAAATATTTTGAATAAAAACATTGCTTGTTATCAATGAATACTTATTTTTGAAATCTAATGACAATCGCAAAAGCATATCGCTGGTTTTATTTTTATTATTTCTTTAGCCAGAAGCCGGGATTGCTTTTGTTGAAAGCTTATTGAGTTAAAAACAAGGAATCAACATAAAGAGTCTCGGCAAAAAGCCGGGACTTTTTTTTGATACCCCAACCCCCAAAACGGCAATAGGGGCAGAAATAAAAATTGAAACCACTAAGATGACCACAGATCAGGAAAAATCTATAACACGCGAGGTTAATGCGGATGCAAGATCCGCCGCACCAGGTGGACGGCAGGGATTTGCTATACAGGGTTACGAAGGCAGTTTTCACCAGGTGGCAGCACAACAATTCTTTGGAAAGGATACGGAAGTAATTCCTTGCGCGACCTTTAAAGAGTTGATCAGGATCGCTTCGAATAAAAAAGAAAGTGATGGCGGTGTAATGGCGATTGAGAATTCAATTGCCGGGAGTATTCTTGCTAATTATAATCTTCTTCAAAAATCCAATCTTAAAATTATTGGCGAGATCTATTTGCAGATCAGGCAGAATTTATTGGTAAACCCGGGTGTGAAACTGGAAGATATACGCGAAGTGCATTCACATACCATGGCACTGCAACAGTGTTACGATTTTTTGGATAAGCATAAATGGAAACTGGTAGAAACGGAGGACACAGCGCTAAGCGCCAAACACGTTCACCAGCATAAAAGCAAACATATTGCTGCTATTGCAAGCAGGCTTGCTGCAGAATTATTTCAGTTAGATGTGTTGGCGCCGAACATCCAGACATTAAAAAATAATTATACAAGATTCCTGGTTTTGCAAAGACAGGACATGGCGCAACCGGTAAGCGATGCCAATAAAGCATCGGTAAATTTTCATACGGATCATTCAAGAGGAAGTTTGGCGAAAGTGCTCACTAAAATTGCTGAGGGTGGAATTAATCTTAGTAAGCTGCAAAGCTTTCCCATTCCCGGCAGTGATTTTAAATACAGTTTCCATGCGGATATGGAGTTTGATACCATTGATCAGTTTGAGAAAGTGATTGAGGAAATAAAACCGATAACGGAAGAGGTAAAGATCTATGGCGTGTATCGTCGCGGCGCATGGAAGTAGCAATTAAGAATGAATAATGGATAATTAATAAATGTATTAGAATGGTAACAACCGCAAAAAGATTAGAAGGCATTGGCGAATACTATTTTTCTCAAAAGCTGAGAGAGATCGAAGAACTGAATAAACAGGGAAGGAACATCATCAACCTGGGTATTGGTAGTCCTGATCTGCCACCGCACCCGGAGGTAATAAAAACCTTGCAGGATGAAAGTGTAAAACCCAATGTGCACGGATACCAGTCGTATAAGGGTTCTGCAGTTTTGAGAAAAGCCATGGGCGACTGGTATAAAGAATGGTACCATGTTGATTTGAATCCTGATGCTGAAATACTCCCTTTGATTGGAAGTAAAGAAGGTATCATGCATATCTGTATGACTTACCTGAACAAGGGTGATGAAGTATTGGTGCCAAATCCTGGTTACCCGACTTACCGAAGTGCGGTAATGCTTGCCGGCGGTAAATGCAGGGACTATAAACTGCGGGAAAAAAATAATTACGAACCTGATTTGGAAAAGCTTTCAAGAAAAGGGTTGAAGAAGGTGAAGCTCATGTTTGTCAATTACCCGCAAATGCCGACGGGTCAATCGCCATCAAAAGCATTGTTTGAAAAACTGGTTGCGTTTGGAAGGGAAAATGATATTTTGATCATTCATGATAATCCCTACAGTTTTATTCTGAATAATAACCCGATGAGCCTATTGAGTGTACAAGATGCAAAAGATTGTGTGATCGAGCTGAATTCTTTAAGCAAATCGCACAACATGGCCGGGTGGAGAGTGGGAATGCTTTGTGGTGCGAAGGAAAGAATTGAAGAAGTGTTACGATTCAAAAGCAATATGGATAGTGGAATGTTTCTGCCTGTGCAGTTAGCAGCAGCAAAAGCGTTGACACTGGGAAAAGATTGGCACGACGAAGTGAACAGGATTTATGATGAAAGAAGAATTAAAATATTTGAGTTACTTGGGTTGTTGAATTGTAAATTTTCAAAAGAACAGGCAGGCTTGTTTGTATGGGCAAGAATTCCTTCGAAATATAAAGATGGGTACGACTTGAGTGATGAGGTGTTGTATAATTCAAATGTGTTTATTACGCCGGGAGGCATATTTGGTGATTCAGGAGATAAATACATAAGGGTAAGTTTATGTGCAACAGTTGAAAAATTTGAAGAGGCAATTAACAGAATTAAGAATTTATCGTGAAAGACAGAGTAGGTGATAAATCGGATCAAACACTTTGTGTCCTTGGTGGTTCTTGGTGTCCTTCGTGTCCCTTTGTACCACAAAGCACACGAAGTATGCACGAAGAACACAAAGAAGATGGGATTAATAATCAATAATTATTAATTAATAATTATTTCATGGAAAGAAAACGAATTGCAATAATAGGAGTCGGTCTTATAGGAGGCTCATTAGCCTTGCAGCTAAATGAAAAAGGTTTGGCAAGTAAACTGATCGGTGTTGATTCAAACAGGGACCACCAGAAAAAAGCATTGGAACTGGGCCTGGTAGATGAGATCATGGACCTGGATGAAGCAATCCATAACTCGGATGTCATTGTCCTGGCCATTCCTGTCGACGCAATGATAAACTTATTACCAACCATTCTTGATAAAGTTGAAAAACAAATTGTGATCGATCTTGGTTCTACAAAAGAGCAATTGATCAATGTGGCAAAAAACCATCCGAAAAGGAAAAGGTTGGTCGCAAGTCACCCGATGTGGGGAACAGAATACAGCGGCCCGCAGGCTGCAGTTCATGGCGCATTTGAAAATACAGCAGCGATCATTTGCAATGCCAATGAAAGCGATGAGGATGCATTGGAATGGACAAAGAATATGTTTAGGAAAATAGGAATGCATTTGCTGGAAATGGATGCGGTAGCACATGATCTGCATGTTGCCTATGTTAGCCATATTTCTCATATTACCTCGTTTGCGTTAGCGAATACAGTATTGGAAAAGGAAAGAGAGGAAGATGCCATTTTTGAGTTGGCATCTGCCGGTTTTGCGAGTACTGTAAGATTAGCCAAAAGCAACCCGGCCATGTGGGTACCCATCTTTATGCAGAACAGGGAAAATGTTTTGGATGTCTTAAATGAACATATTTCCCAGTTAAGAAAGTTTAAGAGTTGTTTGGAGAAAGAGAATTATGAGTATTTGAAAGAATTGATTGAAGGGGCGAATAAGATCAAAAGGATCATCAAGTAATGCCCTGTCCTCCGCGGCGGAGAGACTTAGGTTGAAGAGTTTGCGTAAATGGCCCCGGTCTTCAGGCCGGGGAAGAAAGAAGCAGAAAACTCTCAAGGGCTTTAGCCCTTAATTAACAGGAAGAGAAGAAGGTATAAAAATGAAAATTAACAGGGGCGATGGCTTTTTAAAAATTCTGATTATCGCTTTTCCATTGATTGTTTTGGGAAATGCTGTTGAATTCTTTTTTGTACAAAAACAGAATCTTAAAAAGGTGACAGGCAAGGTATCCGAAGTGGTGGTTCAGACCTATAAGTGTCCGGGTACAATGTACTCTGCAACGACATGTGAAAAAACGATGATCAGGCTCGAAAATGTAAAGGGCACATTTGGCGTTTCTGATTATGTTAATCGCGGTGCTTATATCGATGCAATAGAAAAAGGAGATGTGGTTACCATTTATATAAGAAAATGGTATCAATATGTGTTGACGTTTGGGGCTGGAAAAGATATTTATGGGTTGGAAAAAGATGGGGTGTCCTATTATAACATTGCTAGACGGAAGAATTCAAATATGTTATTCATGATAATTTTTAGTTTTTTTAGTTTGTTTTTTTGGGCACTATATATTTTACAACGGGTAACAATTAGCGAACTATTGAAGGGAAAAAGGGGTTTGAGCTGAATAGAATTACCGAACGTACAAGTGAGCAAATTGCGTGACAAAGCAGCAATTTGGAAACAACGTAAGCTGAGTAGGATTACAAATGATGACAACATAAAAATTAACTTTACAAATTATATTACAATGCAAACAATTGAACAAACAATGAAAGAAACAGCACAGAAAGCATGGGGCAAGCGACCGCTGATCATTAGCGGGCCATGCAGCGCTGAAACCGAGGAGCAAGTGTTGCAAACAGCGCAACGGCTTGCCGCCACCGGCAAAGTGGACATGCTTCGTGCCGGCATTTGGAAACCCCGTACCAAACCGGGTATGTTTGAAGGCATCGGTGTAAAAGGATTGCCATGGTTATTGCAGGCAAAAAAGTTGACCGGCATACCGACAACGGTGGAAGTGGCGACGGGAAAACAAGTACAGGATGCATTGACCTTTGACGTCGATGTGTTGTGGATCGGGGCAAGAACGACGGTAAATCCTTTTAGTGTGCAGGAAGTAGCAGATGCGTTACGTGGCGTGGATGTACCGGTGCTGATCAAAAACCCGATCAATCCTGATCTTGAACTCTGGACCGGCGCCGTTGAACGTGTTGCCCGGGCGGGTATCAAACAGATCGGTCTTATTCATCGCGGATTTTCTTCCTATGGCAATACCGAATTTCGCAATGCGCCTATGTGGCATCTTGCCATTGAAATGAAGCGTCGCAATCCCGAATTGCTGCTCATCAATGATCCTTCGCATATCTGTGGTCGTCGTGATATATTGATGGATGTGGCGCAAAAAGCAATCGATCTTGATTTCGATGGATTGATGATCGAAAGTCATATTGATCCCGATAATGCATGGAGCGACGCCAAGCAACAAGTGACGCCGGAGAAACTGGCGGAGATGCTCGACAATATTAAATGGCGTCATGAGACTGCAGAAGAAAAAGAATTTATTACGGCATTGGAGAAATTGCGTGAGCAGATCAATCACCTCGATGATGAGCTGATACAACTGCTGGGTCAACGAATGAAGATCGCCGATAAAATTGGAGAGTACAAGAAGAATAATAATGTGACCATATTGCAGACCAGTCGCTGGAACCAGATATTGGAAAGAGCATTTAAGAAAGGTGATGCGTTAGGATTGAGCCGTGAGTTTATCACCAAGTATTTTGATGCAGTGCATATGGAAAGTATCAATCATCAGAATAAAATCATGAATTCATAAACCCAACCCCTGTCCTCCGCCTGAAGCGGAGAGACGTAGGTTGAACACACAGTTTTTATTGCGAGTTCGTTATAGTTGTTTGATTATTGTGATACCAGCTTCAGTTCCTTGATTGATCTTTTGTTGCGTCGCAATCCGTTCATCTTTTGGTAATTCTATTTGGCAATTCTGTAACCATAATAATGAAGAAAGTAGCATATAAATTTTCCAATTCATCTGTTGATTACTACTTCGCAGGAGGTATTTCGCATTTAAAAGAAATCGTTGATAAGGATAATACGATCATTATTACTGATGAGAATGTTTACAATGCTCACACAAAGAGACTTAAGAATTGGAATTGTGTTGTCCTAAAACCAGGAGAAGAATATAAGGTTCAGTCAACTGTTGATGAAATAATAGACCAGTTGATAGAAATGGAAGCCGACCGTAAAACAACGCTGGTGGGCGTTGGCGGCGGTGTGATCACTGATCTGACAGGATATGTGGCTTCGGTTTATATGCGGGGGATTTCGTTTGGATTTATTCCCACTACATTGCTCGCCATGGTTGATGCATCCATTGGCGGTAAGAATGGAATTGATGTAGGAGTTTATAAAAACATGGTCGGCATCATTCGACAGCCAACGTTTATTCTCCATGATATGATCTTCCTGAATTCATTGCCGCAAAATGAATGGGGAAATGGGTTTGCTGAGATCATAAAGCATGCAGCAATAAAAGATGCAGCGATGTTCAAAGAATTAGAGACAAGTACACTTAAAAAATATCAGACCAGCCAAACCGCAATTTGTGATTTAGTGCAGCGCAATGCGATCATCAAAACCAAAGTAGTGCAGAACGATGAGTTTGAAAAAGGAGAAAGGAGATTGTTGAATTTTGGTCATACGCTCGGGCATGCTTTGGAGAATCAATATGAATTATCTCATGGCCAGGCTATTTCAATCGGTATGACCTATGCTTCGGTGATCTCTCAAGCGATCGCCGGCTTTAAAGAACCTCGCAGAGTAGCAGACCTCTTATTCAAATATGACCTCCCGACATTTGCTGATTTTGATAAACAGAAAGTATTCGAAGTGTTGAAAATGGATAAAAAGAGGGAAAGAAAGGAAATGAATTATGTAATGCTGGAAAAAATAGGGAAGGGAGTTGTAAGATCAATTCCGTTGAAACAATTGGAAGAAATAATTAATGAATTATAAGGTAGAACACGGATGAAACAGATGAAACTGATGTCCACGGATATGATCTGTGATTGTCCATCCTGGTTGTGTCATCCGCGTTCAAATTAGCTTAACATGAAAGTAACAATACATCCATCTCAATTAACAGGAATCGTTCAGGCGCCGGCGTCAAAAAGCTCGATGCAAAGAGCTTGCGCAGCGGCATTGCTGTCAACAGGAACAAGTACAATTTATAACCCGGGACATAGTAATGATGATAAAGCGGCTTTAGACATTATTCAAAAGTTGGGAGCCACTGTTGAAGTTGAGAGTTCAGAGTTAAGAATTCAGAGTCAGGGAGTCAAGACGACTGCAAGTGAGATTAACTGCGGTGAATCGGGATTGAGCATAAGAATGTTTACTCCGATTGTAGCTTTGAGTGATCAAGAAATTACGATTAATGGTTCCGGAAGTTTGGTAACAAGACCAATGGATTTTTTTGATGAGATCCTCCCAAAACTTGGGGTTAAGATCAAAAGCAATGAAGGCAAACTACCAATCACAGTTCAAGGTCCATTGATTCCGGCTAATATTGAAGTGGATGGTTCATTAAGTTCTCAGTTTCTCACCGGTCTGCTGATGGCTTACTCTGCCGCGGGTGCAAAAGATGTCACGATCAAAGTCAATAATCTTAAAAGCAAACCATATATAGCCTTGACATTGGATGTAATGAAGCAGTTCGGAATGCATATGCCCGAGAATAAAAATTTTGAAGAGTTTCATTTCAAATCGGATCCCGAAAATTATCGGGACCGAAATCCGAAATCTGAAATTCAGTACACCGTTGAAGCTGACTGGAGCGGCGGCGCATTCTTACTTGTGGCCGGCGCCATCGCTGGTCCGATCACCGTTCGCGGACTTGATCTTTCATCAACTCAGGCTGACAGGGCAATTGTGGATGCCATGATGAATGCAAACGCTGCCATTGCCATGGAAGCAAAAGGAATAAAAGTTCATCATGGTGGTTTAAGAGGGTTTGAATTTGATGCAACAGATTGCCCTGATCTCTTTCCACCACTTGTTGCATTGGCTGCGTATTGTAAAGGAGAAACAAGGATCAAAGGCGTAAGTCGCTTAGCGCATAAGGAAAGTGACAGAGCTATTACATTGCAGGATGAATTTGACAAAATGGGGATAACAATTGACCTGGAAGATGATATGATGGTAATTCACGGTGGCGGAATCGTAAAAGGTGCCGATGTACATTCTCATCATGATCATCGTATTGCTATGGCTTGTGCAGTTGCTGCCTTGGGGGCGAACAGTGAAACAGTGATCGAGGAAGCTTATGCAATAAAAAAATCGTATCCCGATTTTTATCATGATTTGAAAACACTTGGCGCAAATGTATCTTTACCATTTGATAAAATTAATTTTTAACCAATAACGAATAACTTGAACTCCTTTGGCAGAATATTTCGTGTTTCTATTTTTGGCGAATCGCATGGTGAATGTGTAGGAATAACTATTGATGGTTGTCCGGCAGGTTTATCATTATCGCCGGAAGACTTGGCTGCTGACCTGGAAAGAAGAAAAGGCGGCAAACAAAAAGGAACTACGCCAAGACAGGAAGAGGATTTCCCAATTTTCAAGAGCGGGATTTTTAATGGAAAAACCACTGGATTTCCCATCACCATTTTATTTGAAAATAAAAATATCCGTAGCGAGGATTATACAAAACAACGAAGCATTCCAAGACCGGGACATGCTGATTGGGTGGCGCATCAAAAGTTTGGTGGCTTTGAGGATTACCGTGGTGGCGGACATTTTAGTGCAAGGTTGACCGCAGGTATTGTTGCAGCCGCCGGGATTGCAAAAAAATTAATGAGCGGTGTGAGGATTCATTCGGAGGTTGTGGAAATTGGGGGAGAAAAAGATTTGGAAAAAGGATTACAAAAAGCAATTGATGCAAAAGATTCTGTTGGAGGGATTGTTGAATGTCGTGTAAATGGTTTGCCTGTTGGCTTAGGCGAACCCTGGTTTGATTCGGTTGAATCTGTATTAGCCCATATTGTTTTTGCAATACCCGCAGTAAGAGGTGTCGAATTCGGGACCGGTTTTGCTGCAGCAAAAATGTTTGGCAGTGAACACAACGATGCCATTATGGAAATGGCCGGAAGAACAAAAACCAATCATGCAGGCGGCGTAGTAGGAGGCATTACCAATGGGAACGAATTAGTATTTCGGTTAGCAATAAAACCAACTTCATCGACGCCGAAAGAGCAGGAAAGCCTGAACTGGGATACTGAACAGGTTGAAAAATTCTCGATCAAAGGACGACATGATCTTTGTGTTGCATTAAGAGCCCCGGTGATTGTGGAAGCGGTGACTGCGCTGGTGCTTTGTGATTTTATGATGCTGGAGCAAAGAATTCCCCGCATAGTATCTTAAATGCTCAATATTCAATGATCAACACCCGACGTTCAATGAATAAATTGAAAATTGACAATTGAACGTTGAGCATTGAACATTTACTCAGAAATATATTTTTCATATACTCTCTCTCCGAAATAAATAAAAAATCTTCTTCTATCGAATTTGGTATTTGACAAAAGCGAAAAAATAAATCCATTTTTCTCCACTTGCACAGTATGATAGATCAATCCATTTGGATTTTCTTTTAGGATAATCCTTACTCTTCCGTCCAATGCGGAATGATTAATAAATGAAGTATCGGCATTTGTTTGAAACGAAAAATATTCCGAAAGCTTCCTTTGCAGTAACCGGCTCCTGTACCAGGTGCCGCCTGTTGGGCTTACTAACTGTTTGCCATTGAAGATAACGATGCTGTCATTATATGCGAGTACAAAAAGATGATGATCTTTGTGCTGCAGCCAGTCAATAAATTTTTTTGTATATAAACTGTCTTCATACCCATAGTCACTGTCAAGAAAAGCGATACGCTCTATCTGATCAGGAATTTTTGTGACGGCATCGATAAAGCCAAAAATAAAACTGCCTCCACCGCTGTGACCATTTAAGATGATCCTTGGATGGTAGTCTTTAAATTTTTCTGCGAGAGTGTCAACAATATTCTTAATTTTTTGTTTTGAGTTTCCTGTAGTTCTTTTCCATGTTGGCCAACTTTTTTGTTGAGCCATCAAATACGCGACTATATAATTGTTTTTTTTATCTAATCCTCTCACAAACCTTGTCTGTGCTGCAATATGCTGGATATCGAAATGCCAGTCATCACCTGTCTTCGTTTTTTTTCCCTTTGTCCATTCTATGCTGTTACCATTAGGCAATGCAAATAATACCAGGTAAGTTTCTCCTTTTTTATTGAAATGCAACGGTGCATTAATGTTTATCGTCACACTGTCGTGCCCGTTTTTGATCCACAATTCCTGTTCATGAAAATCCCCGGTTGGTTTAAAATCTTTTAAAATTTGTGAGTGTGAGTGAATTACACAGGATGTTAAAAAAATAACAAAGGAGATTACCTTATAACAAGAACGATTCATTACTTTGCTCAATTGCAGTGAGGGAAAATTAGTATAAAAAAATCTATGAGTCGTCTTAACCGGGTTTTTTTTATTTCACCTACATATTGCCTGTCTATTATCGCAGCTTCAGTGTTCCTGGCGATCTTTTTTCCGTCGTGCAAAGAAAAAACAAAGCCCGAGGAAAAGGTGATTGTGGAAGTTCCAGAAAAAATGGATGATAAGGTGAGGGGGCTAATTGAAAACTTTATTGATTATTCACTTTCAAAGTACGGACAATTGGATGATTCTACTGTGTTGCATCAATTGTCGATTTTGAAAAAGCTGTACAAACAAAAAGCTTATTCACCCCAATGGAGCAGTTCTCAAAAATGGCTAACACAGGGCGATTCGCTTTTACTTTTTATAGAGAATGTAAGGCTATATGGACTTTTCCCAACAGATTATCACTCGCGCCAGTTGCTTCGAATACAACAGGCATTTGCCGCTGATGCGTTTAAAGACAAAGAAACAAAAGATGCGGCCAGCTGGGCAAGGGCCGACTTGATGCTTAGCGACGCCTTGATAAATATTTTTCATGACATCAAACTTGGTCGCCTCCCAAATGACAGCATCACATTACGAAAGGATTCTGTATTGACAGAAGAATTCGTTTCATCGAAATTCAATGCAACCGCTTCCGGACTTTCACTGGGAATTATTATTCCAACACTTGAGCCAAAGCACGAAGGATACCGCCAGTTAAAAGAAGGAATTGGAAAGTTTCTGGACAGTGCGAATTTCAGTTCCTTTACTAAAATAACTTTTCCAAATAAAAACCGTGACGAATTAAAAGCGGCGGTGGCCAAAAGGCTGTTTGAAATAAGGCACCTTGACTCATCATACCTGGACATCGATTCGCTAAAACTGGTTGCAGCACTTAAAAAATTCCAGAAAGAAAACCGGTTGACAGTTGATGGAAAGATCGGAGCGCAGACAATCCGGATGTTGAATTTATCTGATGATGAAAAATTCAAACACATTGCGATCACTATGGATCGTTATAAAATGCTGCCTGATTCAATGCCTGCAAAATATGTGTGGGTAAATATTCCTTCGTATACATTAAAATTAATGAACAATGATACGCTCATATTGACGAGTAAAGTTGTTGTAGGCAAACCGGTCACAAGAACGCCGGTGCTTACCAGTTCTGTTTCAGAGATGATCACCTACCCGCAATGGACAATCCCGGCAAGCATTGTTGAGAAAGAAATACTGCCGGGTTTGAAAAAAGATACTGGTTATCTTAGAAAAAAAGGATATAGCTTACTCAATGGAAAGAATGAAGAGGTAAGCGCCGACTCGATCAATTGGAGTAAGTATAAGAAAACAATTCCTTTTAAGGTCATCCAGGGAAGCGGTGATGACAATGCGCTGGGTGTGCTAAAGTTCAATTTTTACAATAAGTACTCGGTTTATTTGCATGATACCAACCAGCGTTCTTTTTTTGGTTCGGATTCAAGGGCATTCAGTCATGGGTGTGTTCGTGTGCAGGAATGGGAGAAAATGGCTTATTATATCATGCACAATGAGAATGACAGCGCAAATGCCAGGATAAAAAACAGGCAAAAGCCTTTACCAGTGGATTCTCTCACGCATTGGCTTGCCATAAAAGAAAAACACAGTATTCCGATACGGGCAAAACTACCTGTTTTTATTAGGTATTTTACTTGTGAAGCACACAATGGACAAATCAGTTTTTTTGAAGATATTTATGACGAGGATAAGAAAATGATCGAGCTGCTTTTTGCTAACAAAAAGAATGGCGAATGAAGTTAACCTATATCATAGGTTTATTCTGTGTGAGCAGTTTGTTGCTTGCTAATGATACCACGAAATCCAGCACATCAAAGCCAAGGATCCTTTATGGCACTGCAAGCTATTATTCGAACAGTTTTAACGGTAAAAAAACTGCAAACGGCGAAATCTACTCACATAAAAAAATGACTGCGGCCTGTAATGTTTTGCCGCTCGGAACATGGATCAAGGTAACTAATCTCCGCAATGGCAAGACTGTCATTGTTAAAATAAATGACAGGTTGCATTCACGAATGAAACGTGTTGTCGATCTTTCTAAAGAAGCTGCAGATAAATTGAACTATATCAAATCCGGCCTCACTCGTGTAAGAGTTGAAGTACTTGGCAAGCAAAAACCTGAAAAATAGGTGGAAATCACGTCAATTATTTTATTTCAGGAAATTCCATAGAGCCGTTACTTTTGTTAAAACCAAATAACTACTTATGAAGCATTTAATTGTTTCACTGCTTGCCGCTATTCTTTTTTCATCTGCAATGTATAGCCAGGATGACGAGATACGAGGAGATGAAATAGGAGTGAGTTTCAACATGCACGATTATACGACAGCGCGATTGATACGTACGACCTCGCTAAGCGCCGTTTTCAGGGATAGAAAATTTGGAAAGATAAAGGATATGTCGCCGGGTATTGGTGTACATTATTTCAGAGGTTTAAAAAAACACATAGACTTTGCTGCTTCATTGAATGGCGCATTTATGATCCATCCGTTTCCGAATAAGCCATCGGATAATACGGACAGGTTATTATTGCAATTAGAAGGCGCCGCGCATTTCAAAATGGTGTCGGATGCTTATTGGGTGCAGCCAACCCTTACTGCTGGTTTTGGCGCACAGAGATACCATGTTTATTATGGAGCATATATTCCACTTGGTGTAGGTCTTAATATTAATTTTTTTAATGAAGGAAGAATATTCATCAATTCATCCTATCGGGTGCCGATAACGACCAATTCTGCTAATTATCATTTCCTGCATTCATTTGGTATTTCCGGCAGAATTGGAAAAAAGAGAGAACCGAAAATTGAACCTCCTCCGCCACCACCGCCTGCGCCAAAAGACAGTGATAACGATGGCATCAATGATGACAACGATAAATGCCCGACAACACCGGGTGTGGCAAAATATGAAGGTTGTCCCGTGCCTGATACAGACAAAGACGGTATCAATGATGAGAATGACAAATGCCCGACTGTTGCAGGTCTTGCAAAGTACCAGGGTTGTCCTGTACCTGATACTGACAGGGACGGCATAAACGATGAAGAAGATAAATGTCCCAACGAAGCAGGCGTTGCACGTTATGGTGGTTGCCCCGTCCCTGACAAAGACAAGGACGGCATCAATGATGAAGAAGACAAATGCCCCGATGTGCCGGGTGTTGCTGCCCAGCAGGGTTGCCCTGAAATAAGTGCCGAGGTTACCAAAACAGTTGAATATGCGGCAAAGAATGTGTATTTCGCTACCGGTAGCACAAAGCTGCTCAGCCAATCTTACAAACCGTTAAATGAACTGGTAAAGGTTTTGAATGAAAATGCCAGTTTGAAACTGAAAATAGATGGCCATACTGATAACGTAGGTGCCGATGATTTTAATTTAAAACTGAGCGACGGACGTGCAGCATCGGTTAAAAAATATTTGGTAAGTAAAGGCATCGATGAAAGCCGCCTCGAAAGCGAAGGCTTCGGTGAGACAGCTCCCGTAGCCGATAACAAGACGGCCACCGGCAGATCTAAGAATCGCCGCGTCGAAATGAAAGTATTCTACTAAAACCAACTGCTCTGCAGTAAAAAGCGTCCCGCTGCGGACGCTTTTCTTTTTACAACGCTTCGGGTTTGATCCCTATTATTTTTCAAATGTATTATCTATCTCATCTTCTGATAGCACGCTTTCTATTCCTTTGCCGATCGCGATGCTTAACTCAGATTCTTTTTCAGAATCCTTATGGACCCATGCATGTTTGCTGCCGCTTTTTATGCGCCTGATCAGTTGTTCGGGCAACACTGAATGCCGGGTTTTATGTTCCCCGTCCGTAAGATAGAAATCACGAACCAGGTAATGTGGTTCTGAATGGTGGAGTTCCGCTGTAGCCCTAAGAGAAATTTTCAAGTTAGAAGAGGCCACAGGGAAATCAAAGTTGATTTCGAAAGGTCTCATAGCTTTAAAATTTGTCTTTATGGTTTTCGCATTTCGAAATCTGTGCCAAACCATAATTATGCATTTTGTCTGCGCGATTACATGAAAAATGTCAATTTTTTGATTTCATCAATGACAAATTTTCTTTTGATAGAAATGAAAAGAGCCCCGGAAAGGAGCTCTGCAGACAAACAAGTTAGTATGATTGCGACTAGATCTTAACGCCAACCGTAAGTATTACATTGCCGCCATTGTCTTTGAGGTCGGCAAAAGTGTTGGCTCTTGGGGCATTGACACGGTACGGGAAGTTTACATCTTTATTTAAACGATGAACATAAGTAAGATCAACAAATACACCTTTATTCCTGTAACCAAGACCGCCACTGATAAACATTTTTCTTCCTTTCAATTCTTTGTCTTTGTAGGGACTGGTGTAATAGGCAAATCCTGCGCGTCCCATAATTGTTTTAAATTTTAATTCTCCGCCGACGCGGAAATTAAATGTGCCTTTATATATCGCATCGATCGCATCATTATAAGGTTCAAAAGGAGCTTTCGTTACATCATTTCTTTCACCTTCATATGGTGCATAATACATCCACTTGTAATTCGTGTATTCAATATCGGCAGTAATAAATCCTTTTTGTCTTGCAATGTCCTCCACTTCTCTGAAGACATAGGAACCACTGATCATGATCTTTGTAGGAGAATTTAATACGTATTTAAATTCTGATTGATTGCCCCCTGGAACTTCCACCGATGCCACGCTGTCATACGCATCATTTGGTCCAAACAAATTATCAAGATGTGCTGCAAAGCCGGAACGCGTAGATTCTTTCAAAGGCATCCAGGTTGGAGAGTGAACCGCAAGACCTAACCGGATATATTCTTTAGGACGGAAGATCAATCCGCCACGAAGATTCAATCCATAACCTTTTAATGTAAATTGCTCATCATAGGTAAGAAAATTAAAATCATTATTTGTATCCCCGGTGGCATCTGATTCATGAAAATAGGTTCTTCTTTCCTGTTTGATAATATTTATTCCAAGACTGATCCCGGCCATCCATTTCTTATTGATCTCTGAACCCCACCCAAAATTAACTTCAGTAACGCCACCACTTGATTCCACAAGGTTTTCCTGTTCACGAACCGATGGATTTTCGGAGCGGGCGATTACATTAAGCGTTCCATTTTTTGTTGCGGTATCGACAAGATAGGTCCACAACGCCATTTTTGTTAACAGTGAAACACTGGGATCGTTTATCGCAACATTTGGATCCGTGGTGCCCGAAGCGAAAAATTCATCGGCTAATGGCTCGGCAAAACTGCTATAATCGTTTAATCCTTTGTAATAAGAAGTATAATTGAAATCTGCCTGTTGAGTTACGGTAATTGCAAATGAGTTTCTTGCCCTTTGTCCAAAACCACCAAATACTAAGCCTGATGTACCAAGATTGAATTGTGTTTGA
>Ga0075421_100004290_pt1 | contig 17223 bp, 21 predicted proteins | sample SoiMetdeltSBSDD5_FD_75292 | JGI IMG/M metagenome (GOLD analysis project Ga0075421, IMG submission 75292) | Bulk soil microbial communities from a Populus tree surrounding site in Tennessee, USA - Soil MetaG P. deltoides SBSDD5 | ecosystem: Environmental > Terrestrial > Soil > Tree plantation...
AGCCCGACGCCGATCGTGGTGGCGGCGCTGATCTACTTCGTGCTGCTGTGGCCGTTGGTGCGGCTCTTGAGCCGACTGGAGAACCGCGCCCTCGCCGGGGTCGGGGCCTAGAAAACCCGCCGCCGGCTCCGCGTTGATCGCGTGGGGCGTGGCGAAGCGGAAGCCGCGTGGTCGAGGAACTCCGAACGGATCGCTACTCCGGGCCGCGCGCCTCCAGCACTGACACCACGGAGACTTCGACGACGTCCGCGGAGGGCTCGCGATAGCTCACGGTGTAACCAATCGAGCCGACGGGCGGGGTCGTCCGCTGAGGCCAGCCGCCCGCGTCTCGTGATTCGCCGTCAGGCACCGGCGGTGCGTCCGATCGTCAGACGATAGATCGCGAGCAGGATGATCGAACCGATGACCACCATGACGAAGCCGACAGGATCGCCATCCTTGTACAACCCGATCAACCCGCCCACGAACCCACCGACGACAGCGCCCACCATTCCGATGAGGGCGGTGATCACAAAGTCACTTGGATCGCGCCCCGGCATGAGCCACTTTGCGACGATGCCGAGGATCAGGCCGACGACGATCCATCCAATGATGTGCATGAGGTTCCCCTTGACCTGAGCCTAGTCGACGCCGCCCGTCCCGACCATTGGACGTTCGTCCAATGGACTGGCCGGACGGTGCGGAGGTCCGACGGCAACCGCGAGACCTTGGGCCAAGGTCCAATAGCCAGGCAACGTGACGCGGGAGTAGCCTTCGTGGCAACCGGAGGTTCTGGCAATGAAACTAGAAACGGCCGCGAAGGCGAAGTACGGAATCTGGGGCCTCATTGTTGGGGCCGTCGCCACAATAATGCTCGGTTTTGTTTGGGGTGGTTGGACCACCTCCAGCACTGCCAATGCAGCGACAGCGAAAGCGGTCGTGTCGAGTCAGGCGGCGATCTGCGTCGCCCAATTCGTGAAGCAACCCAATCATGAAGCGAAGCTCAAGGAATTCGAGGAAGTAAGCAGCTGGTCGAGGAGTGACTTCATCGAAAAGGGCGGCTGGGACAAGATGCCCGGGCAAGAAAAGGCGGACTCCGAGGTCGCCCGAGCATGTGCCGAAGGGCTTGGGCTTCTCGTCAAGAAGTAGTAAGGGCGGGCGCGTTCGCTGCGTCGCTGACAAGAGTCAGGTGGTGCCCGAGGCCACCTCGCTCAGCGCTGCCTCCGCCTGCGACAGCCAGTAGCCCATGCCCATATCGCGGTACATCGTGGCCGCCGTGGTCAGATGCTCTCGCGCCGGTCACGCCTTCGAACACCTTGAGGAAGTCGCGTGCGTTCTTCGAAGGCTCTACGTCGGGAGCGGTGAGCTCCGGGAACAGGTGGGCAAGCTCGGCGCGCCAGGCGGAAGCCAGCTCGCGGAGGTCGCCGATGGCGCGCCCAGCGCGGAAGGCGTCGACCCAGGGTCCGAATGGAAGGACCTGCTCGCTCTCGTAGGAGCGGCCCAGCAACACGCGGGCGCCCCGCGCCTCGGCGGTCTCGATGAGTTCGCTCACCAGGCGGGTCTTGCCAATGCCGGCCTCACCGAGCACGGCCACCACGCTGCCCTGCCCGGCGCACGCCTGCTCTAACGAAGCCCGCAGCTCTGTCAGCTCGGAGGCGCGGCCGATCAGAGGAATCTCGGCGACGGGCGTGCTCGACGCCACGACCCGCTCGCGGACGCGAGGACCGGCCACCTCGGGCTCGATGACCGCCCTTCGCACTGGCCGCTGCTGCAGGATCTCGCGGTAGAGCTGCTTCGTCTCCGCTTCCGGCTCGACCCCCAGCTCCCGCCCGAGCACGTTCACGCACTGCTGGTATTGGCGCTGCGCGCTCCCGCGGCGATCGAGGCCGGCGTAGAGCCGCATCAGCGTGCGGTGCACGACTTCCTGGAGCGGGTCGAGCGTCAGCAAGAGCAACGCCGTCCCCACCGCCGCTTCCATCGCTCCCTCGCGCCGCTGATGCGCCAGTAGCTTCGCGAGCCCCTCGAGCGCGAGCTCGCGCAGCCGCTCGCGCTCTCCGATGAGCCATTCCTCGAAAGGCGCCTCGTTGACCGCTGAACCCCCAGCAAATCGCCGTGGTAGAGCGCCGCGGCGCGCGCGAGAGCCTCCGGCGTCCCCTCCCCGACCGCCCGCTCGAAGGCGGCAACGTCGACCTCCACCGCGGCTGGGGTCAGAGCGAGCACCTCACCCTCTTGGCGCAACACGACATTCTCGGAACCGCCGAGCGCCTTTCGGACGAACAGCACACACGAGTCCGGACGTTGCCCGAGAGCCCTTCCGACGTTGACTGAAATTTGACGCTCGCGGTGACGGACAGCTAACGCCGGGGCGATACAACAGTCCCGCGATGGGCGACGCCGACGACGTGGCGATCTTCGTGGTCAGGATCTCCGGGAGCAGCACCGGTCGCATCCGGGGTGTGGTCGAGCGGGTCAGGACCGGCCGCAAGGCGCCGGTCCACGCCATGGACGACATCGGCCGCGTGATCGCGGCGATGGTGTCCGGAAAGGAAACGGCGATGTCATTGAAGGGCAAGCACGCACTCGTCACGGGAGGCTCGCGGGGCATCGGCCGGGGCATCGCGCTCAAGCTCGCCGAGAGCGGAGCCCGAGTCGCCATCCACTACTACGTCAACGAGACAGCGGCCCAGGAGACGCTCGAGCGAGTTCGCAAGCACGGCTCCGACGGGTTCCTGGTCCAGGCCGACGTCTCACGCGTGGACGACGTGCAGCGGATGTTCAGCGAGGTTCGGACGTCGTTTGGCACCCTGGACATCTTCGTGGCGAACGCGCGGCCAGAAGCGGCGAAGTTCTACCAGAAGCCCCTGGAGATTACGCTCGAGGCCTGGGACCACGCGATGGACTCCCAGGCCAAGGCCTTCCTGGTCGGCGCCCGCGAAGCCGTGGGCCTCATGGGTCAGGGCGGCCGCATCGTCGCCATCACCTACGCACCCGGCGGCCAGAAGGGTACCTGGCAACCCTGGGTCGCCATGGGCTCGGCCAAGGCCGCGCTCGAGTCCCTCGTTCGCTATTTCGCGGTGACGCTGGCGCCGCGCGGCATCACCGTCAACTCCGTGAGCCCCGGCCTCACGGATGACAGCGTGCTGAACGGCTTTCCCCAGCCTGTCGTCGACACCGCCCGCGCATGGCACGCGCACGGGTGGACCCCGATGGGCCGGATGGGGACACCGGCGGACATCGGCAACGTCGTGGCGCTGTTGTGCTCGTCGGACGCCGCCTGGATCACGGGCCAGCTCGTCCACGCCGACGGCGGCGCCTCGCTGGTCGACACGCTGCTGCCGCTGGAGCTTCAGCAGGGGTGAGTGAGATGGAGCGAACCGGACTCATCTGCCTTCTCTCGTCTGTCCTGATCGTCGTTGCGGCGCCGACCGCCGTCGCCCAGGTCCGCCCCGGTCAGGGCCCAGGCATGGAGCAGGCGCAGGCCGAGCGCTACGACGGGCCGAAGGCGCGCATTGCGGTGGCCGATTTCGAGGACAAGATGTCGAGCACGGGGCAGTACCGTGCGGAGTACGGCCGGGGCATGGCCGACATGTTGGCCACCGCGCTCTTCAACACCAACCGCTACATCGTCCTCGAACGTCAAAACCTCACCTACGTGCTCGCAGAACAGGATCTGGGCGCGTCGGGACGAATCAAGCGGGAAACGGCGGCGCCGATCGGAGAGCTCGAGGGCGCCGAGCTATTGGTGACGGCAGCCGTGACGGGCTTCGATCCCGGCGTTTCCGGAGCCGGGGGGAGTGTCGGAGGCGTGCTCGGCCACATCTTCGGCAAAGCTGCCGGCGAGTCATTCGGGAACGTCGCCGGCGGTTTTCGTCGCGCTCAGATCGCCCTCGACGTGCGGATCGTGGACACCAGGACGGGCCGGGTGGTGGCCGCGAACAGCGTGCAGGGAAGCGCGACCGAGTTCAGCGGCTCGCTTGGCGCGGCGAATACCACCTTTGCGGGCGACCTTGGTGGATTCGCGAAGACGCCGATGGAGCGCGCCATCCGCGAGGCGATTCAGTCGTCCGTCGATTTCGTGGTGAGCAGGACACCGGCGAGCTTCTTTCGGGTCGCCGCGGCCGTTCCCAATCCGCCACCCGTCCCCCAGCTTCAATCCGGACCGCCAGCACAGGCACCGCCGGCCCAGGCGGCGCGAGGCGCCGCGCCACCTTCAGCTCGCACCATGGCGATCGACCGCAATCCGAAGTTGATCGCCGAGCTGACCGAAGCACGACAGCGCGGGACCGTGGTGTCGGTGACCATGATGGTGCGGAATCCTTCCCGATCCACGCAACGCCTCGAGCTGACGGGCAAGGAGACGTACTTGCTCGACTACACGGAGGGCAGGAAGTACGAGCTGATTGGCTTCCAGGGACAACGCATCCTCGAGCTCGCTCCCAGCGAGCACGCCGTGCTGCGAGCGACGTTCAGAGCGCCCCAGAATCCGACCGCGGTGGCGGTAGTGATCGACGAGATCGGCACCTTCGACGATGTGCAGCTCGCGAGATGAAGAGTGCTCTTCCTCTGATGCCGCTGGTGATGACGCTGGACGTCCGCGACGGGGACCACAGGGACGGGAAGAAGCGAATCGAAAGAAGGCGGCCCGTCGGGAGAGCCGGCCGAAGAAGGAGCCACTGACGTGAAGTCAATGACGGTTGCCCTGGCGGTGGTGCTGGCGGTTGTCGCCGGAGCGGGCGCGCTACGCGCGCAGGGCTTCGATCCCGATGCCGCCGTCGCGAAGGGCGCGAAGGTCCAGATCATCGATCTGAAGACCACGATCGACGATCTGAAGTTCCGAACGGAAGCGGTGGCCGGCGCTGTCCAGGCGCTCGCGATGAAAGAGACGCCGACCGAGATCAGGATCGAGCTGTCGGCGGACGTGCTCTTCGACTTCGACAAGGCCGAGCTCCGTCCGGACGCGACGAAGGTGTTGTCGCAGGCCGCCGGAATCTTACAGGACCACGCCACACGAAGGGTCGTCATCGAGGGACACACCGACGCCAAGGGCACCGATGAGTACAACCAGCGGCTGTCGCAACGCCGCGCGGAGGCGGTGAAGCGCTGGTTCCAGGAGCGCGCCGGACTGAAGAGCATGGCGGTCGAAACGAGGGGGTGGGGCGCCAAGCGGCCGGTGGCCCCGAACGCGAAGCCCGATGGAAGCGATAACCCCGACGGCCGCCAGAAAAACCGACGTGTCGAGATCGTGATCGCAAAGCAATCACGTTGAGGAGGAGCGGATGAAGGCGCGGAGATTCGTCGCGGGAGCACTGGGGATCATCCTGTTCGGGTTCGGCACCGTGCCGGTCGGCGCGCAGAAGCCGGCGGGAGTCATTGACACCGTCGATGCCGAGTGGTCGGGCGTGCAGACCGACCTCCTCGAGGTGCGGCGCATGTCGGACAACACCATTCGCGTCCGCTGGCGCTGGCGCAACACCGGGGACACGGAGGTTGCACTCTATGCGCACGACGCCGCCGGCCTCCTCACGTCAGAGACATATCTTCTCGACCCTACCAACAAGAAGAAGCATCTCGTGGTGACGGATGCGGGAGGCCGGCCGATCGGGACGGACATCGGGAGCAGCTTCAGGGTCAAGCCGAAAGAATCCTACGCCGCGTGGGCGAAGTTCCCGGCCCCGCCCGCGAACATCGAGAAGATCACGGTCGTCATCGCCAAGACGCCCGCCTTCGAGGACGTGATCATCGGAAAGTAGCAGGGAGTTCGGAGAGCAGCACTCACCAATGGGAGGGAACATGAAGAGCCAGTGGCAGATCATCGGTGTCGGCGTCCTCTTCACGCTGACGATTCAGGGAAGCTCGTTCGCGAACAATCATGAGGGCGAAGGGCAGCGTTGCAACGACACGTCGCAGGCATTCGAGATGCTGACGCGCGCGGACCAACCCCAGGAGAAAGCGAAACCGGGCGGCGGAAGCATGCCACCAATCAAGCAGGGGAAGGGCGGGGACAGTTGCCCGTGCGAGTGTCGTGGCGACGCCCAGGCAAAGCGGTGCTGGTGGGCTGTCCCGGCCAACTGCTCATCTTGCGTGCAAAAGGGCACGTGCGGCCCGTGGCCAATGTGCTGACCTCGGAGTTGATGTAGTTCCCGTTGTTTCCAGGAATCGCCGGAAGGGGCGGCCGGCGCCGGACGTCAATCGTAACGGCGCCGGCGCGCTACTTGCCGAGCTCCAGGCCCGTCGCCTCTTCGGCCAGGGTTCGGAGGCGAGCCGCAGCCTGGCGCATGGCGATGAATGTCGCCTCGCGCAGCTCGTCCTCACTGGCTCCCGCTTGCTTCGCACCTGGAAGCGGTGCTTGCTTCAGGTAGTCACCCCGCCATCAACGCGCACGCGTACGCCAGCAGCGCATCGGTCTTCTTGTCCAGCGACCCCGGCGTGAACCGAAGCCCTACGAACTCCTGGCGTGGTTTCGCTCCGGCGGCCGGCTCCATCTCGGTTCCCTCCTATGGATCTCGAACCGCAGTCCGCCGTCGTGTGGCGTGCACGATTCGCTGAAGCAGCGAGACGCTCGCGACGCGGCACGCTCCATGTCAAGGAGACGAGATCGCGCCGGCCGAGGTATTTTCGCTGACGGAGGTCCCCATGGAGATCGATTTCCTGACGAATCCCGACGCCCCACCCCCGCCGCCGACAGCCGCCTACAGCCACGCCGTCCGCGCCGGCGAATTTCTCTTCGTCACCGGACAGCTCGCCGTGGATCCGAAGACGGGAGCGCTCGTCCCGGGCGGTGCCGCCGAGCAAACGCGCCAGATCATGCAGAACCTCCAGACGGTGCTCCGCGGCGCCGGGACGAGCCTCGAGCGCGCGGTGATGGCGCGCATCTACCTCGTGAACTTCGCCGCCGACTATCCGGCGATGAACGCCGTGTACGCGAGCTACTTCAAGCCGGGGCGCTTCCCCGCTCGCACCACGGTCGGCGTGACGAACCTCGCTCTGGGGTCGCTCGTCGAGATCGATCTCATCGTGGGGCTCTGACGGGGGCGCTGTCACGCCGCGCGGCCATCGTCGCCGCCGCCGCGTCCGCCTTCTTGAAGTGCTCCTCCGTGAACCCGTAGAGGCCGGCGCCGCCCATGAGGATCTGGGCGGCGATCTCGCGGGGAACGTTCTTGAGGAGATTCTCCGACACGTGGGGGAAGTTGGAATCGAAGTGCGGGTAATCGGTCGAGACGCACATCCGGTCGGCGCCGATCAGTCCCGCCGTGGCCTCGATCTCCGGCTCGCTGCCCTCGACGGCCGCCCAGCAGTTGCGACGGAAGTACTCGCGAGGCGTGAGCGTCAGGTACGGGGCGTGGGAGTCCCGGTATTGCGGGTAGTCCCACTCGATGCGCGAGAGGAGACCCGGCACCCACGAGTTCTGCGCCTCGAGATAGCCGACGCGCAGCCTCGGATGGAACTCGAACACGCCGCCGATGATCATCGCGATCAGCGCCTGCTGCATCTCGATCCAGTGGGCGGCGACGTGGCGGTAGAAACGGTTCTCGCCGTAGAGCTCGATCATGCGCGAATAGACGGCGCTCACACCTTCGTGGAACCCCCACGTCACGCCGAGCTCTTCGTGGATGCCGTAGAGCGGATCCCAGTAGTTCGAGTGCCAGTAGTGGCCGTTGACCAGGTTGGGCCGAATGAACGAACCCACGGCGCCGAGCTCACGCACGCACCGCACCAGTTCACGACAGGCGAGATGCACGTCGTGCACGGGCAGCATGGCCACGAACTTCAGCTGGTCGGGGCTGTACTGGCAGAACTCGTGAATCCAGTTGTTGTAGGCCTGGCAGATCGCCAGGGACAGCCGGGGATCCAGATTGTCGCGGGCAATGAGGCCGAGGCCCGCGGTGGGGTAGAGCACCGCGATGTCGACGCCTTCCATCTCCATACCCATGACCTGAGCCTCGGCGTTGTAATCGCGCTCGATTGCGAAGTCGAGCCGGCCGGTATCGAAGAGGCGTGACCCGGACAGAGGCTGAGTGCTCTGCGTGTGACCGCGGCGGACACGCTTTCGGTACTGCTGGAGGTCCATGTCGGATGTGGGCTGGCCGTCGATGATGATCAGTCCGGCCGCACCTCGATGGGGACGCCCGTCGGCGCCTACCGGCACGCTGATGCGGTCTCGAAAGACCGGATCCAGATAGCGCTCGAACAGATCCGGAGGTTCCATGATGTGCATGTCGGAGTCGACGAAGCGGATGCCGTCTTTCATGACACGCTCCTCGACAGCCCTGTGTGGCCGTCCTCGACGGTGGTGCGGTGACTATGATCCTGGCCTCCGTCGCAGTCAAGGCGGACCGCCCCACGCCGGGTCCCGCAACGTTCTAGTCCTCGAGCAGGGCGATGACGCGGGCGGGCGCGGACTCCGTCGTCCACTTGACCGGGAGCATGATGACCTTCGCGCGGGACGGGATCTCGTGGAGGTTCGTCAGGTTCTCGATCTGGAACGCGACGCGGGGAAGGATGATGCGGTGCACGGGCATGGCGCTGGTGAGGATCTCTTCCGCCCGTTCGTAAGCGCCGCCTTTTTCCTCCTGGGCGAAGTCGAAGCCGAGCACCTTCGGCTGCTTCACCACGAGCCACTCCGCGGCCGCCTTCGTGAGGCAGGGCGACTCGTCCCACCACGTGGGATCGGTCGTGACGTGCCCTTTCGGCCAGTCTGTGCGGAGGAACAGGATCGCCCCCGGCTCGATCGCGATCCCCTTCGCGTTCAGCGCGCGCTCGGCCTGTTCGAGGTCGGCGGGGGTGATGCGCGCGTTCGGGGTTCCCTTGAACGTGAGGTCCAGGACGATTGCCTCGCCGATCATGTTCTCCAGCGCGAGCTGCTCGATGCCGGGCCGGTCACGGAAGAAGTGATGCGGGGTATCGATGTGGGTGCCGGCGTGCACGGTCATCTCGACCATGTTCGAGACGAAGCCTTGCTCCTCCCACTTCACGATCGGCTTCAGCTTGAAGTAGTACTCGTCTTTCGCGAACGGCGCGGAGTCGCACTCCTCGACCGTCATGCTGAGATCTACGATACGCATGAGGCTCGTCCTCTCTCGTTGCGGGTGGGGCGCCGCGCTCGCTGCATGCGCGATGTCCCCTCATGCCCGGAGTGATTCGTTGAGCACGCGCAAATAGTTACCGCCGACCACTTTGCCGACGTCGGCGGCCGAGAAGCCGGTGCGCCGCAGCAGTTGGACCACCGTCGGGAAGTCGGCGTAATCGGTCCATACCGCCTGGGACTTTCCGAAGCCGGAGTTGTCGGTGCCGAAGCCTACGTGATCGACTCCCAGTGTCTCCGCGGCGCGCGCCACGCCCTCCACGTAGCGCGAAAGCGACGTGAACGTCGGACTCGCCCAGATGCCGACCACGCCTCCGGTGCTGGCCACGAGCTTGCCGTGCTCGACCGAGATCAAGCGCGTGAAGGGCTCCAGCCGGCGGGAGGCGAGGTTGGTATGGGACAGGATGAGGGGCGTGCGGCTGGCGCGCGCCGCCGCTTCCACCATCACGAGCGTCCCGTGTGCGACATCGACCACGATGCCGAGCCGATTGCACTCGGCGATCACGTCGCGGCCGAGCGGAGTGAGGCCACCCTGCGTCGGTGACTCCGTCTGGTTGTCGCCGAGGTCGCTCGGCATGAAGTGAACGAGCTGAAGATGCCGCACGCCGCGGCGATAGACATCGCCGAGATGTTCGAGCCTCCCCTCCATGAATTGACATCCCTCGATCGCCTGCACGATGGCGGGGGCGCGGTCGCGATGCGCGCTCTCGATGTCGCCGCGCCGGAGCGCGCGGCGGAGTCCCTGCGTGTGGACGAGGTTGTCGAACCAGAGGAGCCGGCTCTGCGTGAACCGCCAGAGCTCGCCGGGCTGAGGCTCGCGCACCACACGAACGCGGTTCTGCGGGTCGCGCTGCGTGACGGGACCGTCGCTGGAGTGCTGGAGACACACCGCCGTCATCCGACCGGTCCGCATGTGCTCGGCGAGATCGTAGGTCGGCGCGCGCCGTCCCGTCGCGCCCGCGGCGTGAGAGTGCATGTCGATCCCGATGACGCCGTCGAGCAGCCGCGCCGTTTCAGCGTCGGTTTCCCGCGCGTCGCCGCCCGTCCTCGTCGCGCATCCGGCGAGGGCAAGCCCGCCGAGCGCGGCTAGCGCCTCTCGCCGCGTGATCATTCCCAAGCGTCCTCGGCCCACAACCCTAGCACCATTCCGATCCTTGACCGCCCCACGTCGGCGCACTACGCTCTGGCCAGCCGGCGTCCCGACCCCAACATGCGGAGGATCCCCATGACGGTCTATGAACTGCGGACGTATACGCTTCAGGTCGGCAAGATGGGTGAGGCCGTGAAGCTGTACACGGAGTTCGGCTACCCCGCGCTTCAGAAGGGCGGCCAGGACAAGAAGTTGATCGGCTACTTCCAGGCCGACACCGGCACCATCAATCAGCTCGTGCACCTGTGGAAGTTCGAGGACGACGCCGACCGCCGCGCGCACTGGGCGGCGCTATCTCGCAACAAGGATTTCGTCGACGGCTTTGCCGTCAAATTTCGTCCGCTCGTCCTTTCTCAGGAGGTCAAGCTGCTGACAGCGGCGCCGTGGGGACCCCATCCGTGACTCATCGGCGACGGAACAGCGGGTCCTCGGTATAGAGAATCCGCGTCCACTTCATCCCGACCCGCGACAGGTCGCGCGCGAGCACGTCCTCACCCTCCGGTCGGACCCCGCGCTCGATCCACGCCACGAGATCGTCGAACGCGCGCTCGCGCGTCTCGCCGTCGACTCCACAGTGGCTGGGCGCGCGGATCACCCGCTGCACGAGCAGGTGATCGGTCCCGGCGGCAATCGTCCGGCGCCGGTACGACTGCTCGAGGCTCAGTGGCACCCACGCGTCACCGGTCTCGTGGAGCGTGAGGAGCGGCACCGTGAGCCGCCCCGTGCGTTCCGCATACACCGGATTCACGCTCGGCGACCGCGCATCCTTGGCGGGGCGGACCCGCCGGACGCCGGCGTTGAGCTCCTCGTCGGTGAGACCGAGACCGGGATCGATCCGGTACTTGATGTGCGCGGTACTCGCCGCCCGCGCACCCGGGTTCGGCTCCTTTTCGACGTCAGGGTCGCGATGGATCATGTTCAAGAGGTAGCGGCGTTCGAGTCCCTGAAGGCGCAGCGGGAGATCATGGCCGCCCTCATCGGCGCCCATCAGATACTTCACGACGCTGTCGAACTGGCGACCGCGGGCAGTATAGGAACCCGGCATCCCGAGCGCCGGGACGACGCGCTCGTTCAGGATCCGCGCGAACGCCTGCTTGTCGGGAGCATCGAGCAACGGTGCGCCCGCGATGAACTCGGCCGCGGCGGTGTACGCGAGCAGGTAGTCGGCGATGCTGATCCCATCGACGAGGCCACACTCCGTCAGACCGCCCTGGTAGAGCCCGGGCCGTAGCTCCAGCGAGGCAACGGTGATGTGGCCGCCCATCGACATCCCGTAGATGATCGTCCAGCGCGGCGCGCCGATGTCGTTCAGGAAGTGCGCGCGGAGCGCGACGAGGTCCTCGATGAAGAGGTGCGGTTGATACTCGCGCGCGCGATAGCCGGACGCGACCCAGGCATGTCCTTGTGCAAGGATATGGCTGGCGATGGGAGGCGCCGTCGCCGCGCCCGGACCCGGGCCGCGCTGGATCCCATGCGCGAAGACGACGAGGCCGCCGCGCCAGTTCACGGGGACCTCGATCAGGTACTCCGCGCCCTCGAGCACGCCGCTGCGGCTGATCGCGGGGCGCGGCGGCCCCGCCGCCCGTGGCGCGAGCGGCACCAGAGTCGCGACAGCGATGGCGAGAAGCACGATGAGCGCGCGGGGCCGTGGCATGGTGCCGCTTTGATCGCACAGGCGCCAGCCGGCGTCAACAGAGGAGGCCATCCGCGATGATGCGACATTTCGGCGTGCTGATTCCGTCCACGAACACCACGGTCGAGATGGAGTGCCGGCTCTTGCCGCCGACCTACCAGGCGCACTTCGGGCGGCTCCTGTCGAGCGGGGCGGCGTTTTCGCCGAGCCGGGATGAGGACATCGAGTACCAGTCGCGCTTGCTGGGGACGGCGAAGGTAGAGCTGGTGATCCTCGCCCAGACGTCGGCCAGCCTCTTCGCCGACGATTACGATGAGGCCGTCACGAAGCGGATGAGCGCGGGGGCGGGCGCGCCCGCGATCACGTCGGCGCAAGCCGTTGGCCGCGCCGCGCGCGCGCTCGGCGGCCGCCGCATCGCCGTCGTCTCTCCGTATTCGGATGCGGTGAACGAACGGGCCGCGCGCTATTTCGAGAAAACACACGGCCTGGAGACGGTCGTGCGCGAAGGCTTTCGCGCCACCGACGCTTACGCGATCGGACAGCTCGGACCGCAGCACGCGCGCGATGCGTTCGCCCGCATCGATCGGATGGAGATCGATGTGCTCGTGGTGCCGGGAGGCAATTTCCCGACGATGTCGTCGATCGCCGGCTGGGAGCAGGAGTTCGGCAAGCCGGTGGTGACGACGAATCAGGCGTCGATGTGGGCGATGCTGCGCGCGTTCAAGAGCACCGACCGCCTGCCCGGCTTCGGCCGTCTGCTCGCGGAGCTGCCGGCCGACCGCTGATCAGCGCAGCCTCACGCGCCCGCGACGCCGCGAGCTCTGAAGTTTCGCCGCTAGCGCCGGTCGCGCTCCAGTCCCTCGTCCTGGTACGACGTCGGATCCTCGGCGGGTTCGAGATGAGTGTCAACCGTGACGCTGACGAACCGTTCGGCAATCCGGCGTTCGATGTCTTCGAGGAGGTCGTGGCCCTGCTGCACCGTCCACGCCCCGGGCACGAGGACATGGAACGACGCGAAGCGACGGGCGCCCGCACGCCGGGTGCGCACGGCATGGAAATCGATGCCGCGTGCCCGATACTCGCCGAGCACTCGCTGGAGCTCGGCCTGATCGTCGGCCGACCACGCCGCATCCATGAGCCCCAGAATCGACTCCTTCAGCAGTCGCCAGCCGATGAAGATGATGTTGACGGCGACGGCGAGGGCGATGAGCGGGTCGAGAACGAGCCATCCGGTGAGCACGACGAGCGTCACGCCAAGAACGACCCCGCCGGACGTCCAGACGTCGGTCATGAGATGCCGCGCGTCCGCCTCGAGGGCGATGGAACGATGCTGCCGACCGGCCCGCATCAGAATGCGCGCGACGACGAAGTTCACGGCCGACGCCACGATCGTGATGGCGAGACCAAAGCCCGCGTACTCCACCGGTCGGGGATGGAGCAGGCGCAGCGTTGCGGCGTACGCGATGCCGCCGGCCGCAACGACGACCAGGACGCCCTCGAAGCCACTGGCGAAATACTCCGCCTTGCTATGGCCGTAGGCGTGGCCGTCGTCTGACGGGCGGGCCGCGATGCGCAGCATCGCGAGCAGCATGACCGCCGCCCCCACGTTGATGAGCGACTCCATGGCGTCGGAAAGGAGCCCCACGGACCCGGTCAACCGCCACGCCGCGAGCTTGAGCAAGACGGTGACGATGGAGGCAGCGATCGACAGCCACGCGTACCGCGAAAGCGTCCGAGCAGCGTCAAGCATCTGGCGCACAGCGTATCTCCTGCCTGGAGATCGCGTCCAGCGTCTTTCCGCTGATCCTGCTCCTCAGGCGGCGTTCCGCGGCGAGCTCGACGCGTCGGTTATCCTACGTCACGACACCTACGAGGAGGACACCGTGCCCGAGTACATCCCGAGCCCCAGGCAGTGGGTGCGCGACCAGGTCGAGCTGTACGAGCGGAGTGGTGGCCGCGAAGGCACCACGCTGCGCGATACCGGACTCCCGGTGGTCATCGTGACCCACACCGGCAACAAGACCGGCGCCGTTCGAAAGACTCCGCTCATGCGCGTCCAGGACGGCCGGAACTACGTCCTCGTCGGCTCGGTGGGCGGGGCGCCCCAGCATCCGGTCTGGGTCTACAACCTGCGCGCGAACCCGGCCATCGAGCTCCGCGACCTTACGGTCGCGCAGCCGATGCGCGTGCGCGAGGTGACCGACGAGGCGGAGCGGGCGCGGCTGTGGAAGCTCGCCGTCGCGGCATATCCGCCGTACGAGGAATACCAGGCGAAGACCACGCGAAGAATCCCGCTGTTCGTCGCGGAGCCGACGTCGCGGTAGGATGCGCGGCTCATCGGCGAGCCGGGTGATCTTCCTCGACATCGACGGTGTGCTCGCGCCGATCACGAGCCGGGATCGCTACGGCGATCTCGACCCCGCGTGCATTCGGGTGTTGAACGAGATCGTGGCCGGCAGCGGCGCCGACGTCGTCGTCTCCTCGACGTGGCGGTATGGCAAGACTGCCGCCGAGCTCCAGGAGATCCTGCACGCCCAGGGGTTCGCCGGCCGCGTAGTCGGCGCCACTCCGACGGGTACGCCCGGTGGGAGTCGCGGCGACGAAATCTCTGCCTGGCTCGCGGAGCACGACGTCAGCGGCTATGTGATCATCGATGACCACGTCGATGTGGGTCAACTGCGGACGCATCTCGTCCAAACCGACCCGGCGCGGGGGCTACAGTCCGTGGACGCGCCGCGCGTGATCGCGATACTGATGCGGCCCGTCAGCCGGATTCCCTGAGCTGCACGCACTGTCGAGGATGTGACCGAGGAGGAGCGGCATGCGTATCCGTGAAGTGATCGAGCGCCTGTCGGTCGTCGTGTTCGCGATCGGCGTCGTCGTGTCAGCCGCCATCGCTCAACCCGGGACCGCCGGTCGCCTGTACGTGATGGATTGCGGCCACAACGCCGCCACCGACCAGTCGCGCTGGTCGCCGGGCGTCAACGTCGGCAAACCCATCGAGCTGTCCGACAACTGCTATCTGATTCGACATGGCTCGGCTTGGCTGCTGTGGGACACCGGTTATCCCGACGCCGTCGCCGACACACCGGTGACGACGCCGGTCGGCACGGCGACGAGGGCCAAAACGCTGGCGGCGCAGCTTGCGGAAATCGGCGTGAAGCCGTCGGACATCCGGTTCGTCGCGGTCTCGCACACCCACGGCGACCACGTCGGCAACGTCGATATGTTCCCGGACTCGACGTTGCTGATTCAGAAGGCCGAGGTCGACTGGGCGTTCGCGCCGGACAAGCGGCCCCCGTTCAAGGCGGAGCGGCCGATGCGCAAGCTCGAGGGCGACTTGGACGTCTTCGGCGACGGCAGCGTCACGATCATCTCGACGCCCGGGCACACCCCGGGGCATCAGTCACTGCTCGTCCATCTGCCCAAGACGGGATGGGTCGTGCTCAGCGGCGATCTCGCCCACTTCAAGGACAACTGGAACCACCGGCGAGTGGCGTCGATGAATACCAGCGCGGAGCAGACGCAGGCCTCGTTCAAACGCATTGCGGATCTCATGATCGAGAAAAATGCGCAGCTGTGGATCAACCACGACAAGCCGCAGAGCGAGAGCCAGAAGCACTCACCCGAGTACTACGACTGAGGTCCGACGCCGGTCGGCGGCGCGACGTCAGGGCCCGCGCTTCACATCTCCCAGTCGTCGTACCAGGTGGCGTCCGCGCCCACGCCCTCGCGGGCGACAGTGACGTCGAGCAGGTACGGCCGCCGCTGCTTCGTGACGATGTCGAGCCCGCGGCGCAGTGCCGGCTCGAGATCCTTCATGGTCGTGACGGCCTCGCCCTCGACGCCCTGGGCCTTGGCGAGCCCGACGTAGTCGGTCGCGGGATCGCCGAGGAACAGACCCGGATACTTGCCGTCGCGCACCATCTTGCTGTCGGGCATCTGGTTCGCCCAGTTGTGGCGGACGATCTGGTAGGTCTCGTTGTTGGATACGATCGTGAGGATCGGCGTCTTGTAGCGCGCCATGGTCCAGAAGCCGCTCGCGCTGTAGGTCAGCGCGCCGTCGCCGAGGTGTAACACCACCGGGCGCGCGTGGCCGACCGCGATCTTGGCGCCGATGGCGGCGCCCACGCCCCAGCCGAGCGAGCCGCCGCCGCTGCGCGTCCACGTCATCGCGTCGTGGCCGAAGGCGATGAGCGCCGTGCGCGCGGTCGAGCTCTCCTGGACCATCACCGTCTCGCGCGGGAGCATCGCCGCCAGCTGCGCCTCGAGGACGGCCGGATGCACGATCGCGTCGTCGGCATGCTCGCGCACGAGCTTTTCCTCGCGCTCGATCAACGTCCGCGCGTACCCGCGCACCTTCCCCCGCTGCCGCGCCCCGCGCTCCGCGCCGGCCTGGCGTTTCACGCTCTCGGTGAGCGCGCGCAGCGTCTCGCGCAGCTCGCACTGCACGGCGATGTCGAGCGGGTAGTGCCGGCCCATCAGGACGGGGTTCGGACCGACCTGGATCACGCTCGGCTCCTTGACGCTGCCGTGCACGCCCTGACAGCCCGCCATGAACAGGACGTCGGGCTCGAGACCGGTCACCTTCGCGAACTCTTTCGCGACCGGGTACGTCCCGCAGTAGAGCGCGTGGCGGTTCGGAAAATTGACGAAGATCTGCCGGCTCGCGAAGACCGGCGCTTCCAGCGCCTCGGCCAGGCGCACCGCCTCCGCCGCCGCACCGCCGCGCCACACGTCGTCGCCGAACATCAGCGCCGGGCACTGCGCTTCCGCCAGACGCCGGGCGATCGCGTCGATGGTGGCCGGCCGCGCCGGTCCGGGCGGCTCGATGCGGTAGCCCGCGCCCTCGCCGATCTCGGCCTGGAGCCCGTCGCGGTTGAGCAGCTCGGCGCTGATCGAAAGGTAGACGGGGCCCGTTGGCGGCGTGGTCGCCTCGCGCAGTGCACGCACGGTGGCGACCGGGATCGCGATGGGGTCCGCGTGCACCTGATACGAGCAGCGCGCCTCCTTGGTAATCGGCCGCATGGACTCCGCCTGGCTGAGGCCCGGAAATGGCGCCAGCCCGCGATAGTCCTGAAGTTCAGAAGCCCAGTCTCCAGCAATGACCAGGACCGCGGAGCCCGCCACCTGAGCGTTGAAGAGCTGGCCGGCGAGCTGGTAGGAGCCGCCCATGACGTGCGCGATGACGACGCCGACCTTGCCGCTCACGCGATGGTAGCCGTCGGCCATCGCCGCCACGAGCCCCTCGTGCTTGCCGATGACGAGGCGTGGATCTTCGGTCTCCGCGAGCGCCGCGAAGATCCCGGTCTCCGCCGAGCCCGGGTTCGTGAACAGGTAGTCCACGCCCGCGTCCTTGAGCGTCTGGACGAGCAGCAT
>Ga0075421_100004291_pt1 | contig 17220 bp, 13 predicted proteins | sample SoiMetdeltSBSDD5_FD_75292 | JGI IMG/M metagenome (GOLD analysis project Ga0075421, IMG submission 75292) | Bulk soil microbial communities from a Populus tree surrounding site in Tennessee, USA - Soil MetaG P. deltoides SBSDD5 | ecosystem: Environmental > Terrestrial > Soil > Tree plantation...
CACTGGCAAGACGCATATTGCTTGACGGGCAATGGGCGACCCCGGTGTTAGTTGCGCCGAAGTGGGCAATCTCAGTTTCACTCATGTGAACACAATGGGCATGCCAAATCCTCGAACCCATCCAGCCGAGGTCTTCCATATATTCGACCGGGCGTCTGCCGAATCTATCCAAGCAGAACTGTTCCTCATCAATCGTCTCGGCGAGATGGGTGTGAATCGTGACGCCGTACTGATCGGCCATCCTGACTGTTTCACGCATCAAATCGGGAGTCACAGAAAACGGCGAACACGGAGCGAGGACAATCTGGAGCATCGAATAGGGAGTCGGGTTATGGTAAGTTTCAATTGCGCGCTGGCAGTCTTTCAGAATATCGGATTCTTTCTCCGTCAGTCGGTCAGGGGGTAAGCCACCCTCGCTTTCACCGAGACTCATCGATCCGCGCGCCGCATGGAAGCGCAGCCCTATCTCCTGCGCAGCACGAATTTCATCGTCGATGCGGCAGTCATTCGGGAAAATGTAGAGATGATCGCTTGAAGTGGTACAGCCGGAAAGAATCAACTCGGCCATTGCTACAAGTGCCGACGTGTAGACTCCCTGACCAGTAAGATTTGCCCAGATTGGGTATAGGGTCTTAAGCCAGTTAAATAGATCGGCATCCTGTGCAGCCGGGATAGCGCGCGTCAGGGTTTGATACATGTGGTGATGCGTGTTGATCAATCCGGGCATCACAAGATAGCCCCCCATATCAATCACCCGATCCGCATGATTGGGGAGTCCATTTGTTGGCCCTGCCTGTTCAATTACATTGTCTTTGATGAACAATCCGCCATCTGGAATCTCGCGGCGCTCGGTATCCATCGTGACAAGAATATCAGCGTGGCGAATCAGGGTTGTGGGCATGCTTGCTCCTTTTGATAGGAGTGATTAGGGGAGCGGGAGTCTAACCCTACATGGACTTGTAGACGAATCGGGGCACGTTGAACGTGCCCCGTACGTTACTCGATGTATTTGAATCTTAGGCACTGACACCCTTTGCAATAGCGATCTCTGCGCCGTGCAGGGTGTTCTTGAGAAGCATGGCAATGGTCATAGGGCCAACACCACCCGGGACAGGCGTGATCGCTGCAACCCGCTCCTTTGCCTTCTCGAACTCAAAGTCACCTTTCCAGATATAGCCCTTCGAATTGGTGGGATCGTCTACCTTCACTGTCGCAACATCAATGGCAACCGCACCTTCCTTGAACCAATCGCCCTTGATCATCTCCGGGCGGCCCATTGCACCAATCACAATATCGGCCTGATTGATCAATCCAGGAATATCTTTTGTCTTGCTATGCACAACGGTTACTGTAGCATTAGCTTTGATCAGCAGAAGAGACATCGGCATACCGACGATATTGCTGCGGCCTAACACCACTGCATTGGAACGTGCAATCTTGAAACCAGGCACAACTTTTTCGGCTTCTTGCAACAGAACCATACATCCATATGGGGTTGCCGGAATAAATTCTGGATCGCGAACTTTCATCGCTAGCCGACCGATGTTAATTGGGTGAAAGCCATCGACATCTTTATCCAGGCTCATGCGCTGGAGCACAATTTGCTCATCCAAATGATCGGGGAGAGGAAGCTGAACGAGGATACCATGCACTTTGGGATCGGCGTTAAGCTGGTCGATGAGGGTTTCCAGTTCTTGCTGACTGGTGCTAGTGGGAAGTTCATAGCCAAATGACTCGAAGCCAACCTCGGCGCAGCGATTCCGCTTCATTTTGACGTACATCTGCGAGGCCGGATTCTCACCAACGATGACTGCGGCGAGGCCAGGGGTAACTCCGTGCTTGGCTTTCATTTCTTTTACGGCGTCAGCAACTTCCTGTTGAATCCGAGCCGCAACTGCTTTGCCATCCAGAATAATTGCGCTCACTATAAATGCCTCCATCGGGGTGACTGAGTTGGCACTAGTGCAGTCACTAAGTCTATAGCAATTTCAGGATAACATGGTAAGGGGGGATTCTTCTAGTGGCGAGCGACCCGTCTCAAATTGCCGCCATCCATGTACATCTGCACCGCCCGTAAACGGATTTCGTCGCTGTAGCCTCGTGCTTTCGGCTCGGGCCTATAGCGACATCCACCCCACTGACACTTATAGCGCTGACTGCCTGTTCCCGTTCTTCCGCTCTTGATCTGTCGCTCGGTTTGCTGACACTTTGGACATTTCATCCCCCTTTATCTCATATGTCCATTCTCTTAGACACTCCCGATTCTTCGGCGAGTGTCATCCACTGGCTAAGCATCGATTCATGATAGAAAACGCAAAAGGCCGCCTTCGAAGACGGCCCTGCTCTATCACAATGCTGTATGTCGGCAGTTAAGATTCAGGAATCAGCATCGGGCGGAACTTATACCCATAAACTATGATCCCTGCCTCGCCGTCGGTGCGGAGCTTTCGTGTTACCATCTCAACTCGCATCCCAATCTGCGGTTCGGCATCCAGGTCGGTAAGCTGAGCAGTCAGTATCGGGCCTTCGTCAAGTTTGATCAGAGCGATGCTGTAAGGGGCTTGCTCCTCAAAACCGGCAGGCGCATCGAGCACTGTCGTGAAGCTGTAAATCGTCCCTGTGCCCGCGAAGGTAAAAGGAGTCTGCGCGGGTTTTTCGCACTCTGGGCAGACATCACGGGGAGGGAAGATGCTCGCCCCGCAGTGATCACAGGTTTCTCCCTGCATCTGGTAACGCTGATTGCTCAACCGCCAGTGTTGTGAAACTTCCATGTTCCTTGATTTCCTATCAGAGCCTGTTACTTACCAGCGACATAAGCCGCTTCAATGGTTTCGCGGTAGGCAATCTGGCTAGAAAATTGGTAAACAGCGGTTTGATTGGTGCTGCAAGAATCGCAAATAAGGCGAGGGCCAAAGAAGGTCTTGCCACAGCAGGTGCAGATGCTTCCTTGCAACTTATACCGCTGATTATTCAAACGCCAATGACGTGCTACTTCCATAATCGATATCCTCTCATCAGTACAATATAGCAATCATTATGTACCGTTCAACCTCTCAAGACCTGCCAGGAGTAGTTTGATAGCTGTCAAAAGCTATCAGAATCAGGCATCTGGCGCTTCAAGAATGTGCGTGATGGCCGTTCCGCCCAACCCACCGAGGTTCTGAGCCATACCAATCCGTGCACCATCAACCTGATTCTCGCCAGCCTGCCCGCGAAGCTGCATCGCAAGCTCAACGATCTGATAAACTCCTGTCGCGCCGCCTGCGTGACCACGGGCCTTGAGTCCGCCAAAAGTTGAAATGGGAAGTGTGCCTTTGATGCTGATAGCTGCATCATTCGCCCATTTTGCGCCCTCGCCGCGAACGGCAAAGCCTGCTGCTTCCAACGAGAGAGCAGTAAGAACTGTGAACGCATCGTGCAGTTCGAAGAGGTCAATCTGCTGCGGTGCAATTCCTGCTTGCTCGTAAGCGCGACCTGCCGAGAGATTCGCTGCACTCAGGAACAGCACATCGGCACGATCATGCACTGAGAGCGAGTCAGTAGCAGCAGCCGAAGCTGCAATGCGAATAGGCTTTGGTACAAGGTCTTTGGCGCGTTCTGATGTTGTTAGAATTACGGCTGCCGCGCCGTCGCCTTCCGGGGCAGCATCGAACAGGCTGACTGGGGCCGCTACTAACGGGGCCTTGGTGAAACCTTCCGGCTTGAGGCGATTGCGATACATCGCATTTGGGTTGAGCGCACCATTAGCATGAGCGTTTACGCTAAAGCCTGCGAAAGCTGCCAGATCGATGCCGTGTTCGTGCATATAGCGCTGCATCAGTAACGCTGCCAGTGACGGTGGAGTCGCGCCCTGTGCGCCTTCATAATCGGCATCCATCATGGTAGATAAAGCGGCGACACGTCTACTGCCGACGACATCAGTAACTTTCTCCACGCCGAGCACCATCACTGTATCGACAGCGCCGCTAGCAACCGCCAGATAGCCCTGCCGAAATGCAGCGCCGCCGGATGCGTCTGCCGCTTCGCTGCGCACGGCTTCGATGCCACGCATTCCCGTGAAATCCGCAATCAATGCGCCGAGATGTTCCTGATGGGATAGCTGACCCGCCAGCATATTAGCAACATAGAGCGCTTGAATCCCAACTTGATCGCCTGCATCCTCTGAGGCAGCCTGTACTGCGCCGAAGGCCAAATGCCGTAGGGAGGTTTCCCAATGCTCACCAACGGGCATTTGCCCGATTCCTATAATACTTACATCTCGCATGGTTCTTGTAGCCTTATTCTCTATTTGGTTTGCAGCTTGCCGCGATAGCGCGAGTAGACGGCGTAGTCAATTGGCGTTCGGCGCGCAACATAATCTTCAGTCTTTGGCGCGCGGTTCTGACGCTCTGTGATGGCGGGAGTGACATGCAGCGCAATTGCGTCAGAACCAGCACCCGACCCATAGGAGACCATCAAAATGCGGTCGCTGGGTTGGGCAATATCGAGAACTGCACTCAAGCCAAGCAGGGATGATCCAGCATAGACATTACCAACACGCCCCGCCAGCAATCCGGTTTTGATCTGCTCATCGTTGAATCCAAGCATCTGCGCAGCACGTGATGGGAACTTGACATTGGGCTGGTGGAAGACCGCATACTGGAAATCGGCGGGAGTCACACCGAGGTCTTCCATCAGGGCTTCTGCTGCCGCCGTCACATGGCGGAAGTACGCAGGCTCACCAGTGAAGCGGTCGCCGTGCGAAGGGTACATCTCATGCGCGCGCCGCCAGAAGTCGGGCGTATCGGTAACGAATGAATAAGTTGCTTCGATGGTGGCGAGGCTGCTATCGGCGGGGCCAATCAGGTAAGCTGCACCGCCTGCGGCTGCGGTGTATTCCAGCGCATCGCCGGGACGACCCTGTGCGGTATCCATACCGATGCTTAGGGCGTAATTCGCCATACCACTTCCAACTAATCCAATAGCCGCTTGCATAGCCTCGCTGCCCGCCTTACAGGCGAATTCCCAATCGGCGGCAAGAGTGTGAGGGGCCGCACCAATCGCTTCTGCGACAATAGTGGAGGTGGGCTTGACAGCATATGGATGCGATTCGCTGCCCACCCAGACTGCACGAATCTCAGTCGGGTCGATTTGCGCACGACTCAGTGCGTTGCGGGCCGCCTCGATGGACATAGTGATCACGTCCTCGTCGAGACCCGGAACGGATTTCTCTTGAATCGGTGTGCTGCCCTGCCCACCCGTCCAGACACGGGCCACTTCGGCAGCAGGTAGACGGTAGCGTGGTACATATGATCCATAACCAACAATGCCGACATCACGAATTGGCTTTTGCAGTCGGTTCATTCCATTCTGAGGTTTGCTGCTTCCATTGTTATTGTTATCCATGTGAGTTCCCTTCGTACACTACGCTTGTTCCTTTTTAAGTAATTCCTGCGCGCGGGTTGAATTGATCTGCCCTTCGCGCATTATTTGATCGGCAATGTGGTCGATCTCGCTACCAAGTGCGCCTGCCGCTACAGCGATCTGGCGTGCGTGGAGCGACATATGGCCTTTTTGAATCCCCTCGGTAGCCAGTGTTCGGAGCGCCGCAAGGTTCTGCGCGAGGCCAACCGAAACAACGATCTCGGCTAACTCGCGCGCAGATTTCACGCCGAGAATTTTCAGGGCAACCTGCGCGGCAGGATGGGCGCGAGTTGTGCCACCTACAATCCCAACTGCCATTGGCATCTCGATCCGACCGATGAGATCGCCGTTGGCATCTTTACTCCACTCGGTGAGGGAACTGTATCGACCATCACGGGCGGCGTAGGCATGTGCCCCAGCTTCGACAGCGCGCCAATCATTGCCTGTTGCAATGATCACCGGATCAACTCCATTCATAATGCCTTTGTTGTGCGTCGCGGCGCGGTATGGATCAACCACCGCAAATGCCCATGCCTCGATAATGCCATTGATGACGCGCTCACCCGGATAACTATCAAAGGCAAGCGCCTGTGCAGGGATGCGGCATTCGGCATGGGCTAAGCGCCGATCCGCCAGATTTGAAAGAATCTTCAAGCCAACGCGCCCGCCTGTAATTTCTTCAAGCGGAGCGGCAAGCTGCTCACAAGCTGTATTGACCATATTCGCGCCCATCGCATCTTTGCAATCGAAGATCAGATGGACGATGAGCATCGAGCCGACAGGCGTGTTTTCGAACAGACGCACTTCAATATCACGCGGGCCGCCACCAACACGAACGATGGTCTTCCTACAGCAGGCCGCGATCTCGATTAGCTCGTTTTTGCGCGCAAGGATCGCAGATTTAGCTACTTCCAAATCTGCAAGATCGAGCACTTGAATCTGCCCGATCATCTCAGCCTCGGTACTAGAAGTGTGGAAACCACCTCCCTCGCGAGCCAGTTTCGCCATGAAACTTGCGCCTGCGACGACCGAAGGTTCTTCGATGACCATCGGGATTAGTACATCACGCCCGTTGATCTGGAAGTTGGCGGCGATTCCAAGCGGTAGCCCATATACCCCAACTACATTCTCGATCAGCTTATCGGCGAGGGAAACATCCAGCACACTGCCCTGAACTAGCGCTTCGACCTCCGCCGATGTTAGCCCCGTCTGCTCGCTAAGAATTCCGGCTCGTTCGGTCGGGGAATGTTTATGAAATCCGGGTAAGCGAGAATTCGCCACAGTGTTCCTTACCTGCACATGCAAAAGCCCACGCGGTAACGTGGGCCACCGTTCTATCAGCTATGATGTTAACAAACAGGGCTTTCAAAACCTCTCAGGAAACTCTCTTTTGCCATCAGACGAAGATGATCGTGTATTAGAGAGCGTCATTCAGCCAGACAATTTCACTATCCGGGACTTTCAACTTACGGCGCTGCTGGCAGTGTTCCGCAAGCAGACGGGCCGATTCATAATAATCTGGCTCGCGGCGGCGCTGCCTTTCATATTCGATATAGGGGCCAAGTTTATCCCAGACTTTAACGACCATTGGGCTAACCCACAGGATGACTGGATCGGCAGTCACCCAGTCCTGCTGTACCAGAAAACCCAGGTGATCAAAGGTGTTGAGCACATGCTTGACATGGGACTGCCCTTCCGGGGAGAGGTTGCTGATCCCTTGTTGAGGATTGGGCGGCAACTTCTGATAAATCCAACGCCGCGCTTCGATGTTCTCATCTGACATCATCTTTTCGAAGATATCGTTGTAGATGCTGAGGTTGCGGTTATCGACCGACTCGGTTAGCTGGACGAGTGCTACTACGCCGCCTCCAAAGACCTGAGCGACTGCGGCTGCGGTAGATACGGCTTCGAGCATCTGCCAGAGATCAAATCTCACCCCAATGCTCTGAAAGAAACCCCAGACAATGGTTGTGAGCACCATCCAAGCAAGAAATGTAAAGATGCTGATTGATAGCGCCAACCCAACGACTTGAGCCGTAGACATCTTCTTGATACGCTTGGCCCAGTCCTCTATTAATCGCTGCATCACACCCCCTCACCGAATCAGGACTATGGCTGGTAAGCCGAGACAACAGAGGTAAATGTGTTCAGAGTCCAGTCACCATGAATACGCACGCGCTGAAGTTCGAATGAGTCAGTGTTCAAGTGATGCGCCCCATTGGTGATGGTCACTGCTGCCCAATAACCTTCTTCATGTGCTGTCTGGATCGTCAAATCATCATACTTACCAGAGGGATAGGCTATAAATCTGGGATGGTAGCCGAGATTAGCCTGAATGGTTTGTGATGCCCCAAGCAAATGAAATACAAGCCAATCGTGATCGCGGCCCGACATCTCAACATGTTCGCGTCCATGAACCTCAATATCCATTCCTTCCGAGTACATCTCTTTAAGCATATCCCATGTCATGTAACCGGGTTCGGCGCGATCCGTCACATCGGTGAGGACGAAAAATGTACCCATAAATCCCATCTCTTTAAGAATTGGGAAGACATTCTGGTAGTTGTCCTCGTAGCCATCGTCAAAGGTTAGGATTACCGCGCGCTGCGGCAGAAGCGGCCTACCTACCATCAGAGCGCTCATAAGCTGGTAGAGTGAGATCGTCTCATAACCATTATCTTTCAACCACTGCATCTGCTGGCGGAAGTTGTCTGGGGTGACTGACAAATCCTTGCGATAGACATCAGCATTGGCAGGTGGCACACTGATGTAGTGGTACATCAAAATGGGAACCCATGCATCCCGATCCACCCCGTCAGGTGTTGGGAGCGGCAAATCGGAGTGTCTGGGAGTTTCTGTGGGGGCAATTGTAACGGATGGTAGTTCAGTCGGAACTTCAGAAGGAATAAGAGTATCGGTTGGAATCGGCGTGAACGTCACGGTGCTGGTCGGTGTTGGCGTAGAACTTGCGGTAGGCGTGGCTGTGAACAAGGCTGCTATTAGATATGGGCGTTGGTCACTTGGACTGGCAGGCATGAATGCTACCAGTCCTAAGGCGAGGCAAATCGTGATGACCGCAACAATGCCACCCACTAACAAAAAACGCAGTCCTCGGCCTAACTTGCGGCGCGGCTTTTTTGCACGAGGCCGGGCAGGAATTGCCATATCGGTCTGAACGGGACTATTAGTTGGAGCGACAGGTTTGGCACGTTTCTTGGTCATAGGGTGCGGAGAATACCTTAGTCGATTCAGGCTGTCAAAGCGCAATTCCACCTAATGATCAGCGTTGACTTTCTCGATCAGTCCGCTCTCATGGCAGATGAAACTTGCCCATGCTAAACTGGCAACTTGTGACATTTTGAAACGAGTTCGTATTCGAAGAGGCAGATTTGGCGACAACTCGATCTCTGGTTAAGCGGCGACAGATGCGACGGCAGGAGACACGCACCGGCTTTCAACTTTTGCTGCGGAGACTCCTCATCGTATTCCTCAGTTTGGTTGGTGTGCTCCTGCTTCTCCTTCTGACTGGAATAGGAACTGCTGTCAGCGCCTATGGATACTATGCTCAACAGCTTCCTGAGCCGGGGAAAATCCAGGACGTTGAAAACCAGTTCGCCAATGTGAAGCTTTATGATCGAACAGGGACGATTCTGTTGTATGAAATTGTCGATCCAACTGGCGGAGATAGAACCTGGGATGAGCTTGAGGACGTTCCTAAAGACCTGCGGGATGCAACCATCGCTATCGAGGACAAGACTTTTTATACCAACCCTGGTTATGATACCGAAGGCATCATACGCGCTCTTTGGAACAATCTGACAGGCGGCACAGTGCAGGGTGGATCATCCATCACGCAGCAGCTTGTGAAGAATGTTCTGATCGATCCTTCGCAGCGTACAGAGGTCAGCTACGACCGGAAAATACGCGAGTTAATTCTGGCAATTCAGATCAGCCGCAGATACTCCAAAGATCAAATCCTTGAATGGTATTTGAACACTAACTTCTACGGAAATCTTGCTTATGGGGTCGAAGCTGCATCACAAGTTTATTATGGTAAACCCGCCAGCGAACTGACTCTGGCAGAAGCCGCTATGCTGGCGGCGATCCCCCAATCGCCTGCTTTGAATCCAATTGACAATTTCGACATTGCCAAAGAGCGCCAGAAGGTCGTGCTTGATTTGATGGTAGAGCAGGGATACATCACAGAGGAGCAGGCGGACGTAGCATACAACACGCCCTTGATTATCAAGCCCCCAGAAGAACGGTTTGATATTCTGGCCCCACATTTCTCGGTAGCGGCGCGGAGGCAACTAGAGGAAATCATTGGCCCGGCGCGGTTACACAGAGGCGGCCTCGTTGTATACACCACTCTCGACTACGATTTATTTTTGCAAACCGAATGTGCGGCCCGTTCCCATATCGCGCGGCTATCAGGGCAAGCATCTGGCACAGTTATCTCCGCCGAAGATGGCTCACCATGCATGGCTGCTCAATATCTCCAGCCTGTTTCACCCGAAGATGCTAATGTTGATCACCATGCAAGCAACGCGGCAGTAGTCGTGATCAATGCTAAAACAGGCGAGGTGCTCACGATGATGGGCAGCCTCGACTATCATAACATCGCCATTGACGGGAATTTCAATGTGGCGCTCGCGGAACGCCAGCCGGGATCGGCATTTAAGCCATTTACTTACTTAACTGCTTTCCAGCAGGGCTATACGCCTGCTACGATGACTCTCGACGTGCGCACTGCTTTCGACGTGGGAAGCAACGAACCCTACGTGCCGGAGAATATCGACCGTATCTTTCATGGCCCACAGAGCATCCGTGCTGCATTAGCGAATTCATATAATGTTCCCGCAGTCGAAGTGTTGGAGTGGGTGGGTATTGACAATGTGCTGCGCACTGCTCACGCAATGGGAATCAATACACTGGATAAGGGTGTAGATCACTATGGTCTCTCGCTGACGCTAGGCGGCGGTGAAGTCACACTCTACGATCTCACCTACGCCTATGCAACCTTCGCCAATTTGGGCACGATGCATGGTCGGCCTGCTGCAACCGACGAACGCCGCCCCGGTTTCCGCACATTGAATCCTACTTTCATCCTCAGAGTGGAAGATCGAGATGGCGATCCTCTGTGGGAGTATGGCAAAGGCACAACGTTTGCAAGCAGCCCCATCGTCGATCCTTCGCTAACATATCTGATCAACGACATCCTTTCAGACGATGCTTCGCGCCGCTCCAGCGTAGGCACAGACAGCGCGCTGCTTCTCAGCCGGACGGCGGCAGTTAAGACGGGTACAACCAACGATTTCCGGGATAATCTCACCATCGGCTATACGCCCCAGATCGTCACAGGGGTATGGGTGGGCAATACTGATAACTCGCCAATGGTTGAAATGCCGGCGCTGGTCGGAGCCGCACCAATCTGGAAAGCGGTGATGGAGTACATCCACCGCGCATTGCCAGTCGAATCGTGGCAGCAGCCTGCCAACATCATACAGATGACGGTTTGCCAACCAAGCGGTCTGCTGCCTACTCCTTACTGCCCAACGCGACAAGAGATTTTCGTGCAAGGGACGGAACCGACCACTTACGACAATATTTATCAGGTGTTCCGCATCAATAAGGAGACGGGATTACTGGCGACTGTCTATACGCCAGCCGACAAGATCGAGGAAAAGGCATTTGAGATTTTACCTGCGGCGGCGGCAGATTGGGTACGTGATCAAGGTCTCGCGCAGCCCCCTACTCAATATGACACAGTAGGTGCACCTACACGGTTAGGCCCAGTCGCGATTGCCGAACCTCTGCCGTTTGCCTATGTACGTGGTGCGGTAACCGTGAAAGGGAATGCCAGCGATCCCAACTTCCAACTGTTCAGGCTTGCATATGGGGAAGGATTGAACCCGACTGAATGGATTCAAATCGGGCAGGATCATTTCGCGTCGATGTACGAAGGGGAATTAGGAATCTGGGATGCAAGATCACTAGATGGGTTGTACAGTCTGCGGCTTACGGTTGTGAAGGGCGGAAACCAGATCGTCGAATCAATCATTCAGGTGACGGTCGATAACAGCGCTCCGACTATTCAAGTGCTGACTCCCAAGAACGACCAAACCTACACGCTCGCTGATGAGTTTGTAACCATCCAGCCAATTGTGGCGGATAACATCTCCATGCAGAAGGTTGAGTTCTACATGGATGATAAACTCATCGCGACAAGCACGGTTGCACCGTTCAATGAGCGGTGGATTATCACGGCAACAGGAGTGCATTATTTGCAATTGCGGGCTTTCGATACGGCGGGGAACTCAACTGTGAGTGATCGGATTCAAATCAATGTAACCCCTTAAAAGTCAGAGGATAGCTTGCTAGGCTATATTCCCTGGGCTTCCCCAACCACCGCCGCCGGGTGTGGAAATCTTCACTACATCGCCGGGTCGGACGTTGAACGCGATCTTTCCCGGCAGGGTCTGTTCAGTGCCATCAGCCGTTTCGAGGCGGTTCAGACCACAAGCCCCTGGCTGACCACCTGCTAGACCATACGGAGGCTGCTCGCGGCGTTCCGACAGAATGGTTACGCGGGCTGGAGTCAGAAACTCGATCTCGCGTTCTAGCCCATCGCCGCCGCGATGCTGGCCTGCACCACCCGATCCACGACGTAAAGCATATCGCTTTACACGTACTGGGAGTGCCATCTCAAGGGCTTCGATGGGGGTGTTCAGCGTATTGCTCATGTGGCAGTGGATGCCACCCGCCCCATCAGCATGTGGGCCAGCACCTGATCCGCCGCCGATTGTTTCGTAGTAAGCGTAGACTCGCCCATCTGGATCGATTCCGCCAAAAGTCAAATTGTTCATCGTGCCTTGACTCGCCGCCGGAATCAGATCGGGGAGCGCCAGCGCCAGTGCTCCGTACAGCACATCGACTACACGCTGCGAGGTTTCAACATTGCCACCTGCAACAGCATGCGGCGGCCCTGGATCGAGGACGCTGCCTTCGGGGACAATCAGATGAAGCGGCTCGAAGACACCGGAATTCATCGGCAGACTTTCCCCGGCAACACAGCAAACAACGTAGCCAAGGGCAGATTGGACAATCGCCCGCACGGCATTCACCGAGCCTGCGACGGCAGGAGAACTGCCGGAAAAGTCGGCGGTTAGCTCGCCGCCAGCAATGGTTAAAGTCAGAGAGATAGTAACTGGCTCTGGCGAGATTCCATCATTATCGAGTACATCACTGAACTGATAAATGCCATCAGGCAGATCAGAGATCAGTGCTCGCGTGAGGCGTGAGGCATACACAATCAATGTCTCGGCGCGCAGATTGACTTCGGCTAAACCGTAGCGCTCGATGATCTGGCGCAATCTGCGTTCCCCAACAGTATGAGCAGCGCGCTGCGCGGCTAGATCACCCCGGCGCTCGTCGGGAGTGCGTGAGTTACGAAGGATCAAGGCAAGGGCAGCTTCGTTTAGCCTGCTTGCCTCGACCAGTTTGATGGGTGGAATAATCAACCCTTCCTGATAAAGCTCGGTTGAAAGAGGCATCGATCCGGGCGACATGCCACCGACATCGGCGTGATGCGCCCGCGAAGCGACGAAGAAGCGCGGCTTCTCTTCTATGAAGATAGGGGAGATCAGCGTGATGTCGGGCAAGTGCGTGCCGCCAAGATAGGGGTCGTTTAGGGCAATGAGATCGCCGGGAGCAAAAGGTGCAGTGTGAGAAATCGCGGCTTGAACAGAGGCGGGCATTGCTCCTAGATGAACAGGAATATGTGCAGCTTGAGCAAGCATCCTGCCATCACTGAGGAAGAGAGCACATGAATAATCACGGCGCTCTTTGATATTCGGAGAGTAGCCCGTACGTCCGAGAGTAACTCCCATCTCCTCAGCAACAGAGGCGAAAAGGTGCTTAAAAATCTCTAGCATCACAGCATCAAGCGGGCCGGATGATGGAGAATCAGACGGGTGATCCATTATTCAACTACCTACGAATTATTTTGAGCGGCCTCGATAAGTGCTTCGGGGGCGGCGCTTAGCAAATCAAAGCCCTCGCGGATACGCATCCGCTCCACCTGGATAATTGCCTCAATCGTTTTGACTGCATGATATAAGCGGCCATCCTCATTAAAGACCACATAGTCGAATTCTTTGGCGGCAGCGATCTGCTCTCGTGCCGTTTGCATGCGGTGAGCAAGATTCGCCTCATCCATGTGGTCATCGCGGCGCTCACGAATACGATCCAGCAGAACTTCGGGGGGCGCAGTGACAAAGATCGTGACGCACTCCGGGTGGTGTTCACGCAGAAGACGCATCCCAAATATATCTACTTCTGCCAACACGAGATGTTTAGTTCTGGGAATACCCTCGTAGATATCTTTGGGCATACTGTAGACGTGTCCCATTTTGTAGACATCATGGCCTACGGTATGCTCATCAACCTCCAAGAGCTTCCCCTGCGATCCCAGCGCGCGGAAACGTTCAGGACTCACAAAGCGATACTGCTCCCCTTCAACTTCATCATCACGCCGGGGACGAGTGGTATAGGTGATCAAGCGGCTCATCTGAAGTGGATGGTTTGTCAGGAGTTCTTTGATAATGGTATTCTTACCTACGCCAGAGGGTCCTGCTACAACAAACAACAAACGCGGAATAAAGCCCTGAGTATGCACCATCAAACGTTCAACGTCGGTCAACTGATCAGTCATTTTGAAGTCTACTCACCGCATATTAATCAATAAATCATTAGTCGTGTAATTATACCATCTGGCGATTTTACCTGATAGCACAAACTCGAAGAGAGAAGACTGAATGAAAGTTGTCATTCCAATGGCGGGATATGGAACCCGCCTGCGCCCGCATACCTACAGCCGCCCCAAACCCCTGATCAACGTTGCCGGACAGCCCATGCTGAAATACCTGTTAGACTCGCTGCAAGAACTGAATATCGACCAGTACATCTTCATCGTCGGATATTTGGGAGATCAACTCAAAGAATACATTACTAGCGAATACGACTTTGATTCGGTATTTCTCCGTCAGGAAGATTTGACCGGCCAATCCCCTGCTATTTACTTGGCACGGGATTACATTCAGGGGCCGACGATCATCTTGTTTGCCGATACCCTATTCGAGACGGATCTCGGTATCATCACGAGCGATGTAGATGGAGTGATCTTCACGAAGGAAGTGCCAGACCCGAAAAGGTTCGGCGTAGTGAAGACGAACGCCGAAGGTCACATTGTCAGTTTTATCGAAAAGCCTGATACGATGGAAAATCGCAATGCGGTGGTTGGCTTATACTACGTTCGCAAGGGTGAAGATTTGCTGCGGGCAATTGAGCAACAGGTCGCTACAGAGACGCTTACGAAAGGCGAATTTTATATTGCCGATGCTTTCCAGATCATGATCAATCAGGGCGCAAAGTTCCGCACACAGGATGTAAGCACCTGGCTTGATACAGGCAAGCCAGAAACCGTTCTGGAGACAAACCAGTATTTACTAGAGCATGGTCGAGACAACTCGGATCAGGTGAACTTTCCGGGAGTGAGCATCATTGCACCTGTGAACATTCACCCGGACGCGAAAGTGAGAAATTCCATCATTGGGCCGTATACAACCATTGCGGCTCACTGTGAAGTAAGCGACAGTATTATCCGGGATTCGATTGTGGATGTGGGAGCACAGGTTCTAAACTCGATTCTCGATAAGTCGCTGATCGGGCAGAATGCAAGCGTGGCGGGACGGTATCGTACCTTGAACGTGGGCGACCAATCGTCCATTGATTTTAGTTAGGAGTACTCTATGGGAGTTTCCATTATGCGGGACTTCACGTCTCAGCGTGTGCGGTCTATCCCACCTTCCGGCATCCGCAGATTTTTCGATATTGCCGCCACGATGCAGGATGTTATCTCGCTAGGAATTGGTGAGCCGGATTTTGTGACACCGCAGCCGTTCCTAGACGCAGGAATACGATCTCTGCAAGAAGGACACACACATTACACGTCAAACTCTGGGATTCTTGAGCTACGGCAATCTCTTAGCAATCATCTTCATCGGAAGTATGGGGTCAGATATGATCCTGAGACTGAAATTCTAATCTCGGTAGGTGTATCGGAAGCGCTGTATCTCACGTTGAGCGCTGTCTGTGATCCGGGGGATGAAATCATCATCCCTGAGCCGTGCTTCGTTGCCTATGCGCCTGAGGTAACTTTGGCGGGTGGCAAGGCGATTACAATCCCGACTTATGTTAAGGACGAGTTTCAGGTCACAGGCGCGACTATCGAGAGCGCCATAACAGAGAAAACGAAAGCTATCCTGATTGGCTATCCGAACAATCCCACGGGGGCGGTGATGACCCGCGAGAAACTACTCGAAGTGGCTGCGGTCGCACAGAAATATGATTTGCTAGTGATCTCGGATGAAATCTACGATCAGCTTGTGTACGGCTTCGATCACATTTGCTTGGCCAGCTTGCCGAGGATGCGCGACCGCACAGTGACGCTCGGTGGGTTCTCAAAAAACTACGCGATGACGGGTTGGCGGATCGGGTATGCGGCAGCTCCCCCGGATATTCTTGCCGCCCTCCGCAAGATTCACCAGTACACGATCATGTCTGCGCCGACGACCGCGCAGATTGCTGCAATTGTTGCATTAGAGGAAGGCGATTCGTTTGTCGAAGACATGCGCTCGGAATACGACCACCGCCGGAAATTGATTGTCGGCGGGTTGAACCAACTTGGTTTGAGCACATTCGAGCCACGTGGGGCGTTTTATGCCTTCCCATCCATCAGCGCCTCTGGTATGGATGACAGCACCTTCGCAGAGGCACTTCTACAGGAAGAACGTGTAGCAGTTGTCCCCGGCAGCGCCTTCGGTGAAAGTGGGAGTGGATTCGTGCGGTGCTCGTATGCGACGGCTTATGAGAAGATTGAAGAGGCACTCCGGCGGATCGAGCGGTTCATGAAGCGGCATGGCTAAATTTAGAGTGAGGCACAAGAGAAGTTAGCTTAGGGTAAATCTAATGCAGGTAAGCTGCTGGCGCAGTATGCTATGCTGTGTCCTACAAAGTACAACTAAGTGAAATACGATCTCATCCTTCGTAAGTCAGAACCATCAAACTAGCCAACAATATTACTAACAGCGCTGACCGATTCCTTCGGGCCGCGTGGTATAATGCCGCCGCGTTTGAGATATCACATTGAGGCAACTATGAAGAATTGGCGGCGCTGGCTGGTGCTGGCGTTAGGCTTTGCGATCAGCGCAGCATTTATTTATCTTGCGCTGCGTGGATTAAACCTGGGTGAGGTATGGGTCGATCTGAAATCGGCACGCTACGAATGGCTGATCCCCGGCGTGCTGGTTTATTTCATTGCAGTATGGGCGCGGACGTGGCGATGGCATTACCTGCTGCGCCCGATCAAGAAGATCAAGCTGGGGGAGTTATTCCCCGTTGTCGTAATCGGCTATATGGGCAACAACGTCTATCCGTTCCGCGCGGGGGAAGTGATCCGCGCATGGGTCTTGCAGCGTAATCAGCAGGTTCCGATCAGCGCATCACTGGCGACGATCATTGTGGAGCGCATCTTCGACGGGCTGGTCATGCTGATCTTTGTATTCGCAGCGCTGCCCTTCGCGCCGATCCCATCGGAGTTGAACGGTGTTGTCATCACGATGACGGTGGTGTTCTTCGGAGCGCTGATCGCGTTTCTCGTGCTGGGCCTGAAACCCGATCTGACTCGGAAAATATATACGTGGCTGCTGATCAAGACCGTGCCCACCGAGAAAATCCGGCTGGCGATCCTGCACCACG
>Ga0075421_100004292_pt1 | contig 17220 bp, 15 predicted proteins | sample SoiMetdeltSBSDD5_FD_75292 | JGI IMG/M metagenome (GOLD analysis project Ga0075421, IMG submission 75292) | Bulk soil microbial communities from a Populus tree surrounding site in Tennessee, USA - Soil MetaG P. deltoides SBSDD5 | ecosystem: Environmental > Terrestrial > Soil > Tree plantation...
TGGAAGCTCGACGAGATCAACGAGGGCTTCAAGTCGATGCGCAGCGGCTCCGTCAAGCGTGGCGTGGTAGTTTTTGAATAGTCCCCGGGAGGGCGTGAACATGGCGACGACCGAGCAGACGAAAGCCCCCAGCAAGGCGGTCACGCCCCGCGGCGTGAACCACATCGTGCTCAACGTGCGCGACATCGACGTGTCGCACGCGTTCTACACGGAGATCCTCGGCTTCAAGCAGGTCGCGGCGCTGAAGCCGAAGCCGGATCGGCCGCCGCTCACCATGCGCTTCTACAGCGGGGTGGACGAGCAGGGCCACGTGAACCATCACGACATCGCGCTCTGTCAGCTGCCCAAGGGCGACAGCGGCCAGCCCGCGGAGTGGGACCTCTATCCGAACCGGCCGGGCATCAACCACGTCGCGATCACGCTGCCCGATCGCGAGGCGTTCCTGCAGCAGCTCGCGTTCATGCACGAAAAGGGCGTGAAGTTCCACCGCCGCATCAACCACGGGATGACGCACAGCGTGTACATCTCGGACCCCGACGGCAACGGCATCGAGGTCCTGTACGAGCTGGCGCCCGAGGTGTGGGAAGACATCGACGCCGCCCAGAACTACTCGGAGCGCCTGCCGACCGAGGGGCCGGAGGCGATGATCGACAAGACCGACAACCCGGTCTTCCGCGCCGGCTAGCGCTACACCTTCTTCGCGCGCGTCTTCGAGCGGGGCCCGCCGGGCTCCGGCTCGAAGCGCGCGTCGCGCGCCTCCAGAAACGCCCGCAACCCGCCCGTCTCCATCAGGTCCAGCAGCTTCGCGCGATCGTCGTTGAACGACGCATGCGCGATGGCCGAGAGCGGCGCGTTCATCAAGAGCCCGGCGCCGATCCCCATCGCGAGGAGCCCGTAGCAGGTGATCGCCTTGTTCATGCGCACCGACGGCTCCGGCACCATCGCGATGCGCTCCGCGAGCGCCCGCGTGCGGGGGAGCAGCTCCGCGCGGGGCACGACCTCGTTGATGATGCCGATGCGCAGCGCTTCCGCGGCGTCGAAGTGGTCGCCGGTGAGCGAGTAGCGATGCGCGGCCTTCCACCCGGCCAGCGCCGCGAACAGGAAGGTCGTGTTCGAGGTATGGCGCACCTCGGGCTGGGCGAAGACCGCGTCGTCGGCGGCGATGGTCATGTCGCACGCGAGCGTGTACCAGAAGCCGCCGCCCATCACCCACCCGTGGACGGCCGCGATCACCGGCGTGCTCAGATGCCAGAGGTGCTGGAGCGCGCGCACGGAGTTGTTGTCGCCCGTCCACCAGTCGTGGATGAACTCGTTGACGTCGGCGCCCCGCGCGTCGAGCCTGGACCGGCCGCCGGGACGACGCGCGATGTCGTAGCCCGCGCAGAACCCGCGTCCCGCGCCGGTGAGGATGATCGCGCGCGCCTGCGGATCGCGATCGGCCTCGTCGAGCGCCTCGTGCAGCTCCTTCACCATCTGGGGATTGAGCGCGTTCACCGAGTCCGGCCGGTTGAGCGTGACCGTCACGACGGGGCCGGACTTCTCGTAGAGGATCGTCTCGTACGCCATGGGATCCTTCCTCAACGCAGACGGGTCATGTGAGCTCCACGAGCCAGTCGACCGCGACGGCGCCTCGTCCGTGCTCCAGCACGAAGACCGGGTTGAGATCGAGGGCGCGGAGCTTTCCGGCTCCGGCCCGGGCGAGCGCGGCCACCCGCACGAGCACGTCGGCCAGCGCGTCGATGTCGGCGGGCGGCCGGCCGCGGACGCCGTGCAGCAGAGCGCGTCCGCGCAGCTCGTCCACCATCGCGCGGGCCTGCGCGTGGTCGAGCGGCGGTACGCGGATCGCCACGTCGCGCAGGACCTCCACGAGGACGCCGCCGAAGCCGCACACGACGGCGGGCCCGAAGAGCGGATCGCTCTGCACGCCGACGATCATCTCGGTGCCGCCCGCCGCCTGCCGCTGGACGAGCACCCCGTCGATGCGCGCGGTGGGCGCGTGCTGGCGCGCCGCCGCCGTGACCTCGTCGAACGCGCGACGCACCGCGGCCGCGTCGGCGCAGCCGGTGCGTACGCCGCCGGCCTCGGTCTTGTGCGCGATGTCGGGCGAGTCGATCTTCACGACCACCGGAAAGCCGATCGATTCCGCCGCGCGCACGGCGGCCTCGGTGTCGCGCGCGACCTTCGTCTCCACCAGCGGGATCCCGAAGGCGTCCAGCAGGCGCATGGCCGCGGCGTTGTCGAGCACGCCGGGGCCGGACGCCGGAAACGGCGCCGGCGTGAAGACGGCCGCGGTCTTCGGCGCGTCGTCGAGGAATCGCCGGTGGTCGCGCACGTTGCGAATCGCGCGCATCGCGGATTCGGTGCTCTCGAGCGTGGGCACCCCGAGGTCGGCCAGCGGCTGGACGACTTCGGGATCGAGATCCGCACCGGCGAACGAGGTGAAGCAGAGCACGAGCCGATCGGTCCCGTCGCGCAGGGCCTCGCACATCGCCTGCGTGAACTGGCGCGCCGGCGCCCAGCCTCCGGGCCGCGGAGGCGTGGCCCGCGTGTTGAAGGCGATCACATCGGTGCCCTGGTCGTGAAGGAGGGTATCGAGCAGCTGCGGGAACAGCGTCTTGTCGTCGTACATCGAGCCGGTACCGTCGACCGGGTTGCGCGGGTTCATGAACCCCGGCATGAAGCTCCGCATGCGGGCGGCGGCCGCGTCCGATAGCGGCGGCAGCTCCACACCGACGGCATCCGCGACGTCGGCCACGCGGCCGCATTCACCGCCGAGCCCACTCAGGACCGTCACGCGCCAGCCCCGGCGGTGATGTCGCGCGGCGGCGGCCAGCGCGACGGTGTCGAGCATCTCGTTGAGGCCGTCGACCTGCACGATGCCGGCCTGCCGGAGCGTGGCGTCGATGATCTCGGCAGTGCCGGCGAGAGAGCCGGTGTGGGCGAGCATGGCGTGCCGTGCGTTCTCGGAGCGGCCCACCTTCAGGACGACGATCGTCTTTTCGCGCTCGCGCGCGAGCGCGGCGGCCTCGCGCAGCCGCGCGGGGTTGCGAAAGCCTTCGAGGTAGACCGCCACCACCGCAGTCTCGTCGTCTTCGACGAGGAACTGGACGTAGTCCTCGACGGAGACGCCGGCCTGGTTGCCGCACGAGACGATGTAGCTCGTGCCGAGCCCGCGCTGGCGGACGAGATGCTCCGCGACGTAGTGGCTGAACCCGCCGCTCTGGGAGACGACCGCGATCGGCCCCGCCGGCCACGGCTTGGCGACGTCCGCGCTGTACGTGACGGCGCCGAGCCGCACGTTGAAGACGCCGTAACAGTTGGGTCCGCAGATGAGCAGGCCGCGCTCGGCGGCGAGACGCTCGAGCGCATCCTGGCGGCGCCGGCCTTCGGGCCCCGCCTCCGCGAATCCGCTCGACAGCACCACCGCGCCGCGCACACCCCGATCCGCCGCCGTCTCGAGCAACGCGGGCACCTGCTCGCCAGGGATGGCGACGACCACGCTATCCGGCGGCGCCGGCGTCGACGCGAGATCGGGATAGCAGGGGAGGCCGAGGATCTCGGAGTAGCGCGGGTTGATCGGATAGATCGGTCCCGTGAAGCCGAAGTGCTGCAGGTTGGCGATCACCCGGGTTCCGCGGCCCGGGCGCTGCGAGGCGCCGACCACGGCGATGCTGCGCGGCCTCATGAGGGGGGAGAGGTCCGGGGTCACAGGGGCGCATTCTGCCCCGCGCGCGGGGCGGCCGCAACGTCGCGTATGCTCGCTCGTACGATGAGCGCGATCATCGTGCGCGACGTCCGCGCCGCCGAGCTCGATGCCACCGGCGACCTGATGGTGGCGGCGTACCTGGAGTTCACGCCGCCCAACGCGCCGTCGCAGTGGCAACACTATCTCGACGACATCCGCGCCGTCCGCCGCCGGCTCGCCGACTCGACGCTGATCGTGGCGGAGGACGCCGGGCGGATCGTCGGCGCGGTGACCTACTACGCCGACGGCAGCAAGGAGTCGGCGGGCGGCTGGCCCCCGAGCTGGGCCGTGTTCCGTCTCCTCGCGGTCCATCCCGAGGCGCGCGGTCGGGGCATCGGCCGCCTGCTCGTGGAGGAATGCATCCGGCGCGCCCGGCCCGCCGGCGCGGCCGCCGTCGGCCTCCATACGACGCATCTGATGAATGTCGCGCGCGCCATGTACGAGCGCATGGGCTTCGTGCGCGTCCCCGAGCGCGACTTCTTTCCGGTGCCCGACTTCCGCGTCATGGCGTACCGCCTGACGTTGTAAGGGCCCAGTTGCGTATATACACGCTGGTTGCGGATTGGCCGGGCGGTCACTGGACGAGTCTTGACGGTTGCGTACACCGGAAGGAGGAGCGCCGATGGCGAAGAAGTCGTCCGCATCATCAGCGCGCGCCGCGCGAGCCACAAAGAGAGGTCGGCATACGACGCCGAAACGTAAAATCGACTACTCCGAGATCCCTGAGGCGTCGGACGAACAGCTACGCACGATGCGGCGGGTAGGACGACCGCCAGCCGGCACGGCGGCGAAGCATCTCATAGCGATTCGTATCGATCCTGACGTGCTGAACCGGATGCGACGGCACGCGAGAGAGGCAGGCGTCGGGTACCAGACGCTGATCAATGACGTTTTGGCGCGCTATGCGAAGCGCCTGGCGTGATTGGTAAGATACCGGGAATGATCAGCCACATCACTGGTCCGGAAGCGTGGCTCGGGCGCGACATGGCCGCGTCGACCGAATGGATTCGGCCGTTCTCGCCGCAGGCGATCGACGAGATCGACGCGGCGCTTCGCGGTGTGCAGCGCCGCGGGCTCAAATGGCCGAAGTTCGGCCGGGACGACTTTCCGCTGCCGACGTTCTCGCGTGAGATCACGGCCGTGCTCGACGAGCTGGAGAACGGCCGCGGCTTCGTGCTGCTGCGCGGCTTGCCGGTCGAGCGCTACCGCGACGAGGAGCTGAAGGATCTGTACTGGGGCCTCGGCGCCCACTTCGGCTGGCAGCGTTACCAGAACGCGATGGGCGAGCTGATCGGCGAGGTCCGCGACGAGAACCGGCGTTACGGCGAGGTCAAGGAGCCGTCGATGGATCCGACGCTCGGGCGCTCGTCACGCAACAAGGCGCGCTCGGCCGGTCCGCTTCGCTTTCATACCGACCGTTGCGACATCGTGACGCTCCTCACCGTACGGCGGGCGAAGCAGGGCGGCCTGAGCAAGATCGTGAGCGCGGTGAGCGTGTCGAACGCGATCCGCGAGCGCCGCCCGGACCTTCACGCGCTGCTCTGCCAGGACTACTGGCGCAGCCGGCAGGGCGAGGAATCCGGCGGCGAGAAGAAGGTCTTTCCGATGCCGATCTTCTGCGTACACGACGGCAAGTTCACCACGCAGTACTCGCGCACGTTCGTCGAGGCGGCGCAGAAGCTGCCCGACGTGCCCCGGATGACGGCCGCGCACGACGAGGCGCTCGATCTCCACGCCGAGGTGTGCGAGGAGCTCTGCTTCACGATGGACTTCGAGCCCGGCGACCTCCAGCTCCTCAACAACCACGTGGCCTACCACGGCCGCACGCACTACGAGGATGGCGCCGGCGCGGATCAGGATCGGCTGCTGCTGCGCATGTGGGTGGCGCCGCCGAACAGCCGCGCGCTCCCGGCGACCTACGCGCCGATCTGGGGGACGACCGAGCCCGGGGTTCCCCGCGGAGGCATCGCGCAACCGGCCTGACCGCCCGCTGCCTCTACTCCTGCCGGACGCGCGCGCGCCAGCGGGCCAGTGGCATCGGCGCCCACCAGTTCCAGCGACCCATGAGACGCATGGTCGCCGGCACCAGGAGCGCCCGCACGATCGTCGCATCCAGCACGACCGCGATCCCCATCCCGATGCCGATGGCCTTGATCACCACGAGATCGGCCAGCGCGAAGCCGAAGAAGATGGCCGCCATGATCGCCGCGGCCGCCGTGATCAGACGTCCGGTGCGCTCGAGCCCCACCGCGACCGCGATGGTGTTGTCGCCGGTACGCAGGTACTCCTCGCGGATGCGCGCGAGCAGCAGGACCCCGTAGTCCATCGACAGTCCGAAGATCACGCAGAACATGACGAGCGGCGTCGCCGTTTCGATGGGGCCCGGAGTGAAGCGAAGCCAGCCCGCGAGATGTCCGTCCTGGAAGATCCACACCAGCGCCCCGTACGACGCGCTGATCGACAGGAAGTTCATCAGCACGGCTTTGGCAGGGAGCAGCACCGAGCCCAGGAGGAGGAACAGGACGAGATAGGTCGCGACCACGATGAGTGCCACCGCCCGGGGCGCGTGGGCGCGCACCAGCGCCAGGAAGTCGAGGTCGAAGGCCGTATGCCCCGTGACCAGCACCTGCGCCTCGCTGGGCGGGTGCGTTTGACGGATGCGCCGGACGAGATCTCGTGCCTCGTCGCTGTTGGCGGCGGCGGCGGTGTGCACCACGAGGAGCGCGATGTGCCGACCCATGGTCTGCGCCAGTGCGCCCTGAATCGCCGGCGGTCCGCTCGCGCGCATGACCGCGAGCATCTGGTACTGGCCCAGCGGGAACGACGGGTCCAGATCGACGAAGCTCTCGATCCGCTGCACGCCCGGCTGCGTGGCAAGCCAGCGGCTCAGGCCGTACAGATCGGCGATCCGCGGCGCCGCCAGCGGAGAGCCGTCGCCGAAGTCGAGGATCACGAGAATCCGCGTGGTGTCCTCACCCGGGAATTCACGCCGGAGGAGTGCCTCGCCCTGGCGCGACTCGGCGCTCGCCGGGAGCATGCCGACGTCGCTCGCCGCGAGACGGATGCGAGCAAAGGGGGAGCCCAGGAGGAGCAGCACGGCGGCCACCGGGATCAGCACCTTCCAGGGATGCTTCATGACCACGGTGGTGAGGCGCACCCAGAAGCCGCGCCGGTTTCCCCCGCGACTTCCTCGCGGCATCGGAACGCGCCAGAGGTCCAGGCGCGGACCCAGCACCGCCAGGAGCGCAGGGAGGAACGTGAGGCCGTAGAGCACCGCGAAGAAGACGACGAAGGTACCGCAGAGCCCGATGGATCCCAGGTTCCCGAGCCCCAGCGAGTAGAGGCCCAGGAGCCCGACGGCCACCGTGAGGCCGGAGAAGAGGATGGCCGATCCCGCCGTGGCCATGGTCCGGCCGAGCGCCTCCGGTCCGGATCGCCGACGGATCTCTTCGCGGTGACGGCTCACGATGAACAGGGAATAGTCGATGGCCACCGCGAGGCCGATCATCGTGACCACGTTGACGGCGTAGAGGGACACCGAGGTGAACCGGCCGAGCAGCATCGTGCCCGCCATTCCCCCTGCCACCGCCAGGAGCCCGACGCCGAAGGGTACCGCCGCCGCCACCACGGAGCGGAAGACCAGCAGCAAGAGCACGGGAACGACGGGCAGGATCACGAGCTCGGCTCGCACGACGTCGCGCCGAGTGGACTCCGTGAAGTCGTGGTGCAGGGCGAGCGCACCGGCCGCGGTCACCGTCAGCACGTCCGAGCGCACGCGCGGCCGGAGGTCCGCGTAAGTCTGGGCCCCGTCGGCCACGAACACCATGGACTCGACCGCCGCCGTGTGGCCCTTGAGCTCGACGGAGACGCGCGTGTGGCGCCCGTCACGCGAGAACCGCTCGGGCTCGGGGGGAGAGACGTTCCAGGGGGTGCGGACGGCCGTCACCCGTGCGTCGTTCTGGAGCGGCGCCAGTGCGCGCTCGACCTCGGCCCTGAATGCCGGGTCCGTGGCAGGGAGGGTCGCGTGACCGAAGACCAGGTGGAAAGCAAGCGGGCGCTGCGGAAGGTCGCGCTGCATCAACAGCAGCGCCCGGCCGGACTCGGTATTGGCGGGAACGAAGGCGGTGTCGAAGCGACCACCCGCGCTCATGAGCCAGAGCGAGGCGGCTGAGGACAGGACCGAGAGGACTAGTACGGGCCAGCGGTATCGGTGGACGAACCGGCCCCAGGCTTCGAGTGCGCCGATCAGGGCTCGGCCAGGCGCCGGAGGCTCTTCTCCGCCTCGGTGATCGGGGAGGGGCCGTGCATCATGGCCCGGGCCATGTCGAGCACCGGATAACCGTTGCCGGCCTCTTCCTGAAATCGCTGGGCGAACTTTCCACTCCGGATGTCGTCGAGCACTGCCCGGAAGCGGGTCGCGATCGCCTCGCGATCCAGCTCGAGCGTGCGCGCCATCCCGCCGAAGACGGCGGTTGGTCCGTGATCCTCGGAGGCGCGGAAGAAGCCCATCTCGCGGAAGCCGCGGAACACCGACTCCATCTCGCCCGACATGTACATCTCCAGCACCAGCGCCTCGGGCGCGATCCCCGCTTCGCGGCCGACCTCGAACGCGACCATGATGGCGGTTCCGAGGAGAGGGCCGAGCGTCTGCTCGACGAAGAGGTCGAGGGTCGCCTCCGTTTTCGCGGTCGTCTCGATCGCCCCCGCGCGCAGGATCCCGAGCGCCTCGGCCAGGCCGAGCATCCGGCGATGGGCCCGGCCGCTGCGATCGGCCTCCACCCCCACGCAGGCCCAGAAGCCCTCCCCGGCCAGATATCGGGTCCGCGCCGAGACTCCGGCCATGCGGGGCGCCACCAGGAGGACGTCGACCGTGTCGGGCGGATGGACGAGGTCGAAGGCGAGACTGTAGCCCGACGCGAAGACGACGGCGCTCCGTGGGAGCAGCGCCGGGACGATGTCGCGGGCGAAGACCTCGGGGATCACCTCGTCGGGCAGGAGCACACAGACGATATCGTCCGCGGACGCGACGTCCAGGGGCACCACGTCGAAGCCGTCGGCGCGCGCCTGGTCGGCGTACGCGTCCTCCCGATTGCCGATCCGGATCTTGACGCCGGAGTCGCGGAGGTTCAGCGCGGCGGTGCGCCCCAGAAGCCCGTAGCCGAGCACGGCGATCGTCTCCCCGGCGAGGGCGCCCGGGGGGGCGTCACCGGCCCGGTACACCGTGACGCGCGCTTCGCTTGGCTGGGTCATGGCTTGGGAACGTACCATGCCGGGCGCCGAACTCATCATGTCCTCATTTCTTGATGTAGCCGTGGGCCTCGAACCATGCGACGGCATCCGCCAGAGCCGTCCGAACGTCGGTCTGCGGCAGACCCAGCTCGCGCACCGCGCGGGCCGGACTGAAGTACATGCGCTTGCGCGCCATCCGCACCGCAGCCAGCGGGATGGCCGGCGGACGTCCGGTCACGCGCGCCAGGCTCTCCGAGCCGGCCGCCGCCAGCCACGCGATGGCGTGCGGCACCCGGAAGCGAGGCGGACGGCGTCCGGTGATCTCGCCCAGGATACCGAAGAGCTCGATCAGGCTCATGTTCCGATGACCGAGGATGTAACGCTCGCCGGGCTTGCCGCGTTCGGCGGCCAGCAGGTGGCCTCGCGCGACGTCGCGGACGTGGACGGCGTTGATTCCCGTGTCGACCGTGGCGACCATGCGGCCGCGCATGAAGTCCAGGATCATCTGCCCGGTGGGCGTCGGCTTGACGTCCCAGGGCCCGAGAGGCGCCGAGGGATTCACCACGACGACCGGCAAACCGCGGCGCGCCAGGTCGAGCGCGACCTCTTCGGCGAGGAACTTCGAGCGCTCGTAGTGCCCCACCATGTCGCTGAGGGTGACCGGCGTGTCCTCCGTGCCCGGCTGGCCGTCCTTAGGCGTGCCCAGGACCGAAATACTCGATGTGTAGACGATCCGGCCCACGCCGGCCTCGCCGGCGGCTTCGAGCACCGTCCGTGTGCCATCGACGTTCGTGCGATAGAGCGCCGCAGGGTCCCGTGTCCACAGCCGAAAGTCGGCGGCCACGTGATACACGGTCTGCACGCCGGCGACCGCGCGTCGGACCGATGAGGGGTCGAGAAGGTCGCCGTCGGCGATCTCGGCACGGGCACCCTCCAGCGCCCGCCGGTCACCCCCGGGGCGTGCCAGCACGCGTACGGTCGCGCCGGCCGCCACCAGTTCCCGGGCGACGTTGGCCCCGATGAACCCCGTCCCGCCAGTGACTAGTGCGTCCAGCGCGCCACCTCGGGGAGGATCGCCGCAAACAAGAGCGCCATCGCCGCCGTCGATGGTGCCGGGACGGAAGGCCCGGCGCGATAGGATCTTGGTCCGATATCCTCGATCCGGGATGATACGCTCGAAACGGGGACGGCATGGATAGCGCGGCGGAATTGAGTCGGCGCCAGCTCCTGAAGCTTGGTGCGACGGTTGCGGGTGCCACGATCGTCGGGACAGGCGTGCCCAGGCGGGTGCCAGACGCGAACGCGGCGTCGACGCCCACGAACGTGGACCACGCCGCGGCGGCTCAGCGCGCCTATCGGGAAAGCCTCGCGCGGCTTCAACGGCGCGTCCCGGCACACGACGGGACGGAGATCTTGGAGCCGGGGACCGGGACGCTCGCGGAGTCCCGGGTAGCCATCCGAGGGTATCGGAACGCGCGCGCGGGGCAGGCTGACTTCGATGTCCTGATCATCGGGTCGGGCTATGGCGGTGCGGTGTGCGCGGCGCGCCTCGCCGAGCGCCGGCTCCCCGGGGTACGGATCGGGCTTCTGGAGCGCGGCCGCGAGTGGGTGCCCGGCACGTTTCCCGATGTCGTCGCGAACCTCAATCCGTTCAGCCACCGCTCGTCCTTCATCGGGCAGCGGCTCACCAACAACGCTCTCGGGCTCTACGGATTCCACGAGGGGGACGTCGAGGTCGTCGTCGGCAGTGGTCTGGGCGGCACGTCGCTGACCAACTGCGCGGTCACCCTCGAGACGGAGGACGACGTCTTTCGCCAGGCGGCCTGGCCGCCGGCGCTTCAGTCCAAGGACGTTCTGCGGACCTACTACGAGATGGCCAGCCGCATGCTCGACCCGCAGACGACGCCGGAGGTTCGTCTCACACCCAAGCTCAAGACGCATCTCGGGAGCGCCGGGAACCGGAACGCCCAGGGCCTGTGGCAGGCCGTGGCGTATCGGGCCCCCGTCGCCATCTCCTTCTCCTCGCGCGCCAACGCGCAAGGCATGTGGCAGAACGGCTGTGTTCAGTGCGGCGATTGTGCGACAGGCTGCAACGCGGGCGCCAAGAATTCGCTGGACATGAACTATCTGCCGCTCGCGTGGGTCCACGGCGTGAAGATGTTCCCTCAGATCGACGTGCAGAGCATCCAAAAGACCGGGGATCGCTACCGCGTCGACTACGTCCTCCGTCAGGACGGTAGTCTCTTCAGTACCCAGGAGTCGGGGTTCGTGACCGCGCGCGTGGTGGTGCTGGGGGCGGGGACGATGGGGACGAACGAGATCCTCCTTCGCTCGCAAAGCACCGGAGGGATTCAAGTCTCCAAGTGGCTCGGCAAGGGCTTTTCGGCCAACGGCAACTACTTGGGGTTCGTGGACTATCAATCCACCGACACCGCCGTCTACACGAACACGGCGGGCGTGGGCGTGAAGAGGGGTACGCCACGGAACCCGGTGGGTGCTCATATCGAGGGCATCATCGATTTTCGCCGGCCCGAGCGCCCGCTCGATCGCCGGGTCGTCATCGAAGACATGGCGCACGCCAGCTCGCTGGCGAACGGTGTCTCGCTGTTGATGACCACCGACCTCAACCAGGCCATGACGCTGCTCGGCTGCGGCCACGACCAGGCCACGGGCGAGATCCGGCTGGAGAAAGACACGGTGGCCGTGCACTGGCCGGACTACGGCCGACAGCCGAGCCATGCCGAGATGGTCCGGGTCATGACTGAATACGCCCGCGCCTACGGGGGACGCTTCGCCCCGTTCAAGCTCGCCAAGAACTTCACGGCGCATCCGCTCGGCGGCTGTCGCATGGGAGAGTCGGCGGCGAGCGGCGTCGTGACCCACCGAGGCCAGGTGTTCGACACGTCAACGGGAGACGAGAGTCGCACCGTCTACCCCGATCTGTACGTGGCCGATGCCTCGATCATTCCGACCGCCCTCGGCAACAATCCGTTGCTCACCATCACGGCGCTGGCCGAGCGGATCGCCCATCTCATCGTGAACGATCCGAATCACTCGTCCCTGTTCCGCCCGGGTTGATCCCGCCATGGGTCCCTCGCTTCCGCTGATCGTCGTGGCATGGGGACTGGTCCTGGGCGCGGCGGCGGTCGCGGCGCCTCCTGGCCTGTCCGACGGCGAGCGGCAGCGCGTCGCCTCGGGCGAAGTGGTTCTGCTCGATGCCATGCCGCCCGGTGCCGGCAAGTCCGCCCGCGGTGGAACGGGCGTGGGTTTCGTCCGCGCCTCCACGGAACAGGTGTGGCGCGTCATCATCGACTACCGGGGCCACACGCGGTTCTATCCGCGGGTCGTCGGTGTCGACGTCGTGCAGGCTGACGAGAAGCACGCGCTCGTTCGGTACGACATAGCCATCGGCCCGCTCTCGTTCACGTTCCACATGAACAAGTATCCGGATCCGGTTCGACATCGGACCGAGTGGCACCTCGCCCCCGACCACGCCAACCGCCTCTTCCGCGAGAACTCCGGGTACTGGCAAGTGGACGAGGCGAAAGGCGGAAGCCTGGTCACCTACGCGATCGCGGTCCGTACCATCATGCCCTCGTTCGCCACGTTCGGGAACGAGCGGTCGAGCATCGTGGACACGATCCAGGGGTTACGGAAGGTCGTCGAGGAAGGCGGCGGTCCCGCGACTCGCCCTTAGACGGCGCGCTGTATGTCCCGCACGAGCTCGCGGAGCGTGGCGCGTTCGTGCTCGGTGCCGGCGGGAATGCTGAACTCCACGTCCGTGATCAGCCCGCGGTAACGTTCGATCAGCTTCGTTCCAATCTCGTCGTACGTCCCGACCACGGCGTACGTGTGCAGCACGTCGTCCGAAATCCGCGGCGGCATCTCCTCCCAGCGCTGGGCTTTCGAGAGCTGCGCCAGCTCCGTCGCCAGATCGGTCAACCCGTGGGCGTCGAACGCGGCGCGGTAGCCGGGTGTCGACGCGTAGAACGCCACACGCGCGCGCACGTCGCGCACCCGTTTCTCGAGCATGGCGGCGTCGGGCGCGGTGCAGATCAGCGGCTTCATGGCGACGACAATGCGCTCGAGATCTCGGCCCGCGCCGTGCGCGCCCCGCGCGACGGCGGGAAGCATGACCTCGCGGATGTACTTCGGCGTACACACGGGATGGGGCCGCACACCGTCGGCGACCTCGCCCGCGATGCGGCACATCGTAGGGTTGACCGCGGCGATGTGAATCGGGATCTGCGGATGGGGGATCGGTCCGGGGTCGAACAGCGGAACCATGAGGCTGAGCCGGTAGTGCGCGCTCTCGAACGCGAGGGGCGTCCGCTCCTGCCAGCTCGTCCACACCGCGCGCACGGCGCGCACGTAGTCGCGCATCCACGGGCCCGGCGGTCGATAGTCGAGGCCGAAGCGCCGCACGATGTGGCCGCGCACCTGGCTGCCGAGCCCGAGGACGAAGCGGCCGCGGGAGAGCTTCTGGATCGTCCACGCCGACATCGCGGTGATGGTCGGACTTCGCGGGAACGCCATCGCGATGGCGGTCGTGAGCCGAAGGCGCGTCGTGGCCTGCGCGGCGAGGGCCATCACGACGTACGGATCGTCCTTGGTCTCCTCGACCGCGAGACCGTCGTAGCCGAGCGCCTCGACCAGCTGCGCGTCCTCGCCGACGCGTCCGAGATCGAGCGGCACCTCCGCGGCGCGCAGCCCGGGGTCCAGCTTGCCGAGCGGCAGCAGCGTCTCGACGCGCATGGTCAGAGCTTCAGGTGCGGGTCGAGCCAGTCGCGGAGCGCATTGCCCATGAGGTTGATGGCCAGCGTGGCCACGAAGATCGCCATGCCCGGGAAGGTCGCGATCCACCATGAGTTCAGCATGTAGAGGCGGCCTTCGCCGAGCATGTTGCCCCACGCCGGCGTCGGCGGCTTGATCCCGAGCCCGAGGAACGACAGGAACGACTCGAGGATGATGACCTGCGCCACCTGGAGGGTGGCGATGACCACGACCGCGGACAGCAGGTTCGGGAAGATCTGACGAAAGATGATCCGGCCGTGGCCCATCCCGAGCGCGCGGCCGGCCACGACGAAGTCGCGGTCGCGCAGCGCGAGCGTCTCCGCACGGATCACGCGCGCGTAGATGGGCCAGCCCGCCACGCCGAGCACGATGATCATGTTGACGAGGCTCGGACCGAGGACGGCGATCACCGCGAGGGCCAGCAGCACGAAGGGAAACGTGAGCACGATGTTGACGAGCGTCATGATCGTCCAGTCCAGCCGCCCGCCGAAGTAGCCGGCGCCCAGGCCGAGCAGCACGCCGATGCTCGAGGCCAGCAGCACGGCCGCCACGCCGACCACCAGCGACACGCGGCCACCGTAGATCATGCGCGCCAGGAGGTCCCGCCCGACCTGGTCGGTACCGAGGGGATGATCGAGCGCGCCGCCCGCCATCCACGCCGGCGGGGCGAGCCGGTGCCGGATGTTCACGTGGAGTGGATCGTGCGGCGTGAGCCACGGCGCCAGGATCGCGCTCGCGACGATGAGCAGCATGACGGCGGCGGCCGCGAGACCCCAGCGCAGCCGCAGGAGGCGGCGCAGCGCCACTTGCCGCGCGGTGGGCGCGGCCGTCGCGTCGCCGGCCACCGCGACGACGGCGACGTGCGTCGGCGCGGGCGTCGTGCTCACGTGCCCGCCCTGATGCGCGGATCGATCACGCCCACGGCGAGGTCCACGATGAGGTTGACGCTCACGATGACGAGCGCGAGCAAGACGACCGCGCACTGCACGACGGGGAAGTCCTGGTTGCGGATCGACTCCACGGTGAGCGTCGCCACCCCGGGCCACGCGAACACCGTCTCCGTGATGATGGCGCCGCCGAGCAGCTGGCCGAACTGCAGCCCGAGCACGGTGATCACCGGGATGCAGGCGTTGCGGAACGCGTGCTTGATCACGACGTTCCGCTCCGGCACGCCCTTGGCGCGCGCGGTCTTGATGAACTCCATGTTCATCGCCTCGATGACGCCGGAGCGCACCAGCCGCATGGTGATCGGCGCCAGCGCCGCGCCGAGGCAGAACGCGGGCATGAGGAAGTGCTGGAACGTGCCGTAGCCGGAGGCGGGGAGGAGCCTGAGGCGCACGGAGAAGATGATGATGAGCATGATGCCGAGCCAGAACAGCGGCATCGCCTGCCCGGCCACCGCCACGGCCGTGCAGAACGTGTCGATCCACGAGTGGCGCTTGAGCGCGGAGAGGATCCCGAGCGGCAGCGAGATAACGAGCGCCACCACCAGTCCCGCCAGCGTCAAGTAGATGGTGGGCGGCATGCGCTCCAGCACGAGCCGGAACGCGGGCGTGTCGGCGTACCACGACTTCCCGAAGTCGCCCTGCACGGCCTTCGACGCGAACTTCCAGTACTGCACGTAGAGCGGCTGATCGAGACCCAGCAGCTTGTGGTAGCGCTCGAACTCGTCCTTGCCCGCGTTCTGCGGAAGCAGCAGGAGGACGGGATCGCCGAGCACGTGGAGGATGCCGAAGGCCAGGAGCGAGATGCCGATGACGACCACGACGAACTGGGTGAGCTGGCGGACGACGTAGCGTCTCATCGGTGGGGGCGGCCGCGCGGCCGCCCCTCCCCCGTTCTCGTCGCTATTTCTTCCTCGGCGTCGCCGCGAACATGCGATCGACTTCGTCCTTCGGCGCCTCGTAGTCGATCCGGTTGGAGATGCCCCACACGCCCCGCAGGCCCCACTTGAAGAGGTAGGCGGCGTCGTCGTGGAGCAGCTTCTGCGCGCGCGTGTAGATCTCGGCGCGCTTCTTCTGGTCGAGCGTGGAGCGGCCCTGGACGACGAGATCGTCGTGCGCCTTGTTGCAGTAGTAGCTGTACGCCTGGCCGCACGTCGTGATGTCGAACAGGATCGCGTCGGCGTCGAAGATCGAGTAGTAGCCCCACGACCACTCGAAGATCGGATCCGCCTTGCCGTCGCGGACGAGGTTCACGAAGGGGCCGACCTCCCCGACCATGCGCTGCTTCACGCGAATGCCGACCTTCGCGAGGTCGGCCACGATCGCGTCGGTGGTCTGGATGAGCCCGGGCTCGACGATCGGCTGTCCGCGCAGTAGGCCCACCTCGAAGCCGTTGGGGTGTCCGGCTTCCGCGAGAAGCTTTTTCGCCGCCGCCGCGTCCTGCTTGTACGCCTTGATGGCGGGGTCGTAGCCGAACGCCATGGGATTGACGAGGGTCGGCGTGCGGTCGGCGAGGCCGTTCAGCACGTGCTTGATGATGCCGTCGATGTCGACGGCGAGGTTCGCGGCCTGCCGCACGCGCTTGTCCGTGAACGGATTCGGACCCGAGCGTCCCGCCTGGTCGAGCTGGAGGAACGCGGTACGGAGGATCGGCGAGGTGGACGTCCGCGCCTGGCCGGACTTGTTGATCACGTCCATCTGGTCCGGCGGTACCGCCTTGATGACGTCGACGCCACCCGAGACGAGCTCGGCGATCTGCGTGGCCTGCTCGGGGATGATCCGGATGCGCACGAACTTGAACGCGGGCTTGGCGCCCCAGTAGTCGTCGTTGCGCTGGAGCAGGTGCTCCTGCTTCTTGCTCCACTTGACGAGCTTGTAGGGTCCGGTGCCGACCGGGTTCTCCTGCATCCACTCGTGGCCCTTCTCCTTCATGACCTTCTCGGACTGCATCACCTGGGCGGTGAGGCGCTCCACGAAGAGCGGGTAGGGGCCGTCGGTCTTGAAGCGCACGGTCGCGTCGTCCACGACCTCGAGGCTCTTGATCTTGGCGTGGTTGCCGCGCGCGGTGAGCTTGTTCTCCGGGTTCAGCACGCGATCGAAGGTCGCCTTGACGTCCTTGGCCCCGAACGGGGCGCCGTCGTGGAACTTGACCCCGCGGCGGAGCTTCACCTCCCAGGTGGTGTCGTCGATGTTCTTCCACGACACGGCTAGGCCCGGGCCCACCTTGCCGGTCCTGAGGTCGCGGGCCGCGAGGTGGTCGAACACGTTGTAGCCGAGGATGATGCTCTCGCGGAGAACCGAGTTGGGCGGGTCCCAGTTCTGGACGTCGCTCTGCAGGGCGTAGACAACGGTGTCGTCCTTCGTCTGCGCGAGCGCGTCGCCGGCGAGGACCGGGCCGACGGCGAGAGCGAGCGCGAATACCGCGATGAGGGCACGACCCATTGACGACCTCCTTGATGGGGCCGGCGCGATGCCGCCGGAAGGCAATACTGGCCGACGCTGGCCGCT
>Ga0075421_100004293_pt1 | contig 17219 bp, 21 predicted proteins | sample SoiMetdeltSBSDD5_FD_75292 | JGI IMG/M metagenome (GOLD analysis project Ga0075421, IMG submission 75292) | Bulk soil microbial communities from a Populus tree surrounding site in Tennessee, USA - Soil MetaG P. deltoides SBSDD5 | ecosystem: Environmental > Terrestrial > Soil > Tree plantation...
CACGATGAGGAGATTTGGCCCTTCAGGATCGTGGAAGAAGAAGAACAATGTTCTGGAGCACACGAGCGCTGTGATCACCAGAAGGAGTAACGACGTCTTTTTTGATTCCAACGGCATATTTGTCATTATATTGCCAGAGGGATTGCTTTTCGGCACGTCTGTCCCCTTCTGTCGCGTCCAACGTCATTGCGTCTTGTGGCTAATCTGGACAACGCCGCTTTAAATACTCCTCTTAAAGAAGCATTCTCACTCGACGGTTGTGAAATGGCTGATTGTGGCCGTCTCCGACGACAAACGCTATTGCGCTGTTCTCCAGATGTGGGTAGAGCATTACGAATTTTGAAGAAGCGGCCGGCCCAAATTGTCATGCGGTAGCATAGAGAGACCGAAGGCGGGATGACGGAGAACAAAACCAAGCCCACAAAGGTGAGCGTCGCCTCATTTATTGATCAGCTCGCTGACCAGACCAAACGTGCGGACACGAAGGCTCTCGTCAAGTTGATGCGAGAGGTAACCGGCGAACGGCCCAAGATGTGGGGGCCGTCGATAATCGGCTTCGGCACCTGCCACTACAAGTACGATAGTGGGCGCGAGGGTGACATGCCGGTCGCCGGTTTCTCGCCGCGTAAGCCCGCAATCGTAATCTACATGTTGACCGGGGCGCGCGGCTCAGAGGCGTTGTTCGCCAAGCTCGGCAAGCACACCACTAGCAAGAGCTGCCTCTACATCAAGAAACTCGCTGATGTGGACCAGGCGGTGCTGAAGACGCTGGTCGTCAAGTCCATCGTTGAAACGCGGTCGCGGTACCCGAGCTAAGGGAAGCTGCAATCGCGCTTTGGATTCGGAGACTTCGGGCGCCGAGAACTCGCCAAAAGATGTGTCGTGTCTGGATGCAACCGAGGGCAGGCTGTGAGTGACGGACTCCCTTCAATACCTTAGAAAGGCCCCAGCCAGCAGAAGGAGACGCCCAGGGGCCGGAAAGCCGCCAAGGCTGGCAAAACCAAGGCCGCCGCGCCGACGAAGCGAGCCAAAACCGCCAAAAGGCCCGCGAAGCGCGAACCCGGCAAGGCCGGCACTCCGCGCCCGGAAAGCAAGGGCGCAAAAATCCTCGCGCTAATCGGACGGCCGAAGGGCGCCACACTGGCCGAGATCATGAAAGCGACCGACTGGCAAGCTCACAGCGTCCGCGGGTTCATCAGCGGCGCCCTGGGAAAGAAGATGGGGCTGAAGGTCGAATCCGCCAAGCGCGAGGACAGCGAGCGGGTCTACAGCATTGCCTAACTAGCTACTTCCCTTCCCACTGAGCGCCGGGGCAACCTGGCGCTCTTCTTGCTTCTGCCCTACCAAAGTCCTGCTGCGTAGCACTCGCCCATGGACTGGCCCGACAAAGCGCCGTTGTTGGGCTACACGGGCTCCACGACGGGTCGTCTCTCCGAGAGCGGGCATGTTAGCGCCTTGGCCCTGAAACGACCGGACCCGCAGGATCGTCAACACCGATGCGAGTTCTCCGGTATCCAACGCAGGCGTCTTATCGATCAGGACTTGCCGGATCAGAAACGCCAGTTCGCGTGAGTCCAGAGCCGGCCTAACCACCATGCCAGTCTAGAACGATTGTCATCGACGATTTACAGACTATGCAATCAGAAACTCAGTCTGATTCCGAGTTGGACCTGGCGTGGAAAGTTCAACTGGCCATTTGTTCTGATGATTCTGCCGAAGTTGGTGGATGTCACGTCGAGATTTGGATCGTTGCCGAAAATCGGGTGATTGAACAGGTTGAATGCTTCGGCCCGGAACTGGACCGTCCAGCCTTCCCGAATCAGCGTATTCTTGGCGAGAGTCACGTTGTACTCGCGGTCCCAGAGGTTCCTCAAGTTGCCGTAGTATTGCGAAGCAGTGCGCTGGGTGAACGGAGGCTGGATCTGGAACGCAGGCTGTTCGCCTGGCTGCTGGTTGCGTATGGTAATGCCATCCGCCTCAATGAACGAGGTGTTGAACATGCGATCCCAGGTGGGGTTTGGAATGGCGGGGTTTCGCAGTAGAAATACATTCCCCGGAACCGTCATCGGATTGCCGACCTGGAATGTCGAATTCATGGCAATCTGCCATCCGCCGGCCAGGAGCCCAACAACTCCCCGAGTTCCGCCGAGGAACCGTTTTCCAGGACCGAAGGGGAAATCGTAAATGGGCGCTAGCACTAGGCGGTGTGTGCGATCCCATGGCACAAGGCTTCTGCCGGGTTCCGAGTCCTGCGCATTGAGATAGTTCAGCGCCTGGATGTTCTTCGAGAGCGTGTAAGCGGCGGTGACCATGAGGCCATGCGAATAGCGCTTGGAGGCAGCGACCTGCAGCGCGTTATACCAGACTTTGCCATTCGTAATCGCCTGGCGGTTGAAGCTGGTGAATTGCGGGAATGGACGCAACAATTGCTGTCGCGTCACGGTTGAGGTATTGAGGCTGCTGCCGGGCAGCAGATTTTCAAAGGGATTCGGCAGACGTTCGTTGAGGTAATTTGGATTTCCACCCTTGCGAACATCTCCCAGCGCCAGTTGTTCCGTGTTGAGTTCGTTGAACCCGCGCGACGTCGGCATGCCCCTGGTCCGCGATCCGACGTAGGACGCATCGATTTTGACGTTGCCGCGCAATTGCTTCTGTATCCCGAACGAGAAGCTGTGGACGTAGCCAAGTGAGCCCGACGGATCGGAGAACGTCGGGCCCTGGCCCAGCTGTGTCGAAAGACCAAGAGCCGAACCCGATGGCCTTAGAATGCCGGAAGGGAAGGGATTCGAAATGAGGGTGGCGATGGTCCGCCCGGCATCGACCGATGACACGAACGGAGTGCTCTGTGTGAAGCCAAGGCTACTGCCGGTAGAGACGCTCGGAATGTAAGAAAGGCCCCAGCCCCCGCGAACCACGGTGGTGGACGTCAACTGGAACGCCGCACCCACACGCGGTTGCCAGTTGTTGGTATCGGTGTCGAACGGCGAGCGCGGCTCGCCATTCTGGCCCGCAAAACCGATTCCACCAAAGGCCTTGTATCCGGGAAACCTGCTCTGGTCGATTTGCGATGTGATCGGATTCAGTGTGGTGGCGAAGAATCCACGATTGATGCGATTGTATTTTTCCGTCACCGGCATGGTCAGGTCGAGGCGCAGGCCAAGGTTAATGGTGAGACGGCGTGAGACCTTGATGTCGTCCTGGATCCAGGGAGCATAGTATTTCCAGCTGTAGTATGGTTTCACGAGATTGATCACCTCGCCAGTGGCTGGAGCGCCTAACAAAAGTGAGGCGACAGCACTGCCGCTGAGAGCATCCTGGGTAAGGTAGTTGCTGCGCGTGAATGCACGATCAAAAGCGAATGTGCCACCGGTGCCGATCGACTGGTAATTCGCATAGCGGATCCAGCGGTAATCGAGGCCGAACTTAATTCCGTGGCGCCCGCGATTCATGGTCAGAGTAGGGGCAAGCGCGATGGTAGTAGTGGGCGCGAGCCAGATGTTATTCGCCGAAGGCCCCACCGTTTTGTAGCTATTTACCGAGAATGTGGGAAAGCGGTTCGGTTCGGGGAGCCGGCCGACCAGTTCTTTTGGCCAGCCGATGACCGCAGCGTCGTAAGAGCCCCAGTTCGTGGGTTTATAATCCTGCACCCAGCGCGTGATGGACGCCCGGAGGTCGAACATGGTTGACGGGTTGATGATCGAGAGAGAATCGAACGAAAAGCCGTTGTTGATTTTTGTGCCCTCGCGCAGGTCGGCGGCATAGCCCGGAAGGCCGTTCGAGTTCTGGTGCAGCAGCTGATTGTTCCACACGTAGCGGCCATAGATACGATGCTTTTCACTCACGCTGTGATCCACGCGGGTGGCGAAATTGTTGAAGTCATACCAGGTGACGTTATCGTTTAAGAAGAAGTTGTTCTGCCACGGTACCGACCCTTGCGTCGTAGTGTTCGGCTCCGGATACAAATTCGCGATCTTCACGCCCACCGGGTCGAACCGGTTTACAGGAATCCTGTTGCCCGGGAATAAATCGCGCACCCAGTTCCCACTGACGGTACGGCCCGTATCCGGGTCGTAGATTGGCATCAATTGCCCCTGCGCGCTGAGTGTCTGTGAGAAGTCGCCCGTCCTCTGAGCGACCGTTGGTACTGAGGAGATGTCGTTCTGCGGAAACAGGATGTTCTGGCCGTAGTGTTCCCACGCCAGAAAGAAGAACGTGCGGTCCTTTCCGTTGTAGACTTTTGGGATCCACACAGGCGCGCCGAAGGAGAAGCCGTACTCGTTGAGAGAATTGTTGTCGCGGCCGACACCCTTGGAATTGTTGGCGAACGAATTCGCGTTGAGCGAGGGCCGTTTCAGAAAGTCATACACCGATCCATGCATCTGGTTCGTTCCACTCTTGATGGTCATGTTGATGACGCCGCCGCCATTGTGTCCATACTGCGCGTCATATGCTCCGGTCGTCACTTTGAGTTCCTGTACGGCATCCACGGGTGGGATGTAAGCGACACTCGGGTTGGATTCGTATACGGCGCTGTTGGGAGCGCCGTCCAACAGAAACTCGGTGCTCAACGACGTGCTTCCATTGATCGACCAGGTAGTGAGGCCTGCATTCGAGAACGGCGTCAGATCGTAACGCGGGTTCGTAGCGGTGACACCGGGCACCATGGTTGCCAACAGAATCGGTGTGCGCGTGATGATGGGTAGCTCCGCCAGATTGCGGGTGAGCACCACGCCTCCACGATCGGCCTTTTCGGCTTCGAGCAGCGGGGCTTCCGAACCCACTGTTACTGTGTCCGATTGTGTTCCGAGTTGGAGGCTTAAATCGACCGTAGCGGCCTGGTTGGTGCTGAGCTCGATGCCCTCGCGCACCAGCGTTTTGAAGCCGCTCATCTCGGCCGTCAGCCGATACTTGCCGGGGTTCAGGAAGAGAATGCGATACTGCCCAAGCTGGTTGGTTTCAACCTGCGAGGTCGCCGACGTGTCCACATTGACCAGAGAGAGCTTGACCCCCACAATGGCTGCGCCGGAAGGATCGATGATGGTTCCGCTGAGAGTCGCGCGTGTTTCCTGCGCGTAAGCGGGGATGAGGCACAGAAGGGCGGCCAAGGCTACGCCGCGGAACTGAACCGGTCTCATGCTGTCACCTCTATTACGAATTGCCCGGAATCGGGATTACGGATCCTAGAAAGCTACATCGCTGTTATACGTCAGGGTGGAAGCTATGTCAAACCTGTGGGATTTCATTGTGGGATTTCATTGCCGCTGGTCAGGGCACAGCGCCTGCGAATTGTGTCCAGTTGGTCGGCTATGCGGACATTGCGCCCGGAGAACGGGTTTACCGGAAACTGGATGGCACTCGGAGGAAAGTCGGCCAACCCGTGAAAGTGCAGCGATGCTGTCACCGGCGATTGTTAAAAGGATCGACGGATCAAAGAGGATACAAGTGGCTCCGAAGCCCCGATATGCGGAAGCCGACGCGCTCCTGATAATACGGACTATTTGATCATGCCGCCATCCGTGCCGCGGCGGGTGCGCAATGCCTGCCCGTTCAATGCCGCTGTGATCTCCCGCAACGAGCGACCCTGCTGGCGCAGACCGCGACATAAAATACTAGTCGGTACCCTAAATCCCATGCCCATCGCGAGGGATAGCCAAAACAGCTTTGTTTGGTAAGAAGCGAGTCGGTGCACCAAACGTAAACGCCGCAGTAACTAGTGGACCGTCCCAGTTGAAACGTAACCATTTTAGTTCTTGGCTGCGTCCCTATGGTGTGCGACGCTATCCAGAGTTGTTGGAGCTAACCGAAGAACAGCGGAACGAATTGACCCGTTGGGCGCAATCTCGAACATTGCCGGCGGGAGATGTCTTTCGAGCCAAGCTGATTCTGGCGTTGGGACAGGGAAAGAGCTACAGTCAGATCGAGTTGGAACTCCAGACATCGCGGCCGACCATCGCTCGATGGAAACGGCGCTTTGAGGAAGCTGGGATCGCCGGTTTAGATCCCCAATATAGGGGCACCAAGCCACGCATCGCTACGCCTGCTGTGCAGGCTGGTATCCTTCGACGGACACTCAAGAATCCCGGAGATGGTAGTACCCATTGGTCGTGCCGGAAAATGGCTGAGGCCGTGAATGTCAGCAAATCAACTGTTCAGCGGATTTGGGCACAGGCTCGCCTGAAACCGCATCGCCTGGAACGGTATATGGCGAGCAACGATCCAGATTTTGAAAAGAAGGCGGCAGACATTATTGGACTCTACCTCCACCCGCCGCAACACGCGGCAATCTTCTGTGTGGACGAAAAAACGGCGATTCAAGCACTGGATAGATTGGACCCTGTGCTTCCGCTATCACCGGGCCGCGCTGAGCGGCACGGTTTCGAGTATTACCGGCATGGCACGCTTTCACTGTATGCGGCGCTTAACGTGAAGACTGGGAAAGTGGAGGGCAAAACTGCGAAGAGGCACACGAGCGCAGAGTTCGTGGACTTTCTTGAAAATGTGATCAAGACGGCGCGCTGGGCCAGGGAGATTCATATTGTCCTCGACAATCTGTCAGCACACAAGACGTCGACAGTTGCAGAATTTCTGGAGCGGAACCCCAAAGTTCGGTTTCACTTCACACCGACGTACTCGTCTTGGCTCAATCAAGTTGAGATCTGGTTCGCCAAGATAGAGCGGGACGTCATTGCGCGCGGTGTGTTCACATCAGTGCCGGACCTGGCACGCAAGATCAGGAAGTATATCCGGGCATACGCGAAAGTTGCCAAGCCGTTTCGATGGACCTATTCCGAATCGCGATATCGGATATTGGCCAGGAGAGTCGGCTAACCGATGGAGCCGAACTTCATCTTGGTTCCCGGATCCAATCCTCTTGCAGCGTTGTGGAGTGCATTCCCCGAGCTACGCAACGAACTGGACGAGAGTGATGCTGAACCCTATTACATTTACGATCGATTCGCTGATTACCTCGTTTCGCACCGTGATGACAACGAACTCTGGCAACGTGCCTATGCGTTTTTCGATTCGCTTGCTACCGACGGGAATCTCCAGGAAATCCTGGTCGTCGGACTCTTCGAGCCACTTTGCGTTGATCCTGTCCTTGCTGATCGCGTGAGGACGAACGTCAGTCCTATCGCTCTCAAACTGCTCCGAAATATGAAGTCATGAGATATCGCTCATTGGTTACGAACTCAGAGGGACAGTCCACTAGGGGCGCTAAAAGCGGGTAAGTACAGGCTCGACAGACTGGGCAGTTGCTGCTTGACACGATAGCGTCAGTGTGGGGCCGAATCGAATTGCGGGACCGACTTGCCTGCAACGACGAGGAGGTTTCGCATCGGTTCGGCCCCCAAGCGCGGGATCGGCAGAGACGGAGTGGCGGAAAGGCTAGCGTTGCGTAAAACAAGGGCTGCTCTGGTTTTGCAGGGCTCCAGCACACCAGCGAGCCACGCCCTTCTATGTCGAGCGGTGATTTCGCGGGGTCGCGTGAGCTAATCCTACGCAATTCTCCCATACCCGACGTCGACACCCCAGTTCCAGGTCGTGGGGACAGCTGGTGGCGGCGGCGTATCTTTTTCCAGACTTGTGAGTTATAGCTCAGCGCCAATCCCACACCGAAACCGCCCCGTCCTTGCGCATTAAGCAATGGCAAAGAAAAATTCAAGACTCTGGCTAATGGCATTCTCGACCGGCTGGTTCACAACGCACATCAGATCGAGATGCGGGGCGATTCAATGCGCAAGAACCGAGTGCAACCGCGGCAAGGAGCGAGTTAACCTAAGTCAGTTGAACTGATGCGGATCGCGATCGTCTCCGATATTCACGATAATCTGACGGCATTCCAAGCCGTGCTTGCGGATTTGCGCGAGACCTCACCCGATTTAGTCCTGCATGGAGGCGACCTTGTGAGCGGCGGATCGAGTCCCGCGGAGGTGGTGGACTGCGTTCGCGATCTGGGCTGGCGGGGTGTCTTTGGCAACACGGACGAAGCCATTGCAAGGCCCGAAACTCTGGAGGAATTTGCGACGCAGTCTCCAGCGCCTCGATCACTTTGGGACGCGGTGCGCGAGATGACGGCGTTTACTCGCCAAGCTCTGGGCGAAGAGCGAATCGCGTGGCTTGGCGCTCTACCGCGCGTTGTCGCTCATTCTCCGGTTGCGCTGGTGCACGCCAGTCTCGCAAGTTCCTGGCGCTCGCCAATCGCGGACGCAACTAATGCGGAACTCGAAGCGACGTATTTGCCGCTCGGGCAGACGATCGCCGTCTACGGCCACATTCACCAGCCGTTCGTGCGGGAGTTAGCCGAGTTTACGGTGATCAACACAGGGAGTGTCGGCCAATCTTTTGACGGCGATCCCCGCGCTTCGTATTTGCTGATTGATAACGGCACGCCGACGATCCGCAGGGTCGAATACGATGTCGAACGAGAAATCAATGCGATCACCGCGAGCGGACTCCCGCACGCGGATTGGATGGCGCGGACGCTCCGTGCCGCGCGTCCGCAGACGCCCTAAATCAAGCCTTCGGCGACGGCTTGTCAAGCGCCATATCTTGAGCATTAGCGGATCGACCCAACGTTGCTCGAAAAGTTTTCTCACCGGTGAGGACATCCCTCAGATCGCAGGTCGGATGTTCTCGCATGTGATCGTCGATGAGGTTTCGCACAAACCATGGCAAAGTTTCCAGAGCAACCGGAATCGGGTGAGGTTTACCGAGAACATTCGGTCGCTGGTCTGAAACTTTGATGACCACCCAAAATACACGTTCCCGTACTCTAATTCCAAATCCAGACTTCAGTAAACCTCTGTGCCGCTGGACGTGCGTGAATTAGTCGATGTTGGGGCCGGGGCGACTGACCTCAGCGGATAATCTTTTCAATGCCCAACGTGCGGGTGACATTCGTCCTATTCCTGACGACCTAAATTGCGGGCATAGCGCTATGCCTTGGGAAGCTTCCCCGATTCCTCAAGCTCGGCAATCAGACGACGTGCTGACCGATAACGGCACCTAGCATCTCGAATACAAAATCTTCCGGGTTTGCTCTCTTTCGCTCACGTTGATCCCGTACTCGAAGTTCGTTACCTGAACAGTCGCATATGCATTATGCTGACTTCCCCTCACTTCGATGTTGATAATGACCTGGCGGAAACTGGCGATCCAATTCAATTCGTATGGAGTCTTCCAACGCCGGATTACCCAAGAGACAGGCGCTTAGGTTCCGGTGTGGCATATAGCGGCATCAATCGCACGTCGTGGCCTTGCTCGCGCAGAGCCCGTCCGAGAAAATGCGCTCCGCCACAGGCTTCCAAGCCAATCCTTTGGACCCGCACGTTCGCCGTGTACGCCAGCAACTGCGTGCGTGAACACCGTTTGCGTACCACAACATTTCCAAGTGAATCGACACCCACCAGGTGAAAAAGCGTCTTACCCAAATCAATCCCGATCGCGTGTAGTTCCATGAGAGGTCCCCTTCCCCGCAATCTACACCCTCAGATTCTGCGGCGGACCATCCCATTAGCTACGAGAACTAGTGCCAATGGTGCTATCGGGGAATGGAGGGTTGGCTTCCTTCAGAATGCGCTGGTTACAGCGGAGCGGCTTCGGCCGATCCCCAAGCTACCCACCGCAGCTGGCAGTTGCGGTCGGATTGCGGGCAGGAGCAGTCTCCGGGTCTGCGGGACGGAGATCGCATCCACTCTGTGTTTCGTTCATGACTAGTGGCCCATAAGCGAATTCCAGTGGGATCGATAGTCCCGTCGGCCGGTTTCGCGGGTACACCCAATGTTTCGCGCTGACCTGGACATGGCAGCAGAACACCGGCCTTCCAGGGCCGCCCTGGGAAACGTAGCCCCAGCCCTGCTTCCCGCTGAGGTACGGGATGGCATCGAAAAGGTTCCGGACTGGAACGGTTTCCTGCCTTAGGTCGATACCAATGTGATCAAGAAAGGGCCGTGGGCGTTTATGGTCTGCTTTCGCCTCCCGCAGATCATCTTGAGAGATCGCTATCGATGACAAAATCAGGTTCAGGCCGCTCCGGAAGGCGTACTTGACGTACCCCTCTTTCTCGTTCTCCCGACGGGCCTGACCGGCATCTATCACGTTTGAAGGGACATGTGAGACGTCATCAACCTTGATATTGACGTGGATAGAATCGGCTAACTGAACAGCATCAGCGAACGAAAAACAACTTTGAAAAAGCGATTTCACTTCGGCGACCTCGGGTTGGGACAGCAAACCCAACTCACGAATGGCTTCGAGCGTCTGAAAAGCAGCATCTCTCTCAATCACGAAATTGAACTCCTGCGCTAAGGTGTTATGCCCGAAGGGGGGCGCAAACTAGTCTACCTCTTCAACCTTGGCGTTGCTACCCTCTACACGCAAAACGAGCCCGATGTTATTCATTTGATAATCGAATTGTTAACATGGAGCAAAAGTGAAAACAATAACCCCGATCACAAACCAGATCGCTGCAAATATTAAGCCGTAGCCAAAGAATCTGCGAAAGTCGAGCCGCGCGATCCCCCCGACGACCACGTACCAGAAGGGTGTAATCAAGTTGCCCATGTGATCGCCGATACCCAACGACAGAATAGCTCGTTGAACTGACACGCCGACCGCCATCGCCGCCTTGGCAGTTACAAATCCTTGAATCGTCCACTGTCCTCCACTAGAGGGGATGAAAAATGAGAACACCGTTCCGGCAACGGCCGTGATGAGTGGAAACGTTGCCGCTGTTGAAATTGACGCCGCCATTTGCGCTGCTCTTTCGCCGACATTGGTGAACTGGATCAGACCGGCCACTCCGGCGTAAAGGTGGTAGAGGACGATTACCGCCCAGCTTGCCTCAACTCCACGCTGCACCGCGTGCGTGAACTGCTTCACGTTACGATGCAACAGAAATGTGAGGAATAGCAGCGTAGTATTCAACGAGTTGATATCGAGACTCAGGCGCTTCACCAGGAAATGATGGCCAAGCCAGCCGGTGAGCATGATGCAGATCGCCAGTGTAATAGCGTCGTCCTGGGTATCCGCGCCAGAGCAGCGATGGCTTTGCGGAAAAACGGCGTGGCCGCAAGCGCGGAGCTTAGCACGATGACGAGCGTCATTTGCATGGTGAATGGCAACAGCATCCACAGGCCCTGATAATACGCCTCCATCACCAGAGTGAGCGGATTCCCCATGGCTAGCGACACGGCGATTATCACAACCGTGAGAATCACGCCTGCGCTGATAGCATCCGGCGCGAGCCGCGCCATCAGCTCCGCGAATCGCTCTAGCCATCTATCCCCCTGTTGCTCGCTCATGACATTTCCTTGATCGCTGCGACAGTTGGACATTATACTTTTTTGCGGCGACTCTCCGAGCAAAGACGATGAAAGTATCCTCAAGACACATTATCGGTAGCCAGCCGCAGACTTCTCACAAGCCGAGTTGGAGACAACGGATGCCATTCACTTCTACGCTATGGATGTTAGACGCCAACGTTCTTTTGGACTCCGACAGTTGCTGGACAATAACATCGCTTATCATCTAGCAAAAATCCCAGGGGAACCTCGAAACCAGCGCGTGGAATGCCGGCCGAAAGCGTTGTGTACAATGTCGATGAGTCACAAGCAGAAACATTGATCGAGAGGATGTGTTTTGAACCGCCGCCATTTCTGCGATCCGCGAGCGCTGCGTCCGCCATGCTCACAGTTTCCAACACGGAGTGTGCGCTGGTAGACGCCGCAATCTCTGCAGGTTGGCGCGTGTTCGAAGTGAAGACCCGTGTCGACGAGGTGCTCATCGCTAACGAGAGTACGACCAACAAGACGACAGCGGTTCCGATGAATCTGCCCTTCCCGTGTTCAGAGCCGTGCAAGAGCATACATCGGATCTGATGTCGCTGCAGACATCAAGGCTGTTCAGAAACTGTCAAAATTTCGTAAAAGCAGAGCTGGCAGGGTGTTAGAAGGAGCAGGATATTCAAATGTAACAGACAAAATATATCCGGTCTGTGAAGGTCGCTCGGCGGCTAGCGCTCCGGACTTTGGTAAGGCCGCTCCGCGGGTCGAATGGAATCGCCGGCGGGAGCAGGGATGTGTGAGGCGCCAGCCGCATCGGCGTAAGGTCGAGCTCTCTCCTATCTTCGGAACCTCTGTCGCGGTTCTGGAAGGTTGCGCGATAACACACATTAACGGTCGCGAGTTCTAGACCGTATTCGCGAATGTTCGGGTGAGAGTGGGACGCCGAGTTTCAAATGGAGTCTTTCGGTCGGCTGCTTGGTTGCCGCATCGATAAATAGCACTTCCATAATTGGTGGTTCCTCGGCGGGTTCCATCCGTACTTCGAGCGTTTCCAAGCGCCTTGCAAGCGTTCGGTTGATCATTCTTGATTCTCAAGCGTTGTCGTCGCCCGCCCCACCGTCCTTCCCAGATATTCCACGATCGCCTTCACCTCGGCGTCGGACGCCTGCGCTCCCCGAGCCACCATGTTCTGCACGATCAAATTCCATTGCTCTTCATTCATCCGCTGACTCGTCACCACCTCCAACGAATGACAACCCACCCCGCACGCCTTCTCCACCAACGCCTTCGCTCCGCCCACCGGCAGCACCACCGGCGCAAACGCACCGACTTTCGCCACTCCGCGTCTGGTCGCGGCGGCCGCGGCCACCGCCTTCGAAACCGAAACCGGCAGGGGCTTCCGCTCAACATCCGGCAGCGCAAACGCAACCACACTGTTGCTCAATCCCCCATCCAGAAACCCACCGCCTCCCTCAGCCACCAGCGCCACATATTGCCTTCTGTCGCGCCCCATGTAAGTAATCGGGCTCGTGTGCCCGCTCGCTTCCAGCTTCACTTCCCAAAGCAGTCTCCCCCTCTTCGAGTCAAACGCCCTGAATCGGGCATCATTCGTCGCCCCAATAAACACGAGACCACCTGCCGTCGTTATGCTTCCGCCCAGGTTCAGCGTCCCCGTATCGCGCACCCCGATCGCCTCCAAGGCCTCGATCCTCCCCAGCACCGATCGCCACGCAACCTCCCCCGAGGCCAGATCGACCGCGATCAGCTCTCCAAACGGCGGATTCTGGCACGGTATCCGTGTCTCTCGATCCCAAAACCGCGCATACGTCCCGTATGCCGACGTCCGCACGTACTGCGAACCCCGCTTCTCCATGTGCCCCCATTGCCCTATGTGCGTCACGTTCACAAACAACAGACCAAGCGAAGGATCAATCGACACCCCGCCCCAATTTCCCCCGCCCAGCGTGCTCGGAAAAAACAGCGCGTTCCCTTCGAGCGGCAGGGGCGTGTACGGCACGCCGATCTTCATCTGATTTGTTTCAAACAATTCCCTGCAAAAACGTGAATGCTCCGGCGACCGGTCATACATGTCCTCCAGGCGAAACGTGTTCTTCCCCAACGGCGGAGGCTTCACCGGAAACGGCTGGGTCGTCGATGTCACTTCCCCCGGCACCGCCGTCTGCGGCACGGGTCTTTCTTCCATTCCGTAGACCGGCTCCCCCGTCACGCGGTTAAACACGAAGAGCAAACCCATCTTGGTGATCTGAGCGACGGCCGGAATGATGCGCCCCGAGCGGCGAAGGTCAAACAACGCCGGCGGCGCGGCCAAGTCATAGTCCCAAATGTCGTGATGCACCAGTTGCCGGTGCCACTTCTTTTCCCCCGTCCGTGCATCCAGCGCCACGAGCGAATTACCATACAGATTGTCCCCAACCCGATCCGCACCATAGAAGTCGGAGGTCGGCGCACCCAGCGGCGCATATACAATCCCGCGCTTCACATCAATCGTGAAGAACCCCCACACATTGGTCCCCGATCGATTCTTCCAGCCATCCGGAGGCCACGTCTCCGACCCCGCTTCCCCCGGCCGCGGTACCGTGTGAAAGGTCCATAGCAGCTTACCCGTCTTCGCATCCCAGCCGCGAATGTCCCCATACGCACCCGCAGAGGGTGCCCCCTCGCTATTGCTGCATCCCGTAATGACAACATCGCCAAACACGGCCGGCGGCGACTGCAACCTATACCGCGCATCATTCAAATCCCCCAGCACACCCTTCTTCAGATCCACCCGGCCCTCATTGCCAAATCCAGGCGCAGGCTTCCCCGTCGTTACATCCAGCGCCAACAGGAATTGTCCATTCCCGGCGAACACGCGCGAATGTAAGCCGCCCGTCCCCAGCCAATATGCCAGCCCTCGCAGAGCTACCGGTGCCGCGTCGTGCTTCCAGAGCAACTCGCCCGTCTCCGGCACCAGTGCATACACACCATCGGGGGCCGTCAAATACATCACCCCGTCCACAACGATAGGCACAGCCTCCGATCCCGGCTTTCCCGTGCGAAACGTCCAGGCGAGCCTCAGCCGTTCTACGGTGCCCGTATGAATCTGGCGCAAGGAGGAATAGCGCATCGCGCCCGGATCATTCCCATAGGAAGGCCAATTTGTCTGGGCGAACGCACCGATGGAGAGCAACAGCAGTGCAGCATATCGAGTCACCCCACTATCGTAGCCCGGTCTTTTCTAGACGCTACTTCTGTGTGCGCCAGTCGATCTCGATTACTCTTGAACTCACCACTCCCTTAGTTTTGGAGCAGACGAAACGAATTTAACTCAGCGACCTCTATAAGTGTCATGATCTCTCGCAATACGATGCCTGAACCAGCTGGTTGTCCACTCGGACTGCACTGTTTATCTCATTGCGAGGTTCCGCGGCGGACCATCCCATTAGCTTCTGACAATCTCGTTAGCAGAAACCCAACACCCCCATGACATACATGAGAAGCACGTCAATGATGTCGTTCGCCACGCTGTACACGCTCAACGTTGCGAAGACGAGAATACTGGAATGAAGGAGCGGCCGAGGAATTTCAAGCAGCTTGATCCAGATTCGAATCAACGGCAGATTCAGAGCCAACAACATGACATTGCCGATGTAAAGACTGGCAATCAGCGCCCAGACCAGACCTGAGGAGTTCTGGAACAACAATGGGCCTGGTTGAAGATTGTAGATTTGAAACGCAGCGAGCAAGATCGCGGCGGTAGCCGAGGTGGGAATGCCCAGCGTAAGCAATGGCACCAGCACTCCCGAGAAAGCCGCATTATTTGCGGCTTCGGGACCCGCGACACCCTCGATCGCGCCACGGCCGAACTCGTCTTTTTGCTTCGATAGCCGCTTCTCCAGACTGTAGCTCAGGAAGGTCGGGATCTCGGCGCCCCCCGCGGGCAGCGCACCGAGTGGAAACCCGATCCGTGGGGATCGTAAGCTCTAGAGCGCTCAGCACACGCACTAGACGAAGTTTGCGGGTCAAACTTCAGTGCGTGGTTCAGTCGATCCGCCCGCACGCAGTACTTTATCGGAGCCTGATCCTTTCGTAGCCGCTCTGAAATCGTCGATTGTCAGAAGATAGCGTGTGATTGGATCGGACTCACGTGCAAAAATACTGTATCCCGATTCATGCCGAAGCGCGATCACACGGTCACCGATCTCAAACTTTTCGTGTTCCGCACTGTTCCATTGCCGCGCAACAAATGGTGTCAAAGCGGTGCGAACTTCTGCCATAAGCCATTCCTCCCGATATTTCGGAACAAGCTTGAGCTGCGCTGTGACGCGCACGCCTTGCCTGTAGTTTCAGCGGTCAATTTAAAAGCGACTTTAGGTCGTCAGGGACTATCTTTCTTATCGCGTAATCGTTGAATCGCTTCAAAGCCACCAAATAGACATCCAGGGCACGGTTATGATTGTCACCCGCCTGCTGAATTCTCAGCATGCCATCGGGAAGCCGAAACTCGCTTGGAGCACTCTTGTTAGCTTTCATAAGAGCGTTATACGCTCGTTCGAGTTCCTCGTTCAAGATGCGCTCAAGTTTCCCCAATTCCCCATTCGATGCCACGCAACTCCCATAGCAAATGAAACGCCATTCAAACTAGTAGTACTGAACAGGGGCGCTCGACTTGCAACGTTCAGATTAGTACGTCTGAAGCGCTGTCGAAAACGGCCGTTTTTCGTGGTCTAAAGAGCTTCCTGCTGGCACCCACCCCTCACTTGAGCTTCTAGGACCGTCTGGGCTGGGGTCGCAGTTCTAGAAGTACCCAAATAGACTCAAAAGCACACGAATCTTTCATCGCAGCCCTTCAAAAACCAGCGAAGTGCCTAGGCAATTAAATTGCTAACGTTCAACTCGATGTGCAGGCAGTGTCACTATCTTACAGATATCTTGATCTCCATCGCCGAAGACAATACGCGGCTAAGGGAAGAACTTTCCGTCGCGACAGCCGATGACGATGCCGAGCGCATTGTGACTCTCCAGAAGGCCCTCGAAGAGACGTTCACCCAAGTCCTAATCAACCAGACGCGGATGCAGGACCACCTGGCGCGCGATCATTCGGGAGAGCGTAACCGTTCGCATGCATACCTAGGTGAAACTTCAACGCTGTGAACACTAATATCTGTGATATCGTCGATGTCAACAGCTAAAATGCCAACCTGCATTAGGAGGTTTCGGCTAATCGACAACCACAAGTTCGCTCTTGATGCGATGCTTGTCCTGGATTCTCGAATCGACATTATGCTCGTCGCGGAGAGCTCCAAGCTATCTCGCCGGCTGATTATGTCGGGTCATAAAAAGGAGTCGATAAGCGATTTAGGTGGCTGCAGCGGGCGATGCGACGCGGATGCACGATTATCAGTTCGCCGATTATCTGAGATCCTCAGCTATGACTGGTTGAGAGAATCGAGGCAGGTCAAACACAGGCCGTCCTTTTCGAACGTACGTGGTAGTCACACGCGATGCGACGCACCACAAAAGGATCGATGTTCTCGCGTAAAGAGTGTAGCCCAGTCCGCCGATTTCTTTTAATCGAGGGAAAGATCGACGCAATGCGCAACTACGGGCTGCAATCCAGCCATGAAGCTTCTGCTGTTACGTAAGGAGTGCCGTGCACACGATTAGGGGTCTGATTCTTGCCATCGCGGCCTTACTAGTCTTGCGCTATGTCTTATCCCAGGGCATCCGCAGGATTGTGACCACTGCGACCACCGATTATTCGGCAAAATGCCTCACCATGCTTGGCCACACAACGAGTGTGCAGGACGGCTCTACATACATCATTGGTACTTTCAAAAACAACTGCGACCGAAAATTCAGCCATGTCACTGTTGCGTTTATGCTCGATTGGTCGCCACCGCCCGACTTTAGTCAGATGTGGTCTCCGAGCCG
>Ga0075421_100004296_pt1 | contig 17212 bp, 12 predicted proteins | sample SoiMetdeltSBSDD5_FD_75292 | JGI IMG/M metagenome (GOLD analysis project Ga0075421, IMG submission 75292) | Bulk soil microbial communities from a Populus tree surrounding site in Tennessee, USA - Soil MetaG P. deltoides SBSDD5 | ecosystem: Environmental > Terrestrial > Soil > Tree plantation...
TAGTGCGCGACGTCGGGCCGTGACAGTCTCTCAAGGTCAACTCCGTCAATTGGCCATCCTCCCCGCGCTATCTCCTAACCGTTGTCGCATAAAGAGTTTGCTCTTTGAGTTCGGCGTGGTTTGTGGTAGTTTGACTGGTTCGTTTAGGGGATGTCGCCGCGACGACATCTCGGACTTTTCTGGGAGTGAAACGTGGCAGTGTGCTGCAGCGAAGGTGTGGTACTACGAAATCACCACTTGGGCGACAGTGACCTAATTGCCGTGCTGTACACGCGAACCCATGGTCGAGTGAGCGGGGTCGCCAAGAACGCTTGCCGGACGAGAAGCCAGTTTATGGGCAAACTGGAGCCGCTGAGCTGGAGCGAGATCGTTTTCTTTGCAAAGGAGGGCAAAGACCTCGTATCCATCGACAAGGTCGATTTGATTCAATCGTTCGCTCAGAGAACCAATAACTATCGTTGCCTGATGCAGCTGAACCTCGTGGCAGAGCTCGTTTTGGAAACGACTCCCGAGAGAGAACCCAATGACTCGCTGTTTCGCTTGATTTTGCTGGCTTTGCCGCAACTGACCCGCGTGGCGACTGCAGACTTGGCGCAACTCTACTTTGAGGTCTGGTATCTCAAATTGGCTGGGCTTCTTCCCGATCATCGCAGCTGCTATCATTGCGGGCGCCCGTTTGAGCCTGATCAGGCGTGCTGCGCCAGTGCCATGAGCTTTTCGTGCCTGCAGTGCCAGCGCGGTCGAGCCAGAGAGGTGTCACCCGAAGCGCTGGGACTGCTTGACGCCATTTCCAAGCAACATCTGACAGAGCTTTCAAAGCAACTTCCTCAGGTGGAAGCGATAGAAGAGCTCGGCCAGTGCATCGAGGAGTTCCTTCAGAGAAGCTTCGAGAGATCATTTCGGTCTTTGAAATTGATTCAGGACGCGATCTAGCTGTGGCGATGCTCTTTCAGGACTTGTTTTTGAAGCTACTCATGTTTTGGTCGGAGCAGGGCTGTGTGATCCAGCTGCCCTATGACGTTGAAAAGGGGGCAGGGACCATGAACCCGGAAACCTTCTTTCGAGTCTTGGGCCCCGACCCGTACTCAGTGGCCTATGTAGAGCCCAGTCGCCGGCCGGCTGATGGACGATATGGACAGAACCCAAATCGAGTTCAAAAACACTACCAACTGCAGGTGGTCTTGAAACCATCTCCTTCGGAGGTACAAGCGGTCTACCTCGAGAGTCTTGAGCGAATTGGCATTAGGCTGATCGAGCATGACATTCGATTCGAGGAAGACAACTGGGAGTCACCGACCCTCGGAGCTTGGGGGGTTGGCTGGCAGGTCTTGCTGGATGGTCTCGAGATTACCCAGTTCACGTATTTTCAGCAGGCGGGTGGCTTCGATCTCAATCCTTGCTCGGCCGAAATCACCTATGGACTTGAACGAATCGGTATGTTCCTAAACAACACCGAGAGTTGTTTCGACTTGCCCTGGAGCCAGAAGACTCAATACCGGGACATTCGGTTGCGCGACGAGATCGAGTTTTCACGGTATGTTTTTGAAGAAGCTGACGTCCCACTCCACTTTAAATGGTTCGGTGAGTACGAGCGAGAGGCTACTCGACTGATTGACAACGGACTGATTCTTCCGGCCTACGACTATTGCTTGAAGTGTTCCCATACGTTTAACGTGCTAGACGCCCGGGGAGCTATCGGTGCCTCTGAGAGAACTCGTATGATTCAAAGAGTCCGGACCCTTGCTTGCCAGATTGCCTCGGCCTATTTGAACCCCAAAAACGAAAATGTCGAGACGCCTTCGAGCGCTGTTCGTGTTTGATACCGGCGGCTCTACGGACTTGCGTAAACTTCAAGAATTACATGTGGTTATGACGTTCTGGAGATTGATATAATTGGAATTAGATTTTGTTATGGAAGTTGGTTGCGAGGAGATTCCGGCTCGACTTGTCGAGGACACTGTGGAGCAACTCAAGCTCAGGCTCTCCGAATCTCTCAGCAGAAACTTAATCAAGCACGACCCAATCCGAAGTTGTGCGAGTCCCCGCCGGCTGGTCGTAATGAGCCAACTTGCAGCTCGGCAGCCGGATCGTACCGAAGTCGTGACGGGACCTCCGTACTCGGCGGCCTTCGACCAGGACCACCAGCCGACTGGAGCAGCCCGCGGATTCGCCAGTAAGTATCGATTGGACATTGATCAGCTTGGCGTCGTGGAAACGACCAAGGGACAATACCTAGGCTTTGAGAAAAAAATAGTCGGCCTGGCCACCGAAGGGATCCTCTCTGCCGAACTGCCTTCCATCCTGGCGTCCTTAGAATTCCCGAAAAGCATGCGATGGGAGCAGAGCCAGTTCTCATTTATCCGGCCGATTCGTTGGATACTGTGCCTGCTCGGCGGACAAGTTGTGCCTTTCGTTATCGCCGGGGTTGCCGCATCAAACCAGTCGTTCGGACATCGAGTACTTGCCAATAATGCATCGATATCGGTCACTGGTTCAGACGATTACAAGCGCTCTCTGGAAGAAAGCCATGTGATTTTGGATCCACACAAGAGATTGACGAAGATCGAGTTCGATCTTAAACTCCAGGCTTTGAATTCAAAATCCAATCTACTCGAAGATAAGAGCTTACTTGATACATTAGTGTATCTGAATGAGCACCCTGCCGTCGTTTCCGGCACCTTCGATTCTGAGTTCTTGAGGTTGCCTCAAGAGGTTCTGGTCAGCGCGATGCGCGAGCATCAGAAGTATTTCTCACTACTGGACGGGCAGGGTCGGATATTGCCAAAATTCCTGGCGGTAGTGGATTCGGACGAAGGTCACCTCGACAAGATCAGGGCCGGGCACGAGCGCGTCCTTAGGGCAAGACTGGCAGACGCAAGCTTCTTTTGGGACGTTGATCGGAAAGTATTGCTTGAAGATCGTGTGGACAAGCTGCGCCGAATTACCTTTCAAATGGGACTCGGAACTGTGCTTGATAAGACGAATCGGCTCGTCAACCTAGTTGATTTCCAGGCCCGATCATTGAAGCGGGCAGAGCTCAGGGCGGAACTCAAACAAGCAGCCAAGCTCTGCAAGGCAGACTTGACGACGGAAATGGTTAGGGAGTTCACTGACCTTCAAGGAATCATGGGCGGACTGTACGCGAGGTCGCAAGGGCTGTCTGAGCTGGTGGCCAGCGCGATTTACGAGCACTATCGCCCGACGACTCTGGAGGATCAGTCGCCGCAGAGTATGGGAGGCGCGCTTCTATCCGTCGCGGACAAATTAGATTCAGTTGTTGGATCATTTTCGATTGGATTGATACCAACCGGGTCCAAAGACCCGTTGGCGCTTCGCCGTCAAACCATGGGGATTATCAAGGTGTTACTTGATAAGGAACTATCCATATCGTTTAGAAAATTATTCTTAAAGTCATATTCGCTATACAGGACAAAGGTAAGCAGAGACGTCTCAGTAAGTTTGCGGGAGTTCGAAAACTTTCTCAAGGAACGTCTTCGATACATCTTGAAAGAGTATGGTTTTCGCTACGATGAAGTGAATTCAGTTGTTGATATTTCGTTTGATAACCCATTGGACTGTCTGAATCGGGTTAAGGCAATTGCTGCGATGCGGGGAAGCGCAGACTTCGCTTCGGTCTCGCAGAGCTTCAAACGAATCAAAAACATCATCGTCAAGGCCGGTCTCGAGATTCGTGGCGATGCGAATATCAATACGAGTCTTTTTGATTGTGATGAAGAACGCGATTTGCAAGATGTGATTCGGCGGATTGCGCCACGTGTAAGGCGTGCAAGTCGGAGAGGTCACTATCAGCTCGCTTTCGAGAGCATGGCTTCGCTCCGTCCCCAGATCGACCGCTTCTTCGACAAGGTGCTCGTGATGGCTGAAGATCCGGGTGTTAGGCAGAATCGCTTAGCGCTCTTGCGAAGTCTGCTTCAGGTCTTTCTCGAGCTGGCAGATGTCTCAGAGATCGTGGTTGCGGCAGCCTGATCTTGGACAATGTCGGCGTGTCGACGTCTTGGCCACCGGAGATCGTCTGAAACGTGAGGGTTCTCTCAAACGAAGCGCAAAAGGAGAAGCACAGCATGGCTAGCAAGTACGTCTATTTCTTCGGAAGTGGTAAGGCAGAAGGGGAAGCAGGAATGAAGGGCCTGCTCGGCGGTAAAGGGGCAAATTTAGCCGAGATGACGAATATCGGCCTTCCAGTCCCACCGGGGTTTACAGTCTCGACCGAGGTCTGCACTTACTATTACAACAACAAGAAGAAATATCCGAAGGACTTGGAAAAGCAGGTCAAAGTGGCCCTGCAAGGGATCGAGAAGCTCGTTGGCGGTAAGTTTGGAGATGAAAGGAATCCGCTGCTCGTTTCGGTTCGATCTGGCGCCAGGGCTTCGATGCCTGGGATGATGGATACGATCCTGAATCTCGGTCTAAATGATTCGACCATCGAAGGGCTCATCAGGAAAACCGGCACTGAGCGATTCGCTTGGGATTCCTATCGTCGCTTTGTGCAGATGTATGGAGATGTTGTCCTCGGGCTGAAACCGCAGCACAAAGATGAGACCGATCCATTCGAAGAGATCATCGAACAGGTAAAGCAGGAAAGAGGCATCCGACTGGATACAGAACTCACGACCGGAGATCTGCGGGAGTTGGTTCGTCGCTTCAAGCAGACGATCCGCGATCGCTTGAAGATCGATTTTCCTAGTGATCCCTATGAGCAGCTTTGGGGAGCCGTAGGAGCGGTGTTTGGTTCCTGGATGAATGATCGCGCTGTTGCCTACAGGAAGATGAACGATATCCCTGCTAATTGGGGAACTGCCGTCAACGTTCAAGCCATGGTGTTCGGGAATATGGGCGACGATTCTGGTTCCGGCGTTGCTTTCACGCGTGACGCGGCTACCGGTGAGAATGTTTTCTACGGCGAATATCTACTCAACGCCCAAGGCGAGGATGTCGTCTCCGGGGCGCGGACCCCCGAGCCCATTTCGCAGCTCGCCAAGGACAGTCCCAAGATGTATCAGCAGCTAGAGAGAGTCAGACGAATCCTCGAGAAGCACTACAGCGAAATGCTGGATATTGAGTTCACCATCCAACAGGGGAAGCTTTACATGCTGCAGTGCCGGGTGGGCAAGCGGACTGCTTTCGCCGCCATCAAGATCGCAGTGGATATGGTGGGCGAGAAGCTCATTTCCGAAAGGGAAGCGCTTCGAAGAATCGAGCCTGAACAGTTGAACCAGCTCTTGCGCCCGGTCTTTGATAGCGACGAAAAGAAGAAGGCTGTCGAGGAAGGACGCCTCCTGGCAAAAGGCCTGAATGCCGGACCAGGCGCAGCCTGCGGACGAGTTGTCTTCAATGCGCCTGACGCCGAAGAGTGGAGACTTCGTGGCGAGCGAGTGATTCTCACTCGCATCGAAACCTCGCCAGAAGACATTAAGGGAATGGATGCCGCTGAGGGTATCGTCACCGGACGCGGTGGCGCCACGTCACACGCAGCCTTGGTGGCTCGGCAGATGGGCAAGGTTTGTGTCGCTGGTTGTAGCGCACTCAACATCGACTATGTCAGGCGCGAAATGAGAGTCGGCGATCGCATTGTCAAAGAAGGTGACTACATTTCGATCGATGGATCAACAGGCGAAGTTTTGCTCGGACAGGTGCAAACCAAGCCATCTGAAGTCTTGCAGGTCCTGCTTGACAGGACACTGGACCCGAAGGATGCACCCGTCTACCAGCAGTATGCGAAGCTCATGAGATGGGCAGACAAGTATCGCCGCCTGAAGGTTCGCACCAACGCAGACCAACCTGACCAGGCATCCACCGCAATCGCCTTCGGAGCCGAAGGCATCGGACTCTGTCGCACCGAACACATGTTTTTCGGCGAAGGGAAGATCGGACCCATGCGAGAAATGATTCTGGCCGACACGGTTGACCAGCGCCGCAAAGCCTTAGAAAAATTGCTCCCTCTACAGCGAAAAGATTTCGAGGGTATTTTTGACGCGATGGATGGCCGGCCGGTCACGATCCGGACCATTGATCCGCCGCTGCACGAGTTTGTTCCACACGAGGAGCCGGCGCAGAGGGAATTGGCCGCTCAAATGGGCATCAGCTTCGAAAAGGTGCGCGATCGAGTCAATTCACTTCACGAGTTTAACCCGATGTTGGGGTTTCGTGGCTGCCGCCTTGGAATCGTCTATCCTGAGATCACCGAAATGCAGGCACGAGCGATTTTTCAGGCTGCCTGCAATGTTCAAAGGAATGGATCTAAAGTTAAACCTGAGATCATGATTCCTTTGGTTGGCAATTTAAAGGAGTTGGATCATCAAGCAGCAATAGTCCGGCGCGTGGCGGAGGAAGTGATGCGAGAAGAGAAGATGAAGATTCCGTACCTGGTCGGAACCATGATTGAGGTTCCCCGTGGGGCCCTCACTGCCGACGAGATTGCGGAGGTGGCGGAATTCTTCAGCTTCGGTACGAACGATTTGACTCAGACGACTCTGGGTGTCAGCCGCGACGATTCGGGCCGATTCTTGATTCCTTACGTCGAAATGGAGATCTACCGCAAGGATCCGTTCGAGGCCCTCGATCGTTCAGGCGTTGGAGAGCTCATGAAGATCGCTGTTGCCAAGGGACGCACAAAGCGCCCTGAACTTAAGATCGGAATCTGTGGCGAACATGGCGGCGAACCCTCGAGCGTCGAGTTCTGCCACCAGATCGGGCAGGACTATGTGAGTTGTTCACCTTTTCGAGTGCCCATTGCCCGTTTGGCCGCAGCCCGTGCTGCTCTAAGCGAGGATGCTACGGAGGACAAGAATTCAAAGAAGAGGAAGAAGTCGAAGAAGAAGGGGAAGAAGTAAGCGAGGACCTGTAGGCGTCGCTGGGGTGCAAAGGAAGTTATTTAAATTGTGATCAAAGACTACGCTAATTAATGTCTTGGATTATAAATCGCAGATCTGAGTCAATTCGCTTCAGCGCTAACCCTTTCTCCCTGCCAAGTGCCAGACTTCCCGTTCGCGTCTTTCCAGGTTGCAGTTAGCTTTCGGCCTTCTACAGTAACAGCAGAGACGAAACGGTTGTCGTCCGTAGAAATTACAAGCTCCATTTCATTTGCTCGAATACTCCCTTGGTCAATTCCAACGACGTCGTCGCCGACGGTGACGGTGCCAGTGACTGAATCGCCAGACTGCTTCAGGTCCAAGACAAAATGGACATCTTCCCCCGAGGGTCCCTTTCCATGACACCGCCATTTGCCGCTCACGAAGTCTTCTGAAGCTCTAGTTGAGACTTGTGGACTTAAGAGAATAAAACAGAATAGAGTAAACCACAGACCACTTGGCGCTTTCATCGTCCCACCCCTGATCTCTCACAACGTTTCCTCAGAATAGAATGTGTTGGCTGGCAATTGTACGCTAGCCGGGTTTTGCGGTCAAAGAATTTGGCAGGTGTATCTGAGTCTCAAGTAAGGGCAAGGTCTTGGATACCGTTGCCAGTTCCCAGATTGTTGCGATGCTCGATTGGAATTTGAGTAGAATACCGATGCCGGTGCTGGAGTCCTGACTCTCGACGGGGAGGCCAACCTAAATCGGAAATCCAGAATCTCTAGTGCAATATGTGAGGGAGTGCGGCTTATGCGTATTGGTATCTTAACCGGTGGCGGAGATGTGCCGGGATTGAATCCCTGCATCAAGGCTGTCGTAAATCGGGCCGAAGACGAAGGACAGCAAGTGGTTGGCATTCGTCGCGGGTGGTGGGGCTTGCTTCACTTGAATCCCGACGATCCGAAATCGGTTGCACAGTGCAGCGTCAAGTTAGACAACAACTTGGTGCGGACAATTGACCGGACAGGCGGGACTTTCCTGCATACATCGCGGGCAAACCCCGGAAAGGTAAGACCGGCAGACATTCCGGAGTTCTTGCGGGAGCCCGGCTGGAATCCGGAAGGCAATAGCCAGCCCAGAGACTTCACACCTCATGTGCTCAAGAATCTGACTAGGCTGAATATCGACGTGCTAATTCCCATTGGCGGTGACGACACGCTTAGCTATGGCGAACGACTCCACCAGGAGGGCTTCCCAATCGTCGCCATTCCTAAGACGATGGACAATGATGTCTTTGGCACCGACTATTGCATCGGCTTTTCCACCGCTGTAACCCGCAGCGTCAACTTTCTTCACCAGCTCCGGACTTCAGCTGGATCTCACGAACGCATCGCGGTGGTCGAACTTTTTGGCCGCAATAGTGGTGAGACCTCGCTGATCGCTTCCTACCTTTCTGGGGTCGATCGTGCCCTCATCTCGGAAGTACACTTCGACCCGGAAAAGTTGGCCAGGCTTGTGACGGAGGACAAGCGAAACAATCCGAGCAACTATGCGATGGTGACCATTTCCGAAGGTGCCCAGATGATCGGAGGCAAGATTGTCGAGCAGGGGCAAGCCGACGACTATGGGCACAAGAAGCTTGGTGGTATTGGCGCGCTAACGGGAGAAGCAATAAAGAGTCTCACTGGGCAAAACATCATCTATCAGCAGCTATCCTACCTCATGCGGAGTGGTGCCCCAGATTCTTTGGATCTCATGGTTTCCTTGAACTATGCCAATATGGCTTTGTCCCTTGTTCAGAAAAGACAATTTGGACGGCTGATGGCCTTGCGGAATGGCATTTACACCAACGTTCCCATCAGCACGATCGCGGAAGGACCCAAACGGGTTGACGTGGACGAGCTCTACGATAAAGAGCAGTATCGCCCTAAAGTCCGCAATGTCGATGGCAAACCAATGTTCCTCTACTAATCTGCCTCACTGATTGCCGCTTGACAAGCTCGGTCGCTGTCGGCTTACTCCGGTGTTAGCGAATGTTTCGAGGGGTACACCCCCTTCGTCGTGGTCCCGCATGTGAGCGGGGGGAACGACGCAAGACTAGGAACACCCGATTCCTTGGGACGGCAGATTCCCCTCATCCTCACTGAATCCGCTCGAGAGGTGCTGAAGGCGACACCAACAGTGACGGTCTGGCTTTTCCGCACTCTCATTTCCAGAAGTTCACAAAGAGAGTGATAATCACCGCATTGGTGAAATCAATAAAGAAAGCTCCCACCATTGGAACTACCAAAAACGCTCTTGGTGCAGGTCCGTATCGTTCGACCAGCGCTTCCATATTAGCCATGGCATTAGCCGTCGTGCCCAGCATGAACCCGCAGAACCCACCGCTGATGACCGCGGACTCGTAGTCCCGGCCCATCAGGCGAAACATGGGCCAAAAACAAATAGCTCCAATAAACAAAACCTGGACTACGAGAATGACTAAGAGGGGAAGCGCGAGTTCCGCAACTTCCCAAAGCCTAAGGGTCATCAGCGCCAAGACAATAAACAGCGAAAGTGAAACGCTTCCTATGTCGTCAATGGTTTTCTGAGAGAGTCCCAGGACGCGACTCACGTCATCAACGTTTCGTAATAGAGCCGCCACGAACATCGCCCCGATGTAAGCAGGCAAAGTGAACTGAAGAGAAGCAAACCAGTTGCTCAGTCCCGCGCCGACCCACATGGCGACCAGAATTACCACGAGACTTTTAAGAAGCAAGTAAGATTCCTTATCCTCACCACTTGGTGCGGTGGTGGGAGGCTCTGTCATCCGGTTCTCCACAATCTGGGTGGCAGGCGGGACCTCCATAGGGCCGGTAGTTCCTCCCGGCACTCGGAGGCGAAGTCGCTCGATGAGCGCCGTTCCGATTGGCCCACCGATCAGTCCACCGGATACAATACCGACCATCGCGGAAGCTACGGCGATTGTAGCCGCACCTCCAACCCCAGCCTGTTCGAAAAGGGGTGCAAAGGCCAAGCCGGTTGCTGGACCACCGGTCAGCGCTACTGATCCACACAGGATGCCAAACAGCGGATGCATGCCGAGCGGAAGGGCAAGCAGGATCCCGATAAGGTTCTGCCCAACAGCAGCGACAGTCGCGACGGCGAAGAAAAGCACCACGTATGGACCGCCGGTTCGTAGCAACGACACACTGGCGCCGAAACCGATAGTCGTGAAGAAGGCGATCATGAGCGGGCTTTGAAGAGTGGTATCGAAAGCCAGAAATTCGATACCCCGACCGCGCAGGATCAGGATGGCACACGAGGTCAGAATTCCTCCGATGACAGCCGCCGGGATGTTGTAGCGAGCCAATGCCGGGATGAACTGGCGGACGCGGTAACCTATGAAAAGAACAATACCTGCGAAGGTGACAGTTTGAATCAGGTCCAGTTTGAACACGAGATTTCTCCAAATGGAAAGTTGGTGAAGCGGAGTGCAAGATCTCAATCAGAAAGATAGCGCTGTCAAGCGACCTTGTGGCGCCCACCTCGGTGTCGGTTCAAATGTCGCGTTCCCCACTAGGACGCCACGCCTTTTCGCCTTGGTATTCTGATCCAACAGACAAGGGAAATTATGTTGCTTCTCCTGTCTAAGGCACTATAATTCTTGCAGAATGCAATCGTCCGGTTGCGCGAGTCAAATGTTTCTGGGCGAACAGGACTGGGAGGCTGGTTATGAAACGACGCATTCTCTCTAATACCGTTGGTGTCATGCTGCTGATCTTGTCAGTTTGGCTCCATGCCGATGAGTTTTCTGAGCATTTCGTTGCTGCAAAGGCCGGGGTCCTGAATCACGTCGAAGGGCACCCTTTGGTTTTTAGCGACGAGTCAAAGGATGGCAAACTGCTTACCGCGCGATATCAGATCAAAATTGGAGACCGACTTGAAACTCAAGAGGCAGACCGCCTCGAGATGTTGCTGAATCCGGGAAGTTATTTGCGCCTCGGCCCCAGCTCGGGACTACGAGTAGTCAACACAGACTTTGGCGCGATGCACTTCGAGGTCACTCGTGGTGTAGTCATTGTGGAGTCGGTTACGTTTGACAAGAAGGTTCACGCTCTGAAGCTCACAACTTCGTCGGGGGACATCTCCCTTTTGAAGGATGGCTTGTACCGCCTAGAGATCGTTCCGGGAGACAGGGTCGAGTTTCTAGTTTACAAGGGCAAGGCCTCGTGGCTCAAGGATGGGAATGAGGTAGCCATCCTGAAATCGGGGAAGCGTTTCAACTTGGGAATTCCCTTAGCGGAAGGCGAAGTTCAATATGCCAAGCTGGACAACAAGGAAGCAGATCCACTCGATCTCTGGAGCCAGCGACGTGCTGAATTCCTGGTCGCTGCAAACAGCCGTCTTTCTCCTTGGGCGTTGAGTTCTGTTTCGCAGAGCTACCACTACAACCTGCGCGGCGGGTGGCTCTACAACCCGTTCTTCAACTGCTACACATTTGTGCCGTTTGACGGGAGCTTTGGTTCCCCTTACGGCTTCAGATATGCACTGTTCTGCCCCGTTCGAGTACTGTACCGTCCGTCTTATGAAGACTCCTCGCGGTCTGCGGCCAACAGCCCCAACTATCCGCGCTCAACAACGTCTCCGCAGCGGACCACCGTAACCACTGCTCCTTCGGCTCCAGCAGCCAGAGTCGAGACTGGGAATAGCGAGAGACAAAGCCGATCCAATACCTATGGGCGAACACGGAATTAATACCTGATCGTTTCCCCTTTTTCAGAGCCCTAAGAAACGCATCCACAGATAGTCTTCTTGAATAGCGAGCCGGTCCCTTGCGGGGTTGGCTCGCTTTTCATTTTGCGGAATGGCATCATTGTGCGTCCCGCGTTCGCTTTGCGATTGACGGAGCCAAAAGGGAGTCATTATACTGGCGGCGTTTCGACATACTGGTGGTGCCTGACAGGTGATCGGGATGCATGCGGACGTCATCGGAATTGGCTTGGCTGTGCTCGACCATCTCATGCTGGTCTCGGATTTTCCCAGCGGGGAAGGAGTCTTTTCCGCCACCCAGTATGAGACCCAAGGTGGAGGGATGGTAGCCACAGCGCTTGTGGCAGCTCAAAAACTGGGTGCCAGCACAGAGTTTTGGGGACGTGTCGGCGACGATGAGGTGGGACATGCTCTGCTGAAAGAACTCAAGTCCTACAACGTGAATACTTCCCAGGTGCATATGGTTCCTCAAGGAAGGACCGGAGTTTGTTTCGTCATGGTCAAGGCTGACAGCGGAGAGCGGGCGTTTGTCGTCAGCGCTCAGAAGAATCTTTATGTCGATCTGAAGGCTCTAAACCTGGATCGCATCCGAAAATCCAAGGCCGTGTTGATCGATGCGACTTGGATTGAAGCGGCCCAAAAAGCGGCTCACTTCGCGCGCTCTCACGGGGTTCCGGTGGTTGCGGATGTGCACGACCCCAGCCAGCCCAGTCTGGAGCTGCTTGGCTTGGCCGATTACGCTATCATTCCACGTCATCTGGCGGATGTGCTCACAGGGAATAAAGGCGACTACTCGCGAGCGCTGCACGAACTCAAGGCCCGAGGTGCAAAGGTACCAATCGTCACTCTTGGAGAGGACGGCTGTACCTACTTGTATCGGGAGAAGATCTTCAAGCTTCCGGCCTTCCGAGTGAAGACGGTTGATACCACCGGGGCCGGAGACTGCTTTCATGGGGCGTTTTGCTTTGGCCTGGCGCATGGGTTCGCCGCCCCCGAAGCGATTGGCTTTGCCTCTGCAGTTGCCGCAATGTCCTGCACGAAGCTGGGAGGGCGAGCTGGCATTCCTACCTACGAGCAAACTCTCGAGTTCATGTGCCAACAAGCCGCTGGGGCATGATTCCGATCACAAGAGCAGCGAGTTATGCCAAGCGACGCATCTTGATCTTGCTTCAGTTCTCATGGGGAGGAAGCGGAATGTCCGAGTCCGGGTAGGCTGGATTCAGGATCAACTCGCGAGACTGATGGAAGTGCTCTTTTGGGGGTTGTGAGCTTTCACCTGATAGATGAGATTGTGTGACGCTGAGGTAGCCAGGCTTCGGGCTTGCAGGCTGCTGGAAGCTGGTGCTCCCTCGGACCTCTTGGGTTTGTCATGCCAGTTGATGCTTTGCGGTATTCGAGGCGAAAGCCTCGGAAGCGCTACATTCTGGAGAGCCTGTTGCTGCTCTCTGTCCTGTGGGCAGCAGCGCGTCAGGAGCTGACCGGACAGGAACCTGCGGTCGAGCCCTTAACTGAGGAGCAGGTACTCGGGCTGGTTAACTCGTCCAAACTCGGCGAGGTTTCTGTCAATCGGATTGTGGAGCTCATCCAGCAACGCGGCATCAAGTTCTCGGTAACAGATATTTTTCTTTTGGAGTTGGAAGCACGGGAAGCTGACACGGCTGTTGTAGAGACGCTTCGCCAGATGCGCGCACAGGGAAAAGACTTTGTTCCGACTACTCCGGCACCCTCAACACCTGCTCAATCTGGGCCAGCCCCGGCCGTCCCTGAAGCTCGCCAGAAGTCACCTGGTGAAATTATGGGGGAAGCCGATTGGCAAAAGTTTCTCGAGTCGGCGCGCGCTAAAGCCATGGCTTACACGGACGAGCTGCCCAACTTCATCTGCACCCAGGTTACTCAGCGCTTTGTTCGCTTTTTTCCAGGTGGCTGGCGCCAAGTCGACAACTACGTAGCCGACCTTACCTACTTCGAGAAGAAGGAGCACTACAAGATTCTGACCGTTGCCAATCAGGTCAGTACCGGAGCAACAATTGAAACTTTGTCGGGAACCCGCTCCACGGGAGAGTTTGGAACCTCGTTGCGCTCGCTGTTTGATCCGGCGACGAAGGCCAACTTTCGACTGGAAGGAAGAGATCAGACGAACGGGCACCAGACCATCCGCGTTGGATATCAAGTTCCACGCGAGACTTCCAGTCGTACCATCAACTATAACAACGAACGCACTATTGTGACGGCCTACCGCGGCCGCTGCTGGATCGATCCGCAGTCTTATCAGGTCGTAAGGCTGGAAGACAAGGCGCTCAGTATCCCCGAGGATTTTCCAATTACTCGATCCGAAGGAGCTATCGACTATGACCTATCCGACATTGCTGGCCGCAAGTACTGGCTGCCTGCCCGGGCAGAAGTCTTGCTCGTCGAAGGCGGCGCCAAGCTGCATACGCGTAACGTGATCGAGTTCAAACGCTATCGGAAGTTCGAAGCAGAAGTCCGCATTGTGCCTGACGAGTGACGAATCGTCAGAGCTCAAAGCCAAAACTGTGGGACAGAAGGAAGGAAATAGCCGTGAATGAACGTAGTTCAACGCATGACTTAAAGGATTTGTTTCAGATTCAATCTTCAGAGTCAGAGGGGATTCTGCATGATTAATCGCAGAAGCTTCCTCAAATCTACGCTCGCCTCCAGTATTGCCGGCTACGCACTGCCGGTTTTCGGCCGCCCTGATGGTCAAAGGTACAAGACGGCCCTGGTCGGGACTGGTTGGTGGGGCATGAACATTCTCGGGGAAGCAATGGCGTGCGGCCAGTGCCGAGTGGTGGCCATGTGTGACGTGGATACCCGTCAAATGAACCCTGCGGCTGAGACTGTGAACAAGTTGACCGGCGAGGTGCCCAAGAAGTACAGCGACTATCGGGAGCTATTGGATAAGGAAAAGCCAGAAATCGTCATAGTGGGCACACCCGACCACTGGCACCCGTTGATCATGATTGCCGCTGTGAAGGCGGGTGCCCATGTCTACGTGGAAAAACCGATCGGGCACACCATTAGGGAGGGTCGCGCCATGGTGAATGCAGCGCGCACCACAGGGAAGGTCGTGCAGGTCGGCACCCATCGAAGAGTTTCTCCGCATAACATTTCCGGTCGCGAGTTTATCCGTGCCGGAAAGGCTGGCAAGATCGGCATGGTGCGTGCTTTTGTTCACTATGAAGGGGGACCCGAGAAGCCGCTAAAGAACGTCGACCCACCGAAAGCGCTCAATTGGGACATGTGGTGCGGGCCGGCTCCCTTGCGGCCTTACAACGGCGAACCGGGCGAACTGAAAACCCCCTGGAGTGGCGCCATCCATACGCGGGGTTTCCGGAACTACCTCGACTATGCCAATGGCACCTTGGGCGACTGGGGCATTCACTGGATGGACCAGATTCTCTGGATCACCGGCGAGAAATGGCCGCGCAAAATTTCTTCCTTCGGCGGACGGCCCATCAAAGGCCCCGCAGTTCTTACAAACGAGGAGCAAACCAGCGACTCGCCCGACCATCAAGTTGCAGTCTATGAATTCGAAAACTTCACGGTCTCCTGGGAGCATCGCCAGTTTGCGGCCAACAATGCAGAGAAGGGCGAGAATGTGGGTTGCTACTTCTATGGTACTGAAGGCACATTCCACATGGGATGGCAGAATGGGTGGACGTTCTACCCTACGGACTCGAAGAAACCGTTCACTCACGAGGAGCCCAAACTGCACGAGCCCGACTCGCAGAACATCAAAGAGCTTTGGGCCGATTTCTTGGATGCCATCAAGACTGAGAGGAAGCCGGTGAGTGACATCGAAGAAATTCACCGCTCCACCAACGTGAGTTTGCTCGGAATGCTGGCGCTAGAGCTGGGGAGAAGTGTCCGGTGGGACGGCGAAAAGGAACAGATCATCGGTGATTCTGAAGCCAGCCAGCTGCTCAGTCGAAAGTACCGGCCGCCTTGGGAGTACCCCAAGGCGTGAACTTGAGCAATACCGCCGCGACTCGCCCCCCGCCTCTGCTCCGAGCTCGCCCAACGATTGTTGGTGCGATCGTCCCGGTGAGGATTCTCCAGGAAAATCGTCCGCACACTTGCCGTCTTTCAATTCTGCTACAACGGCGGAATGGCCAGCTCCTATCGGTCCTGTTTCACAGGGCTGAACACAGCGACTTCGTCCTGAGTCGGTCCCACAGGGTCCAGCTGACGAACGAGCTCCTCGGGCATGGGCGCGGCATCGGAGCTTGAGGGGCCTTTGAAAGAAGGGAGTCTGGGTCTATTTGTCACGAAGTCTGTCTAGTCCCGATTTTTCACGCGGCTCCGATCGATGTCAGAAACCACGGGATTTCTAAGGAGCGATTGCTATGGCTGGCTCAAGAACGCTAGACGTTAGGTCTGCGTCCTGCCCATGGCTTGGCTCGTTCGAGTTGCGACGCAAGTCGGAAGAGTGTTCCATCCTCGCCAAATCGCCCTGAGAACATGACCCCGATCGGCAGACCATCGGCCGACCAGTACAGCGGCACGGACATCGATGGTTGGCCGGTCGTGTTGTAGAGTGCAGTGAAAGGGGTAAACATGCGGCGCTCTTTCAGGAAGTCTCCCACTCCCTCTGGCAAGGGGCTCAATAGACCCAGGCGGACCGGTGGTTTCGCCAGCGTCGGACTCAGGATCACATCAAAACGCTGCTGGAACTTGGCCATCGCCAGCCCAAATTGATGACAACTGGCTATGGCTCGAGAATAGGCCACGCTCCCAGTCTTCAGGCCTGTTTGGCTATACATCCAGGTGACCGGCTCGACATCGGTCTCACTGACAGGCCGACCTATTCTTTTGGCACAGTCTTCCAATGTTCTGGCGATCGATACCCCAGCAATGATCGTCCTCGCCGCATCGAGGGCGGCACCATCCACCGGCAATGTGGCCTCCTCGACGCTGTGGCCGAGACTCTCGCACAGTTTGGCAGCTTCAGCCGCCGCATTTTTGCATTCGGGATGAAGCGGCACGCCTGATGGTGGTGTAAGGACTAGCGCAATCCGCAATTTGCCTGGATCTTTCCCAATCTCCTCTAAGAAACGTCGCTGAGGTGGCGGTGCCCAGTAAGGCGCGCCCAACTCCGGACCAGCGGAAATATCTAGCAGCGCGGCGCTATCTCGCACCGAGATTGTTAAGGCATGTTGAGCCGACAACCCGTTCCAGCCCTCAAACTGTGTTGGCCCCATCGGCACTCGTCCGCGAGTCGGTTTAAACCCAAATACGCCGCAACACGACGCTGGAGTTCTAATGGAACCGCCACCGTCAGTCCCATGAGCCATTGGCAGGATACGGCTTGCCACAGCAGCAGCCGCTCCTCCTGAGGAACCTCCCGGGGTGAGCTCTAGATTCCAGGGGTTGTGCGTCTTGCCGAAAAGCACCGGCTCAGTCGTCGGGGCCAGTCCGAATTCGGGAGTGTTCGTTTTGCCGCAGATGACCAAGCCTGATTGCTTATACCGCGTGACCAAAGTGCTGTCGAAATCTGCCTTTTGGTCATTAAAGAGCCGGCTGCTAAAGGATGTGACTGTACCTGCCAACTGGTGACCAAGATCCTTAAGCACAAAGGGCACGCCCTTAAATGGTCCCTCTGCGAGTCCTTGTTTAATTTGTGCCTC
>Ga0075421_100004297_pt1 | contig 17212 bp, 12 predicted proteins | sample SoiMetdeltSBSDD5_FD_75292 | JGI IMG/M metagenome (GOLD analysis project Ga0075421, IMG submission 75292) | Bulk soil microbial communities from a Populus tree surrounding site in Tennessee, USA - Soil MetaG P. deltoides SBSDD5 | ecosystem: Environmental > Terrestrial > Soil > Tree plantation...
CCACCGAATCAATTGAACTGCTACGCTTCTCAGCCTGCGGGAGTGTGGATGATGGGAAGAGTACATTGATCGGGCGCTTGCTGCATGATTCGAGGCTTGTCTTCGAGGATCAGCTTCAAGCCTTGGAAAAAGCTCGGAGGTTGCGCGGTGAGCCTTCTGTGAACTTGGCGAACCTCACTGATGGACTGCGAGCAGAGCGCGAGCAAGGTATCACCATCGACGTTGCTTATCGATACTTTGCCACACCCAGGCGGCGTTTCATCGTTGCAGACACTCCGGGACACATCCAGTACACGCGTAACATGGTCACTGGGGCTTCCACGGCTAGCCTAGCCTTGATTTTGGTCGATGCCCGCAAGGGAATCATCGAACAAACCCGAAGACACAGCTACATTGCATCCTTGCTTGGCATTCCCCACCTAGTGATCTGCGTGAACAAAATGGATCTGGTAGACTTCTCCCAGGAAGTCTACGAAAGGATCCGACAAGACTTTACCATCTTTTCCGCCCGCCTCCGGATCAAACACATCAACTTCATTCCAATGAGCGGTCTTCATGGGGACAACGTTGTCGACCGTTCCACCAGTATGCCTTGGTACCAGGGGGAACCCCTCCTGTCCTTCTTGGAAGGCGTGCACATCGCCAGCGACCGGAATCTTCAGGACGCCCGGTTCCCGGTTCAGTGGATCATTCGCCCTCGCGGAAAAGATTCTCTGGATTTCCGTGCTTATGCGGGGCAGATTGCCAGCGGTATCTTCAGGGTCGGAGACCGGGTGATGGTTTTGCCCTCCAGCAGAACGTCAACGATCAAAGACGTTTTGGTGACCGATCAGTCTTTGAGAGTGGCTCACGCATCGATGTCCGTATCTTTTCTGTTGGAAGACGAACTCGACATCGGTCGAGGCGATATGATTGTTCCAGTGGGCAATCTGCCTAACGTTGGCAAGGAAGTAGAAGCGATGTTGTGCTGGATGCACCAAACCCCTCTGCATCTCGGTAAGAAGTACACCATCAAACACACCACCAACTCCACCAAGGGAATCATTACGGATCTAAACTACCGCGTAAATATCGATAGTCTTGAAGAGGAGAGAGCATCAACCCTGGCGTTGAATGAGATTGGAAAGGTCTCCTTGCGAACAGCCAATCCCCTCATTTACGATGAATATTACCGTAATCGGCGCCTCGGCGGATTCATTGTGATCGATGAGATAGCCCACGCAACCGTCGGCGCAGGAATGCTCCTCGAACCAAGTAAGGTTCCTCCGTTGTCGGAATGCACCGATTACGCCATCTGACCAGCCGAACGTCTTGGATTCGCGGCCTTGGTAACAAGTCCAGGTTGCGTTCTTACCAGCGGTCCAGTTCTAGTCTTCACTAATCACTGGTCTCGGAATCAATTCCCGGGCGGCTTCTTCCTTCGACAGCATTAGCGAAATCACGAATCCGACTAGCGGTAGGATCGCCACCACCATCAAGGCCTTCCCCAGTCCGGCGACATCTGCGATTTTCCCTATCAACGGTACAAACATCCCGCCCATTCCCCAGGCGAAACCCATCATCAAGGCGGAGATCACGCTGGCGCTCTGAGGAACGAGATTCTGCGCCATAACGACGTTCACCGGAACCGTGGAGAGCAGCGTCGCGCCCCCCAGCGCCAACAAGGCGTAAGAACCGATGCCTTCGGTCAACAAGAAAGACATAATGAAGGGCGATGAAAGGAGCATCGAAATCGATATCACATTCCTCCCACCAAAACGATCTGCCAGAGCTCCGCCGCTGAATCCTCCAAGTGCACCGCAGAACAGGAAGAGCGTTGTGACCTTGCCGGCAAGGATCGAGGTGAAACCCTTCTGCGAGAAGTAAAGCGGCAAGTAGCTCACAAAGCACATCTGAACGGCCGAGCGGATCACCACAAGGAGGTACAGAAGAAGGACGGGGTGCCAGACTGACTGCAGACACTCCCACAAGCTCGACCGGGTTGCGACTTTAGACGAGTGGTCAGTCGAAGGCACTAGGAAGTAGAGCAAGGCGAAAGCCACCAGCCCTGGGAGCATCACGAAATACGAACGTTCGAGGCCAAAGTTGGCTACGACGTAAGTGATCAGCATCGGTCCCAGCGAGAATCCGATAGTCCCGGAGCTGACGAAAATCGACATTCCGAGTCCCCTGCGGTGCCGGCTGGCTATGGCCGTCATGGCTGCGCTTTGTGGGTGGAACGAAGCGATACCAACGCCGCCGCAGGTCAGCAGAAGTGCCAGGGTCCAGTAGTTCGAGGCCAGACCCAGACACGACATGAACACAGCAGTCACCAAAGGGCTGAATACGGCGAACAGCCTCTTCAAATAGCGGTCGGAGACGTAACCATACAACGGTTGGGTGAATGAAGATGAAATGACCAGAATAGCAGCCAGCCATCCTGCCTGAGCAATCGAGATATCCAGTTTTGCAACCAGGAGGGGGAGGAGGGGACCTAGGAAGTTGGAGTAAGCGTCATTGATAAAGTGACCAACAGAAAGAGAAAAGATCGCGAGTTTGTCTTTCTTTTCGAGTGGCTTCATACCTCTGAGCGCCTTGGATCAAGCTGCGCCGCCATTGCGGCCGGGGTCGCCCTTACAGTCGGCAGTACCGAAATGAGTTGCGGATCGGTACGGGGCGCCTCAGCGAGTGGCGACTGTCGCGGTCACAACCGAATCTTCTCACAGCGTCAAGCCAAAGAGACGATTGCTGACACAAACTGACAGCGACTTAGAGTTCCCTGGAAAGCTAGGCCGCCCCGTTTCGCGCAGCCGTCACAAAAGAGAAAAAAATCTTTTGAGAAAGTTCGTCTGTCTCCCATCCGATCTCGGGATGCCACTGGACCCCCAGGACAAACTGTCGTTTTTCCCGCATTTCTACTGCTTCCACAACTCCGTCGGGTGCTGTGGCTACTGGGATCAGCGTGGGCGCTACCTTTTGAATGGCCTGGTGGTGAAAGCTGTTGACACGGGTTTCCTTCTGCTGTGCCAGCTCGTAAAGCAACGACCTCGGCTTGATATGGATGGTGTGCGACCGATAGTCTTCCGTCGCAGTCTGCTCGTGCTTTACTGCCTCTTTCACTTGAGACTCGACATCCTGCCAGAGCGTGCCTCCCAGATACACGTTAAGGATTTGGATACCAAAGCAGATTCCAAGGAGCGGCCTGCCGCTTCGAAATACTTCGTCTAGCAGGAATAGGTCAGTCTCATCACGCCGACTAACTATGGAGCCGATCTTTGGGTGAGGCTCCTGTCCATACCGGTGAGGGTCCACGTCACTGTTGCTGCCGGAAATGAGAATGCCCTCGACTCCCTTGACGAGTTCGCGCGCGTATGCTTTCTCAGCAATCAGGGGTAGCAGAACCGGAGTGGCCCCGGCGTGAAACAGTGCTTCACTGTAATGTTTTCTCAGATAAAACTGATCTTTTCCGGCATCCATGCGACACGGAACTCCAATCAGCGGCTTCTTTGCCAAGTTTGCCTCCCAAAAGCGCAACAAAGTGCTTGCTGCAGCTATTGCATAGCTGCGACGGATCGCAAGGTGCGTTGAACCTCTCCTACCAGAAACAACGATCCAACCGCCAGAATCACTCCGTCGCGACCAACCGTCTGTCTGGCCAGTAGCAATGCCTCTTCAGTTGTGCGGGCGAACTGGTAACGGGAGCGAAATTTTGGTAGTAACTCAGCTATCGCAAAAGGATCGGCTCCCCGCTCCGATTGCAGACTGGTGAGAACGATCTCTTCCGACAAAGGAAACAGCTTCAGCCCCATCTCGACAATTGCCTTGTCCTGAAGTGTTGCAAAAATTATAGACACCCGTCGCCCTCTTAAGAATCGCTCACAATACTGTCTCACGCACTCCGCACCCGCAGCATTGTGGGCGCCATCCAAAATAATTGCCGGTTCACACTCAACAATCTCCAGCCTTCCAGGCCAGTGCGTTGCTTCAATCCCTTCCTTCAGACTTTGGGGATCGACCGGAATTCCCGCCGTATGCAGCGCTTCGAGTGCGCGAATCGCCGTAACGGCATTACGCACTTGATGTTCTCCAGGGAGGGGAATTCGGACCTCGAGACGCTGTCCGAACGCCGAGAATTGCAGACTGAATCTCCCCACTGCATCCGGTTCGGCGTGAAACACACTATCAAGGGCATGGACCAGACGAGCGCCTGCCCGTTCACACTGGCTTTCAACAACGGTTCTGACGACTGGATCATCGCTGCCACAGACTACCCAAAGTGGGTTCCCACTTGGGCAAGAATGGGGTTTGATGATGCCCGCCTTTTCGAATGCGATTTCCTGCAGATGACTACCGAGATATCTCTCATGGTCATAGTCAACATTCGTAATGGCAGCCACTCGAGGATCGACTACGTTCGTGGCATCCAATCGGCCACCGAGCCCCACCTCCAACACGGCGACATCAATATCTTGCTCCGCAAAATACTTGAAGGCAATCGCGGTGACCATTTCAAAATACGTTGGATGACGATCAAGGGATGGTGCCGCAGAATCGCGCCGCGAAGACTTCAGCAAGACAGCAACAGCATCCTTCACCACTTCGGTCAGGTGAGCGAAATCTTCCGCACAGATCATTGTGCCATTGATCTGGATGCGCTCTTCGATTTGGATCAAATGTGGAGAAGTATAAAGGCCCGTCTTCAGGCCGGCCGTTCGCAAGACCGATTCGATGAAGGCTGCGACTGAACCTTTGCCATTCGTACCGGCAATCAGAACCGACTTGAACTCTCTTTGAGGATCACCCAGAAATTGAAGTAGCGTTGCGATGTTCTGCAGTCCCAATTTTGCCGTCAGAACTTCGTTCCCCAGCGAATACAAATACCGGACTGCTTCCGCATAATGCATAGCAGAAAACAAAACCCACGCAGTTTGGCCCAAGGACAAACCGGTGGGTGAACTCAGACCTAATGACCGAAGAAATTCAAGGCTCTGATCAGGTAATCCTTCAAGTCCTTTCGATGAACAATGGAATCCAGCATCCCGTGCTCAAGCAGGAACTCGCTGCGTTGAAAACCCTCAGGCAGCTTCTGCCGGATTGTCTGCTCGATCACTCTCGGGCCAGCAAAGCCAATGAGGGCACCGGGTTCTGCAATGTTGAGGTCACCGAGCATCGCGAAACTTGCGGTTACCCCGCCCGTTGTCGGATCTGTCAACACAGAGATATAAGGCACGCGGGCTTCATCCAGGCGGGCGAGTGCGGAGCTGATTTTCGCCATCTGCATCAGACTCAATGCACCCTCCTGCATTCGCGCTCCACCCGAGCACGAGATAATCACTAGCGGATATCCTTTCTCGAGGGCTCGCTCGATTGCTCGCGTGATCATCTCCCCGACCACGGAGCCCATGGACCCGCTGATGAAGGAGGGATCCATCGCACAGATCAGGATCGGTTTCCCATCGAGCTTACCCTCAGCAGAAATCAAAGCGTCTCTCAGCCCTGTAGCCGCATGCGTCTCTTGCAAGCGCCTTACATAGGGCTTCTTGTCGACGAAATGGAGCGGATCGTTCGATTCCAGGCGCTGATCGAATTCTTTGAACACCCCACCGTCATACAGCTGCTTGAGGCGCTCGCGGGCCGAGATCTTGAAATGGAAATGGCAGTGAGGACAGACGTTCAGGTTGGACTCCAAGTCCTTCTTCCAGATGATTTGTTTGCATTCGTCGCACTTTGTCCACAGCCCCTCCGTTCGTACGGTGCGATCTCCAATCGGAACGATGGGGGTTTTGTCTTTCTTGAACCAAGCCATACAGTAGCGGATCTCCCCCGATAATCGTTCTCGTCGTCCCTCTCCTCGTGCTCGACCAGAAGGCGACACCGCCAACCGGAACGACGACGATATTTTGTCTTCTGTCCTGCCGCACGGCGGCGGGAGGAACTCCTCTCAGGAGACAGCGGATGATATCTTAGCCTAGAAAGGAATGTCAAAAGGGGCGCTGACGAGGTTGCTCGTTTCGCGATGGACATTATCCAGCGGTTTCGCCACTCTCTGCGACCGTCTGCAATGAAATCACCGCAGGTTCGGATTGCCTACTACTGGTCTGTGCCGCATTTCCCTTTCAATAACGGGTTGACGCTGATCAGAAGATGAATCGAGCGCCCACGACCACAAGCGAAAAGTGGTCTGCTGTCTAACGTGGTGATTCGTAATTCCGGTCGTGTCGATTTGGTATCCGGTACGCCAGGGTTTGCTACCACCCACCGTGGGTTGGGATGGGTAGCGGCAAAACTCGTGGCGACGGGTCCCGCCGATCCAAGCATCAAGCTTAGTACCAGTTCGGGGAAGGGCAGGCTTAGATCTTCGTGTTTTCTCACCTGGAAATCTCCCTTGTGCTGACGAAGACGGGAAGCCAAGCTTACTCTTAGTGTGGACTCGGTGAACTAATAGGAAAGAGGCCCGACAAAGGGCGCCTGAGTTTTTCGGGTCTCAATTATTCCACGGCGTTTGCAACCTCCGGGCTTTCTCCCTTGACACCCCAGAAAACCGGTTGCTAGACTTTTTTCGCGGTTGCAGGGACTTCTTCCAAACGTCCCGCAACAAGGTGGTTGACATTGAAAGGAAACACAATCTGGATCGCGTCAATCTGTCTGGTTCTTGGGGCCTTCATGGGTTACCCTCTCGGAGCGCAGATCACTTTGGTTCACCTGATGAACGCTGATCTTGGCAACCACTCCATCGTGAATCTCGAGGCCATCCTGAACCCCCCTTCGGTGCAAGCGCCGCAGTCGGCTTCCAACCCGCGGCAACGGATCTTCTAATGCGGCTGCTAATTCCCCTCATTCTTATTCTCATTGTGTTCTACCTTGTGCGGTCCATTCTTAGCGGCCTGCTGCAGGGCACCCGCTCGAGCTTTGGCTCGACGGGCGTGGGGCCTCGCGAGAGCGGGCGCGGTGTCGGCAAGATGGAAAAGGACCCTGTTTGCGGCACCTTTGTTGATGTGGCCACCTCGATTCAAGCGACTTTCAGCGGCAAGACGAAGTATTTCTGTTCTCAGGAGTGCCTGGCGAAGTACCAGAAAGGTCGCTAGTCCCACTTCGTGCCGGGAAAGTTCACAAATCAATCGAATTTCGGGTTCGCCCTCACCCCCCGAGCCAGGGGCTCGGGGGTATGAAGTCGCTGGCTGCCAAGAGCACGACACCAGCTGCCAAAGAGATGTGGAGTCGTGCAGAACACACCGGGACAGGGCTTTGGAAGAGGCGTAGTTGACACCAATGCGATGCGCTCCACCCCAACGCAGCCTCTTGACTTTCCGCGGCGTCTCTCCGGTTTGCGGCCCGCACGTTGCCTTCTCGCTAACCGATTTCCACGCGTAACGGAGACCCCATGGTCAAGGAAACCCAGAGTCTATTTGAAATGACCCGCACTCGCTTTGAGCTGGCGGCTGACGCTCTGAAGCTCCCCAGAGACTTGCGCGATGTCATGACGCACATGAAGAGGCAGCTCATTGTATCCTTACCGATCCGAATGGATGATGGGACGATCAAAGTCTTCGAAGGTTTCCGCGTGCAGCACAACATCGCGCGCGGTCCCGCCAAAGGGGGTATTCGCTATCACCCGAACGTCACGCTGGACCAGATGAAAGCGCTGGCGTCCCTGATGACCTGGAAGTGCGCCACGGTCAACATTCCATACGGGGGGGGAAAGGGTGGCGTCGTCTGCAATCCCAAGATGATGTCGCAGAACGAACTGGAACGCCTGACCCGCCGGTACGCTTCGGAGATTCTGCTGATGATTGGTCCGGACCGCGACATTCCCGCGCCTGACATCAATACCGACTCGCAAACCATGGCATGGATCATGGACACGTACTCGATGACCGTTGGACATTCGATGCTGGGCGTCGTCACGGGAAAGCCGGTGGCTTTGGGGGGGTCTCGCGGTCGGGAGGAAGCGACCGCACGGGGCTGCTGGTACGCCATTCGCGAGGCGTGCAAAGTGAGAAATCTGCACTTGAAGGATGCCCGCGTTGTCATCCAGGGCTTCGGCAGTGTCGGCACCACCACGGCTTGGCTTCTTCATGAAGATGGAGCCAAGATTATTGGACTCAGCGACTCCGACGGCGGCGTGGTCAGCTTGAAGGGCGTCGACGTCGAAGCGGCCCTGGCTCAGAAACGGATGACCGGCCAGCTCAAAGGCTTGCCTGGCGCCGATGCGATTCCTAACGAGGGGTTGCTCGAATTGAAGTGCGACATCCTTGTTCCGGCGGCTTTGGAGAACCAGATCTCCGCAGAAAATGCCTCGAAAGTGAGGGCTTCTATCGTAGCCGAAGCGGCCAACGGCGCGGTGACTCCAGTCGCAGATGAAGTTTTGCTGAAGAAAGACTGCTTCCTGATCCCCGACATTCTCTGCAATGCCGGCGGCGTCATTGTCTCCTATTTCGAGTGGGTGCAGGACCTTCAAGGACTGTTCTGGAGCGAGGCTGAAGTCAACAACCAGCTTGAGAAGATTATGGTCCGCAGCTTCAAAGAAGTTTTTGAGGTTTCTCAGAAGCGAAAGCTGAGCATGCGGGTGGCCGCTTACGTTCAGGCGGTCGGCCGTGTTGCGGACGCGACTAACGTCCGCGGGCTCTTCCCGTGAGTTAGAGGTCAAGGAGGGCGGAAGAGTAAAAGACGCTTTGAAGTGGCCGTGCAAAAGGCCAAGGGAGCCCGAAGCGAAAGCGAGACGAAGTCAGAACGAAGGTCAACTGTAAGTCAACATCCGCCTTGAATTTTGCGCCTTAACCCACAGGCAGAAGGACGGCATTCCTATAAACGATTCTCCCCGCCACAATTGTCCCCGCCACGCGGCCTTTGAGATTCATGCCATGAAAGGGACAATTCCGGCTTCTGGATTTCGTCTGATTTACGTCGTAAACCCATTGGGAATCGAGGCTGAACAAAGTGACATCGCCTGCCGTCCCCACGCGCAAAGTCCCCAGTGGTCTGTTGATGATCCGGGCAGGATTGACGGTGAATAGCTCCACGAGCCGTTTTAAATCAAGTTTGCCAGTGTGATAGAGCCCCGTCAACGCCAGACTGAGAGCGGTTTCGAGGCCGGTGATCCCGAAGGGGGCGTGATCAAACTCCAGCATCTTTTCATTGAGGTTGTGTGGAGCGTGGTCGGTGGCAATACAATCGATCGTTCCGTCGGCAATTCCCTCGAGCAAGGCTTGGACATCGTCATCGGTACGTAGTGGCGGGTTCATCTTGGTGTTAGTGTCGTAGTCGCAACAGGCCGCGTCGGTCAGGGTAAAGTGATGCGGTGTCACCTCGCAAGTGACGTGAATTCGCCTCTGTTTCGCGGCACGCACTAGATCGAGGGCGCCTCGTGTCGAGAGATGTGCGATATGGATGTGGGCACCAGTGAGCTCTGCCAGAATGATGTCCCGCGAGGCCATCGTATCTTCGGCAGTCCGGCTGATGCCCTTCAAACCCAGAATAGTCGAGTAATAACCCTCGTTCATCGACCCGTGAGCCGCCAGATTCAGGTCTTCGCAGTGTTCAATCACTGGAATCTTGAAGGGAAGCGAGTATTCCATCGCCCTTCGCATCAGCTGGCCATCCATGACCGGCTTGCCATCGTCGCTGATGCCGACAGCTCCTGCTTCTACCATCTCTCCAATTTCCGCCAGCCTTTCGCCGGCACTGCCCAGGGTAATGGCACCGATCGGGAAAACCCGTGTCACTGCCCGCTTTTCAGCTTCCTTCACGACATACGTTGTGACGGTGGGGCTGTCGTTAATTGGGTCGGTGTTCGGCATGCAGCAGATTGTCGTGAAACCCCCAGCAGCCGCAGCCTGGGATCCCGTTTCAATCGTTTCTTCGTCTTCACGGCCAGGTTCACGGAGGTGAACGTGAATATCGATAAGCCCTGGCGCCACGATCAAGCCGGTGGCATCGATCGTTTCGAGGCCTGGCGCTCCCATTCCCCGCCCAATGCGACTTACCTGGCCATCTTCAATCAACAGATCGCCCACCTGGTCGAGGCTTGATGCCGGGTCAATGATTCTGCCATTCTTGATTAAGAGTGAACTCAATGGAGTGATCTCCAGTGGACACGACTGCCGCGCAGTCCAGGCAACTCAGGGCCTGCGGCTTCTCAATCAGACTCGTCTTTTCCCCCAGTCAGCAAGAACAGGACGGCCATGCGCACGGCCACGCCGCTGGTTACTTGGTCGAGAATAACCGAATAGGGCCCATCGGCGACATCCGAAGCAATCTCGACACCCCTATTGATCGGCCCCGGGTGCATGATGATGGCGTCCGGCTTGGCTGCCTTCATTCGCTCCGCGCTAAGTCCATAAAGACGGAAATACTCACGGATTGACGGAAAGAACGCTTCGCTTTGCCTTTCCAGCTGGATACGGAGCATCATGACGACATCTGCATCCTCGAGAGCTTCATTCATGTCGTAAGTGACTCGCAGACTTTGCTGAGCGACAGACGCATTCGTCTGCCCGACCAGGCGGAGGGTCTTGTCAAAGTGGGGCGGAATCAGCGTAGGTGGTCCGCAGACTGTGACGTGCGCGCCCATTTTTCCGAGCAACAGGCAATCGGAGCGGGCCACGCGGCTGTGCGCAATGTCGCCGACAATGGCCACCTTCAAGCCCTGCAATGTTTCCTTGTGATCCAGAATTGTAAATCCGTCGAGCAGAGCTTGGGTAGGATGTTCATGGGCGCCGTCTCCGGCATTCACGACGGCTGCGCTACAAATGCGCGCTAACTGGTGAGGCGTTCCGGAGCAAGAGTGCCGGATGACGATCACATCAGGGGCCATCGCCTGCAGATTCTGCGCCGTGTCGTGAAGGGTCTCGCCCTTCACGACGCTGCTGGTCGAAGCAGATATGTTAATTGCATCAGCGCTGAGTCGTTTGGCGGCGATCTCAAAAGATGTTCGCGTGCGAGTCGAGGCCTCGAAGAACAAGTTGATGATCGTCTTGCCGCGTAAGGTAGGAACTTTCTTGATCGGTCGAGTGGAGATCTCGCGGAACGACTCGGCGGTTTCCAAAATGAGTCGAATCTGTTCAACAGAGAGATCCTGAATGCCCAGGAGGTGTTTGATCTTTGGAGGCACAGAAACCCCTCTGTCGTGGAAGGATTGTCGATGCAAGGTGCGATCGGACGGCAACCCTCAAACTTGAGTCGCTGGCGGCCGGATCTCATTCCAGCTTCTCGACAAGCATGACACCTTCTTGCTGATCGATTTCCGTCAGTTTGACTTCGATAATTTCGTTATCTGTGGTCTGCACGAACTTCCCGATATAGTTGGCTTCGATCGGCAACTCACGGTGGCCGCGATCGATCAAGACACAAAGCTGGATGGTCTTGGGACGCCCATAGTCGAGCAGCGCATCCATAGCGGCCCGCACCGTTCGGCCGGTGTATAAGACATCGTCCACCAGAACTATCGAAATGTTGGCGATGGGAAAATGAATCTCGGTACTCTGAATGACGGGCTGCATCGATACAGTCGAGAGATCGTCCCGGTATAGGTTGATGTCGAGATATCCGACCGGAATCCGCACCTTTTCGAAATCTAGAATTGTTTTGGCCAGTCGCTCGGCCAAAGGGACACCACGCCGGCGAATTCCAATCAGCGCCAGATTCTTGGTGCCGCGATGGCGTTCGACGATCTCATGCGCCAAACGGTTCAGGGCTCGCTCCATCTCGGTGGCGGTCATGATCTGACCTTTCTCACGAATGTTCATGTTAGTTTGGGACAGGAAACGCCAGACAAAGCAGGTGCGGCTTTCGATAGAGCGCCGCGACGAGTAGTCATTCGGATGGAAAGCCCGCCAAATACTAGCACATCAAAGAGGGAAGTCAAGGCAGGCGACAATGTCCAGCCAGTCCTCTGTCGCGCAAAGGGGATTGCGGCAATCTGCGGCTGGGACTTTGACGAGGACTTGTAGGGCTGTGATATTTTTAGGTCTGCCTCGCAAGGTTGTTAGGAGCGTCGCCAACTGAGGTTACCATGCGTTGGGCGCCATCCGACTTTCACATCGCTTCGAATGAGACCCGAAGACCTTCTCTTAGCACCCGAACTCAGCACCGACAAGATTAACCAGTTCTTGAAACGCTACGGCTTCAAGGATCCTGAAGCGGCAGACCGTAACCTGCAACTTATTGCTGAAGAACTCCCCATACGGCATATTCTGGCGCGCATGGTGAAAGGGCTTCTGGAAGCCGCCCGTCAGTCTCCCGACCCTGACGCTGCTCTCAATCACTTCGAACGCCTCTTCAGCAATGTTACCCACCGAGCCAATTTTCTGGGCTTCCTGGCAGCAACCCCAGAGGCTCTGGAAGCGCTTATCCTCATTTGCGGGACCTCTCCCTTCAGTGCCGAAATTCTCATCCGCAACCCGGAGTACTTTTATTGGCTTCTTGATCAGATCGGAACTCCGTGGACCAAGCCTGCCGAGCTTTATTGGCAGGAAGCCCAGCAGGCGACGAGAAAGTTTGAGGACGCCAGCCAGAAGCTCCACGCACTGGCACGCTTCAAGCGCCGCGAACTATTGCGCATCGGCTCCCGGGACATACTGAAAATCACTGGCGTGATCGGAACGACGACCGAGTTGTCGAATCTGGCGGATGCCATCATTGAGTCGGTCTACCAGGTTTGCTATGGCGCGCTCCTTGAAAGGCATGGGATACCGAGATACGAGGATCACCTGGGACACCGGCGCGACGCGCGGTTTACCGTCCTGGCCATGGGTAAGCTGGGGGCACGTGAGCTGAACTACAGCTCCGACATTGATCTGGTCTACGTCTATGATGGCGAACAGGGCACTACCGAATCAGTCTTGCCGCTTACGAGTTCCATCTCGAACCGCGACTTCTTTGCCAAGCTGGCCCAGTCGATCACCCACGAACTCTCGAAACCCACTGAAGAAGGCTATTTCTATCGCGTGGATTTGCGCCTGCGTCCGGAAGGCAGCGCTGGACCGGTTGCGAGTGCACTTTCAGCCTGCAGGAACTACTATGCCTCCTGGGGGGAGACCTTTGAGCGGCTGGCACTCATCAAAGCCCGGCCAGCTGGAGGATCGCTGGAACTTGGTCAGCAGTTCTGTGAAACGTTCCGGCCTTTTGTCTATCGCAAATTTCTCGATTTCGCCGCGTTGGAAGAGATTCAGGAAATTAAGACCCGTATTGAAGCCAAGCTCTCTTCACGGAAAGGCTCGGCACACCACGTCAAGCTAGGAGCGGGGGGTATCCGCGAAGTCGAGTTCTTTGTTCAGGCACTGCAGCTCATCTATGGAGGCAGTCACCCGGAGTTACAGGACAGAAGCACAGTTCAGGCTCTGGAGAAGCTGTCGACGCTGGGATTTCTGGAGCCGGAGGAACATCGGGAGTTGCTGGAGGCCTATCTGTTTCTACGCGATCTCGAACACAAACTGCAGATGGTATACCACTTCCAAACCCACGAACTCCCCACGGATCCGGAGGACCTCTACAGGTGTGCGCGGCGCATGGGATTCAAAGCCAAGACTGAGACGGCGACTGTGGACCAATTCCTGGCTACGTTCCAGATGCACCGCACCGTGGTCCAGCAACATTTTCAGAACTTAATCTCCCTTCGCCGCGACGCCAGCATGGGCAAGCAGATGCGGGAAGCAGCTCTCATTCTCAACAAGAATATGAGTGAAGCTGAAGCGCTGGAAATTCTCGCCAAGCCTGGTTTCGACGACTTGAGAACCGCGCTGCACCAAATCGTGCTTCTGCGGGATGTCCCTTCTTTTGCACATTCGCCTTCGAAGATGCGGAACTTGCTGGCTAACCTGATGCCGTCGCTGTTGCACACGCTCCGGCTCAGCCCCGACCCTGACACCGGGCTCAGTTACTTTGAACGGTTTGCCTCAGCCCTGGGAGCCCGCGACACACTTTATACAATTCTTAACGAATCGCCACCCGCCTTGCACCGGCTCGTACGGGTCTTGTCTTCCAGCCAGTTCCTGGCGGAACTGCTCTGTCGCAAACCGGAGCTGCTGGATTCTGTCCTGCGCGATGAGCATCTCGAGCAGGTGAAAAGCCGGGACACCTATCTCAGCCAGTTCCGACGTGCTTTTCAGAAAGCCAGTTCGTTCGAGGCCCGCCGAACCGCCTTGAGGGAGCTTCATCAAGAGGAGATGTTTCTGATTCAGGTCAGGGATATTCTGGATATCGCCGACCGGCCCTCAGTAGGAGCTGAGCTTGCTGGACTGGCAGAAGCCAGTCTGCTTGCCGCTTTCGAGCTCGCCTGTCTGCGCCTAGAAGAAAAGGAGGGCGCAGAGTTTGCTCGTTGGGCGCAACAGCACTTTGTCATGCTTGCTCTCGGAAAGCTGGGTGGGAACGACCTGAGCTACAACTCGGATTTGGATGTGGTTTACTTTTACTCTGTCGACGAGGCGGAGCGAGCCAACGACGTTCAGCCCCGTGCCTCGTTGTTAGCCGAAGCCTTAGACGAAATTCTCAGCATCTCTCGAGGCGAGGGCACGATCTATAAGATTGACACCCGGTTGCGGCCAGAAGGCAAGAAGGGCAGCCTGGTGGCCGCGATTCACAAGCTCGAAGAGTATCTCAATACCAGGGCTCAAGCTTGGGAGCGGCTGGCGATGGTTCGACATCGTTTCATTCAGGGGAGTGCTGCCAACTGTGTCTATCTGGAAGAGTTGCTGGCAAGGTTTGTCTATGGAAGCGAATTGAACGCAACGACGATTCGGGAAATCGCTCACATTCGGCGGCGGATGGAATCTGAACTGGGTAAGGAAAGTGAAAGTTACCAATTCCACATCAAGGCCGGCTATGGTGCATTGATCGACATCGAATTCGCTGTCCAGTTGCTCCAAATGAAACATGGAAGGCAAACCGTCGAACTCCGGGTGCCTAACACGGTCACCGCCCTGACGCAACTGCAGAAACTCGGATTGGTGTCGCGCTCCGATTTTGAAATTCTTTACCTTGGTTACGAGTTTCTGCGGTTCCTGGAAAACCGTTTGAGGATTGCTTCGCCGTACGGCATCGCTTCAGTATCCAGAAACGCCAAAAATCTCGCTAGGGTCGCTCGGCTCTCGGGCTACTCGACCACCAGTGACCCACGAATCGCAGTTGACTTTGAGAACGTCTACCTGGACATCACCAGGCAAGTGCGAGGAGTTTTTGATCGAAGCCTTTCAAGCCTGCTGCCAGGCGGATCGAAGGCTGTGGACGAGTCCGGATATTCAGATTGAGTTGAAGCAAACGTCTGTGTAACGATGTAATCTTGAGGATCGAAGCAGCCCGGCCATCGAGCTGGGATTTGCTTTCTATTTCCAGTATTGAGAAGGAAATCGAGACGATTGCTCGATTTTTGGACCTCAGCCAAGTTTGATGAAATACTTCGCGCTGCTCTACAAGAATGTGTTGCGAAACCATCGGCGAACGCTGCTGACCGTCACTAGCATCGCGGTCTCGCTATTTCTGGTGGCCACGTTGCTGACGCTGCTCAACGAATTGCAAAACCCGATTGAAACGCCAGACTCTGCGCTTCGTTTAATCACTCGACACAAGGTGTCCTTGTTTAACTCTCTTCCGATTGCCTACAGGCAGAAGATTGCCAAGGTGGAGGGCGTGCAAGCGGTGATGGGCTCGATGTGGTTCGGCGGAGTCTATAAGGATCCTTCCAACTTCTTTGCGCAGTTTTCCGCTGATACAGACCAGTTCTTTGAAGTCAATGCGGACATGATCATTCCCGAGGACCAGAAGCAGGCGTTTCTCAAGGACCGTACTGGCTGCATTGTGGGTAAGAGTCTGGCCAAGCGCTTTGACTGGAAGCTGGGTGATCGGATTCATCTCAAGGGTGCTCTCTTCCAGTTTGACCCTGAACTGACGGTGCGCGGTATCTATGAAGGTGGTTCAGACCTCGGGACGACCTTGTTTTTTCACTGGGAATACTTCAACGAAGGCCTCAACAACGCGGGTTTCACTGGAACCTTTACGATTCGGGCGCGTTCGGCAGACGAGGTCCCGAAGATCGCCGAACGCGTGGATGCACTCTTCCAAAATGCCCCCGTACCGACCAAGACCGAGACCGAGAGGGCTTTCATCCTGGGATTTGCCTCAATGCTGGGCAATGTCCAGCTGCTGATCACTAGCATCTGCTCGGCCATCATTTTCGCGATCGTTCTGGTGGCCGCCAACACCATGGCAATGTCTATTCGAGAGCGAGTGCGAGAGATCGGCGTGATGAAGGCCCTTGGATTTCACAGCAATCGAATCCTGGCTTTGCTGTTGGCGGAATCGATGCTTCTTGCGCTGGCCGGAACTCTGCTGGGCTCTCTGGGCGCGCGCACCATCTACTCGCGACTGGACTTGGCGACGCTCACCAGCGGTTTCCTGCTTCGTCTGGACGTTAATCCGAAGATACTGCTGCTTTGCTTTGGCATCGGGTGCGTTGTGGGTTTGCTGGCGGCTGGAGTTCCAGCCTGGCGCGCCTCTCGCTTTCCGGCCATCGAGGCACTGCGCCGCGTGGCGTAGGTCCATTATGGCGCACGCCAGGGCATCATGGGTTCAGCCAACGTGAGCCCTTGTTCCTCTCGTCATCATGAGAATTCCTCTCAAATACAACGTAGGTAGCCTGTGGGTGCGTCGCGTGGGAACGCTCATGACGGCTCTTGGCATCGGACTGACAGTTGCCATCTTCATCACGATGCAGGCCCTGGTGAACGGCCTGGATGCCACTTTTGTCGAGACGGGACGTCCGAATCACCTGATTGTCATTCGCGACGGCGCTTTGAATGAAACCAACAGCTATTTCAACCGTGACTTGCTGGGTACCATCAAACTTCTACCCGGCATTCGCACCGACGAGACTGGTGAACCTCTGGCCAGTGGGGAAATCATTGTTGTGATCAATCATCCTCGGATCACAGGAGAGTCTTCCAACGTCGTGGTGCGCGGCACAACGCCGGCTGGCTTGAAACTCCGTCCGGAGATGACGCTAGTGCAGGGGAATTGGTTTCGGCGAGGGCTCCGGGAAATTGTGGTGAGCGAATCCATGTCCAGGCGATTTCAAAACATGCGGCTGGGTGATACCGTCTCCATGTCCCGCAGCAGCTGGAAGGTCGTGGGCCTCTTTAGTGCTGGCGGCACAGCCCATGAGTCCGAGGTTTTTACTGACGTGGAAGACGTGGCACAGGATTGGGATCGGCCTATTTACACGTCCCTGTTACTGGAAGCTTCG
>Ga0075421_100004299_pt1 | contig 17206 bp, 14 predicted proteins | sample SoiMetdeltSBSDD5_FD_75292 | JGI IMG/M metagenome (GOLD analysis project Ga0075421, IMG submission 75292) | Bulk soil microbial communities from a Populus tree surrounding site in Tennessee, USA - Soil MetaG P. deltoides SBSDD5 | ecosystem: Environmental > Terrestrial > Soil > Tree plantation...
GATTGATGGCCCTGGCGTAGTCGCTCACGCTCGTCTGGTTCGTCGTACCCACTTCGCGCAAGCGCGCGCCGCGCGCTTCGAGGATCTCGGGGATGCGGAAGCCTCCCCCAATCTGGAGCAGCTCGCCGCGGGAGATGACGACCTCCGGCGCCTCGGACCGACAGAAGTATTCGAGGATGAGAACCAGAGCCGCGGCATTGTTGTTGACCACCGCCGCGGCCTCGGCGCCGCACAGAATCGCGAGGGCGTGTTCGAGATAGGCTCCACGGCTGCCGCGAGCGCCGTCACCGAGGCTGTACTCGAGCGTGCTGTAGTTGGCGCCAATCTCCGTCAGCGCACGAATGCTGTCGGCGCCGAGCGGCGCACGACCGAGATTCGTGTGGACCAGCACCCCTGTCGCATTGATGACCGGCGCGATTCGCGACGCCCGCAGGCGATCGAGACCCGAGCGAATGTCCGCGACGATCGTGTCGGCGGCGGGGATCGTCCGTGTCGAGCGTAGCGTCTGCAGATGCTGGCGCACCGCGTCGACGACCAGCGGCGCTGGAAGCCCGGTCTCACCCAGGGATTGCAGGATTCTGTCGACGGAGGGTATCGCTCGAAGACGTGCGGTCTTCATGTGATCGGATTCCCGCCCGGACGATGTAGTGTCCGGCTTTAGCCGGACTAGTGTCCGGCTTGAGCCGGACTAGTATCCGGCTTGAGCCGGACCATGGCCGCGCCAGCGAGATGCGGGACCCATTATGTCAGTTGGTCTACGCTCTCACCTACGACGAAGGCGAATTGAGGATCAACGCCAGGCGTCGATTGAGACGGTCGCGCGGAGCGAGCCGCTGATCATCTTCCACGCGCCCTGCGTCTCGCCGCCGGCAATGACGATGTTGATCTCCGAAGGCTCGAAGATCTTGATCACCTCGTCGGGCTGGGCCTTGAGGCGCGAGGCGTACGGCTCGACGCCGGCTACCGCGCGCGGCCGCATCAGATACTGAATCCACTGATTGTCCCAGTACTCACGAGCGGTCATCAGGGCGTTGTCGGCGCACCAGGCGATCAGCTTCTCCTTCGTGTCGAAACCGAGATCGACGAAGCCGCGCGCCACGATCGGGTCCATCACGAACAGCGGTTGACTGTATTGCTCGACCGCCGCGAGCGAGCGCCGCATCTTCTCCTGCCACGTCGCGCGCGGACCGTAGCCGGCATGCGTATACCACCCGCCGAAGAAGATGCTGGCCACGCTGTCGGTCGCCTTGAACCCTTTCTGCACGTGCAGCGGCTGCCAGGGACTGCGCTCCTCGGCCTCCGGGAGAACGGCGGTGTACGCGAGCCAGTTGCCCAGCGAGCCCATGTAGGTGTCGTCGGGGACCGATCCGCCTTGAAGGTTCTGCGACAGCAGCCCGTAGGCGCGGCCAATCGTGGCGTTCGCGTGGTTGTAGGGTCCCATGACGCCGATGCCGGAGTTCATCGCGATCTCATTGCGGATCGGACCGTTGACCACCGTGATCGTCGCGAACGAATTGGTGCTGCTGGATCTCGCGGAAATGCCGCTCGATGCCAGCGCAAGGATGACCGGGAAGTACTCGGGGCGCGCACCCGCCATCACGGCATTGACCGCCACCTTCTCCACCGTGAATTCCCAATACTCGCGGAATGCGGTCGGGCGGAGCCGGCCGACGATCGTGTCCGGCGGATGACTCGTTCCTTTGAGCATCGCCTCGACGCGCGCCTCGGTCGGCAGCACCACGGGAAGCGAGTCCGTCCAGCGGTTCTCGTCGAACAGCCGCCGCAGGCTGTCCTCGCTGTCCGGCTCGATCAGGCGCGGCGTCGTTCGCTCGAACGACAGCCCCTGCACATCGGCTTCATCGAGCGGAGACAGCAGGCCATCGAGCACTTCCTGCATGAACGGCCGTTTCGAGATCGGATCCTGGCCCTCGATGTAGGCGCGAAGGTCGCCGGCGGAACGGTCGACAACCGGCTGCGGCACATACGCTTGACGCAGACGCGGCATGCCCATCGACAGCGCCGTCGCGTTGCAGAGTCGCTTGAACACGTGCGTGTGCACGGCGACCGAGGGAACGCCGTCCTGTTCCAGTGCCGCGGCGAGCCCGACGACCGTCGGGCTACAGGTGCTTCAAAGACCGACGCCCAGGATTGCGGCGTCGCCGTCCGCCGCAATCGCCTTCCGCATCTCGGCATCGTCCGACCAGGTTTCCTTCGGCCGCGTCACGCGCACGTCCACGGCGGGCAGACGTTCGGCGAACCACTGCCGCAACTGCTCCATGAAGACGTCGGTGTTGTCGAACAGGCAGTCGACGAGATAGACCGTCTTGCCATCGAGCGACGACAGTCGTGGCGCCAGGCGTTTGCCCACGACCTTCGGGGGATATCCACGAGGATCGTGGACCGTGATCTGCTGACTCATGACCTGCTCCGTGCCCGCGTCTTGACGCCTCTCTTCGCAGTCTACTGGAAGGAAGGAACGTCTACTGCCCGGGGATCGTCAGACCCAGCTCTTCAACGCCCCGCTTGAACAGATCCAGGATCTTTCCGCTGGTGCGGAACTCCGCAAGGATCGACGCCCGCCGGCTGGTGCGGAGATCGCTGATGACGTAGCCGAGCGTGGTCGCCATCACCGATCCCTCTTCGGTGCGCGTGGCTTCGAACCGATTCTGGAACGTGCGCAGCGTGGCCTCGAACGATGCTTCGTGCCACCGCTCGATACCGCTCTCGATACGAAGGAAGTCGTTGAGCGCTGCCGCATATTCCGTCGTCGGTGGACGATGCCAGAACGCGACGTCGGGGCCGAACGACTGTACGTAGAAGGGCAGATACAGGTTCGCCTGCGCCGGCACTCGCGCGTCCAGCGCCGGATTGAAGCGCTTGACTTCATCCAGCTTGAGACCGGTGCGTGCCGTGATGTCGAGCGCCCCGAGCGCTTTCGTTAACCGCATCGCGAAAATCGGCGACTGGGCGTACTCGGCGGTCAATCGCTTCACGTTGACCATGTTGCCGAACACCATCTCGGCATAGAGAGACGACTTGTATCCGTAGGTCCGGTACAGGTCGCGATATCGCTGAATGGAGATCTCCCGAAGATCGGCGGCGAAGTCAGACCCGAGGAAGTACTGCTCCTGCGTGCTCGTGCCACCCAGCCGCTCGCCGTTGATCACGGTCCGTCCCACGTTGACGCCGCCGGCGTGATGTTCGGAGAGCGCCGGAATGAAGCTGTCGTACATCGTGGCGAGGATCGACAGGTAGGCGGCGCAGTACGGCGCCTGCGTCGTCTGGTTTCGGGCCTCGAGCACGGCCGGCGCCAGAGTATTCAGGAACGCCCAGTTGCGGCTCAGGAACTGACAGAAGCCAATCGCCCGGGCGCGCGAGCGGGCGCGGCCATCGAGACCTGATTCAAGGATGGCCTGCGCCAACCCGATTTCAGCCGGCACGCCAAAACGCTCGTAGATCGTTCCCCATTCCTGAAGGAAGCCGCCATAGCGCTGCGCGTTGGGCATGAGGAACTGTCCACGCGTCGGGTTGTGCACGAGCGGACCGGTGACTGGCGTGAGCAGGCGAACGAGCTCGTCGCGCCGCGCATCGAGCTGCTTGGGCAGCGTGTGCCCATTCAGGAGTCCATTGAGCGTCGGCTCTTCCCAGACGCCATCCCGCACCCAATCGCCGGCGGTTGGAAAACTCGCCAGCAACCGGCCGTCCTGAGCGCTGCCGAACGCAATTCGTCCGTCTGGAATCGTGAAGATGTGCCGCCAGAACGGGTACGCCGGCCGGAACATCTGCACCGCCGCCAGATCCCGGTCCAGCCGGGTGCGGGAGTACTCAGTGGCGGCCAGGGCTGCAGCGGGTGCCGGATCATTCGCAAACGGGCGATCCGTGCGAACTGCTTGTGCGTAAGGCGACGATCCGGCGCACACAAGGGTCGCGAGTCCGAATAGGAGGGCCAGATGTTTCATAGGGGAGCGTGGTGATTATCGACGAATTTGACGGATCCGCACCCGTGATCCGTTTATCGACCGGAAAGGCTCACAGATTCACAGGCCTGACGGCCAGGGGTGACCGAAGGGCCGCCTGAAGGCGGCCCCTACGTGAGCGACCCAGGGCTCCTGAAGGCGGCCGCTACGTCAGCGCCATGCATCGATCGAGACGGTCGCGCGCAGCGCGCCGCTGATCATCTTCCACGCACCCTGCGTCTCGCCACCGGCGACGACGATGTTGATCTCGGAGGGCTCGTAGATCGTGATCACCTCGTCTGGGTCCGCCTTGAGGCGCGAGGCGTACGGCTCGACACCGGCAACAGCCTTGGGGCGCAGCAGCTGGATCGCTTGATTGTCCCAGTACTCACGAGCCGTGAGCCGCGCATTGTCGGCACACCAGGCAATCAGCTTCTCCTTCGTATCGAAGCCGAGATCGACAAAGCCGCGCGCGGCAATCGGATCCATCACGAACAGCGGCGGGCTGTACTGCTCCACGGCGGCCAGCGCGTGTCGCAGCTTCTCCTGCCACGTGGCTCGCGGACCGTAGCCGGCATGCGTGTACCACCCGCCGAAGAAGATGCTGGCGACGCTGTCAGCCGGTTTGAAACCTTTCTGCACGTGCAGCGGTTGCCAGGGACTGCGCTCCTCCGCCTCCGGGATGACCGCCGTATACGCGTACCAGTTGCCCTGCGAGCCCATGTAGCTCTCGTTCGGCACGGACCCGCCCTGAAGATTCTGCGACAGCAGACCATACGCGCGCCCGATCGTGGCGTTGGCGTGGTTGTAGGGTCCCATCACGCCAATCCCCGAGTTCATCGCCAGCTCGTCTCGGATCGGTCCGTTGATGACCGGAATCGCCGCGAATGACGTCGTGCTGCTCGATCGCGCGGTGACTCCGCTGGCGGCGAGCGCGAGAATCACGGGGAAGTACTCAGGCCGCGCGCCCGCCATGACGGCATTGACCGCCACTTTCTCCACGGTGAATTCCCAGGCTTCGCGGAACACGGTCGGCCGAAGCCGTCCAACGATCGTGTCCGGAGGATGACTCGTCCCTCTGAGCATCGCCGCGACGCGCGCCTCTGTCGGCAGCACGATCGGCAGCATGTCGGTCCAGCGGTTCTCTTCGAAGAGTCGCTGAAGGGTGTCCTCGGTGTCAGGCTCTATGAGCCGGGGGGTCGTCCGCTCGAACGACAGGCCCTGGAGATCCGCATCCTCGAGCGGGACGGTCAGGCCGTCGAGCACCTCCTGCATGAACGGACGTCCAGAGATCGCGTCATTGCCCTCGATGTAGCCACGCAGATGGGCGGCGGACTGATCGACGACCGGGTGTGGCGTATACGCCTGCCGCAGACGCGGCATCCCCATCGACAGCGCGGTCGCGTTGCACAGCCGCGCGAATCGCTGCGTATGGACGGCCACCGCGGGAACGCCGCCCTGTTCGAGCGCCGCCGTGAGCCCGACGACCGTCGGGCTGCAGGTGCTTCAAAGACCGATGCCGAGAATCGCGGCATCGCCATCGGCGACGATGGCCGCGCGCATCTCCGGGTCGTCGGCCCAGGTCTCCTTCGGTCTGATGATGCGCGCATCCACCGCGGGCAGGTGCTCACCGAACCACTGCTGCAACTGGTCCATGAACACGGCTGAATTGTCGAAGAGACAGTCGACGAGATAGACCGTCTTGCCGTCCAGCGACGATAGACGCGGCGAGAGCCGTTTGCCGACGACCTTCGGAGGATAGCCGCGCGGGTCGTGCACCGTGATCCGTTGAGTCATAGGTCCATCGTAGTGTCCGGCTTTAGCCGGACGAGCATGACCATCGCGTCCGGCTTCAGCCGGACCACGCCTCGTCTCTCAAATACCGGTCTGCGCTCACCGCGGCTGTTGCTCCGTCGCCTGCGGCCGACGCCGCCCGTCCGGCCGACCCGGAGCGGACTGTTCCCGCCGCGAATAGACCGGGCAGGCTGCTGCGCATCTCGCCATCAACCGGGATCCGACCCGATGCATCGAGCGCGAGCACACCGTCGAGCAGCGCAGTCGCGGGCGCGAGCCCGACATACACGAACAACCCGGACAGCTCGATCTCGCCGGTCGTCCCGTCGCCGAGCGTCCGTGTGCGCACGCTCTTCAGACCGCCGTTGCCGATCGCTTCTTCGACGATGGTGCCAAAACGTACTTCGATCTTCGAGCTCGCCTGCACCTGCTGAACGTACGCAGGCTGGGCGGAGAACGCAGCGCCGCGATGCAGGATGATCACGCGTGCGGCATGCTGTGCCAGCGTCAGCGCCTCCTGCAGTGCGGAGTCGCCGCCACCGACCACGCCGACGATCTTCCCGCGAAGAAGAGGGGCGTCACAGCTCGCGCAGTGGCTCACGCCTTTGCCCCGCAGCTGCTCTTCCCCAGGGATGCCAAGCGTCTTCAACGTCGTGCCCGTGGCGATCACGATCGCCCGGGTCCCGACATCGCCCTGCCCGGTCGTGACGCGCCAGCCTCCATCATTCGTGTGGAGCGCCGTCGCCTCGCTGGCGGAGAATTCCGCGCCCGCTCCGGCCGCCTGCTCCTGAATGATCGGGCACAAGTCATAGCCCGGGATGCCGTCGGGAAAGCCTGGATAGCCGTCGATCCGCTCGATACTCACCAGGTTTCCGCCAAGCGCTGCGCCGGTCAACACTCGCGTCTTCCGCCCGGCCCGCGCCGACGTCAGTCCCGCCGTCAGCCCGGCCACACCACCACCGACAATCACGAGATCGTACACGCCGTCAGACATGCGATCTCAATCCTACGCCGTGGCGAGCTTCTCGGTCGCTTCCAGATCCTGCCGCAGCGTGCGACTGCCGAGCACGTAATGCAACGCGGCCCAGACGTTGACGACGCCAATCACCACCAGGGCATAGCGAAGCGAGTTCTGCTGGAACGACGGGTTGAGAAGATCGCTGATCAGTCCGGTCACCGACGGCCCGAGGCCGTTGCCGATGAGTGTCTGGATGAACAGCAGCAGCGATGTCGCCACCGAGCGCATGCGCAGCGTGGCGAGCGCCTGCGTCATGGCGAACGACGGTCCGAAGAACACCGCCGCCATGAACATGAGGCCGACGAACGATGGCAGCACCACGGCGCGATCGGCCGAGAGATACGCGAGGAACTGAAACGGCACGCACAACAGCGTGGCGATGCCCGGCACCCACATGTACCAGCGCCGATCCTTGAAGCGGGCGCTCAGTCGATCCGACGTGAAGCCGCCGAGGAAGGTGCCGAAGCCGGCGATCGCCGAGAGCACGGCAATCCAATAGCCTGCCTCGGCGACCGACATCTGATGCGAGCGCTGCAGAAACGCGTTGTTGAACGCACCGCTGGCATACCAGACCACCGAGTGGAGCGCGGCCGCGAGCGTCAGATGCCGAAACGATCGCCGCTGCCAGAGCGTGCGGAGCACGTCGAACATGCCGGGCACGGGTGCGCGCTCGGCACGCAGGGCGCCGTCCGACAGTCCCCGCGGCGGCTCCTTCACCGTCAACCACAGGATCAGGGCAATCATGATCCCGGGCACTCCGGCGAGGATGAAGGTATAGCGCCACCCGAGATTCTGGTTGCCCCAGCCGCCGAGCGCGGCCCCGAGTGACGTGCCGATGGGCACGCCGAGCGCATAGATCGAAAACGCGGTGCCGCGCTTGCTCTTCGCGAAGTAGTCGGAGATGAGCGAGTGCGAAGGTGGGCTGCCGCCCGCTTCGCCCACGGCCGTGCCGACACGCGCCGCGAACAGCATCGCGTAATTGACCGACATGCCGAAGAGCGCGGTCATCGCGCTCCAGCTGGCAACGGCCAGCGAGAGCACGTTGCGCCGGCTCGAGCGGTCGGCCCATGCCGCGATCGGGATGCCCATGAACGAGTAGAACAGGGCGAACGGAATGCCAGTCAGCACGCCCATCTGGAAATCGCTGGCGGCGAACTCCTTCTTGATGGCCTGGACCGACGCCGCCAGGATCTGTGATCGATCCATGGTGTTGAGCACGTAGCACAACGTCAGCGCGATGAGGACGTAGTTGGCGTACCACGTCTTGGTCAGGAGAGGCGACTGGACAGCAGGCGTCGGTTGTGTGGTCTGCAACACGTCCTCCCGGTGCGCGGACGCCAAGATTACAGGAATCGGTCCTGCATGTCGCCCTCGACGCGATCGGGACGTCGCACGTTGCGCGATAGGATGGAGGCGGAGAGTGATACGTGCCTGGTGGTCGTCACGGTCTTCAAAACCGTCGCCCCGACACTCCGTGCCGGGTGGTGGGTTCGATTCCCACCCTCTCCGCCAGCCGTCGCTCGCGGGCCTGCGTCTCGCTCTACAGTACGGTCACACCGGCTGAGCCCGCCTCGATCTCGCCGATGACCGCCGCGCGGTGAAAGCCCTCGCGCCGGAAGACGTCGAGCACGTCGTTCACGGCCTCGGGCGCGCACGCCACGAGCAGGCCTCCGCTCGTCTGCGGATCCGTCAGAATCGCCTGCTCCACCGCGCCGTGCGTCGTCAGGTCGACGAGGCTTCCGTATCCTTTCCAGTTGCGCGCCGAGCCGCCGGTGACGAATCCCGTTGACGCAAGCGTCCGCGCGTCCGTGAGCAGAGGAACAGCGTCCCACCGCACTCGCGCGCGCACAGCCGATCCGCGGCACACTTCCAGCAGGTGGCCGAGCAGCCCGAAGCCGGTGACGTCGGTGAGCGCGTGCACGCCCGGCATCTGCGCGAGGTGCATCCCCGGCGTATTGAGCTGTGTGGTGCTGGCAATCAACTCGCGGTACTGCGCCTCCGTCACCTGCTGCTTCTTGACTGCGGCGCCATACAACCCAACGCCGAGCGCCTTGCCCAGGACGATCGTGTCGCCCGGCTTCGCATCGGCATTGCGCTTCACGTGACGCGGATTGACCAGACCGATGGCGACGAGACCGTAGATCGCTTCGACGGAATCGACGCTATGGCCGCCGGCGACCGGGATGCCGGCGCGCTGGCAGACGGACTCGCCGCCTTCGAGAATGCGCCTGATCGTGTCGACCGGCAGCTTGTCGATGGGCATCGCCACCAGCGCGAGCGCGAACAGCGGCTTGCCGCCCATCGCGTACACGTCGGAGATGGCGTTGGTGGCGGCAATGGCGCCGAAGTCGAACGGGTCGTCGACGATCGGCATGAAGAAGTCGGTGGTCGCGACGATCGCCTGGTCCTCGCCGATGCGATAGACAGCCGCATCGTCGCTGGTCTCGATGCCGACGAGGAGATCGGGCGGAATCAGACCGCGTCCACCGGATCTGGCGATGATCTGTTCGAGCATGGCAGGCGCCAGCTTGCAGCCGCAGCCGCCGCCGTGCGACAGGCTCGTGAGCCGCACCCTCGTCAATGTGTCGTTGTCGTTCATCGCTTCGTTCCGCTACATGAAGTTGCGCGTGTGAAGGACCGACAGCGCCGCCGCCTCGTCATCGGCAAATCCCAAGCGGACCAGACGCTTGCGCCGTCCCTCGTCCATATCGTGAATGAGCTGCATCATGCGCTGGTGACCCAGCCGCAGGTCGTCGTGATCCCATGATCCCGCCGCCATCAGCAGCAACGCATCGAATACCTCGTCGTTGAGTCCTGCGGTGTGGCGCAGCGCGTCATGCCGGCGCCGCACGGCATCGGCAAGTCGCGGCCGAAACTCGGGCTCGCTCGCGAGATGCTGGCTCAGGTGCGCGAGACCAAATGCCACATGTCGTGCTTCATCCTGTGCCGCGAGCCTGGCCACGGCTGCCGTCACCGGATCGGGAGCGTATCGCTCGATGAACCAGAGCAGCGAGAGAAACGTCCCTTCGCCGAGCACCGACAGCAGAAATGATGCGACGGCGAACCGCGGCTCGTCGACCAGCGTCTTCAGCGACGTCTGCCCACCGATGGTCGACCTGCCGAGCCTGCTGCGCTTGAGCCTCGCGCGGCGTGTGAACACTTCGATGTGGCGGGCTTCGTCTGCCGCCTGCACGGCGAGCACCTGCATGACCTCGCGAAAGTGGGGATGAAGCTGCGCGATGAACCGGCTGGGGACGATCAGCGCGGCCGTCTCGTTTTCGATGAGATACGTCATCATCTGCACGACGGCATCTTCGAGATCGTCGGACAGCTCGAACGATGCGTTCCAGGGGATCGCAGTTTCCGGATCCCATTGTGCGGCCACGGCCTGTTGATAGATGTGCGCCGCGTCGTCCGACCACACCTCCACTTTGTCGGTGAGCTGGAAGCCGAACTCCGGCGCTCCGGCTTCAACCGTGGATCCGCGCGCCGCGAGGCCCCATGAACGCGGCGCATGCTCGGCAACGCTATCCTGATGTGCGCCTGCGCCGGACACGTGAGCGGCAGCGGCCCATCGCTCGGTCTCAGCCACGCCGGCGCGAATCAGGCCCTGGCCTTGCGCGCCTTCGTGCGAGGGCCGCCAATCGAAGCGATGGCCCTCGGCGCGGCACCAGGCGCGCAGATGTATCTCGAGGTCTTCCGCGTTGCCGGTCACGCGAATCAACTCGCCAGGCGCAACGCGGCGCGCGGCGCGCTTCACCAGAAGGTAGCCGCCCTCGGCAAAGCCGAGCGAGCCGAGATCTACCTGCATGACGCCTCGACGCTGCGCACGAACGTGTCGATCGTGCCGAATCGGTCGACAGCCTCGGCGAGCTGCGCATAGCCGGTGACGCGGCCCGGCACCCATGCCTTCAAGCCCTCGAGGTCGAGCAGCGGACGAACCTCGGCGTCGGCATACGACATCGCCAGGAGCAGCTCGCGAAAACGAGCGACCTTCTCCGGCTCGACATCGTCGAGCACCGTGAAGTTGCAGTGGTCGTAGGCGCCGGTCTGCGCAACGACTGTGACGGAGGCCGCAGGCAGCGTGCCCTCCCGCGCGAATGCGAGATGGTTCCCGTCGAGGATGCATGCCGCGTCGGCGTCACCGCGTAGCAGCGCGCGGACAGCGTCGCGTTCACCGCCGATATGGTCGCCGTGCTTGCCGACGAGCGCGTCGAACACACGGACATCGAAGTCGCGCTCCGCCAGGAGGCCCTGACGGGCAAGATGGTTCAACGGGATCAACGTCGCCTGCGGAGAATCGCGAGCGCCCACCGCCACGGTCTTTCGACGGAGGCCGGCGATCGCGTCGATGCCGCTGTCGGCCCGCACCAGAATCACGCTGCACAGATCGCGATCCGTGTCACGCATCGCGATTGCCGCTGCGCGCCGGCCAAGACTGGAGGCGATGCGTTCGGTCTGCAACCACGCGAGCGGCGAATGCCAGGCGACGTGAATCGATCCGCGGATCTGCGCTTCGACCTGCCGCTCGTAGTTCGAGAACAGCACGTAGTCGAACGGCAGGCCGCGGGCCCGGAAGTAGTGAAGGAAGCCATCCCAGATCGGCACGACTTTCTGGTCGTAGGCGACGGCGCCAAGCACGAGGTCAGTCATCGGCATGGCCTCAGAAGAGCGGCTGCCCGCAGACAGCCTTGCCGATGAAGTCGTACAGCACGTCGGTCGTCGGTCCCATGACGCCCGCGGCGTGCGCATCGCGGAAGCAGCGCTCCACGGCGAGGTCCTTGCGAAACGCGGCGCCGCCGCAGACGCGCATGGCGGTTTCCACGACGTCGAGCGCCGCTTCTCCGGCTGCGGCCTTGCACGACAGCACGCGCAGCATGGCGTCGGGACGTCCGGCCTCGAGCGCGAGAATGGTGTCGTCCAGCAGCGTCCGCGCCATGTCGGTCTTCACGCGCATCCGCGCGACGTAGTTGCGGATGGTCGGCAGATCGGCGAGCGACGATCCGAGATGCGCGTATCGGACGCCGCTCACGTGCTGCGCGGTCCGCTGCACCGCACTCTCCATGATGCCCACCGAGCAGGCCGCGTTGAGGACGTTGAACATCGGCAGCACCGCGCTCATCATGATGTCGAAGCCCTTGCCGTCCTCGCCGAGCATCGCCGACTCCGGCACACGCACGTCGTCCGCCGACACTGGCGACGAATCGTTGCCGCGCAGCCCGAGGCCGTCGAACGCCCCTTCCACCTGGATACCAGGCGTCGTCGCCGGTACGAGCCAGAGCGTGCTGAACCCGGTGCCCGGTGTGACTGGCTGCGACGACCATACGTACGCCGTCGCTCGTGACGCCGACGTCACCCAGCTCTTGCGCGCGTTGAGCACGATGTGCCCGTCGCGACGCGTTGCGCTGCTGACCGGCGCCCAGAAGTGACTGCGTGATCCGGCCTCGCTGAACGCGAGCGTGCTGAGGTGCGCTCCGCTGGCCGCAGCGTGCCGAACCTCGCGCGAGCCTGAAGCTTCGAGCACCGCCGTGCCGGAGAAATGCATGCAGGCGACCATCGCCGTCGATCCACAGTCCTGCGCAAGACGGCCGACGATGGTCGCGGCTCCGCGGAAGCCGAGTCCAAGGCCGCCCACCTCTGGCGCACTGACGGCGCCGAGAAGGCCGGCCTCACCAAGCGCCTTCACGCCCTGCTCCGGGAACGCACCGTCGCGATCGACAGTCGAGGCGTTGGGGCCGACGATTTCTGTACAGATTTTTTCGAGAGCTGGAGTAAGACCTGCGGGTTCTGGGGACATGCATACCTCGTCAACGACACCGAGGCCGCACGCGCGACGCTACGGTGGCAACCTGAGTTGAGGCTCGACGCCGTCGAGCCGTGACAGCATTCAAAGTCGTGAACGCGGCTTCATGCCTTCGATTGTATGCGGGTCAGATCGCCGGCCCAGGAGCGGCGGTCCAATCGGATGTTCTGATGGCGTTATCGAGCGCGCCGATGAACGGCTGTGTGCCGTCTTTGCCCGCGATTTCACCCTCGAGGAGGTGAAACCGCGTGGCGAAAGCCGGGCCTGTCCTGGTCCGCCTGAAGGGGCGGACACGACGCGTGGGTCCGGCTAAAGCCGGACACTACCGCGGGTCCGGCCAAAGCCGGACACTACGTCTATTTCAGGTGCTTGTTGACCAGCTTGGTCATCTCGAACATGTTGACTTGCGCTTTGCCGCCGAACACGGCCTTCAACGGATCGTCGGCCTTGATCATCCGCTTGTTCTTCGCGTCCTGCAGCTTGTTCTTCTTGATGTATGCCCAGAGCTTCTTGGTGACCTCGGTGCGCGGGATGGCCTTCGAGCCGACGACCTCGGCGAGCGCCGGACTTGGGGTCATCGCCTTCATGAACGCGGCATTCGGCTTCCGTGCACTCTTCTTCTTCGCGGTCTTCTTCGCAGCCTTTTTCGCTTTCTTAGCCATCTGCTCTCCTTATGACGGTCTCTGGGGTACCTACCGGCGCGAGCTGTCGCGCCGTTGTTCGAACGACAAGTTATTCGAGAAGAACGGCAGGACCTTCTCTTCCAGCCGTTGCGGGATCCGGTTGCCGTGGTCGCCTTCGTAGGTCTCGAAGGTATGGGCGACGCCGAATCGCTTCAGCGCCTCGACGAGAACCTGGTTGCTGGTGATCAGGTTGTCCTGCAGGCCGATGTCGAGCGCGATGGCCTTCAGCTTCTTCAGATTCGGCACGTATTGATCGAGCAGTGCCACCGGAGAGTTGGCCGCCCACTTCACGGCGACCGCCGGCTGCACTTCCCCGTTCCTGGTCGGCAAGTCGAGATAGAGGGGCGGGTTGGCCGGATTGGGCGCCCACGCGGCCGCGCGCGCCAGCGTGCCCTGCGCGCCGCGATTGCCACTGGCTTCCTCGACGCTGCGAATCGACTCGGCCGGTGACGGACCGCCGCCACGCGGCGGCCGGACGGTGCCTTCGTTCAGGCAGCACGAGCTCAGCGCATAGATCGCGGCGAAGACGTCAGGACGCTTCATGCCGATCCGCATCGTTCCGTAGCCGCCCATGGAGTGACCGGCCAGGCCACGGCTCTCTCGCGTAGCCAGCGTGCGGTAGTTGCGGTCCATGTAGGCGACGAGGTCGTCAGCGATGTAGCCCTCCCAGTTGCCTGCGGTGACGGAGTTCGAATACATGCTCCCGCCGTAGGCATTCATCGCGTTCGGCATCACGAGAATCATCTCGCGCGCCGTGCCGGACTGATAGACGCGTTCGGCGATGCGATGCAGCTGACGGCCCGCAGGACCGAAGTAACTCAGATCCGTACCGGTATATCCGTGCAGCAGATACACGACAGGATAACGCCTGCTGCGATCTTTTGCGTAGCTTGGCGGCAGATAAATCGACACCTCGGGCGATGGCGACTCGCCCATCAAGTTGCCCTCGAGCGATTTGCCGAGCACCTTCACGCGCTCGAGTGAGCCTTTGAGCGGCGCATCAGCCTCCTGAGCCGCCGTGATGATGCCGCCGGCGATACCCGCAACGAGCGCCAGAGCCGCTGTGTGAATGGCGATGCGTGACATGGCTACTTCCTTCCGAGCGACGCCCGAATGTCGGCAACCGACGTGAGCCGATCCGGATTCAGCGAGTGGACCGACATGATCCGCTCGGGATCCAGCTTCAGCCGCTCGATGTTGTCGAGGAAGACCATCGTCCCGACGACGGGTGGGTTCGGGACGGGTTGCGCCGCCGTCGGCAGGTTGAACATGTCGGCGTAGGCGAGGATCCGCTCCTTTGGCAGATACACGATCAAGTTGCCGTCGGCATGCGGCAGCCCCTTGACCAGATGCACTTCCACGGTCCGCGTGGCGTCCTGGAAGACGCGCTTGTCACCCGTGATGCCCTCGATCTTCAGCTTCTTGCCCGATTTCGACATCGCATCCGGCGCCAGCGTTCGCGGCGCACTCATCGCACGTTCGAAGAATGGCACGTTGACCTGATGGGTGACGATGGTGATGCCTTCGGAGACGGCGCCAGGCAAGCCGCTCGTGTGGTCGAAGTGATGGTGCGAGATCACGCCGTAGCGAATCGGCTTGTTCGGGATCACCTTCTTGGCCTCGGCGATGATCGCCAGCGATCGCGCTTCGTTCTGCGGTCCGGGCTCGTACAGGAAGATGTGATCGGCGAACTCGACGGCGAGCGCGTTGTAGGCGCCGTTGATGCGGAACACGCCATCGGCGAGCTTCTCGGATGTCGGTCCCTGCGGCGCCGCTCCAGGACCACCGGGACCACCCGGACCGCCGCCGCGGCCGGCTGGCGGAGGCGGAATCGTCACGAGCTGCTGGATGTCGGCCGGGTTGGCACGGGCGCCCAGAATCTGCGCTTCGAACGTCGGCATGCCGCCGCGCTTCTGGACGATGAACGCCGGGTACTTCAGGCCGGCGCCCGCTTCACGATACTCGGTGTAGATCGACTCGACGAGCATGTCGCCGAAGATTGGATTTTCCAGCCACGTCTCGACCCGCTCCACCATGTTCGCCGGGTTGATATAGCCGACCACCTTGTACGGCATGCCACCGGGCGACTTCACTGGTGCATTCCACGTGACCACCTGGAAACGGCGGCCGCCGATCGTCTGCGATTTGGCGGTCGCGTTATTGGCAGCGGCGCCCTTGAGGAAGCCCCACGGCGTCACCCAGATCTCCAGCTGCTGCGCCCAGGCAGTGTTTTCCTTGGTGATGTTCTGCTGGAAGGCGCCCGGTGTGGCAGGACCACCCGTGACCGGCGCGGCCACCGTCACCGCGGTCGCGCGCGAGACGGGCTGCGTGAAGTCGATCGATCGGACGTAGTCGTTGACGTTGGTGCGCGGCCACTGGCCGTTGGCGTTGTTCGACTGACCGAGACCGAAGTTCGCGCCGGAGCCGTAATAGGTAATCGAATTGAGATTGTCTACGCCCATCGCTTTCGAGGCGTTGCCGATGATCGTCTTGGCGTCCTGCGCGGACGCACTCGACACCATGAGCCCGACCAGCGCGATGGCCGTCCCCCGCGCCGCTCCCCACCTTCTCATCATGATTCCCTCCGGGATGGCGCATGGGCGCCCGCGGCTACATTATGTCGTCGCGCCAGAATGCTCAAGAGATAGTTTGTGATTTTCGTCGCGACCTCGCCTGACCAGGAATTCAGAAACTCTTCAGGGTGAAGAGCCGGAGTCCCACCCAATCGACCGGCGCATCGAGTCCGCTGCAAGGGCGCTGGGTGGTGACCGCCGCCGACCACCAGGGCGGTCACGACACGCAACATCGCCGCGGCGCTGTCGGCGTTCGAACGATCGATCGTGTCCTTCCGGTCAGCGTTCGATCGGTGGATGGCGGATCGAAGACCGTGAATTCGCCGCCCGGCGAGGAACTCGTTTTCTCGTTCCACAACACCGGCGTCGACGATCTGCCCTCCGAGATGAGCGGTGGTCGAACCCTGGAAGTAACACAGTCATTTCTCGAGCAAGATCCACCGAGCGCGGTGTTGCAGCTCGACATGGCACTGCTGGGCGTCGACGGCTTCCGCGAAAATGGTGCAGATCGGCAGGCCCGCCGAAATGTGCTCACCCGGCTTGGGCACGTCTCTGATGTTCGTGTCGGCCAGCCATGCGCGCGTGTCGCCCATGGTGATGTCTTCTCGCGCGAAGACGATTGCCTTTCCTATCACTGACCGGCTTCGACGCGTGCGAGGAAGATCGAAGTCCGGTAACGCACGGTCAACGCACGCCGCCGCGTGCGCACCGAACACGGAGAGCCCGTAGTGGCGCTCGACGAGCTCCATCGACGAGCACCAGCGGGGATTCACTTCGATGACGTAAACCCGTCCGTCCTGAACGATGCAGTCGATGCCGTTCACGCCGACGAGCCCGAACGTCTCGCTGACTCGAGTGGCAAGCTCGGTCGCCACGCCGGCAACACGGTCGGTGAGGATCTCGTCGTCTGACGATGTGAGGAGGTTGCCGCAGTAGCGAAACCCAGAAGCACCGAAGGCGTCGTCACCAATGATCTGGCGCGACAGGCCCAGCACGACCGCGCGGCCACCGGCGGCCACGAAGACGACCGAGGCCGGAACACCGCTGATGTGCTCCTGCGCATAATGCCCGGCCGCCACGTGCTCTCCCGCAACCCAGCGCCGGACGCCATATCCACCACCGGATCGAAATGGCTTCACGAGCCATTCTTTCGTCGCGGCGAGATCAGGCGGGACATCCACGCGCGTGACGGGCGTCGTGAAGCCCTGTCGCCGAAGCGAGCCTGCGAGCAGGAACGGATCGCGGACGCGATGCAGCACATCCGGGGCGTTTCCCCAGAGCATGCGCCGCTCGGCAAGCGACTCGACGGCGCGGGAGTGATTCTCGAACGGCGAGAGATACGCTGCCCCGTCCGCCTCTATCCCGCGCACGGCATCCGC
>Ga0075421_100004304_pt1 | contig 17201 bp, 10 predicted proteins | sample SoiMetdeltSBSDD5_FD_75292 | JGI IMG/M metagenome (GOLD analysis project Ga0075421, IMG submission 75292) | Bulk soil microbial communities from a Populus tree surrounding site in Tennessee, USA - Soil MetaG P. deltoides SBSDD5 | ecosystem: Environmental > Terrestrial > Soil > Tree plantation...
GCCCGGACCCTCCGTATGATCTACGGCGATCCGTCCCGTGTGACGCCCCAGGACATCGACCAGTACTATGCTCCGCTTTGCGAGCCAGGAGCCGCGCGGGCCCTGCGAGGCGTGCTGCGAGAATACCGCTTTGATGCGCTGCGAGACCGGATGGCGTCGATCACCTCACCGACACTTGTCATGTGGGGCAGCGCGGATCGGCTGATCCCAGCCGCCATCGGTCAGGCCGTGGTGGCGGACCTTCAGCAGGGTGCGTTTGTCCTTTTTCCCGGCGCTGGACACGCACTCCCTGAAGAAGCTCCCGCAGCGTTCAACCGCACGCTCCTGGCGTTCCTTCGGCACGGCTTGCCGTCCCCGCCGCAGAACGTCGCGCTCACCCCTCCCTAGCCGAACGACGTCGCGGAGCATATTATTCCTCAACCATTTGGTTGAGGAAATACGTATGGAGCCTAAGTTATCCAATAACAGGGCGTTACGCATTGTACGCGCAGCGCGTGAGGAGTTCTCAAGACGCGGATTCGCGGGCGCTCGCGTGGAGCGGATCGCGGAGGCGGCAGAGGTCAACAAGCAGCTGTTGTTCTACTACTACCACTCCAAACGCGGACTCTTTCAGGCCGTAGTGCGTAGCGGAGTGACCGAGCTCGAATCAGCGCTTACGGCACTTCCCTCCTCCACCGGCAAGCCCTTGGAACGGCTCCAAGATGCGTTGGCGGCGTTGTTCGAATTCCTTACGGCGCATCCTGACCTGGTCACACTGATCTCTCACGCCGACCGAATGGACGCCGCCCCATTTGCGCCGGCGATCCGTCGGTTGGTCGTGATGCTGGCAGAGGGGCAGGGCCTGGGCCAGGTGCGCGGCGACCTGGATCCCCACCTCGCGGCCGCTCAAGCGGTTGTGCTGATGGTTGCCTATCTACGGTTGGAATCGCTGATCGCCGCCAGCGCTCCACCGCTCGGCGCCGACGAATCGACGTTGCGCGAGCGGTGGAAGCGGGCGGCTGTGGATCTGATCGTCAATGGCGTTCGAGCCTAGCTCCCGTCAGTTCTTCGAGACCATCTTGGGCTCGCGCGGGGCCGGTCCTTCGAAGACGAGATTCCCCGCCTCGAAACGAGCGCCCCGCAGCGCCAGGGAAAGCACCTCACCCAGGTCCTCGACCAGGTGAATGTCCAGCGACTTCCGAACGTCCTCGGGGAGATCCTCGAGGTCGGCTTCGTTCTCCTTGGGCAGGATGATGGTCCGGATCCCGGCTCGTACCGCACCCAGAACCTTTTCCTTCACTCCGCCGATGGGCAACACCCGGCCACTGAGGGTGATCTCTCCCGTCATCGCGAGGTCATGACGCACCGGACGCCTGGACAGGGCGGAAACGATGGCTGTTGCCATGGTCACTCCAGCGGACGGTCCATCCTTGGGGATCGCTCCGGCCGGAACGTGGACGTGGAGATCAGTGCCGGCCATATCCTGGTCCGCGATGCCGAGTCGCGCGGCGTGTGATTTCGCATACGTGAGGGCCGCCCGGGCGGACTCCTTCATCACGTCGCCCAGCTGGCCAGTGAGCACCAGCTCTCCGTTGCCTCCCATCACGCTCGTTTCCACGAACATGATGTCGCCTCCTACCGGCGTATAGTACATGCCGGTCGCCACGCCGATCTGATCCGCGCCCGCCTTCCGCTCGGGATGCACCTTGGGACGGCCGAGCAGGTCATCGACGTCGGGCTTGCTGACCGTGACATGCTCGACGGATCCATCGGCGATCTTGCGGGCGACCTTTCGACCCAGCTTGCCGATCTCCCGCTCGAGCTGCCGCACCCCCGATTCCCGCGTGTAACTCGAGATAATCTCCCCCAGACCGTCGTCCGTGAGGGTCAGCTGGGTCGCGCTCAACCCGTTGGCGACCAGCTGCCGCGGGATGAGATACCGCTTGGCGATCTCCAGCTTTTCACGCTCGGTATAGCCTGCGAAATTGACGGTCTCGAGCCGATCGAGCAGCGGCCCCGGGATGTTCTGGAGAAAATTCGCCGTCGCGATAAACAACACCTCGGAGAGGTCGAACGGCACGCCCAGATAATGATCCGTGAACGAATCGTTCTGCGCCGGGTCCAGGACCTCGAGCAGGGCGGAGGCCGGGTCGCCCTGGAATGAGACGCCGAGCTTGTCGACTTCGTCGAGCAGGAACACGGGGTTCTTCGCGCCGGCCTGCTTCATGCCCTGGATGATCCGCCCCGGCATCGCTCCCACGTAGGTGCGCCGGTGGCCCCGGATGTCCGCCTCGTCCCGCGCGCCACCAAGGGAAATGCGAACGTATGGACGCCCCATGGCGCGCGCGATGGATTTCGCAATCGACGTCTTGCCCACGCCTGGCGGACCGACGAACAGCAGGATCGACCCCTGCGATTCTGAATCCTTGTCCTGAGCCGGTTTGGCGTCTCCCGGTGGATTCGCGGCTCCTTCACGCTGGCGCAGCTGGCGAACCGCCAGAAACTCGAGGACCTGGTCCTTTACGTCCTGGAGTCCGTAGTGATCTTCCTCGAGGATTCCCGCCGCCCGCTTCAGATCGAGCGATTCCTCGGCGCGCTTGCCCCACGGCAGCTCAGCGACGTTCTCGAGGTAGGTCCTGATCACCTGGCTTTCCATCGACTCCCGGCCGGCGCGCTCGAGCCGGGCAAGCTCCCGGTCGACTTCCTTGCGCGCGGCCTCCGGCAGCTCGAGCGCCGCGAGCCGCTCGCGCAACTCGTCCACCTCGCCGGCCTCGTTTTCCTCACCAAGCTCTTTGCGGATGGCTTTCATCTGCTCTCGCAGGAACATCTCGCGTTGCCGCTCGCCCAACTCCTCCTGGACCTGGGACTTGATGTCCTCCTGGGCCTCGAGCACACCGATCTGACGCTGCACGGCCACCAACACGCGCCGTAACCGTTCCTCGACGGCCAGCGTCTCGAGCAAGCTCTGACGCTCGGCCGGCTTGAGCTCGAGGTGTCCCGCCACGAGGTCCGCGAGCTGACCGGGATCGGTGACGCCCTCCAAGACTTGCTTCACGACCTCGTCCGGCAGCCCAGATTTCTGACCGAGCTCAGCGGCCCGAGCCCGAACTTCCCGATACAGCCCGAGAAACGACGGATCCTGCGCATTGAGGGGCGGCAGGTCCGGGGCCTCACGCACGACGGCCTGCAGATAGCCGTCGGCCTCGGTGTAATGCACCGCGGTTCCGCGCTGTTCTCCTTGCAGGACAACCTGGATGCCATTCAACCCGCGCTGCACCTGTCCTATGCGCGCCAGGATCCCCATGGTATAGAGGAGACTGGGCGTCACCTGGTCGATGTTTTCGCGCTGGGCAACGGCGAACACCAGCTTGGTGGATTTGAGCGCGGCTTCTACGGCGCGCAGGGACGACGGGCGGCCAATCCCGATGACCGTGGGCACACCCGGAAACAGCACGAGGTCCCGCAACGGCAGAACTGGAAGAGTCAGACGCTCGGACATTTCAATCCTCTCCATTCGGTTTATGCGACGCGCCCCGACGAAAGCATCGGGCGTGCCACCGCTGAAACACGAGTTTGTGCGGGAACGTTCCAGTGGTGGCCGCCAATTGGGCACGGCATGTCAAAACGCGTGGTGGTTGAGTTCTCGGATGCCGTCAGCTTGGCGTGCTTCTCCTAAGTCACGATCGCTGGGCCGGTTGCATGGCTCACGCAACGGGGGTAAATCTATGGCCGTCATGCGATTCGAATTGAAATGACGGGTCCCGATCGATCGTTGTCGGGTCGGCTGACGCAGGCGCTGGGTGGCTCCTACACGCTCGAGGGGGAAATCGGGCGTGGGGGAATGGGCGTAGTGTTTCAGGCCAAGGACCAGCGACTGAAACGGCAGGTAGCGATCAAGGTGCTGCCGCCGGATCTGGCGTTTCGTGAAGAAGTGCGTCTGCGTTTCCTGCGTGAAGCGGAGACCGCCGCGCGATTGACCCATCCCAACATCGTCCCGATCCACAGCGTCGGCGAAGGACCGGACGGGCTGGTCTACTTCGTCATGGCCTTCATCGACGGCGAGCCTTTGTCTGCCCGTTTGAAGCGGCGCGGTCACCTCGCGGCAGAAGAATCCCGTCGCATTCTGGTCGAGACATCCGACGCCCTCGGCGCCGCGCACGCGCTCGGGATCATTCACCGCGACGTCAAGCCCGATAACATCATGCTCGAAGGCAGTCGGGGCCGAGTCATGGTGACGGATTTCGGCATCGCGAAGGCGCTCTCTTCTTCGAGCTCGGGCGGTTTGACGGGAACCGGCGTCGCCATCGGCACGCCGCATTACATGAGTCCGGAGCAGGCCGCGGGCGATCGCGAGATCGACGGGCGCTCGGATCTCTACAGTCTGGGTGTGGTTGGTTACCAGATGCTGTCCGGCGAGCTGCCGTTCCAGGCGCCGACCGTCCCGGGAATCCTGATCAAGCAAATCACCGAAGCGGCGCCATACCTCTCCGACAAGGTGCCCGACTGCCCCGAGGACCTCGCCGGCTGCGTCATGCGGTGCCTCGAGAAAGAGCCTGACGGCCGCTGGCCGACGGCGGACGCTTTGCGGCGCGCACTCGAATCCCGAACCGCGCCCGCCTACCGGCCGCGCCGGGCGTCCGTCGGGAACCTGGCAAGCCGGCGCAGTCCGGCGGGTTTCCCGCCGCTCCCGCACCCGCCGCTGGCCTCCCTAGGCATCCCACGCAGTCCTATCGTGCCCCGCCGTGGAAGGGCACGCTCGAAAAAGGACCTGGCTGCCCAGAACGCCTCCGGAGAGCCTGAAATCGTCCGGAAGACTCGCGGCAACGTTGTGTCGTGGGCTTCAGTCAGCGCCGGGCTGTTGCTGCTCGACCTGATGAACGGCAGCGGCCTGAACTGGGCCTACTGGCCGATCATGATGTGGGGGGCGTTCGGCGTCGTACCGCAATTCCTGAGGCTGTGGCAAGCCGGTTATTCCTGGCGCGACGTGTTGCACCGCCCCGTGGCTGCCGACGCGGCGGACGTGCGCCTCGGGTTCGCCGCACCGGGGAAACAGGGTGCATTGCAGGCTCCGACCACCGGCGAATTCGGACGCCAGGCGGGGCGGGTACAGCAAGCCAGGGGAGACTACGACGCCATCATGCGCGTCGTGGAGCGGCTTCCCAAGTCGGAGCAGAAGTTGCTACCGGACGTGGCGGCCACCGCCAACGCGTTGCTGAAACGGGCCGAAGAACTCGCCCGGGCACTTCATGCATTGAGCGTCGGAGTGGAGGACGGCGCCCTCGAACGCCTCGAGGCGCGGATCCAGGGACTCAAAGGTCAACCCGATTCATCCGAGCGGCAGCGCCAGCAGGTCCTGCTCGAGCGTCAACGCCAGACATTGAGCGACCTGTTGCAACGCCGTCAGGCGATCGAGGACCAGCTCGAGTCGTGCGTACTCGCGATGCAGACGATGCGGTTCGATCTGCTGCGCCTGAAATCGGCGGGCGTCGATGCGGTGCTCGGGGATCTGACCCAGGCCACACAGCAGGCCCGGGCTCTTTCCCGCGACGTCGACCATGCCATCGAAGCCGCGGGAGAAATCCGGGAAGCCCTGGGCGGACCTCCCTAAGGCCGAACCGGCGCCGCCTCACGGCGGCACTGCGCCACCAGCGCCGGGCCGTCCTCGCGGCTCAATCCGAATTCCAACAACATCAGAAACTGATCGGCGGCCACATCGCAAATGTGCTCGCGCAGCGCGGCGACCGCCCGCAGCTCATACAGCCGCGCCCAGCTGGGCCGGACGCGAATCGCTTCCACGATCACGCTGTCGGCAGTGACCGGAGGCCCGCGCAGGGCCAGCTGCGCGAGCGGCTCCCCCAACAGATCGCGCGGGAATGGCGACCGCAGGGTGCTGCGGGTCGCCCCCAACGACGCCCGTATTTCCGACACGACCACCGGCCAGAGACTGTCGCGAGTGGCCAGCTCCGCCAGCGCCGCGTGTCCTCGGGCGGAGTCGGCTCCCGCCGCCAGGGCTCGCTGCAATAGGGCGCGCGCCGGGGCGCTCTGGTGGCGATTGAGGGCGATCGACCCGGCCAGGAGCAACGCGCGGGGATCGTCGTGACTGAGGACGGCCGGCAGCAGTGAGTCGGCCGCCGCGGTGTCCCCCACGATCACGCTGATAGCCGACATGCTGAGGCGCCAGAACGGATCGTCCGGCTGCGCGGTCAACGCCGCCTGTACGAAAGGACGGCCGGCCGGATCGCCGAGCCGGGCCGAAAGGGATCGTGCCAGCCGCAGCGGGGAGAGGTGATCCGCGGCTTCAACCGGTGACTCGATCGCTGCCAGCGAGTCGATGATGCTGGCGACCCCATGACTGTCCAGGAATCGTCGTGCCGCGACGAACTCGAGCTCCGGACGGTTGTCCGAATGGGCCAGGGTGGCCCGGCTCTCGAGCCGCTCGGAGCCTTGTTGCCCGAGGACCTGCCGGTCGAAGTAATCCAGTGGCTGGTCGATCGCGAGATACTCGTGCCCGAACTTCTGGAGCGGCCCGCCCGGACCGAGCAGCGTGGTGACCCAGGCAGTATCGGCAACCAGCGGACGCCCCGAGCCCAGCACCATCAAATCGTAGGCGCCGCCCGCCCATACCGAGACGTGCGGGAACACCGTGCGCAAGTTGCGAATGATGCCCGCCACGACCGAGAGCGGCAGCTGATAGAGCTGCACCCACTGGCAGAACACGCCGTCGTCAGAGAGGCGGCGACGCACGATGCGATAGAACTCGGGCGTATAGAGCGTGGCGACCCCCGCCACCCACGGATTGCTGGGCTCCGACACAATGACGTCAAACCGCTCCGGGGAGAGCTGCAGAGCGCTGCGGGCATCGTCGGCGATGGCCTGCACGTTGGGACGCTTCAACACATCCTCGTTCACATGGCGGAACAGGTGCGCTACTTTCAGCACCGCCGGCTCGAGCTCCACCACCCGCACCCGCTCCATTCCCGGCGCCGCGGCGATGACGGCCGTCGTCACGCCGCTTCCGAACCCGATGGCCAGCGCGGACCGGGCGTGTGGTCGGGCCGCGACGGGCGCGAGTCCCAGCATCGTCTGCGTATCCATGTCGCCATAGTCGGACGCATCGACCTTGCCGGTCACCTTGAGGGTGCGCCCCACAGTGGACTCCCACACCGATACGGTCGTGTTGCGCCCTTCCACGAATGCCAGGGGCCGGGCTCCGGCGTGATTGAGAAACGCCCGGCGCTCCGCCGCGTTCATGCTCCCCCGGCCGTAAATCGTGGGTCCGAGATCGATGAGCCGCGCGCTCCATCGTGGCGCGGCGATCGCTACCGCGAGGCCGACGATAGCCAGTAACCCGCCACCCAGCACTCGGACTCTCAGCCGTGAGTGCTCGGCCGACCCTTCGGCCACTCCCCGAGCGGCCAACCCCGCCAGGCTGAGCGCCGCGAGCACGTTGATCGCGAGACCAAGCCGCAACGTGAGATCCGTGCCCAACCAGGAAACGAGCACGAAACCCGTGAGCGTAGCGCCCGCGATACTGCCGACGGTGTTCAGGAGATACGACCGGCCGACGTCCGCACCTCGCGCCTCGCCAGGCTGCGCGACGAGATCCGTCAGCAGGGGAAATGTCATCCCCATGCCGATCGCCGGGAGGAGGAGGACCGCCGCAACGGCCCCACCCATCAAGGCCAGGCGCGGCCCCGCATCGAAGTCCGAGATCTGGAACACCCAAACGATGTACGCCGGCAGCAGGTTGAAGAAGATCAGGAAGATCGCGGCGCCCGCGGCTGTGAGCCCCTGGGCCGCCGCCGCCGAGGCCGCCGTGTCCCCGGGCGACACGCGTCGCCGGGCCACGATAGAGCTGCCAATCCCGATGCCCAGGAGGAAACACAGCAGGACGAGCGTGAAGGCGTAGGTCGAGCCGCCAACCACCATGACCAGAATGCGGGTCCAGGCGATCTCGTCGAGTAGCGAGGCGAAAGCCGTGATGGTGAGGAGCACAACGGCCAGGGCCCGAAGCGTGGGCGGAACGGCGACGGTGAGGGGGGCGTTCTCGCTACCCTGCTCGGCAGGTTCCGCGGACGGCCCAGGGTCCGGAAGGCGCAACGCAACCAGGCCGATGACCAGGTTCACGAGGGCGGTGCCCAAGAGGCTGGCCCTGATGCCCACGAACTCGATCAGGAAGAACCCCGCGAGCGCGGTGCCGGCACAAGCGCCGAGCGTGTTGAGTCCGTACAATCGGCCGAGCGAGGCCCGCAACCGGCCGCGGTCGGTGGACGTGAACGCCCGAGTCAGAACGGGAAGCGTCCCACCCATCAGCGTCGTGGGCACGAGCAGCACGATCCCGGCGAGTCCGAAACGCAGGGCGACGCTTACGCCGGATCCCGGGGACAGTCCGTGCGCCAGCGCGATGTAGGCCTGTTGCGCGAGCCACAGCACAAGCGGCGAAACGAGACCGAACAGGCCGATCAGAATCTCGAGCCGGCCATACAGGGCCGCCGGTCGGGGGTGACGATCGGCGCGTCGACCCAGCAGCCAGGCGCCCAGCCCGAGGCCGCCCATGTAGGCCGCCACGACGGTGGTCACCGATTGAACGGTGGAACCGAACGACTGAAACAGCAGCCGGACCCACAGCAGCTCGTAGACGAGGCCCGTGGCACCGGAGAGAAAGAACAGCAGGCTGTAGCCGAGGACCGGCTTAGAACGCATGCAGCTCGCGCATGGCGCGCGCGAGATCCTCCACCTGCGGGAGAATGAAGTCCTCGAGATCGGGGGCGTAGGCCACGAACGTGTCGGTGGACGCGACCCGCTTCACGGGCGCATCGAGCCAGGGGAAGCACTCGTCGGCGAGCCTGGCGGCGATCTCGGCGCCGTATCCCCAGGACATCGCGTCCTCGTAGGCCACGATCACCTTGTTGGTCTTCCGGACCGACGTGGCGATGGTCGGCCAATCGACGGGCGAGAGGCTCCGCAGGTCGATGACTTCGACGCTCACGCCTTCCTGCTCCTCCAGCTGCTTGGCGGCGACGAGCGAGCGCTGCACCACCGCCCCATAGGTGACGACCGTGAGGTCCTTCCCTTCCTTCACGACTTTCGCCTTGCCCAGCGGAATCATGAAATTCGGACCCGGGTTCGGCGCCTTGTTGTAGGTCTGGCGATACAGATGTTTATGCTCGAGAAACAGGACGGGGTCGTCGGAGCGGATGGCGGTCCGCAACAGGCCGTTGGCGTCGAGCGCCGTCGCGGGACAGACGACCCGCAGGCCCGGGACGGACGTGAAGACGACGGCGCCCGTTTGCGAGTGATAGACGGATCCGCCCTTCAGGTAGCCGCCGTAGGTCACCCGCACGACGGCGGCGCAGGAGAACGCGTTGGTGGACCGCCAGCGGAGGGTCGCGAGCTCGTTGCGCAGCTGGTGATAAGCGGGCCAGATGTAGTCGAAGAACTGAATCTCGACCACCGGCTTCAGCCCGCGCGTCGCCATGCCGATCGCGCGTCCGACGATGTTGGCCTCGGCCAGCGGCGAGTTGTAGACGCGATGCCCGCCAAACTGCCGCTGCAGCCCCCACGTCACCTTGAAAACGCCGCCCTTGCCCTTCACGTCCTTGATGTACTTCTCCCGGCTCACATCCGCGACGTCTTCACCGAACACGATGATGCGCGGATCCCGCGTCATCTCGTCCTTCATACAGGTATTGAGCAGGTCCACCATGGTGGTGGGCTCGCCGGTGAAGTGCGGATCGTCTTCGGTGTCGAATTGCTCGGAGGTGGGATCGACATCCGGCGAGTACACGAATTTCAACGCGGACTCCGGGGCCGGCTGGGGAGCCGCCAGCGCGACGTCGGTCGCGACCTGAATCTCTTCTTCCACCTGCTGCTTGATCGCTTCGATCTCGGCCGCCGTGGCGACCCCCTCGGCGATCAGACGCTCGGGAAAGGTGACGACACAATCCCGTTTGGCATCTTCCTGCCGCTCGACGGGCGGACGGTACAGGATCTCGTCGTCGGAGAGTGAATGCGAGTACGGCCGCGTTACGTGGGCGTGGACCAACGCCGGTCCGCGACGGGCGCGACAATGCGCCGCGGCGTGGGACAACGCGGCGTAGGAGGCCACGGGGTCGCAGCCGTCCACCTCTTCGACCAGGAGGTCGGGGAAGTTGGCGACCAGCGCGGAGACCGAGCCACCCGCCGTCTGCACTTCGACCGGCACGGAAATGGCGTACCCGTTGTCCTCGATCAGGAACAATACGGGCAGCTTGAGATTGCTCGCACTGTTCAGCGCTTCCCAGAACTCCCCTTCGCTGGTCGTGCCGTCGCCGGCCGAGCAGTAGACGAGCTCGTCGTTCTTGGTCGGTCGCTCGGTGAGACCCTCGACCTGGCTATAGCGCAGCCACGCCTCAGCGCATCCCACCGACTGGAGGAACTGCGTCCCCGTGGGGCTCGACTGGCTGACGATGTTGAGCGCCTTGTGGCCCCAATGAGACGGCATTTGCCGCCCTCCCGAATTGGGGTCGTCCGCGGCAGCGACCGCGGAGAGCAGCATTTCGGTCGGCGTCATCCCGAGGGTCAGACAGAGCGCGCGGTCGCGGTAGTAGGGATAGAACCAATCGTAGGCGGGCTTCAGGACTTTGCCGGCCGCGACCAGCACCGCTTCGTGACCGGCACCGGAAATCTGGAAGAAGATCTTGTTCTGCCGCTTGAGCTGGATCTCTTTGTCGTCCAGCCGGCGGGACAAGTACATCAAACGGTAGATGTCGAGCAGCTCCGCCTTGGCGAGCGGCCGGGAGGGGGTGGGGGCAGGTCGTGACTCAGCGCGAGGACGGGTGCGGGAAGCCATGGCCCCAAAATAGCCTAGCGGTGCGGTGCTGCCAAAAGTTCCGGCAACCGGGCGAAGTACGGCAGGGCCACGGTAGTCCGGAATACGAACTCTTGCCTTGCATCCGGTCCCCATCGGACCTCGGCGACCCGCGCTGCCAAGGCGAAGGCCAGGCGGGCATCGAGCGCGCTATCGGTCTGCGCGGTCACCTTCAGACGTGACCGCACCCGCGCGAGGAAGGGCGTGAGGAGCTTCGAACGCCACTGGTCGGTGGCGGTCAGCCACTGGGCCCGTGCCGGTGGTGTGGCGGGGAGGGTCAGGGCCACGCTGTCGGAGACCGCATCGTCGAAGCCGGAGTCGCTCGCGACGCTCCACCACACCGGCAGCGGCGCGGGAGTAGGAAGGGTGATATCCGGCGCGATGCCGCCACCGCCCCGCACGACGCGCCCTGCGTCGGTGTGGAATTCCGTGAGGGTGTCCTCCTCGGCGCCGCCCTTGCCCGCGAAGGCGCGGTACTGCTCGGCGGCCAGGCCACGGTAGCGTCGTTGAATGAAACGCCCGCTCGGGCTCAAGACGTGGCCGACCGTCAACATCAGGATGTCCCCAGCCGGCGGCACGAAGAACGCCGTCTGCATCAGCGCTTTGCCGAAGCTGCGCCGCCCGAGCAACAACGCGCGGTCGTGGTCCTGGAGCGACGCGGCCAATGCCTCCGCGGCGCTGGCACTGTGCTCGTCGATCAACACGATCAGCGGGAGGGTGGCAAACGCGCCGTCCCGCTTGGTCGTGTAGGTGACGTCGACGTCCTTCTTCCGTCCGACGGTTCGAAACACCAGAGTGCCACGTGGGAAGAACTCCGCAGCAACGTCTACGGCCGAGGTCACGATCCCGCCCGGATTGCCACGAAGATCGAGGATCGCCCGGCGCATGTGCGCGTCCTTCAAGTGATCGAGGGCGTCATGGACCTCGCGCCCTGCGTTCTCACCGAACTCCTCGAGCCGCACGAACCCGGTGATCGAATCGAGCATCCGGGTCACGGACACCGAAGTGACCTTGAGGAAATCCCGTTTCACGGAGACCGAGAGCGTGTCGGGCTCGAGGCGCGGGCCGCGCTCGAAGCGCAGCCGCACCTTGGACCCTTTGTCTCCCGCGAGCCGCAGCTCGAGGGCACGCACCGGAATGCCCGCCACCGACGTGTCGTTGATCATCACCAGCCGGTCGCCCGGCTGGATCCCGGCCTTGGCCGCCGGGCTCCGGGGCGCCACGGCGAGTACCGTGACCGCGCTATCCACTTCTTCCAGCGCGAGTCCGGTGACGGCGATCTCGCCCTGCTCGATGGCATTCCGTCGCTCGAAGTCGAGCCGAGAGTAATACGCGCTATGCGGGTCCAGCGCCCGCAGCATGCCGTCGACCGCGGCGTGCACCAGCACGCCGTAGGTCACCGAATCGACGTAGTTGGCGCGAATGTGGTTGAGCACGCCAGAGAACGCCTGCAGCTCCTCGTAGGAGGAGCGCTGCTGGGCTGCCGCCGACGACCCGAGGGCCAGGCCTGCAGCCAGCACCAGGGCCGGCGGCCGACACATCTTCACCAGCGCTCCATCTTCACGGTTGCCAGCACGCTGTTCAGGTCGTTGAATTTCACCGCCCGCGGCTCGGCGGGGAGCAGCGGACTCTCGTACTCCGTCTGGCCGTCGCGAACGTTTACGCGGAAATGCGCGAACCGGTTCTCGCCCAGATCGGCCGATACCAACACGAACATCTGGAATCCGGGCGGGACATGCTCCTGCGTCACCCGGAGCTTCACCTTGTAGCGGCCGTTGTCCGCAGGCTGGCTGGTCCAGGCGACATGATAGATCGGAATCCCGGTGCCCTTCACCCACTGGTCGAAGAACCAGTCCATCGGGATGCCGGCGTGGCGCTCGACGACGGAGCGAAAGTCGTCGGTCGTCGCCCGTCTTCCCCGATAGGTCTGATAGAAGTCCCGCATCGTCTCGGTGAACCGGTCTTCCTTCATGGTGCCGAGATCGAGCATCAGAATCCGCAGCATGTGAAAGACCCAGGCGCCCTTTTCGTAGATCATCACCTGGTAGCCGCCCAGAGGACCATTGCGGTACCCGATCCAGATCGGGCCGGCCTTTTCACGGCTGTCGTTGATGTCGAACCGGTACTGGTCGAGGAACTTGAAGTATTCGTCGTTGCGCTTGCGCTCGGATTGGAGGTACCAGAGCGCGGAAAACGATGCGAGGCCTTCGGCCAGCCACACATCCCGATACGAAGCGGGTTGGACGCCGTTGCCCCACCACTGGTGTGCCACTTCGTGGGCGCGGAAGAACTCGTCGAAACCGTCCAGCGACGTGTACTGGAACGTTCCCCACGACAGGTCGATCATGCCGGGAAACGACACGCCCTCGTTGTAGGGAATCTCCGTCACGTAGAAGTGCTGGTAGAAGCTCTCGCCGAACAAGCTCGAAAACAGCTTGAGACTGTTGGATATGTCGACGGCGACGTTCTCCCGCATATGGCTCTGCTCGAGGAGCATGAAGCCTTCGGCGGCCAGCTCGCGCTTCAGGAGTCGATGCGCCTCCTCCGAAAGCATCACATCGAGGGGCGGCGCTCCGGGATGCTGAACGTGGTAATTGTCGAACAGGCCGAGATTGAACGTGGCGAAGGGCGTGGGCCGCCGCGTGACCCAATGCGTGGTGAGCACCTTCCCCGCGGCCGACGAGTCGGTGCGCTCACCGATGCTCGCGATCGGATACCAATCCGGGCTGTGGTAGGTGATGTCGAACATCGCCAGGTCGGCGCCCTGCCGATTCCTGGGATACCAGGACGCACCGGGATCGATGTAAAACCAATTGCCGTACCGGTCGATCAGGCCGCCATGTTCACCATGATAGAAGACGGTGAACGTAGTCGTATCGCCGGCCTGGAGTCGCCGCCCGGCGCGGACCCACCAGTCCCCGCCGTCCTTGGCCTTGAATACCTCGACGCGTGTCCCATCAGCCAGTCTTGCCGAATCGACGTCGAGCTTCTCGTGCAGATCGAACAGCAGCCAGGGCCCCACCGGTTCCACCGCGACGGCCGTCAACGTGGCGCTCGCCGCGAAATTGAGATTCACGCTCGGCGTCGAAATCAACTGCACGTCCAGCGCGTAGTGCGGCACGGAGAGGCGCTCGCGAAACCGCCACGCCCCGTCTGATCCCGCCAGCGGCCGTCGCAGCGGGAACTGCGTCACCACCGCCCATTCAGCGCCCCATCGGATCCGACCGACGGGGCGATACAGCTGCACTGCTTCGGCGTTGTCCGGGTCGATCTGAAACAACATCGCGCCGCCGGCACGCTCCACCTTGGCAAGGAAGAAGCCGGTGGAAACGCTGTTGAGCAGCGGTCCGATGACCGAGCCCTCGAGCGATCCGTCTTCGCTTCCTTTCAGGGAGTTGACGAGATCGCGCACGTGGTCCGCCACATCCCCAGGGATCTCGGCCGCGGCATACGTGAGGGCCCGGAGCTGGTCGGCAGTCGAGTCCGCAAACAGCATCACCGCTTCGGTGATGGCATCGTCCAGGGTGGGCGAAGGCGCAAACCGCTGCAGCTCGGTTCGCTCAGTCGCGTTCGGTGGCGTGAAGGTGAACCGCCCGTCGCCACGAAACACCGCGGCGACCGTCCGGCCACCGACTGGACTCATGAGGTAGAGCTTCCCACGCTCGAGCGTGAGCTGGCCGGCGTCGCGGGTGAGCACGAGGTGACTGACATCCGCCACGTGGCCGGGGACGGGCGAGAGGCTCGTCAGCTCCCGGTAGCGGTCCATGTACGTCGCGGCCGGTGTGCCCTCCGCGGCGATCGCGCTCTGGCCGGTCAAGCCGACGGGCACGAGCCAGACGGTCACCCAGACCCACGAGCAGCGGACAAGATGAGATGGAGACATACGCAGCACCCCGCTATGGCAGAGCGGCCAGACGCTGCTTCGCATCTGCAATTTCCGCGCTCATCCGGCTCGGCGCGATGGAAACGAATTGGGCCAACGCGACCTTCGCGAGGGCCGGTTGACTCCGTTGCATCTCCACCAAGCCCAGCACATAGGAAATACGGGGAATGCGGCCGTTGGCCTCCTGCGCCTGCCGCAACGTGGTCGCGGCTTCGTCGAGCCGTCCGGCGTCGCGCAGCAGCTCCCCGAGATCCACCAGCAGGCTCGGATCCTCCGGATTGGCGTCGACCGCGCGGCGCGCTTCTTCGATCGCCTGCGACCACATCGTGTTCTCCGCGTAGAGGCGGGCCAGCCGGGTGTGGGCCATCCACAGGCCGAGATCGTTGGCGAGCGCCTCCTGGTACAGGGCCATGGCATCCGCCGGGCGGTGCACGCGCTCCATGAGCAGGGCGAGCAGGTAGCGATAGTCGTTGGTGCCGAGGTCGAGCTGGATCAGGGAGTCGCTGGCTTCGTGCTTGAGGGAGCGATCGAGCACGACGCGGATATCCGCGATCGCCTTCAGGTATGAGCGCAAGTGGGCCGCCGCCAACCCGCGCAACCAGAACAGGCCACTCGGGATCGAGTCGACCGGCTTGCCCTTGTAATACCGCTCGATGAAGAGGTCGATGGCGTTGTAGGACAATTCGTAGCGCCAGCCGAATTGACTGACCCCGAGCTCCAGTAGATAGATCGTCGTGTAGTCCCCGTAGTCAGGAATCGCGACGACGTCCTGCTTGGGCGGGGTCGCGCCGATCACGCGAAAGTCCACCAAGGGATCGACGAGGAAGGCGCGGTGCAACAACCGGTTGGATTCGGCCACCGAATCCTGCCACGCCGGGGGGAGTTTGCGCTTCGCGACTTCGTTCCAGAGCCGGGGTCGTCGATCGTACGGGAGATACCCGAGCAGCAGCCACGCCGGGGCGTAGCGCGGGTCCACCGTGACCGCCTGCCGGGCCAGGCGACCGGCGTCGTCATACCGTTTGAGGATGTCGTAGCGATATGCCAGCCGGTACAGCGCCTCTGCATCGAGCGAATCGCGTCGCGCGTTCGCTTCCAGCTGCTCGAGCGTGGGCGGCCGATCGGCAGCCTGGCTCAGGAGCGGGAAAGGGCCGAGCAGGAGTATCAGCGGGACGGCGAGCCGCCAAGCGCCCATGACATGGAACATGCCCTGCCGCCACCGGGTCCGACAGGGCACTCCTGCGACAACTTAGGGCGCAGTCGCGACACCGCGCCTTGGCATACGCGAATCCTTCGCAATATTGCAGAATCACATCGAGGGCCTTCATGGACGAGACCGCCAAACAGACTGTCCTGCGCCACTTCCCCTACGGCACGTATGTGGTTACGGTCGCCGCGGACGGTGAAGAGCACGGGATGACCGCAAACTGGGTTACCCAGGCCGCGGTTGAGCCACCGATGGTCGCGATCGCGGTCGAGAACACATCGAAGACGATCGGGATGATTCGTGACGCGCGCTATTTCGGCGTGAGCCTGCTCGCCACCGGGGCCGGGCAGCGCGATCTGGCGGGGAAACTGGGTCGCTCGTCCGCGCAGGCACCGCACAAGCTCAAAGGCATCCGCACGAAACCGGCGCCTGTTTCCAAGACACCGGTTCTCGCCGAGTCGCTGGGGTGGGTCGAGTGCCGGGCGGTCGCCTCACTACCCGCGGGCGATCATACCCTGGTGCTGGGAGAGGTGGTCGAGGCCGGATTGGAAAACGCCTCGGAGCAACCCCTCACGTCGCTGGAAGCGGGACTCAAGTATCCCGGCTGACCGCCGCTAGCTCTTGCGGTAGACGACCTTCCCTCCGACCATCGTAACCGAGACTCGCGCCGTGGCGAGCGATTCCGGCGCCATGGTGAACAGGTTGTGGTCCACGACCACCACATCCGCGAAGCGCCCGGGGGCCAACGTCCCCCACTGCTGGTCCGCGAACACCGCCCAGGCATTTCCCGCGGTGTACGCGCGCAACGCTTCTCCCACGGTGATCTTCTGCTGCGGCACCCAGCCCGTGGGGTTTTTTCCGTCAAGCGTACGGCGCGTGACGGCGGCATACACACCCCAGAGGGGGTCGAGGGTCGCCACCGTCCAGTCGGATCCGAACGCGAGTGGCGCGTCGGAGTCCAACAGATCACGGAACGCGTAGGTCGTCTGTATGCGCTCCGGCCCGATCCGTTGCTGGACCCAGCGCCCGTCGTCGATCGCGTGGTACGGCTGCATGGAGGGCACTACGCGCAGCCGGCCGAACATGGGAATCTCTTCACGACGCAGATGCTGCGCATGCTCGACGCGGAAGCGCCGGTCACGCGTACCGTGCACTTTGGTGACGCTGTCGTAGATCGCGAGCAGAATCGCGTTGGCCCGGTCCCCGATGGCGTGCACCGCGACCTGCAGCCCGGCCGAGTCGGCATTGCCGATCCAGGTCCGCATGTCGGCTTCGCTGTTCTGCAT
>Ga0075421_100004305_pt1 | contig 17201 bp, 14 predicted proteins | sample SoiMetdeltSBSDD5_FD_75292 | JGI IMG/M metagenome (GOLD analysis project Ga0075421, IMG submission 75292) | Bulk soil microbial communities from a Populus tree surrounding site in Tennessee, USA - Soil MetaG P. deltoides SBSDD5 | ecosystem: Environmental > Terrestrial > Soil > Tree plantation...
TAGGGCCACGCCATAACGCGAAATGGGTTTCATTGATCCCGCGCCTTTCATCCGAAAAACCAAAAACTTCCATCTCGCGGGCAGGAGATATGTGGCGGGTATTTTCCGACCATGGCCTATTGAGCGACCGAAAAAAGCGACCATTCCCCGGGGATACCTTTGAGATCGTGCTTGCCCATGTCAGCGAATTTGATACCGGAGCCGACCACGAGATCCTTAACCGTGTTTGATGCAAGAATATCGTTGGATGGGGCTTTGCCTGCGATACGCGCCGCGACATGCACGGCAAGGCCGCTCAGGTCTTTTCCGCGCCGTTCACACTCCCCGGTGTGTAATCCAGCTCGAATTGTGAGCCCTAGACCTCCCAGAGCTTGTCGTATTGCTCGCGTGCACTGGATTGCGCGAGTTGGCCCGGTGAAGGCTAATACGAAGCCATCTCCGGTCGTATTGATTTCCTGTCCGTCAAAGTTTCTAAGCTCACGCCGCACGACAGTATCATGCAGTTGCAAGACGTCTTTCCATTTTCGATCCCCCATTTCTGAAACTTTCTCTGTTGATCCGACTATGTCGGTGACTAGAACTGTCAAGAGGACGCGCTCAGTGGACGTACTCTCTCGTGTTCCAGTTAGAAACTCCTGTATCTCCTCCACCACTCGTTCCTGATCACCCCACCATATGATATGGTCATCGCCAGGAAGTATGATTAGCTTGGCCCCCGGAATGTGCTTGGCGAGATATTCAGCCTCCGGTACGGAATACCAACGATCACCCTTGCGGTGGAGTACCAGTGTGGGAACACTAACGCTCGGTAGAAGTGGACGCATGTCCAATTGAAAGTTCAGGTCACTAAGGGCACGGACAGAACTCGGACTTGCCGAATGTCGAAGATAGGCACCGAACCATGATCGTGCTGCTTCATCGTGGGCGACGCTAGGCGCTGCCTCATCAAGTTTGACCGGCCCACCCCAAGTTTTCTGGACGAAATCATTGAAGGTATCATGCTGTTCCTGCGTAAATCCCCACGGATAGTCTGGTGCCCATTTCGCCCTTGCGAAGGAACCGAAGAGGACCAGAGCCGCGGTGCGCTCTGGGTGCGTAGCAGCAAACATGATTGACATATTCCCGCCTTCTGACATTCCTAGCAAAGCTGCGCGTTTCGACCCCACCGCATCGAGAACGGCGCGAATATCATCTACACGCTGTTCAAGTGTCGGAGGTGGGCCATCGCGATCTGATAGGCCGGTGCCGCGCTTGTCGAACCTTATGAAGCGCGAGAAGCTCGACATATGAGAAATGAACCGGGCGTAGTCCGGGCTTTCCCATGCATACTCGACATTGGAAGCCCACCCTGGAGCAAAGATAACGTCAATCGGTCCATCGCCAGTCACTTGATATGCGATAGATACCTTGCCGCTCTTTGCATATTGCGTTTGCGGGATCATTCTGAGTTCCGGCGCCTGCCGCCAAACAACTTATCGGATTTTGTGATAAGTTGAAGCCGTAAGTACGACGGGCCTTCTATGACCGAGCAGCGCCCCCAACGACAGCTTTCCGCAATTCTCGCGGCCGATATTGCGGGCTATAGCCGCTTAATCGGAGTAGACGAGGAGGGAACGCTTGCCCGGCTGAAAGAGTTACGGCGAACCCTGATTGATCCCAAGATCAGCGAGCATCGCGGACGCATCGTCAAAACGATGGGCGATGGGCTGCTGGCGCAATTCGCAAGTGCAGTTGATGCTGTGCGTTGTGCAGTGGATATTCAGCGTGATTTGGGAAAACAGAACGCCGGCACTGACGAAAACCGGAGGCTTGAGTTCCGTATCGGCATTAACATTGGCGATATTATCATCGATGGTGACGACATCTATGGGGACGGTGTCAATGTTGCGGCACGATTAGAGGGCCTGTCGGAGCCAGGCAGCATATGCGTGACCACCAGCGTTTACGACCAGGTGCGCGACAAACTCGACTTATCCTTTGAAGATACTGGCGAGCATCAGCTCAAAAATATTGCGCGGTCTATGCGCGTCTATCGCATCACGGGCACACCGCGCGTGGCTGTCCCAGCGCCCAAGCGAGCACCGGAAAAGCCTTCCATCGCTGTGCTGCCCTTTAGCAATATGAGTGGCAATCCGGAGCAGGCTTATTTCAGCGATGGTATTACAGAGGACATCCTAACCGAGCTGTCACGTTTTCGCGCCTTGTCCGTCATCGCCCGAAACTCATCATTCCGTTTTCGTGGCAGTGATGTCGATGTGGTTCGGGTCGGCCGTGAGCTTAACGTGCAATATGTGCTCGAAGGCAGTGTCCGAAAGATGGGCGATAAAATCCGGATCACCGCCCAACTCATCGACGCCACAACTGGAAGTCATGTCTGGGCTGATAGATATGATCGTACTCAGGAGGAAATCTTTAATGTCCAAGATCAGGTCGTAAGGATGATCGTAGGAACGTTGGCAGGACGGATAGAGGCTGCCGGCGTAGAGAAGGCCTTACGCAAGCCGCCTTCCAACCTTGCTGCCTATGACTATGTGCTGCGTGCCGATGCGCTTCCTTTTGGCAATCCCGAGGCCAGGGCTGAGGTGCGGCGCTTGTCGGAAAAAGCTATTGAGCTTGATCCGACCTACGCACGAGCCTATTCGCAACTGGCAATTTCATACTATTTGGAATGGGTGAACGACTACAGCGGGTCAGATGCGGCGCTCGATGAGGCCTACTCTCTGGCTAACAAAGCAATCGCGCTTGATGACAACGATAGCCAGGCCTTCTCTTTTCTTGGCGTAGTTCACATGATGCGTCGTTCTTACGAACTTTCCGAACATTGCTTTCAGAAAGCAATTGCCCTTAATCCCAACAGACCCGTTGTTATGACATCTCTTGGTATGCTTTACGGCTACTTGGGCAGACCCGACGATGGCATCGCGCGTTTCGAGCAGGCAAAGCTTATAGATCAGTTTTACGAACCGACCTGGTACTGGCCAATGTTGGGCATGCTTCATTTCATTGCAGGTCGATATGATGAGGCTATCGTTCACCTTGGCCGCTCTCGGATTATGCCCCCATGGGTGCGCGCCTATTTGGCAGCAATTTTTGCAATCACAGATCGGAAGGATGAAGCCGCACATCACGTGACGGAGATTCTTCGCCTGGCTCCGGGTTTTTCCGCTGTTAAATTTTTGACAAAGGAGCCCTTCAAACAATCGAGTGATCGGGACCGTCTTCTAGAGGGCCTGCGCAAGGCAGGTTTGCCGGAATGACCAACTGGTGGCACACAGCGGCGCTGCCATTGCTTCTGCTGTAGTTGGGTACAGCCGTCTGATAAATCGTATTCTGCCTGATAGCATGTCGGCACAATCCTTATCGCCACTGGCGCGTGCTGATGTTGGTTGAGTTGGTGCTCCAGAGGAGACCACCTCGATTCCGATTAACTTCAGCTCTACCAGCTATTTCTGTTGGCAGAGACAAATCGGCAATTTGCCGGGGGAGTCCGCTAATGAGCAAATTGAAGTGCCGCATAAATATCCGGAACATATCCGCGCTTCTGGGTTAAGATTTTAACTGCGAGGGTTCCAGTTGGACCGAGCCGGGTACTGGTCAAAGCGGCCAACCTGGGACCCAAGGAGAAAAGCGATGTATGTTGCGGACATTTTGAAAGCGAAAGGGACTGAGGTTATCACCATCGGTTCCGATGCTAGTATCGAGTTGGTCGCTCAACGTCTTAGGATAGAGCGCATTGGCGCATTGGTTGTGAGTGAGACAGGTGCAACAGTGGACGGGATCATTTCGGAGCGCGATCTCGCTCACGGGCTTGCAGAGTATGGCGCTGAGGTTCTAAGCCGCACGGCCGCCGACTTGATGACCAAGGCAATTGTGACATGCTCACCCACCGATGCAATCGCTCAAGTAGCAAAAACAATGACTGATCTGCGTATCCGCCATATGCCTGTGACACAAGGCATGAAGCTCGTTGGCATCATTAGCATTGGCGACGTCGTCAAGTTTCGCTTGGACGAGCTTCAGCTGGAGGCGAGCGTAATGCGCAACTACATTGGCGGTGGCCAATGACGGACATGCCAATGAGGAATAACTCAGGCAAGAACGTGGTCTCACTGGTGATGGTTATCTCCATACATTATGAGGTTGCAAGCGCCCGACTAGGTCTTTGCGGCGCCGTCAATAACAAAAAGCCCGGACAGAGCCTGCCGGGCTGCAGTTGACGCGAGCGCGAACGTGTCTAGACCTACTTCGCCTGAATTATTACCGAACCTTCGAAAACCTTTGGTGCGCCTACTCCGGTGTTTCCAGCATTTTTGCTGATCCAGTCCCTCGCTATTTTGACACTTTCATCGGCGCCAGCTTTGTCTTCGCAGACGGTGACTGAAAAACCGCCATCATGGCTCCGGGCCAAGGTGTAGCTCACAAACCCATGAACCGGGCGGATTACCTTTTCCACTTCTGATCTGCGTTTCTCTAAAATGTCGAACAGCTCCTTGGCACCCTTTCCTGAGTATTCTCGAACAACTGTATGCATCGCATACTCCTACTAGTTTAGCCACGGCAGCTGATCTGCTGCGGCTTGGTAAGCATTCAAAATCACCACTCAATCGGGTGGGGCTGTAATTCAACTACATTCCAGGTGAGTCGCTAACTAGCTAATTGTAGTTCTCCACTACAGATTTGGCGTGTTCAATTCAGATTGAGGTGGGTCCTTCCGCGCCCGGCTGGCCCAAAGGCCAAGCGTTCGCACCCGGGCCGGATTGGTTGGCAAAGGCCAGAAACAAGTTCACCGCGGGGTCGCGAAAAATGAGCCAGAATGTCAGCAATGCTGTCTGGGCCGTTAGCGAAATCGAAAGCGTCAATACTGCAGCTGGCACGAAGTGCGGAGCTTCGAGAGAGGTGATGCCGCCCCGATAGCCCACCGCCGCTTCTAAGGGGCCAGCGGTTTCATATAAACAACGATGCCTTCGACAATCTTGCCATCTGGCCTAAAAACCAAGGTTTCGGAAACTTGGTCACCTCTATGGTTCACGTAAAGAATGGTCAGTGCGTCGCTACCAATGCCCACGCTTGTGATCTCAAAGTGCAACTCTTTGGCTTGTTCTAAAGCCTTGCTCCAATAGGCGCGAAGCTCTGCCAGTCCGGAGACGGACGCTTGCTGTGTGCCGAGCACGACCGCAATGCGCGGCGACCGGAATATCACGTCTGGTGCATAGTGGCAGAGCAGTGCGTTGAGGTCCTTTTGGTTCCAATTACTTGCCCACTCTCGCGCGAAACGTTCTGCCCAGAGGCGCTCCATCATCGTGCACCTAGTGTCCGAATAGCAGTCATTTGATAGGCGGGCTCTATCATAACACAGCTTTGTGTTAAGCTAACCGGTGCCTCAGGGGGGACAAAGGTCAGTGGCTGAACAGCGCGCCTATCGTCAGCTTTCCGCAATCCTGGCGGCCGATGTCGCGGGCTACAGCCGTCTCATTGGCCTTGATGAAGAGGGCACGCTTGCTCGTCTTAAAGAGTTACGGCGCAGCCTGATTGACCCCAAGATCAGCGACCACCGCGGCCGTATCGTCAAAACGATGGGCGATGGACTGTTGGTGCAGTTCGGCAGTGTCGTGGATGCTGTGCGCTGTGCAGCCGACATTCAGCAGCTCGTTACCGAACAGCAGACAGGATGTGCCGGCGACCGACTGATTGAGTTCCGAATGGGGATCAACGTCGGGGATATCGTCATTGATGGCGATGACATCCATGGGGACGGGGTGAATATCGCTGCCCGACTGGAGGCCCTTGCGGAGCCAGGAGGTATATGCGTGAGCGCCGGCGTTCACGACCAGGTGCGTGACAAACTCGACATCGCTTTTACGGATGCCGGCGAGCAGCAGCTCAAAAACATCGCGCGACCAGTGCGGGTCTACAGAGTAAGCGCAGCCCCGGCAAAGCAGAGACCCAATCTACCCCTTCCTAGTAAGCCATCTATTGCCGTCTTGCCATTTCAGAACATGAGCGGCGATCCAGAGCAGGAGTATTTCGCGGACGGCATAGTGGAGGAGATTATTACAGCATTGTCGTGCATTCGATGGCTGTTCGTCATCGCCCGAAATTCGAGCTTCATCTACAAGGGGCGAGCGGTTGACGTAAAACAAGTCGGCCGCGAGCTTGGCGTACGCTATGTCCTTGAGGGCAGTGTGCGTAAGGCTGGCAACAGAGTGCGTATTACGGGACAACTTATCGATGTGTCGACAGGGGCGCATATCTGGGCAGATCGGTTTGAGGGAGTACTGGCCAACATTTTCGAGCTGCAGGATCAAGTTACAGGCAGCGTCGTCGGTACGATTGAGCCCAAATTGGAACAAGCCGAGATGGAGCGGGCCAAGCGCAAACCGACGGAGAGCCTAGATGCCTATGACCATTATTTGCGTGGCCTTGCCGGCGTTCATAAGTGGACGCGGGAAGGAAATAACGAGGCGTTGGGGCACTTCAAATGTGCAGTTGAACTCGATCCTGACTTCGCAACGGCCTATGGCATGGCTGCGCGATGCTACTCACAACGCATCGGGTTTGCCTGGGTGATCGATAGGAACCAGGAAGTCGCGGATGCCGAACGGCTGGCGCGCCGAGCCGGGGAATTGGGCAAGGAGGATGCCGTTGCACTGTGCACGGCCGGTAATGCACTTGTCATATTCGTCGGTGACATAAATGACGGCGCGGCGTTAATCGATCGTGCGCTCAAGATTAATCCGAACCTGGCATTCGCATGGATGTCTAGCGGTTTTGCAAGGATACAGCTTGGTGAACCCGAGGCTGCAATCGAGCATGTTACGCGCGCCATGCGCCTCAGCCCGCAAGATCCCCAGATGTTCGCCATGGAGATTGTGATCGCCGTCGCACATCTTTTTGCCGGACGTCCAGAGGAAGCTTTTCTCTGGGCGGAAAGAGCAATCCAGGAGCGACCCAATTTTTTCGTGGGACAATGTGTCGTCGCGGCAAGCGGTGCTCTAGCTGGCAAACTATCGGGCGCCGAGAAAGCTCTGGAGCGCGCGCGTCGGCTCAATCCAGCGCTGCGGATTTCCAATCTGAAGGACGTGCAGCCCTTTAGGCGACTGGAACACCTGACTACCCTTGCCGACGGGTTGCAGAAAATTGGCTTGCCTGAATGAGTAGCGGCAACAGCGGACATTGAGCAACTTCGACCCGTCTATGGCGCATCATTTGCGCAATTCCATTTTCTCTTTGAGCCTGGCTTTGGCGGTTGCTTTGCCGTTTCCCGCTCTGGCAGGGGAAGCCACCATCGCCGTAGCAGCCAATTTTGCCGGTACGCTCGAACAACTGCAGAAAAACTTCGAGGCTGCAGGGAATCACAAGCTCATCATCATCAGCGGGGCGACCGGCAAGCTAACGGCTCAAATAACTGAAGGAGCGCCGTTTGACGTGCTTCTGTCCGCCGATGACAAGGCAACCAAGACACTGGCCGAGGGTGGGCAGGCCGTTGCCGATATTGAGTTCACCTATGCCATTGGCACATTGGCGCTGTTCAGTGCCGACCCGCAGCGTATCACGGGCGATGGCGCGACCGTGCTCAAGGAAGGCAAGTTCGATAAGCTGGCCATCGCCAATCCCAAGGTCGCTCCCTATGGCGTCGCTGCGGAAGAAACTATGAAGGCCCTCAAGGTCGCCGATGCGGTCAAGGACAAAATCGTGATGGGTGAGAACATCGGGCAGACGTTCCAGATGATCGATACGGGGAACGCCCAGCTTGGCTTTGTGGCGTTGTCGCAGGTGCTGGGTTCAGAGTCTGGCAAGAAAGGCAGCTACTGGACCGTCCCGGGAAATCTGCATGGCCCGATCCGACAAAATGCCATCCTGCTCACTCGAGCCAAAGACAATGCCGATGCGAAGGCATTTCTCGAATTTTTGCGAAGCCCGGAAGCCAAGGACAAGATCAAGGCTGCCGGTTATGAAACAGTTGACAACTAGCGTCAGTCGAAGCGCCGATTTTCGCCAAAACGCTTCGATGAGAGGGGGACCCGTGGAACACCCGCGGTCCCCAATCTTGATAGTGAGGATCAGGGATGAAAATCAGCGCACGCAATTTGCTCAAAGGCAAAATTGTTTCCGTCACCAAGGGTACAACGACCGCCCATGTTCGGCTTGATATTGGCGGGACGATAGTCACCGCTTCGATCACCAACCAGGCCGTCGACGAACTGCAGCTAAAAGAGGGCATGAGAGCCTATGCAGTGGTAAAAGCAACCGACGTGATGATAGCTGTTGACTAGTAGCGGGAGACGTCCATACGCGCATTGATGACCAAGTCTCCAGAATCTGCTCCACTGTTGTAATTCTGGTGTAATCGTTTTCATGCACGTTGCGGCGTCCATAGCACGAAATGGACAACGTCGTTTGGAGACTCAAAAAGATCGACATGCGCCTGTCTGGCCGTATGGCTATCTTGCTACCTTTTGCTATCGCCCTGGGAGTCGGCAGCTCAGGCGCCGACCAACCACCGCTGGTGGACCTTGAACTCGTCCTCGCAATAGATGTCTCCTTCTCAATGGATGAGGAAGAACAGCGTATTCAGCGCGCAGGTTATGTCGAAGCCTTCCAGGACCCTCTGGTCGTTGGGGCCATTTTGACTGGATCGCTTGGCCGCATTGCGGTCACATATGTTGAGTGGGGTGGAACGAGTGTTCAAGCTGTGCCTTGGACCTTGATAAACAGCCCCGACAGCGCGGCTCAATTTGCAAAAACGCTGAGCGAGCAGCCGTATCGGCGAATACCATTTACATCCATTTCCGACACAATCGCGTTTTCACGGCACCTCATTCGTTCAAACGAATTTCAGGCGCGGCGCCGCGTCATCGATATATCCGGAGACGGGCCCAACAACTATGGGGCGCCCGCGCCTGTGGCCCGCGATGCGGCTGTCCGCGAAGGAATTGTCCTCAACGGGCTGCCTATCATGCTGGACAAACCGACTGCCACTCCAACCATTTCAGACATAGATGCATACTACAGTCATTGCGTTGTTGGTGGCGATGGAGCGTTTTTCATAACGGTGAGGGCTCTTAGCCATTTTGGGGAAGCTATCCGAGGCAAGCTAATCACGGAGATTTCCGGAGCCAAACTGAGCCGGTTGCCTCAAAGTCGATTTGATCGCGTGCAATACCGGACCCAGCGTCCTTACAATTGTTTCATCGGGGAGGAACTCCAGGAACATCCTAGGCGCAATTAGAGCTAGTCTTAGCCCTTCAGTTTATCGGGGAACTGCTTCGCCAAGCCGAACAGCGCACAGACCACTGCACACAGTGTCGCTAGCCTTTTCATGGCGATTTCCTTGTCATAGGTTTACGACGACGTCATAGCCGAGGTCGCCATGGAAAATTCCATCTGCGGTTCAATGTTCCCAAGGGTCACGTTCTAGTGATTCAAGGTTGGACTGTTTCACCTACCCGGTCAGCACGCGAGGCGGCTTCAGAAAAATTCCTTACACTAGAAAATAGTCCTTGACAGCGTGACGCTCGAGAGGCATGTTTTGCATATGCTCCCCAAGGTGGGCGGGCAATCAATAAGCAGGTGAACCCAAGGCCGGACCTACTCCGGCCTTTTGTATTGGACTTTTTCCCTCCTCACCCCGACGGAAGTCGGAGTCCAGCTTCGCTCCTCCGAAGCTGGATTGCGGCCTTTGCCGGAATGACGATAGGAGGGTGGCGATGATGATCCTTCTTAATTTGAGTGATATAGAGCCCTCAGGGTTTGGGCCGTTACGGGGATAGGCCGATGGTCGTTGGGAAAATTGGGTCGTTACTGCAGGATATTCGCGAGGCGATGAACAGGGGCGAGGGAGATTTTTCGGCCTTCGCCCAGAAGCTGTTCGCCGGGGCCGATCCTGAGGACATCGCCGCCTATTCGCGGCAGGCGCTGGCAAGCCTCACGCGGGAGAGTTTCGATTTCCTGCAGGAGCACCAGCCAGGGAAGGCCAAGATCCGTACGCGAAATCCGCAAGGCGATCTTGGCGAGTCGACGGTTATCGACATTCTCAACGACGACATGCCGTTCCTCGTCGATTCGGTGCTCGCGCTTCTGAGCGAGCAGGGGCTCGAGATCAAGTTCCTCCTGCATCCGGTCTTCGAGGTCAGGCGCGAGGAGGGAGGCAAGCTCGTGGGGCTCGACGAGGCGCCTGGAGCGCAGGCGCTCAGGGAAAGCTTCATGCACATCCATGTCACGCGTCTTGACGATAAGCAGCGGCGCCAGGTCGAGAGCGAGATCCAAAGGGTGCTCGATGACGTGCGCCTGGCGGTTCAGGATTGGCGAGCGATGCAGGCGCGGCTCAGACAGGCGATCGAGGATTACAGATCAGCGCCGCCACCCATGCCACGCGAAGATCTCTCGGAGTCGATCGATTTTCTGGGATGGCTGCTCGACAATCATTTCACCTTTCTCGGCATGCGTGAATATCGTTTCGAGGGCGGCGCCCATGAAGGGCAGCTGACGGCGGTCGAGGGCTCGGGGCTCGGCATATTGCGGCGCGCGCACATGCAGGTCCTGCGCAAGGGCGGCGAAGGGGTGTCCATCACGCCCGAAATCCGCGCCTTCCTCCTGGAACCCCAGGCGCTCATCATCACGAAATCCGACGTGCGCGCCAAGGTGCACCGGCGCGCCGCCATGGATTACATCGGGGCCAAGCTGTTCGACGCAAAAGGGGAACTTGCCGGAGAACTCAGAGTCGTGGGGCTTTTCACCTCCACTGCCTATACGCGCAGCCCGAGTTCCATACCGCTCGTCAGGCGCAAGATCGACGCGGTGGTTTCGGCGAGCGGCTTCAATCCGACCGGACATTCGGGCAAGGCGCTGATCAACGTGCTCGAAAGCTTCCCACGCGATGAGCTTTTCCAGATCGACGCCGAAACGCTCGCCGATATGGCGCATGGAATTCTCAAGCTGGAAGAGCGGCCGCGGACGCGACTGTTCATAAGGCGCGACCGTTTCGACCGATTCGTATCGGCCTTCGTGTTCATCCCGCGCGATCGCTTTAACTCGGATGTGCGGCAGCGGGTGGGCGAAATCCTGGCCCGCGCCTTTCAGGGCTGGGTGGCGAGCTTCTCTCCGAGCTTCGGAGAGGGCACGCTCGTGCGCGTGCATTACATCATCCTGCGGGCGGTGGGGGAACACCCCGAGCCCGAAGTCGAGGCACTCGAAGCGGAGGTGGTGGAGGCAGTGCGCGACTGGGACGATCGGCTGCAGGGAGAACTCTCCCGCTCGCCCCATGCTGCGAACGCGGCCAAATGGCGCCAAGCCTTTCCGGCGGGGTATCGCGAAAGGATGTCGCCGCGGCAATCGCTTAAAGACATCACAGAGCTCGAGGCACTCGCCGGCAGCGATCGGGTGGCGGTCGAATTCAGCGAAGGAGAGGGCGGCCAGGTCAATCTCAGGCTCTATCATTACGGCGCGGCCATTCCGCTCAGCAACCGATTGCCGATCCTCGAAAACATGGGATTTCGCGCCATCGAGGAAACGACCTATGAGGTCATGCCGCAAGACGGCAAGGCCGTGATCCACGACGTGCTCTTGAGCCCGAGCGTCGAGGGGCTCGAACTCGGCCGCTTGGCGAGAAGCCTCGAAGCAACCTTCATGGCGGTGTGGAACGGGGCAGCCGAGAACGACGCATTCAATACGCTGACACTCGCGCAAGGCATGGACTGGCACGATGCCGCCCTTCTGCGCGCACTCGCGCGCTATCTGCGGCAGGGCATCCAAAGCTTCTCGCCCGACTACATGGCACAGACTCTCGTCAAGCACTCAGGACTGGCGCGGATGATCGCCGAGCTTTTTCACGCGCGGTTCGAACCCAAGACGGCCGAGGAAGCTCGTGCGGGGAGCCTCGTCAAGGCGATCGAGGAGGCGCTTCAGGGCGTCAGCGTGCTTGATGAAGACCGGATCGTTCGCAGCTACCGAAATCTCGTCGAGGCCGTGGTGCGAACCAATTTCTTCCTGCCGGAAACGGGGGCGCAGGGAACCATCAGCCTCAAGATCGACAGCAAGAAGGTCGAAGGACTGCCCGAGCCCAAGCCTTTTGCGGAAATCTTCGTCTATGCGCCCGAGTTCGAGGGTGTTCATCTGCGCTTCGGCAAGATCGCGCGGGGTGGCATCCGCTGGTCGGACCGGGCGGAGGATTACCGGACCGAGATCTTGGGCCTCGCCAAGGCACAGAACGTGAAAAATGTCGTCATTGTGCCGGTCGGCGCGAAGGGCGGCTTCGTGCCGAGAAAAACGCCTGGCCTCTCGTCGCGGGAGGTGGTGCAGGCGCAGGGCGAACGGGCCTATCGCAGCTTCATCGCCAATCTCCTCGACATCACCGACAATCTCAAGGGCGACCGGGTGGTGCCGCCCAAGGGCCTTCTCCGACACGACGGCGATGATCCCTATCTGGTCGTCGCCGCCGACAAGGGCACGGCGACGTTCTCCGATATCGCCAACGAAATTTCGGCGGCGCGAGGCTTTTGGCTCGACGACGCCTTCGCCTCCGGCGGCTCGGCAGGCTACGATCACAAGAAGATGGGCATCACCGCGCGCGGTGCCTGGGAAGCGGTGAAGCGCCACTTCCGCGAGCTCGGCATCGATATCGCGACGACGCCCTTTACGGTCATGGGCATCGGCGACATGTCGGGGGACGTGTTCGGCAACGGCATGCTGCTGTCGCGGCAGATCAGGCTCCTCGCCGCCTTCGATCACCGCGACATCTTCATCGATCCCGATCCAGATCCCGAAAGGAGCCTCAAGGAAAGGGAGCGGCTGTTCCATCTGCCGCGCTCCAGCTGGCAGGACTACGACCGCAGCCTCATTAGCGCTGGAGGCGGGGTGTTCTCGCGCGGGCTCAAGGCGATTGCGCTGAGTGAGCCGATGAGGAAACTCACGGGGCTTCGGGCAAGCGAAGCGACGCCGCAGCAGGTGATGAACGGGCTGCTCAAAGCGCAAGTCGATCTCATCTGGCTCGGCGGCATCGGCACCTACGTCAAGGCCTCGGGTGAAACCAACAGCGAGGTGGGCGACCGGGCGAACGATGCGATCAGGGTCAAGGCGCGCGAACTGAGGGCGCGCGTGATCGGTGAAGGCGCCAATCTCGGCATCACACAGCGCGGACGGATGGAGTTCGCAAGGCGCGGCGGCAAGATCAACACGGATGCGATCGACAATTCGGCCGGCGTCAATTCCTCCGACATGGAGGTCAACATCAAGATCGCGCTCGGCCTCGCCGAGGAAGCGGGCAAGATCTCACGCCCGGAGCGCAACCGGCTGCTCGCGGAGATGACGGAAGAAGTGGCTTCCCTGGTCTTGCGCAACAATTATCTGCAGACGCTCAGCATCAGCCTGTCGGTGGCGCGAGGCACGGAAGAGAACAGCTACGCCATCAAGCTGATGCAGGATCTCGAGCGGCAGGGGTTTCTCAACCGCGAGCTCGAGGCGCTGCCGCAGGACCAAGAGGTGAAGACGCGGGATGCGCGGCGCGAAATGCTGACGCGGCCGGAATGGGCCGTGCTTCTCGCCTATGCCAAGATCGCGCTCGAGAAGGAGCTGCTCGACAGCGAGGTTCCGGACGATGCCTATCTGTCGCGCGAACTATTCCGTTATTTTCCGGCGCGCATGGCGAAGCGCCACGAGAGCGAGATCAAGCAGCACCGGCTTGCCCGCGAGATCGTCGCCACCATGCTCGCCAACAGCATGATCAACAGGGGCGGAGCAGGGTTCGCCGCCAAGCTGCAGAGCGAAACGAGCGCCAGCCCGGCCGAGATCGCCGCCGCCTTCGCGGTCGCGCGCGACAGCTTCGACCTGACGGCGCAGAATGGCGCCATCGATACGCTCGACGGCAAGGTGCCGGCGGAGTTGCAGATGCAGCTCTATCTCGAGCTGCAGACGCTGGTCAGGCGGGGAACCCAGTGGTTCCTGCGCAACAGCGATCTCAGGTCGGGCCTGCAGGACATCGTCGCGCGCTTCCGGGCCGGCATCGACGAGGTGAAGACCTCGCTTAGCCATCACCTGCCATCGGCGGCGCTCGCAGCGTTCAACGCGAGGGTCGGAGATCTCATGGCTTCGGGAGTGCCGGAGGATGTCGCGCGAGGCATCGCCAGGCTTAGCTATCTGCAGACAGCGCCCGACATCGTACAGGTCGCCAGCGAATGCGGCGCAAGCCTGGCGCAGGCGGCGAGGGTTCTCTACGCTTCCGCGGCCCAGTTCGAGATCGATCACATTCTCGCCCGGGCGGGCGAGCTTGCGGCGAAAGATTTCTTCGAGAGACTCGCCATCAACCGCACGATCGACCAGCTGTTTCTGGCGCACCGGGTGCTTACGAAAAGCGTGCTGGAGCGGGAAGGCGCGTCGGATGATCCCTGGGGCAGGTGGCTTTCGTCGCACGGCGAGCGCGTCAGAGCCGTAGCCAAAACCATCAGCGATCTCCTGGCCGAGAAGCCATTCGACCTGCCCAAGCTGTCGGTGGCGCAGGGCCTCATCTGGGACATGGCGACGGCCAAGAGGCGTGAGGAGCCATGAACGCGCTTCCCAAGGTCATGGCGCCGGTGCTGACGCCGTTCCTTGAGGATCTGTCACCGGATTTCGACCTCTTCGTGGGCTTCTGCCGGTGGCTTGAGTCACAAGGTGCAGGACTTGCGGTGTTCGGAACGAATTCGGAAGCCAATTCGCTGACTGTGGAGGAGCGGCTGGAGCTTCTTTCGCATGCGATCGAGGGCGGGATCGATCCGTCCCGGCTCGTGCCCGGCACGGGCGCCTGCGCCATCGGGGACGCGGTGCGGTTGACGCGGGCGGCGGTCCAAGCAAAATGCGCCGGCGTGCTGATGTTGCCGCCTTTCTATTACAAGCAGGTCAGCGAAGACGGCCTGTTTGGATCTTTCGCGGAAGTCATCGAGAGGGTCGGCGAGCAAGGCTTGCAGATCCTGCTCTATCACATTCCGCAAGTGTCAGGCGTCGCGATCTCGCCCGGTCTCATCGAGCGCCTGCGCAAACGTTATCCGCGGATCGTGGTGGGAATGAAGGATTCCTCGGGGGACATGAACTACACGAAGGCGGCGATCCTGCGCTTTCCTGGATTCAAGGTCTATGCCGGCAGCGATGCCCTTCTGCTCGGCACATTGAGGCTCGGCGGAGTGGGCTGCATTTCGGCGACGGCCAACGTCAATCCCGCGGCCATCGTCAAGCTTCGAGAGGACTGGCAGAAGGATGACGCGGAGAGGAGGCAGGAGGCGATGGCGCGCTTGCGAAAAATCTTCGAAGGCTTGCCCATGATCTCCGCGCTGAAAGCGGCGGTTGCCCATCATGGCAAATGCGCACGCTTCGCACAGGTGCGCCCTCCCTTGATGAAGCTCAACGAGGCGCAGGCGGGAGAACTCACGGCAAGACTTGCGCAAGAAGGCTTCGCCATGCCGGGGCTCGAAGCCGAGCTGGCGCCGGCTTGAAGCATCGGCTGCTGGAACCGGAGCTGCGGCATGGGCGTTCGTTCGCACGGGATCCCGAAATCTGTCGGCAAGAGGGCTTAAGTGGCGTTTTGCACAAAAGCGGGCGCAGTCGTTGCCTTGGCGCTCATTCTTTGCGGCCTGTCCGGCCGGGTAGCAGCAGGGCCGAGCCTGCTCATCGAAGCGGACACGGGCAAGATCATCATCGAGGACCGGGCGGGACTGCCGTGGCATCCAGCGTCCCTCACCAAGATGATGACCGCCTATCTGACGTTCAAGGCGCTGCGCGAAGGACGGCTCAAGCTCGATCAGAAGATCAAGGTGTCGTGGCTCGCGGCCCAGCAGCCACCGAGCAAGATCGGCATCGCGGGGGGCGGAGAAGTCTCGGTCAACTTCGCCCTGCAGGCGCTCCTCGTGCACTCGGCCAATGACATGGCGGTGGTGTTGGCGGAGGCGGTCGAAGGGAATCTGCCGAGCTTCGTCGTTGCCATGAACAAGACGGCCAAGGCTTTGGGCTTGAGCGGGACGCGGTTTCTCAATCCGCATGGGCTCCACGATCCCAACCATGTGTCGACGGCGCGGGATCTGGCACTGCTGGCGAAAACCATCCGCGAGCAGTTTCCGGAACACCGACATTACTTCGCCCAGGATTATGTGGCGGTCGGCAAGCGCAAGCTCGTCAATACCAACCGGCTCCTGCGCCAGATGCCGGAGGCCGACGGGATGAAAACCGGCTATGTGTGTGCGGCCGGCTTCAACCTGGTGGGCAGCGCCTCGATTGCCGGCAAGGAACTCATCGCGGTGGTGCTCGGAGCGGCGAGCGGGACCGGCCGCGCCGACTGGGCGCAGGCTCTCCTCAGACTCGGTGCCACTCGCACGGCGATACCTCTGACGGTGAACCAGATCGTCAATGCGCCGCTCGGAAGGGAGCCCACAGATTTGACGGACACGATATGTGAAGGCGGCCGAGGCCTGGCGCTCAAGCCTGTGGCCCAGGCCAAGGGATACGGCGTGTCACTGGGGCAGTTCGAGAAGCGCGATGACGGCCTCAAGGCCCTCAGGCTCTGGTCGGATTCAGGCGATGCCTACCTGCGCGACGCCTCGAAAGGACTTGCACAGCTCGCGAAGACGAAAGGCCATACGGCACTCGTGTGGGATCTCGACGAGAGCGAGGCGCTCTCGCTGTGCGCGTTCGTCAAGGAACGGGGCATGGCCTGCGAAATGGAGACGCCGGAGCAGCTCAAGGCGCTGGCCGAAAGTGCCAAAGCGGTGGCCAAGGCCTCTCCGCGCAAGAAGGGAAAGCGGAAGAGGAAAAAGAAGGGCTAGGGCTCGCTCCGCCCCTTGTTCTTGATGAGGAAGGTCCATTGGCGGTCGCCTGCAAGTGAGGAGAGGAGCTCATGACCCTGCTCCTTGCAGAAGTGAGCGACGTCGATGACGGCGGCGGGGTCGGTGGCGATCAAGCGCAGGACGGCGCCCGGGGCCATGGATTCGAGACGCCTCTTGGCCTTGAGAACGGGCAAGGGACATTGATAGCCAGAGACGTCGAGCTCTTCATCGGAGTCCGGCATAGAGTTCCTTTTCGGTTCCTTGTCGCCAAGCGGCACCGCAGTGATTATACTATCAACCGGCATAAAATTGGGTTTAATTGGTTAGTATTGGTCTTTGGATGACACAGACAGAAAATGTTGAACCGGCGCGTCCCGGGGGCGAAAAGGGGCGACGGCGGGCGCGGGCCACACCCAAGGG
>Ga0075421_100004306_pt1 | contig 17195 bp, 11 predicted proteins | sample SoiMetdeltSBSDD5_FD_75292 | JGI IMG/M metagenome (GOLD analysis project Ga0075421, IMG submission 75292) | Bulk soil microbial communities from a Populus tree surrounding site in Tennessee, USA - Soil MetaG P. deltoides SBSDD5 | ecosystem: Environmental > Terrestrial > Soil > Tree plantation...
CGCCCCGGCTGCCCAGTACCGCGCGGGGCAGCCGGCGGCGCACCGGCCGCGAGCCCCGCGGCCGGGACCGGGACCGGTCCATCGGCGGGGGCACGGCCGCTGCCCCATAGTCACCCCGCGCGGGGCCGGGCCGAGCCCGGCCCGGTCCCGTCGACAGTCCTTTTAGGAGTCATATGGCCCGACGGACCCGAACCCGCACCATCGCCCACGCCGCCGCCGACACCGACCTGCGCGTGGCGATCTACCTGCGCCGCTCCACCGACGAGGAGCACCAGCCGTTCTCCCTCGACGCCCAACAGACCCGGCTGCACGCCTACATCGCCTCCCAACCCGGCTGGCGGCTGGTCGCCACCTTCACCGACGACGTCTCCGGCGCCACGCTCGACCGGCCCGGCCTCACCGATGCACTTTCGGCCGCCCGCGCCGGCGGCTTCGACATCCTGCTGGTCTACCGCGTCGACCGCCTCACCCGCCGCATCCGCGACCTGTCCTACCTCGTCGACGAACTCGACAAGGCAGATGTCGCGTTCCGCTCGGCCACCGAACCGTTCGACACCGCCACCCCGGCAGGCCGGATGATGGTCCAGATGCTCGGCGTGTTCGCCGAGTTCGAACGCGCCCTGATCATCGATCGGGTCATCAACGGGATGGAACGCAAGGCCGCCCAAGGCAAATGGACCCTCGGCACCACCCCGTACGGCTACACCATCGACCCCGTCGAGCACACCCTGCTACCCCACCCCGGCGAGGCCGCGATCGTCGGCAAGATCTTCCACCTGTACACCTACCGGCGGCTGGGCACCCGCACCGTCGCCGCCCACCTCAACCAGCGCGGCCTGCACCGGCGCAGCGGACGCCCGTGGAGCCACAAGACCGTCACCGACGTACTCGTCAACCGGGTCTACCTCGGCGAAGTCCACTTCCGCGACATCGTCGTCGAGCAGGCGCACGAGCCGCTGATCTCACCGCAGACGTTCGAGCTGGCGGACCGGATCCTCACCGACCGCGGCGAAAACCCGGCCCGCAAAGCCGCCGCCGCCACCGGTTACCACCTCAGCGGAAAGATCACCTGCCCGCGATGCGGCCACACCTACCTGGGCAGCAACGCCACCGGCCGGCACCGGGTCTACCGGTACTACACCTGCGCCACCCGCAGCCGCTACGGCGTACGGCACTGCCCCGGCCCCCGCATCGACGCCGACCACCTCGACGAACAGATCCTCACCGCGCTCTGCGACTTCTACCCCACCCACACCGACCTGCTCGGCGAGGCGATCGCCGCCGCCCGCGTCGCCTACCGCGCCGCCCGCACCGCCACCGAACAGGAACTCGCCACCGTCACCGGGCTGCTGGCGACCAAGGACGCCGCGGTCGACAGATACCTGGCCGACTTCGAGCACGACAAGCTCAGCCCCGCCGCGGTGTCCCGACGCGTCGACCAGCTCGCCGCGGACATCCGCCGGCTTCGTCGCCGCCGCGACGAACTGCTCCTGCGCCTCGACGACGACACCGGCGAACCCGCCCAACACCAGGTTGACCAAACCGTCGCCCAGTTTCGGCAGATCGTGCGCGGCGCGGACGCACCCCTACGGCGGGTGCTGTGCGACACGCTCATCGTCGGCCTGCACATCAACGACGACGCCACCGCAACGGCCGCCTTCGCCACGCCATCCGACGCCGGCCGCGCCAGTACGCCAACGTGACCGCACATAACCCGGCCCGGGACGACGGACGGGCGGAACCTGCCCGAGGAACACCAACACGCAGTTCACGATCCCATACGTGGCGGGCAGTACTCCCTCGCGTGTCCGATTCGGTGGAAGGTGGCCGGGATTCAGCTCAAGGTGTCACGCCGGGACTGTCGCGTGCCGACCTCCTATATGCGGTCGGACGCTGGCTGAGGTCGGTGCACGCGTCGATGAGCCGGAGACCGGTCGCCGAAGGCGACGATCTGGTTCCGGCGAGAAGACGGTGGCTGGCTGCCACCTGACGTCTGTACGCACCGAGGTAGCCGATATGCGCCCGGTTGTACGCGGGCGGTGCTCCCGGACACTCGGGTCTCCATGGCACCGTAACGCCGGACGCCGTGGCTTGGCCTGCCACGGGATCAGGTCTCTGCCGCACGGCCCCGGTGGATGGCCGACTGCGGGCATCCAGGCCGTTGGCTTGCCACCACTGCCACGCCGACGCCGGACCCGCCCCATCGGAGCGCCAGAGCCCTCCACGTACGGCGCCTGCGCCACCCCGTTGACCACAAGCGACAGCTGGTTGGTCCGGGAGCGCTCGGCCAGCCGCATGTACTCCCCGATGCGGACTGTGGGTGTGCGGGCGGCCTCGCTCGCCGCGCATACACCGGTGGAGCCGATCAAGACGAGCCTGCTCGACCCGCAACTTCGGCAGGATGCGGGCGGCGGCGACGTCCGTCACGCTCGTCGGGCTCGGCGTCCGAACCCCTATCAATCCACTTGGGACTCGACCGCCGCCGGAGTACTGTCGATGCCGTTTGAGCACTCCCCGAAGACGGTGGTTACAGATGGCGAAGACGCCGACGAAGAAGCCCCTGGATGCGGTGGAAGAGCAGGCCCGACAGATCGTCGAGACGTACCTTCGTGTGCCGGTCGTCCAGCACGACGACAACAGCCAGGACTCGATGCCGGATCTTCGGGTGGAGTACCCCGATCGGCCGTTCGGGGTCGTCGAGGTCGTCCGGGACATCATGGAGGAGCGGGCCGCACAGCTCGACGCGCTCGACCGGAAAGGCGATCACCTTCAGGTCGCCGGGCTCAGCACAGTGTGGGGCGTCGAGTTGACGGCCCATGCGAGCGTACGGGCCGTCCGGGCTGCTCTGCCCACGTTGCTTGCCGACGTCGAGCGGGCCGGCGGGCGCATGGTCCAGGCGACCGACTGGCCCGGGATCGACCCGCTCGGGTTCCGGATCGCTCAGTTGAGGGTGAAGAACCTCTTCCCGCTCAACCCGGCGACGCCCGGCACGTCGAACGTCATCCTCATGTCCCCGAACTTCTTCTCGTGGGACGGCGACCCCAACGTGATCGTCGCCTGGTGCGGGGCGCTGCTGGCGCAGGAGGCGGACGTACCGTCCAAGCTGGCGAACTCCGGGTTCACCGAGCGGCACGCGTTCCTCGTGCCGACCATGCAGGGCGATCTGACCATCTACCGAGCACTGTGGAGCAAGCCCTTGCCTGGTCAGCCGAACGCGACGCCAGCACTGCCCACCGTCGCGCCGACCCTGCCGGCCGGCGTCGAGTGCGTCTGGATCCGCGGCCTGGACCGGTCCATCGCCTGGTTCATGGACCGCGGCTGGACTCGGGTCGCCTAGGGCACGATAAGAGCCGGGGAGTGTGCACTCCCCGGCCTCGTGGTCTTGCGGCACGTGATGGGTGTTCTGACGATCAATAAAGGGTCAGGATGTACTGCGGACCGAGCGTAGCTATGGCACGAGAAAGCCAGACAAATCTCATGTTGATGGGGTGATCCGGGGCCTGGCCACCGCGACCGTGGTCGGGCTGGCCGGCATCGCCGCCGTAATCTCGTACAGCCACATGCACGAACTCCTCGGTCCGGCACGGCGAATCCGGTTGGCGGGCGCATGCGTTCCCGCTGTCAGTTGATGGTTATCGAGCTGACCGCGTCGCTCGTGCTGCTCGCACACCGGCGGGCCGGTACCCGCGCCGGTGTACTGCCGTGGGTGGCGCTGGGCGACGCTTGCCTCACTGGCGGCCAACATCGCAGTCGGCGCGGTGGAGCTGATCGGCCGGGCGGTTGCTGGATGGCCGGCGATCGCGCTACTGGTGGCGATCAAAATGCTGGCCAGTCTGCTGGATAGCGGGTCCACAAAGGACACCTCTGAGCTAGAACAGCCGGCCGCGTCCACCGCGGTATCGGTCGTCGCCGACGATCCTCTTGCACGACGCCACCGCAAGGGACGCCTGACTCGGGCGCGATCGGGCACCGCGCGGGTGTCGGATGCTGCAGGGCCGAATCTCGAAGCGGCAGCCCGTGCAGCACTGGCGGAGCTGACCGCCGCCGGGCAGCGGCTTAGCCGGGACAGCCTGACCCGCGCGTTGCGTGCCGGTGGGCACACGGTGTCCAACGCCAAGGCCGGGGAGCTGTTGACCCTGCTGCGCCAGACACAGGGGCTTCCGGCCAACGGCACCCGCCCGGAACTCGTGCCGGCTGACGGAGGTGACCGGGATGCCTGAACCCACGACCGCCACCCGGACACGGGTGTGCCCGGTGCCCGACTCGGACGACGAACTGGTTAGCACGCCAACACCGTCGAGGAACTGCTGCTGCACAACGCCTGCCGGATGGAGGACGACCCGGTGCCGCCGCCGGTCGGCGATGGCACCGCGCTGGCCGCGTGCGCCGTCTGGGCTGTTCACATGGGGACGCGAGACGCGTAGGGATGTGAAGCACGAAGTCCGGCAGCCAGCCAACGTGCACCGTAACAAGATCAGTCCGCTTTGAAGGCGGGTCGCAACTCTGTCGTGGTGGCGAGCTGGGACGATCTTTGGGTGGCTCGTAAGGGCAGCAAGAATCGGCGGCACGCGCGTCCCGGCAGTCCCGGGTCGGCACCGCCGTCGGCCTTTGTGCGACAGGCGCCTGGTGCCGAGGACGGTCGCGCCGCCCGACCAGGTTGGGGCCCCGACCAGACTCTGGCCGCCGCCGGGGATCGAGCCACCGAGGGCAGCCTTGTCGTCGAGTCGGATCCGACTGACGCGGTTGGCTTCCTGTGGAGCACGACACGATCCGGGGCGAGATCCGGACGCGGCTATCACTACCAGGACGTCGTCGGCGCGTGGATGTGTGGTCGAATCCTCTCCGGCGATCTTGCGGTGGAGCTGATCGTGCCGGAGAGTCTGGAGGACCTGTCCTGCGAGGGTCAGACCACATGGCATGTGCAGGTCAAGTCCAGGCAGGAGCGGGTCGGGGACTTCTCTCCGTCCGAGGTTGCTGGGCATCTCTTGGACTTGGCAAAGCGGCACCGACGGCGGCAGGATGCCGGGCTCCAGGGCCAGTCCGTCTTGGTGTTGGAACGCCCAGTAGCCGGATACGTGCCCACCGTCTGGGGGCAGAGCGTGGCGACCCTGCCGGTTGAGCACGCGGTCAGACGGGCGTTGCGCGCCGCAGGCGGGCGGCGAGGGCTGACCGACGAGGAGATCGAGTCGGTGTGCCGGACCACCAGCGTGTTTGTGTTGCCCTGGCGCGTCGCCGCGGAACAGACCCGCGACGCTGTGGCGGCTCGCCATCATGGTCTGCTACCAGACATCGACGAACCGCCAGCCGAACCTGACAGTGACCTGCCCACCAGCCAGGCAGGAGAAGCGGCACCAGACCCGGCCGGGTTAGCTGCACCGGATCAGGCAGTGCCGCGCCAGCCCGACGCGACCACCGCGGACGGCGCGATGCCGCCCGCGGGCAGCAGCCCAGGCGTGTCCAATGTTAAGCCCTTCGGTCGACCACCAGCCGCTCCACCGTTGGACGGCACCGTATACGCGATCGACGACGCCGCGGACGAAATCGTCGACGCGCCTCGAATCCAGCCAGTCAGCCCCACCGTCCCGAGACGGCAACCAACCGGGATCGACTGGGGCCACCTCACGGAAACGGCGCAGCGACACGGGCGCCGCGGCGAGGAATGGGCCTACCTGCAAGAGCGGCTACGACTGCAGCGCAGCGGACAGAATCCGGATCTCGTCAAGTGGATCAGTCGAATCGACGAACTCGCCAACCACGACCTGACCAGCATCGACGAGGACGGCGAAACGATCTACATCGAGGTCAAAAGCAACCGACAGCGCCGACCCAGCCACCCCGTTCGAGATCACCAGCAGCGAACTCGCCATGGCCTTCGCCTACCGAAAGCGCTACTTCGTGTACCACGTCCTCGACGTGAATTCGCCAACGCCCCGCATCCTCCGGTACCGGGATCCGGTTGGTCGCCTCGAACGCGGACACGCGCAGCTCCGGATGACGCGTGCCCACATCTATCCGGCCACAAGGGACGACATGTAGCGGCGGGTCAATCGGTACGCGCAGCGGCAGACGCCGTCGGCGTACCACGAGACGCGTCGGTGGCAAGCGGCTGGGAAGCTGCGCGAAGCTCGCTGTCAGCGGCCACGGAAAACCTGCTCAATGACCGTTGACACTCGCTCCGGACCACCTTTCGCGGGCTCAACGGTGGCTGGCCGAGGTGGGGCCAAGTCCAACACACGATCTTGATCGTTGGCCGCACGCTGCGCCTCGGCCTTCGCGGCAGCGCGGTTTGTCGGCGCGCCGAGGCCGGCGGAAAGCCTCCGTGTCCGTCAGGCGATCCGCGAGCTTCGAGGTGAGGCGTGTCTCAAATGCCCATCCCCACTCGGCCCAGCTTTGCCCCCGAAGATCCTTTCGGCCGGACCCCGGAACGGCGTAGAAAAGTGGCTCTCCCGGCATGAGTGTGGGTGGGTTGCTGCGATGAGAGCGGCTTCAGCGGTTGCGGGGTAGGCGGATCGGCGACACGCCGGCCGGGCTGCGAGGTGCGCACGGCCGAGAGTCCCTAGCTTCAGGGTCGACCAAGACTGCAGAAGCGACGGGAAGCCGGCCCGGCCGTGCGCGATTCCACCCTACTGAACCGTCTGCTGGACCTGCCCGGCGTGCGGGCCTGTGCGGTGTCGCTGCCCGAACCCGGCCTGCTGGTCGTGGATCTGGCGCTACGGCGCCGCCGGCTGGTCTGCCCGCACTGCGGCTACGCCACCCGGTGGCGCTACGACACCCGCCCGGTGGCCTCGACCTGGCGGCACGTGGATTTCGGCGCCAGGATGGTGATGGTGCGCGCCGAGCTGCGCCGGCTGGACTGCCCCGCCTGCGGGGTGGTGACCGAGGCGGTGCCGTTCGCCCGGCACCGGTGCGGGTTCACCCGCGACTTCGAAGACGTGGCCGCCTACCTGGCCACCAAGACCGACAAGAGCACGATCGCCCGGTTCCTGCGCATCGACTGGGACACTGTGGGACGCATCTGCGACCGGGTGGTGGCCGATGAGCTGGACGCCGGCCGGCTCGACGGCTTGGTCCACATCGGCGTCGACGAGGTCAGCTGGAAGAAGCGGCACAACTACCTGACCCTGGTCTACGACCACGACGGGAAGAAGGTGGTGTGGGGTAAGCCGGGCAAGGACACCGCCACCCTCGATGCGTTCTTCGACGAGCTCGGCGGCCAGCGCGCCGGGCAGCTCGAGGCGGTCAGCATGGACATGGGCCCCGCCTTCGCCAAGAGTGTGCGCGCCCAGCGACATGCCCCGCAGGCGGTCATCTGTGTCGACCCGTTCCACGCCGTCAAGCTGGTCGGCGACGCCCTGGACACCGAGCGGCGCAAGACGTGGAACGAGCTGCGCCACGGCGGCAACCCCGCAGCGGCGCGCAAGTTCAAAGGCGCCCGCTGGGCGCTGCTGAAAAACCCCACCAACCTCACCGAGGACCAGGCTGCCACCCTGCGCAAGCTCAAACGCCGCGGCGGCGACGTCTGGCGCGCCTACACCCTCAAGGAGGCGTTCCGCGCCATCTTCGCCGGCGACCTGGACCCCGCCGCGGTCGCTGAGCTGATCGACCGGTGGACCTCGCGAGCCAGCCGCTCCCGGCTACCCGCGTTCATCAAGGCCGGCCAAGACCATCCGCAAGCACCGCGACGGCATCCTCGCCGCGATCCGGCTGCGCATCAACAACGGCCGAGCCGAAGGCCTCAACAACGTCGTACGCCTCATCTTCCGTCGCGCCCGGGGCTTCCACACCGCCCAAGCAGCCCTCGCCCTGGTCATGCTCTCCTGCGGACCCATCACCCTGCAGCTACCTCACGAGCGCTCCAACAATCGCCGAGAATGACCCACACTCATGCCGGGAGAGCCCGAAAAGTCTGCACCTTGACGTCGTGGGCCGTCCTCGTCGATCGGCTCGATGACCGCGTCGCAGAGTTCCGTACGATTTGAGGTCGCCCTGAACCCGGAGGGTGACGTTGATGTCCACCTGTGCGTCGAGGTCGCGCAGCTTGGACTGGATCGACCGTCGTGCGACTCACACTCGGCGGAAACCGAGTTGAGCACGCGGCTAGCCTATGATCAGCGGTCACTGACGCCCGAGGGAAAGAGAACAGTCGGCATGCGCTGGGATGACATCGAGATCCTGCGGCGAATCGACGACCACCAGACTCAGCACGGTGGCGGCGAGTTGTGGAGTCTCAACGGCATGCAGCTCATGGAGGAGATCGCCGGCAGGATCGTGCCGGAGGAGCACCTTCACCGCGGATTCGTGCAAGAGCTACACAACCTGCGTGACGGCGGCTGTCTACGGTTCACCGTGGACTCGATGGTGGGCGGTCAGCCACCGGACCCAACCGTCAACGCCTACTTCTACCTGCAGCAAGTTCGTAGATTCGCGCTGACGACAGCGGGACAAGACCGGGCTCGCGGACGCCTCGTTTTCCGTCCTGCGCCGGACCCTGCCGAGGACGACGGGCGGGTCATCAGCCGGCTCGTGTGCAAGCAGGTCGCTGTGAGCATCGAGAGCGAATACCGGCCTGATCAGATCCCGTTGTTCCTTGAGGAGTCCGGCATCCCGGTGGACCGTGTCCCCCTGCCCGAAGGCACACCGCACGACAATGTGAGCGCCGTTCTGGCTGCCCTTGACCGGTGGGGGTCGGAGGGCCGGCGCATCCTGCGGACCTTCCTTGGCCGGTGGCTGGACGACCAACTGCACACCGGCCCGGACGCGGAGATGCGGGGCACGATCATCGAACAGCTCGCCCGGCAAGGCTGGTTCATCCAGGACTGTCGCCTGGTCGTCGGCGATCCAGCGACCGGCCAGCGGGTGACGTCCCCGGTGCTTCGGGAGGCCCGCCTCGCCGCCCTTCACCCGCAGGTGGTGAGGGCCGCCACGCAGTACATCCGCAGCCGGCACTACGCCGCAGCAGTCTTCGAGTCGATGAAGGCTGTCGTCAACCGGGTCAAGTCGACGACCGGTCTCGACCATGACGGCGTGGACCTGATGAATCGGGTGTTCTCGGCCCAGCGACCGCTGCTCGTCCTCGGCGGATCAGCGACGGCCACGCAACGCAACGTGCAGGCCGGTTACCGGGAGCTGTTCGTTGGCGCGGTGCAGGCGATCCGCAATCCGCCGGCACACGAACCGATGGGGTCCATGGAGGTTGACGAGGCGTTCGAGCTGCTCAGCCTGGCATCCCTGCTGATGCGCCTGCTGGACAACGCAACTACCGTCCCGACGCAGCCATAGCGCTTGCAGGTGGCAGGCTGCGAGGCGTAGACCGGGTCGCGTCAACGTGTGCGGGACTCAGTGACGCGGTACGGAACCTGGTTGCCGAGCAGTTCACCCACGAAGGTCTCCCCCCCGAATAGGTTCACGATCGAATGAGCATGAATCAGGTCGCTGCGCAACACGGGTAGCAGGAGCCAGCGTCACGATCTGAATCCGTCGGACCCGGCTCCGGCGCCTGGACTGACCGGTTCAGTCGAGCAGACCATGGTGGTCCTTGACCCAGCTGACTTCGGCGAGATCTCGGATCAGCCACCGATACGCCAGGCTGGTCGCCGGGCAGGTGTGGTGTAGCGGTAGGTCTACGCTTTGTAGCGGACTCTGGCCGAAAGTTGTCCGAGCGGCGCTTCGACGCTCCTGGCTGAACGTCCAGAATTCGTGACCTTCATCGGGCACGAGACGCAGGTCGACCGACGGCGGGTCGGATCGTCGCGCGTGGTGGTCGGGGTCCAGGCTGACGATCATCTCGATCGTGTAGGCGTTTTCGTCGTTGACTGGCCGCCTGACGAGTCCTTCGACGCGTACGGGCAACATGCTGTAGAGCCCCAAGGCGTCACCGAAAGCGGGGAAGGAGCTTTCGGCGAGTTGGCGATAGCCGATCAGCGCTTCCCGCATAATGTCCGTTGCCATGATCAAGGTCAGTTCTGGCGAGTACGTCTGCCAGGCCCACCTGCCGGTCCCCGGTTGATCGCCTTCGGGCCAGGGCGGCAGGAGGGTGTCGCCGTCTTCCATGGCGAGTTGGGCGTCCAGCCACCGGATGTCGTCCGAGTCGACGGAGCGGCCTGTGCCCTGCCACGTAGACCGCACCGACTGATTCACCCTCTCCATCCACACGGTAACGGTGTTGCGCAGTTCGGCGAGGTCGATGGTGCGGCGCCGTCGTGCCGCGCCGTAGTTGAAGGCGAACTCGGCGAGCAAGTACAGGCGCTCGCGCGCCAGCCATGACGTGCGGGGAACTGGCAGCGTCCGCCTCCGGATCGCCGTCTGGAGCTGTTCCTGCAGCGCCTGCTGGGCACGTAGCCAGCGACCAAGGTCAGAGGTCGGAAAGCGAAACTGCTCCCACCGATGCCATCGGCCGAGGCTCGGGTGTATCTCGGGGAGCTTGACGACGTCCGGCGGCGGCAGCTGGTCGCGCGAGCGAGCGAGCGTCAGATAGCCGCTCTGCAACCAGGTACCCCATTGGACGAGGCGACCGTCGCGGTGTCGGGCCAGTGACTCGGCCAGCGGTCCGAGGCCGGTCAGCAGTGCTTGTTCCGCGCCGCGCAGCCACCGCCCGGCTCGGATGGCAAGGTCGGGCTCGGTGGTGACCTCGCCGGTTGGGTCGCGGCGGCGAATGTGCGCTGCGATTGCCTCATCAGACGGACCGTCAAGGGTGTGGTCCGCACCGGCGTCGGCGATCTCATCGAGGACCCAGAACGCTGCCGCAGGATTGACTCTCGCAAGGCCCTCGAGCAGTCGTTCTTGGTCCTGGTCGATGGCGGTGGAAGCCGCGAATGCGAGCGCGTACCGCCAACGTGGGAACGAGTTGGCCGCAGCGGCCGTGTCCAGGCCAGTCAGGCCCATTCGGAGCGCTTCGGACCCGAAATACTGCTCGAACACCGGCAACGCGAACGTCAGCTCGACACCGTCGCCGATTACGAGACCAGTCGCGGTTAGGCGACGGACGACGGGCACGGACCCGAACGAGGCCGCGGTAACCGGCTCCGACTGCCCGAGGATTCGAACGGCCAACCGAGCAAGATCCTGCCACGTGCTATCAGAGACCTCGTAGCTCTGTGGGTCGATGACCATCTTCGCGAGATCGGCCAGCAGTTGTGCCCGAGATACCTTGACGTCGCGGCCAGCGTGTACCCGGACCGCCAAGCCGAGCGCGGTCAGCGGACTGGTGAGCAGGTCGGCAGTTTCGGTGTTCCACAGATGCCAGGGGATGTCGTCGCCGAGCGCCAGCTTCGCCAGGTCGGCGCCACGCTGGGCAGGCCATTGCTCGACTGGGATCTTCTCCTCGTCGGGCACGGGAATCCCCGGCCGAGCGGTCGCCAGCACGCTGAGACCCGGCCACATGTCGACCAACTGTCGGGCCTCGGCGAGGAGACGGGCGGCTTCCGTCATCGCAACACCATCGAGGTCATCGATAACCACGTGGCAACGACGGGTAGGATCGCCGCCGAGTTCACTGACGATCGCCGACTCCAAGCTGGCGGTCACGTGCCGAGCGGGAAGAAACAGCGGAACCTCGGTGTCCGGGTCGTTTACCGCCACTTCGAGAGCCTGCGCCCACCAGCGCAGTGCTTGTTCCGACTTGCCGGCCCCAAGTCGGCCCACCAGAACCCGGACCTGCCCCGGCGGGACCTCAACGATCGGGTACTCGCGCGCCGCCATCCAGGCGAGTACCGCCGGGCGACGGTCCGCCGGCACGAGCGGTGTCAAGCGGGAGACTCGTAGGCCATGTCCTCGACGGATGGCGAGTTGCCACGTCTCGATCCGGCTGCGCATCCTGGGGTTGAAAGGCACGACTGCGCTGATCTTCTCGATCGCGGAGCCGAGGTCGAAGGGCGCGACAGCCTCAGCGGCCTCGTCATCGCTGATTGACCAGCTGCGACGCGCGCGTTCGAGTTCGGCCAGTTGGTCGCGCTTCCAGGCCCGCAGCATCTCGGCGGGGTACTCGTCGGGAAACTGATCGATCTCCCACGCATGGGGAAAACACAGTATGAGCAGGTTGCTGACGTCGCGATTGTCAGCTTCGCTCATGTCCGGGTTCCAGCGAGGGCCGCCTTCACTGCGCGCATGGATATGGGCGACGTGGCTGTTGAGAACGTGCTGATCAGTATCCGCGTTCGCTTTGTACAGCTCGGCATGGCACCCTGGTTTCGCACACGCGAACGCAGTGCCGTAGAGCTGTCGGACGGTGCCAGGCGTGGGCACACGATGCTCAATCGGCATGTCGGATCCGGCGAAACCTTTGGTCACGGCGTCATTCTCACCTAAGCCGAGCTATGTGCAGGCCGGCCGAGCGGCGCAGCGTACCCCGACGTCCGCGGCGGCGGCACGCTGTGCGTGATGGCGATGGTAAGTCTTCCTGGTGCGTTGGCCGATGCCGCGCTGACGGACGAGCGCGCCAGGGGCCAAGGCTACTGGCAGCATCGCCATCGCGGTCCGAACGCGAGCCGGTCTGCTCGGGATCCTTGCCAGCAAAGGCGAACACATTGTCAATGCCGGGTCACTTCTCTAACCTAACATCCTCCAGTCTAAGTCGGTTGCCGTGCTGACGAAGTAGTAGCGACACCGGCGCGCGATCAATGACTTCGACGAGGTGCCCGGTCAACACATCGGTCCAAGGGATATCGTTAGCAACTGCAACAACGGCGTGGTCTTGATCGTTCCGAACCACGACACCGTCGCGACGGGCTTGCCTTGCGATCCGTGCTTCCAGCACGTCTACTGCGGTCGCAACCGTAATCGGTACCTGAAGTGCAGCCGTCGCTGAGGCCAGCCAATGGTCGGGCTTCGTGCGTTGAAGCTCGTCGACAAACCTGCGCAGCCTGACCGTTGTTTTGATCCTCAATGGCGGTCCAATGGGGCCCATCCCTGACTGGCCGTCGTACCAGGTATCGAAGAGGTACTGGCCACTGGGATGCATCAGTTGACCATCGGCCGGGGCCTGTCCAAGGCGCCCCGCCAAGTCAACCTGATACAGGTACAGTGCCAGCATGTCCAACTCGTCAACCACGAGGAGCCGGGCCCCATCAGCCCATCGTTGTCGGAACTCCATATATCCGACGAACTCCGCCGGCCTCCTAAGGACATCCGCTACCACGTTCAGGTCCGTGATACCGACAATCCATGGGTGCACACCTTCCGGCAAGATTGCGAGATCAACTAGGCGCGCTGTCCTAACCCCAATGTCACCCAGCCCGTCCAACGTTGGCAGCAACCGATAACAGCGACGAACCGAATTGCCGTCTACGGTCAAGACGGTTCGCCCGTCTGGGCCATAGTACCGAGCCGGGTTGCCATCAAGAACATATCTGGCATCGCGCTCAAGCTGGCGGTTTCCTTCCGAAACCAGTTCCCGAAGCTGAGCCACGAACTTCTCCACGCTGCCGCGACGTGCGGCAAGCTTCATCGGCGCTCCCTTACCCTCGACCACGATGACGATATCCTCGTACACCACGATGCCGTCGATCTCTTCCCGACCAGCGGAGCCGTCGATGAAGACGTTAGTAAAGGTCGTCGCGCCGACAAGAATCCTGGTAAGAAGACTAATGGCATGGTTGTCGACGACGCGCGCACGCGCTTTTGGCCACGTCGGAAGGAGTCTACCCAACAAGCTCTCAACCGTCAGATGCAAGTCAGTACTTAGGGCGGCGGGGTGGGCCAACAAGGCCACTTCGGGTCCGTCAGTTCCTAGAGGCGCCGGAAGGACTAGGAACGGACGCGTCCGCTGCGGCGGGTCGACAAGAACTGATTTGAATGCCGTAGCGTCGCCAGGTCGCATCCCTAATTCGTCCAGCATCGCCATAAACGTGTCTCGGTCTGTCCCGAAAGGTGGGGAACCGCCACGATTGAGAGGAACACCAAGCACTATTGGGAGCACATTTAGCGTTGCGTTATACCACTCGGCCCGAAACCGATCACTTCCGCGTCGGAGTTCGTTTGGACTTTCACCCGTCATCTTTTTGGCGTGGTCCCACGCTACGTTGAGAGCGGGAGTTAGATTTCGCTGCCATTGCCCGTATAGCGACGCCGAGAACCTTAAAACATCCTCGATCGTAAAGCCAACGCTTTCGCGAAGGACTGTCTCTCTCCCACGTGCTAAGGCGCGCGCCAAGGACTCGCCGTGGACCGGGTAGGCGCTGCCACGCATGCTGAGCCATCGGCCCAGCATCTCCCTGCGAACGCCCGCGTCCGAGTCTTGCTTGCCAATGAAGCCGGATGCCAGCCAGAGCGCCTGCGCCCAGTTGCGTACCAACTCAGCCAAAGTGGCTACGTTCACCCAATCATGCACCGTGGTAACGCGTCGCGTTTCATAGGAGAGGGTCGCCACTATCCCTGCGACAAGTTCTAAATCCAGGTCGCGGACCACTTGACTCGGCTCGAAATAGGTGCCCCACGATTCGAAGCGAGCAAGAAAGATCATGCCACAAAGCAGAGGGAGCGGATCAAGGCCCTCGACGGCACGTGCCAGCTGCTCCAGCGCATCTGTCTGTGCTGACTGAAATCTGATGACCGCACTAGGAGCAAGACGATGTAGTTCGGACGCACTGTCGTTATCTACCTCAACAAAGACTGGCCCATCAGCAATGTCGCGTCCTGCTTTCGCCCTGGCAAATGGATCAACTTCAACGTAGAGCTCGGCGAACGGATCGTCGATCGATCTAAACCATGCGTCGAAGCCACGAGACGCCGTTATGTCACTCAACCCCACAGGCGCGCGTGCCGCTTGCGCGCGTACCGCGCTGACGATTTGGCGCTGGTCGGGAAATGGCCATTTTGGGCCGCCTGGAACGTATCGCCGCCGTCCGATCGTGGGACGCTTCGCGGCTCGCTTCCTGGACCTAGCCATAAGTGTATAATGCAGCATCTCGCATAGAAGCGCGACCGAGTTTCGCGGGCTTTCGCTCACCTTTGATTTTGACTGCGGCTGGGTACTGATCCATGCGCCAATTGCGCATCGCTCGACCACGGTACGCGCACGGTGCAGCACCGGGCTGCGACCGTCCCTGGAACGAGCGGCAGGCGCCAACGGGTCGTGACCGGTGCGGACGCCGCCGGCGAACCTGAGCCTCAACCTGCTCAAAGCCATCGCAACATACTCAAATCGGCACATCCTGTAACACGTCGATCGGCTTCGTCACCCGCCGAGACCGGCCATGAGAGCCTCGGTTCCCAGCCGGCGCGAGCTACCGCATGAGCACCGTTCCGGCGATAGGCAGGTCAGCCGCGATCGACAGCCGTCCGCCAAGGGAGCAGTCTTGGGCTCGATCCCGCCTCAGCGTCTGATCCTGCGCCTCGATTATGTTTGTACAGATCATGGGCCAGATGATGTTGCAGCCGTCGGCTGGCAGCAGCACCATCGCGGCTCGAACGCGAGTCGCGCTACCATGCGCACCCTTGCGCCCGGACCACCAACGCCGGGCCAGCGCACTTGGGGGGAAGCCATGGGACGCCGAGCCCGCACCCGCACCGTGGCGGCCATCGCCGAACACGGCGTCCGGGTCGCCATCTACCTGCGCCGCTCCACAGACGAGGAGCACCAGCCGTTCTCGATCGAGGCGCAGGACAGCCGGCTGCGTTCCTACGTGAAGTCCCAGCCCGGCTGGAGCCTGGTCGCTCGATTCGAGGACGATGCTTCCGGAGCGAAGCTCGACCGGCCCGGCCTGGAGCAGGCCCTTGCCGCAGCCCGCGCCGGCCGCTTCGATGTACTGCTGGTCTACCGGGTGGATAGGTTCACCCGCCGTATCCGCGACCTCGTCACCCTGCTCGACGAACTTGATCGCGTGGGCGTAGTCTTCCGCTCCGCGACCGAGCCGTTCGACACGTCCACCCCCGCGGGGCGGATGCTGGTCCAGATGCTCGGGGTGTTCGCCGAGTTCGAGCGCGAAATGATCATCGACCGAGTCATCAACGGGATGGAACGCAAGGCGTCCAAGGGCAAGTGGACGCTCGGGCTGGTGCCGTTCGGCTTCGCCCGGGAAGCCGACGACACGCTCGCGCCGGTCGAGGACGAGATCGGCGTCGTCAAGCAAATCTTCCATTTGTACACGCGACGGCGGGTCGGCTGCCGCGCCGTGGCCACCTACCTCAACGAACGCGGCCTGCTGCGCCGCCGCGCCCGCCGCAAGGCCGGCACGGAACCCCGCATGCAGCCGTGGAGCCACAAGACCGTCGCGGACGTGCTGACCAACCGCGTCTACCTCGGCGAGGTTCAGTTCCGTGAGGTCATCGCCGTCGACGCCCACCAAGCCGTGATCGACCCGGCCACGTTCGAACTGGCGCAGGAGATCCTCGCGCAACGCGGCGAAGCGCCCAAGAGGGCGGGCAGCCCATCCGACTACCACCTCACCGGCAAGATCACCTGCCCGGCCTGTACCCGGCGCTACGTCGGCACCAACGCGTACGGTCGCAGCCGGACCTACCGCTACTACACCTGCTGGACCCGCAGCCGATACGGCGTCGGCCACTGCGCCGCCCCCCGCATCGACGCCGACGCGCTCGACGCCACAGTGCTCGACGCGGTCCGGGACTTCTACACCAACCGCCTCGACCAGGCACGCAGCGCCATCGCCGCATCGCGATCCCAGCACCAACAGGCACGAGCCAGCTACGAAGCCGAGCTGGCCACGATCGACCAGCAGCTCGCCACGAAAGACGCCATCGTCGACCGATACCTCGGCGAGTACGAGGACAACAAGATCGACCGCGACACCGTCGCCCACCGCATCGAGAAGATCTCCGAACAGATCCGGCAACTGCGCCACCGCCGCGACGAGTTGGCCTTCCTCCTGGACACTGCCGCCGACGGCCCCTACGACACCCACCTCATCGAGATCCGCGACCGGGTAATCGAGATCATCGAGACAGGGAGCGGACCGGAGCGCAAGGCCATGTGCGAGACCCTGCTCGCCGAACTACGGATCAGCGATCAGACCGCCACCCCGGTCATCCGTGTTCCCCTCAGCCGAGAGGACACCCCGTCGATCCTTCAAGCAGAAACGCGGACCGCACGCCGTAAGGCGGTTCGCGCCTGTCCACCTTCGGTGGGGCGGGCGGGACTCGAACCCGCGACCGAGGGATTATGAGTCCCCTGCTCTAACCCGCTGAGCTACCGCCCCGGGCGCCCGCGCCGACAGGAGCACCGCCGGCTGCGGTCGCGCGAC
>Ga0075421_100004307_pt1 | contig 17195 bp, 12 predicted proteins | sample SoiMetdeltSBSDD5_FD_75292 | JGI IMG/M metagenome (GOLD analysis project Ga0075421, IMG submission 75292) | Bulk soil microbial communities from a Populus tree surrounding site in Tennessee, USA - Soil MetaG P. deltoides SBSDD5 | ecosystem: Environmental > Terrestrial > Soil > Tree plantation...
TCGCCTCCGCCTGACTACAGCCGCCCCTACCGAACTTCGAGATCCATTCGGGGAATTCGACGCCCAATTCAAGGCGCGACAAAAGGAAGCGGATGAGTTCTATGATGCCGTGACCCCAGCCGCCGTTAAGGCCGATCCGGATCGCGCCAACGTGATGCGCCAAGGACTCGCAGGCATGCTCTGGAGCAAGCAATACTATTATTACGACGTCGACCGGTGGCTCGAGGAACGTCAAGCTCATCCGCTCCGCAAAGGAACCAATATCGTTCGAAACCGCGACTGGTTTCACATGGTGAACGACGACATTATCTCGATGCCGGACAAGTGGGAGTATCCCTGGTACGCCGCGTGGGATCTCGCCTTCCATACCACCGCGCTGTCCGTCGTCGATCCTGATTTTGCTCGCCAACAGTTGGAACTCATGCTGACCGGCCATTACCTGCATCCGAACGGACAGGTCCCGGCCTATGAATGGAACTTCAGCGACGTCAATCCACCGGTCCATGCCTGGGCCACGCTCTTCCTCCACCGGCTTGATGTCGGACGTCGCGGCGAGGCGGACATTGAGTTTCTCAAGGCTGCATTCTCCAAACTGACGCTCAATTTCACCTGGTGGGTGAATCGCAAGGACCGCAACGGAAAGAACGTGTTCGAGGGCGGGTTTCTCGGCTTGGATAACATCGGCGTATTCGATCGCAGCTCCCCGTTGCCGACGGGCGGCCATCTGGAACAGGCCGACGGTACGGCATGGATGGCGCTCTTCAGCCAGAATATGGCGGAGCTTGCCGTGGAGCTTGCTGCTCATGACTCCATGTACGACGACTTGGCCGCCAAGTTCTTCGAACATTTCGTATGGATCGCGGCAGGCATGAATGGTTCCGCGTCTGACGGGATCGGGATGTGGGATGAAAAAGACGGGTTCTACTACGATCTCCTTCGTCTCCCGGACGGGAGCGCGACTCACCTAAAAGTACGGTCGATGGTTGGTCTGTTGCCTCTCTGTGCGACGACGGTCATTGAGCCATGGCAACGCGAGCGGGTACCGCATGCGAGACGGCTCGTCGCGGAGCGATTCCAAAGGATGCCCGAGTTGTTCAACTGGATTCATCCTACCGGAAAGGGACATCTCGGCGTGGGTGAGCGGGGAATCATGGCTCTCGTCACTCCGGACCGCCTACGTCGCATCCTCGGGATCATGCTCAGCGAAGATGAGTTCCTCAGTCCCTACGGACTTCGTTCGATTTCAAAGTTCCATGACCGGAACCCCTATGTGTTTCACGTGAACGGCCAGGAGTATCGGGTTGGGTATTTACCGGCTGAATCGGACACGGGTATGTTCGGCGGCAACTCCAACTGGCGGGGACCGGTCTGGGTTCCGGTCAATGTGCTCATCATTCGAGCCCTCGTTCAGTTCTATTTGTATTATGGAGATGGCTTCAAGGTCGAATGTCCCACCGGGTCGGGACGGCTGATGAATCTGTTCGATGTGGCCAAGGAGATTTCAGAACGACTCACGCGGATCTTTCTCCGGGATGCCAAAGGTCGCCGGCCGGTATACGGTGGGGCGGACAAATTTCAAACCGACCGTCACTGGCATGACAACCTATTGTTCTATGAGTATTTCCATGGCGACAACGGCGCGGGACTCGGCGCAAGCCATCAAACGGGATGGACCGGTTGCGTGGCGAAACTCATCGAACTGTTCGGGATGATCGATCCGAAGAAGCTTCTGGAAGGTGGAAAAACTGCCGCCTATCGTCAGGACGGCCAGAAAAGTTGAAAGACGGGACGGCGATGGGTTGGTCTCCACATCCTCGCATCTATGAAATCAACACGTGGGTATGGCTCGGTGAACTGAGCCGGAAATCCAGGCGTTCCATCACGCTCAAAAACGTGCCGAAGCAGGAATGGGACGCGATTGCGGGCCTTCGCGTCGATGCCGTCTGGTTCATGGGCGTCTGGGAGCGGAGCCCTGCCGGTTTGGCGATCGCGCGAGCCAATCCTTCCCTGATGACGGATTGCCGCCGGGCTCTTCCGGATCTCACGGACCGCGACCTTGTGGGTTCCCCCTACTGCGTCCGCCGCTACGTGGTGGACGCAGCGCTCGGCGGGCCGGAAGGGCTGGCCGAGGCGCGGAGGCAGCTCGCAGGGAGGGGGCTTGGGCTCATGCTCGATTTTGTCCCCAATCACGTCGCTCCCGATCATCCCTGGGTCGATGAGCACCCGGAATACTTCGTGCGCGGCGACCGTTCGGACCTGGAACGAGATCCCGCATCGTTTCTGGAAAGAGCCGGCCAGGTGTACGCGTGCGGTCGGGATCCGTACTTCCCGGCCTGGCCGGATGTGCTGCAGCTCAATGGCTTCGATCCGGGGTTGCGCCGGGCTGCGATCGAGACCGTCTCGAGTATCGCGGATCAATCTGACGGCATCCGTTGCGATATGGCCATGCTGTTCATCAACTCGATCTTTGAACGGACCTGGGGGACACGGGCCGGTTCGAAACCTTCGACCGAGTATTGGAGCGACCTCATCACCACGGTGAAAAGAACCCATCGTCAGTTCGTCTTCATGGCCGAGGCCTACTGGGACCTCGAGTGGGAGCTGCAACAGCAAGGATTCGACTATTGCTACGACAAGCGTCTCTATGATCGGATGGAGCATGGGGACGTAGAGCCGGTGCGGCAGCACTTGCAGGGTGATCCGGAGTTCGAGCGCCGACTGGTGCGCTTTCTCGAAAATCACGACGAGCCCAGAGCCGCTGCGACGTTTCCGTCGGACAAGCATCGCGCGGCGGCAGTGGTGGCTCTTTCACTCCCGGGCGCCAAGCTGCTTCACGAAGGACAATTCCAGGGGCGACGAACGAGAGTCACGGTGTTTCTCGCACGACGGCCGGAGGAAACTCCGGATCTCGATCTGGAGCGCTTCTACGAGACGCTTCTTCGGCAGACCGCAGAGGAGCCATTTCGGAGCGGCGAGTGGATGCTGTGCGAATGCGCCGGGTGGCCGGACAATATGAGTTGCAGGAATCTGCTGGCCTGGGGTTGGAAAAAACAGGACGCGCGGTGCCTCGTGATCGTCAACTTTTCCGGCGCCTCCGTCCAGGCGTGCGTCCGGGTTCCGTGGTCCGAGGTGGCTGCAGGGACATGGCGGTTGGCGGATGCTTTCTCGGAACAGCGGTATGACCGAAGCGGAGAGGAAATGACCGGGCAAGGACTGTACGTCTCGCTTGACCCCTGGCGCTGGCACGTTTTCCATCTAGCAAAGTGTTGAAAACTTCAGAGACCCTTTTCTAGGACCTCCGGTAACCCTGTCAGAATTGACAGTATCCGCGATGTGGCGAACTGTTTATTCTCTCCTCCTGCGCCTATGAGCACCAGTGTCTTCCTTATTGCGACGGCCTATACCGCGCAAGCGGCATTGCATGAAAACACTAAGCTATTCAAGGGGATCACGAACAGAGGGCTAATAGCCAGGAGGTGAAGATGGGGACATCTCACAGATGGCAAAGAATCGTCAGATCGTTGCTTCTTGTCATGTTGCTGTTTTCCTGCCAAGTCTTGATCATCACATATCCCGAACATTCTCTGGCCGAGGATACGACCAAGGACAAGGATAAGGAGGACCTGCCGGACCGCTTCATGGTGCGAGGCGGTGCGAACTTCATCTGGAACGCAGACACCAACATGAGCTTGAGCGGGTCGCGCGGAGCCGGGGCACTTATTAACTACAGTGATCTCTTGAAGGGCGAAACGAAAGCGACCGTTCCCCGTGTCGATGCCTATTTTCGGTTCAATCCGGACCACAGCATCGGCTTCACCTATTATCGGGTAGGACGGGATGGACTCGCCGGGATCGATCGGTCCTTCAATTTTGGAAACGTGACGTTTCCGATCGGAGCCAGCGTTCAGAGCGAATTGAATATCGCGATGTATCAGATCTACTACAACTATTCCTTCTATCATAACGAGAAGGTCGAGCTGGCAACCACGCTTGGGTTCTATTTTACGGAGGTTTCGGCAACGCTGACCGCACAAACGACGGTAGGCTCAGCGATTAATGCGGGCACCACATCGGCATCGGAGTTATTGGCGCCGCTTCCTCAGGTGGGTTTCATCATGCGCTATCACATCACGCCCCGGCTCAAGTCAGAGGTTCGGGCGAACTTCTTCTATATCAGTGCGAGCAACTGGACGGGTTCTATGGTCGACCTGTATCTCGGACTCGAATATCGCCTCTTCAAGCACTTTGGCATCGGTGGAGCCCTGAATCGTCTCGATGCCAACATCGAGGGTCCGGTCGGGAAGTCGGCTGTGTTTAAAGTCGATAATTCCTGGAACGCGGGATTTGTCTACGGATCGTTGTATTTCTAGACCGCATTTTCATGAGGACCAACCATCTGGATTTTCGACTGGTGCGCGATGCCGGTTGAGTCGCCGGAATGGAACTCTCTTCTTCCGATCTGCCTGGAACCATACAATCGATCTCCCCGTCTTGCTTAAGAAAAATAGTTCCCGCATGGCTATCTGAAACCTGGCCCGCACTATTCATGAAGGCTTCTACTGCAACCGCCGATACGCCGCTGCGACAAGCCTGCACGCGGGACTTGCAGCGTGCAGGCGGACGGGCTCGTCGCTTGGTCGGTCAACGTCCTGTTTCAAGGACGCCTCCCTCTCTCTCGCACCTCCACGCGTCCGTCCCGCTTGGCGTCTCCACGGTTTCGTCACGAACCTTTATGAATAGTGCGGGCTAGAGACTCGCAGCAACGGGTGATAGGGCCAGCTAACTCGCTCGATCTTTAACCGGGTTCGATCAGTGCTGTACGAGAACACCTTTAGTAGGGAGAAGGAGGGATGATGATGAGGAATGGCGCGATTATTTGCCGGCTCGCTTCGCTGGTGGTCCTATCCATCATTGGACTCGTGATCGTTTGGGAGGCGCCGCAGACCTTGGCTGAGACCAGTAGATCGGAGCCGACCCTTCGAGACTTGATCGGAGGGAAGGCCAAGAGGGAACAGACGAAAGCCGCCGAGCCTAAAACTGCACAACTTGCCGCTCCCGACGATCCATTAGGCCGTGGAGCGCCACGGTCGAGTGTGCGCGGGTTTCTCACCGCGGCCAGGAATCGAAACTATGCGCAAGCCGTTGAGTATCTGGATCTGAGGAATCTGCCGGTGGAGATGGAGCACGAACAGGGAGAAGAACTGGCGCGTCAGTTGAGAATTGTGCTCGATCGAGTCCTGTGGATCGATCTCGATCTTCTCAGCATTAGCCCTGAAGGCGATCCTGAGGACGATCTTCCCGTGGCGCGTGATCGTGTCGGGCGGATCCCTACCGAAGGAGGCAAGACCTTTGAGATCTTGCTCCAGCGGGTGCCGCGCGGAGATGGGGTCTATATCTGGAAGATATCCAGCGCCACGGTAGCCGACATCCCGGAGCTCTACCAGGAGTTCGGCTATGGGGCTTTCGAGCGAATCTTTCCTGCATGGCTGTTCGACGTGTCCGTGCTGGGAGTCCACCTCTGGTTGTGGGGGATGTTCATTGCGCTTGGTATGGTGCTGTATCCGGTGGCCGCGTTGATCACGCGGTCGGTCGTCTACGTGGTGAGTCGCTTCCGTACCGAGCTTGCCGAGACTCTCGCGCGGTTCTTTTCAGGACCGTTGACGCTCCTCCTATGGACGGTGCTGGTCAGTAATGCTGGCACGATGGTGGGATCCTCCGTTGCGGCACGAGCGATAGGACAGGCTCGACCGATACAGGTCATCGCTGTGGCCTGGTTCCTCGTGCGGCTGGTGGATTTTGTTCTGCATCGGGTCGGCGTGAACCTTGACAGAAAAGGTTTCACCGGTGTGCAAGAGTCGTTGGTGCCAGTCGCCAAGGTGGTCAAGGTCTTGGCGCTGGCAGGCGTCATGGTCCTCTGGCTTGATAACATCGGGTACGAGGTGACTACGCTGCTGGTCGAGATCGGCATCGGCGGGATTGCGGTGGCGCTGGCATCTCAAAAGAAACTCGAGAACATCTTTGGCGCCGTGACCCTGTTTACGTCCAGGCCGGTCAAGATCGGCGACATGTGCCGGTTCGGCGACAAAATGGGGACCGTGGAGGAGATTGGGCTGGGTGCCACGCGAATCCGGACGCTGGAGCGGTCGCTCATCACCATTGCCAATGCTCAGTTCGTGAGCATGCACATCGACAATCTTTCGGCGCGCGACCGTTTCTGGTATCACCCCCTCCTCAAACTGCGGTACGAAACCACGCTGGGCCAGCTCCGGTATATTCTTGTCGAAATCCGCAAGATGCTGTATGCGCATCCGAAGGTCCTTGAAGAACCCCTGCGTGTGCGATTTCAGGGGTTTGGGGATTACTCTCTCAATGTGGAAATATTCTGCTATATCGGTGTGACCGGTTATACGGAATCGCAGGAGGTTGCCGAGGATCTACATTTTCGAATCATGGAGTTGGTGACGGAGGCGGGATCCGGTTTTGCTGTTCCCGCAGCGATCGAATATCAATTGGCCGGCCCACCCCTTGATGAGGAACGAGCGCGAACGGTCGAGGCCAGGGTCGAGGACTGGAAATCGAAACGGGCACTGTATTTTCCGAATTTCCCGAAGGATAGGATTGCCGAGGTGAAAGGTTCGCTGGACTATCCCCCCGTCGGGTCGCCTGAAGCGGCAGTCCGTTCGTGAGATCGTGACCGTCTCACGGGAACAACTTCATGGTCATGCGCGCGGGGAATGTGATGACTCGGATCCATGGAGGCCGCCTGTCAATTCTGACAGTTCGCAATCCTCTCGAACCTTGATATAAGGAGACCATCGTCGGAACGGTCTGCAGGCAACGCGCAGTCCCATACTCGCTGGTGGTAGGGAGGTATTAGATGAAGGCGCTGGCGGTGTTTCCCTCGGAACGGAAAGTCCGGTTGATTGAACAAGCTGAGCCTGAAACTCTCGGTTCGACTCAGGTGATGATGCATATTCGAGAGGTGGGGATCTGCGGGACCGACCGGGAGATCTGTGCATTTGAGTATGGAGCACCTCCTCGGGGGTCGGACCGCCTGGTCATCGGACATGAATCCTTGGCTGAGGTCGTGGATGTTGGAACGGACGTCGATAGCGTGAAACCAGGCGATCTGGTTGTTCCAATGGTCCGTCGTCCATGCACCCATGCGAAGTGCCTCGCCTGTCGAGCTGGGCGACAGGACTTCTGCCTGTCCGGCGACTTCCAGGAGCGTGGCATCAAGCATGCCGATGGTTTCCTCACGGAGTTCGTGGTTGAAGAAGAACAGTATCTCATTACAGTTCCACGAGCGTTGGCCGACGTGGCCGTATTGGTGGAACCGCTGACTGTGGCCGCCAAGGCGGCCTTGCAAATGCGGGATATCCAGCAGCGGTTACCGTATGAGTCGAGTCACGTGCGAGGTCTCGTGCTCGGAGCCGGCCCGGTCGGACTCCTCGGAGCGATGGCGCTTGTCGCGCGAGGATCTGAGACGTATGTCTACTCACGTGAACCGTCCGATGGCGAACGCGGGGAACTCGTCCGTTCTTTCGGCGCGACCTATTTGTGCGCACAAGATCATGCTATTGGAAAGGTCGGCGCTCAAATCGGCAATATCGACATCATCTTCGAAGCGACCGGTGTTTCGCCCCTTGCCTTCGCGGCTCTGGAAGCGCTGGGGCTCAATGGCGCGTTCATCTTCACCGGCGTGCCGGGACGAAAGCCTCCGACCGAACTGGATACCGATTCGATCATGCGAAACATTGTTCTGAAGAATCAACTATTGTTCGGCACGGTGAATGCCGGCCGAAGCTCATATGAAGCGTCAATTCATCACCTTGAACAATTCATGACGCTGTTCCCGGCGAGCGTACGGCGTCTGATCACCGGACGAACTCCTCTGGAGGGGGCGAAAGACTTGCTCACCCGGCACGACGGCATCAAACATGTCGTGCAGGTATCGACGGGGCGGCAATCCAACTGAAAGAGGGCGTGACATCTGAGGGACCGGAGACCCACAATGAGCTGCTGGGCGCAGGCGTCTGCATCATTGAAGGGCTTGATCTCTCTGCGGTTCCGGCCGGCCAAGATTCTCAACGGGGATAGCGCCCTGCGAGAGCCGTTCTGAGACCGAAGGGCAAGATCAGCCAACGAGGTGACACGTGATCCTCTACTGAGTGCGCTCAGACCTGTCAGTTTTGACAGTATTCGATAGCATCCTCAGCCGGTAAGATGCCGACACAATCCGCCGTCTCAGTCAGCGCGATGACGATCCGGCGTGACCTCTGTCCGGAGCGCCGTGATTATTGAGGTATGGGCGGCATAGGGAACTGATGAGTAGTCACCATAAAGGAGGAGTATGCGATGAGGACGATATTGAAGGTAGGTAACGGGTCGAGGTACATGCTGATGGGTGCAGTCGTGCTGGCGGGGACGATGACGGGCCTGCCGCAAGCGGGGGCTGTAGACAATATCCAGGAAGCTAAGACGGTGACAAGCCAGGCCCTCTCGACATTCAATAACTTCAGGCAGGATCCGGACTTTTCCGGCTTTCGCGAGCATATAAAGGAAGCAAAGGGACTCTTGATCGTCCCGAAGCTGCTCAAGGGAGCATTCCTGTTCGGTGTCGAAGGGGGGAATGGTGTCTTATTTGTCCGGGATGAAAAGACCGGGAGTTGGAGTGAACCTGCCTTTCACGAAATGTCCTCTCTCAGTTTCGGCCTGCAGGCGGGGGCGCAGCAGGCGGAGGCGATCCTCGTCATTCAGACTGTCAAAGGTATCGAGAGCCTCTTGAGCAGCACCGTCAAGCTTGGCGCAGAAGTGTCGGCTGCCATCGGCCCGAAGGGTGGGGGAATGGAAGGCTCAACGTCCGCGAACATGGGCAAGGATTTCGTCACCTATTCCCGTGCGAAAGGCGTGTTTGCCGGCGTGTCATTGGAGGGCGCCTCCATTCGGACCCGAGATGATCTGAACAAGGCCTACTACGGATCCGCAGTGAGGCCGAGCGACATCGTGCTCGTTCGAAATGTCACACCGAATCCTGATTCGAAGCCATTGCGTGAAGCGGTGGTGAGCGCCACCGCCGGCAAATAGGCAAAGTCTTCCAGGATAGTCGATCGACACGGTCGGTCCGTCATGGAGAGAGGCAATGGCTCGATACCTACATGGTATCTTTTGCCCGTTGTGACGCGAGCATGAGCGCAGAGTGAGGATTATCCAAGCCGTAACCGTTCTTGCTCTGAGCCTGTTAACAATGGGCTGCGGCCGCATGGTGGCGCTCAAGTATGAGCCGACCAACCCTTGGAAGGGCCAGGGGACATTGACCGTGCTGCCGTTTCGGTATGAAGCCGCCGAAAGCAATCGTGTGCGACCTCGCGAGGTGGAGACGAATCGAGCCTCCCGGTCGGATCTGTTCCTTTCTCAAGAGATCACCTCATTCTTTACGGGGGCGCTCCAACGGGAATTGGTCCACTCCGGTTATACGATAGCGGAGTCCAGCCCTCTCACTATTTCAGGGGCCATCAAACGCTTTTATGTCGATTGGAGTAGTGGAGCGGACCGATCCTTTGAATTGCACGCCCTGTATTCGGTCCAGGAAGGCGGACAGATTGTACTTGATTGGGAGTGCTCGTCCGTCCAACAAGGACCCAATACGCTGCCCCAAGACGGCATCTTGATTCGAATGGGAACGGCGGACTGTATGCGACGGTTCATTCAAGCGGCACAGGAGGCTAAGGTTCTGTAGAATCGTGCGGAGTCCCCGGCGGACGGCGGACGATCAAAATAAGGGCGTGGCTATTCACACTGAGGAGGTATGGTGAAAGTCATCGTGGTAGGGGGAGGGCCGGCCGGCATGAAGGCCGCGGTGCATGCGCGTCGGCTGGGTGCGGAGGTGATGTTGCTCGAACGCAATCGGCTGGGTGGTGTGTGTTACAACGAAGGACCGGTGCCGGTGCGGACGCTGGCCCGAGCGGCACGCATGGTCCGCGATGCCGGTGCGTGGGCCCAGTTCGGACTGGTCGGCGCCGCGCCCCGTGTCAATCTACGCGCCGCACTCGCAAACGCGGGGAGGGCCGTAGACTATATCTACGAACTCAGGCACGCCGCCGACCATCTACGCACCGAGGGTATCGAAGTCGGCGAAGGGATCGGATCCGTTCGTTTCGTCGACGCCCACACACTGGCAGCGGCCGATGGCAGGACCGTCACGGCCGATCGCATCATCCTCGCCGTGGGCGGGCACGATCGACGCCTCTCACTTCCCGGCGCAGAGCTGGGGTTGTCCTTTCGCGATGTGCTCCATCTCGAGACCCTGCCGGCGCGGATCGTCGTGATCGGCGGCGCCTCCACCGGCTGTCAGCTCGCGTCGATCTTCACGGATTTCGGCGCGCACGTGACCTTGCTGGAGACGGCCGCTCGGCTCATCTCCCAAGAGGATGACGATCTGGGCGATGCGCTTGGTCGAGCGTTCGCCGCGCGCGGCATCGATGTGCGCAGCGCTGCCTTGACGCAACGCCTCGAACGCACCGCCGGCGGCATCCGCGTGCACCTGTTGCGCGGGCAGCGGGATGAACAGGTGGAAGGGGATGCGGTCTTCTTCGCCGTCGGCTGGCCGGGCAACTTGAAAGAGCTGGCCCTCGATGCAGCGGGCATCGAAACCGAGCGCGGTTACATCAAAGTCGATGCGTACCTCCGAACCAACCAGCCCCACATCTTCGCCGTCGGCGACGTCAACGGAATCCGGAAGTTGGTGCAGACCGCGGTGCAGCAGGGACGGCTGGCGGCGGAGAACGCGGTGCTCGGTCAAGACCGCCGTTACGAAAGCTCCATCACGCCGTCGGGAAGCTTCACCGATCCCGAGTACGCGAGCGTCGGCATGACCGAAGCGGCGGCCCGCGCGACGCGTGACTGCGTTGTGGGGCGGCACGACTACAACCTCTTGACGCGCGCCGTGGTCGATGGCCGTGTCGATGGATTCTGCAAGCTGATCGCCGAGCGTGACAGCGGCATCGTCGTGGGCGCGCACGTCCTCGGCGAATACTCCGCGGAGATCATTCAGGTGGCGGCCGTGTGCATGGAGGCCAAAATGACCGTGCTGCAGATCGCCGAGCTACAGCTAGCTTATCCGACGTTCACGCAGGCGATCGGGCAGACGGCGCTGCAATTGACGCGGGAGCTGGATCTGCTACCGGTCGCGCGCCGTTCCATGGCGATGAGCTGAGACGCGTGACCGGGAAGGTCCACGACGCGAAGAATAATGAGCGTCACGTTTGTGGACGCAGCCGAGATGTGAGGCGGCAGTCTCTTTGACTCCGCTCTGTCTTCATGAAATACGAGCGACGAGATACGGGAGATGATACGAGACACGCTTCACGAAGCGACGAGTATACGAGCGTCCAGGAGATGAGCACGCTTGTGGAGGCGGATTCAGATATCCCGGGCGGGGGTAGCCTCGCCGCGATCCTTCGCTACCCATTCTGAGCCTTCGAGCCACGCGTGGTGTGTCGCAGCGGTCGGCGTAGGTGTGGGACTCATCAGCGGCAAGCGCGGACCCGCTCGCGCCGGAAATTGGAAACACAATGCCTCCGATGAGCCAGGCAGATACCATCGCTTCCCCTGCCGGCGCCGGGCTGCGCGGCCTCTCGCGCCGGACGCGCCTGGCCGTACTGTGGATCGCGGCGGCGGGGACGCTCGGCGCGGTGTTCGCGCACCGCATGAATGCACCCGCTTACAACGTCTTTGCGGACCAGGTGAACTGCCTGGGGATCCCGAACTTCACCAACGTCGCCTCGAATCTCGCGTTCGTGGCGGTGGGCGTGGTTGCGCTCGTCTGGTTCTGGGCCGAGCGCTCCCGGTTCCCCGGCACGCGCTTCCGGAACCGGACCGAGATCGCGCTCTACGCGAGTTTCTTCGCGACGGCCATCCTGGTTGGGCTGGGTTCCGCCTATTACCACTACGCGCCGACCAATGCGACGCTCTTCTGGGACCGCGTCCCGATGACGTTCGCTGTCGCAGCTCTCACGGGCGCGTTCCTCGCGGAACGCGTTGACGGTAGGACAGGCGTGGTCGTGGGCGTCGCGCTCGCGCTGTTCCTGCCCGGCATGCTGGTCTACTGGCTGGCGAGCGAGGCCCGCGGCGCCGAGAACCTCTGGCCGTATCTGGCGGGTCTCTATGGGTCGCTCGGGGTGGCGACGCATGCTGGTGCTGTTCCCGTCGCCGTACACGCACGGTGGCCAGGCGTTCGTCGCCCTGGCGTGGTTCGCTCTCGCCATGCCGTTCGACAAGGTGCTCGACGGGTGGGTCTACTCGCTCGGCGGGGTCATGGGTGGCCACGCCGTCAAGCACCTGCTCGCGGCCTTGGCGATGTTCTGGATCTTCTGGTTCATGCTGCGCCCCCGCCGACCGCGCGTCGCCTTTGCGTAACGCCACGGCGCTCCCGACGTCCAAGAGAAGCTGATGAATGAATGGTGTGAAGGTACGGTCCTTCTAACAGCCGTGGCATGTCCGGATGCCGTTCCCACACCGATCCGGTTGGTGCGCGCACCGACGGTCCCGCTCGATGCATTACTCCTGCCTGTGACCTATTGGTTCGGATAAACTTCGCAGCCGGTGTTCTCTGCATTCCATTTTCCAGCCGGGGCGGCCCGACGGCTTGTATCCCTACAATCCTGTCCCGTAGAGTGATGTCTCAATCGTCGGCAGCGGCAGGCTGAAGCCCCTGTGCCACATCCCCTGAGAGCAGCATGTTGATGAACGAACCGAAGTCACCCAACCATTCTCAGGCGATGAAGGGCAGGGCGGTTCTCATCCTGATTCTCTTGATCGGTTCCTTCATTGCAGCGGCGCTCGTGATTCCGTTGGTCCTCAACATGCCGCTGGTCCGGGATGCGTTTCTCCATGAGTTTGAGCAGCGAACCGGCCATAGACTGACAACGGAACGCCTGGATTTTCACCTGTTGCCCCGCCCTCGGCTGGATCTCCGTCAGGTTGAGCTCTTTGATCGAACGTCTGAGGCGCCCCTGTTTGTCGCTGACCGCTTGGATATGGCGCTTCAAATCTGGCCCTTGTTCGAAGGACGGGTCGCGGGGGAGTACGTGGTCGTCGAGCGTCCGCGGATGATGATACGGCACGATGAAACGGGACGTTGGACGATCGGCTCCAGGGTTCCGGAAGCATCGTCTGCAAGAACCGCCACGCCGTTCTTGCCCATGACCGTCGTCCGGAATGTGTTGATTACCGATGGGCTGGTCACGATTGCGGACGAGGCGAGATCTGCTCAGGTGGCGCCCTTGCAACTGGCTTCGTTGCAAGCCACCATTGCGGAAGAGATACCTGGACGCACGGCCCGCATACAGATATCCGGAAAGATCCCCCAGGGCGCCGGCAGCGCATTGTTTAATGTCGATGGGTCCCTTGTGCTGCTCCATGGCGCGGACAGTACAGCTGAGACCTCGGAATCGGCTCATGAGGTTCAAGTTGAAGGAAGCGTTCGGATCCACAAGCTGGATGTGCGTCACATGGCCGGCTGGCTTGGCATGCCACCGATCTCGACAGGATTCGCCGCACCGGCCCAGCTTGTCGCACAGGTACGATTGGTGCCGCGACCTGCCGGCTATGATCTGATTGTGGGCGAATGGAGAGCCGAGCTCTCGGAGTTGTCTCTACAAGGAACAGCCGCTGTCGCCGGTCTGGGCTCAGAGATACCCCGCCTGTCCGCGACACTGTCCGCCTCTTCCGTGCCGCTCAAGCAAACCCTGACTCAGGTGCCTTCTGAATGGATACCGGTGAAGCTTCGAGACCAGCTTGCGGAGCATGCTGTCGATGGGATCGTCACGCTGTATGACACCCATGTGTCGGGTACGTTGGGAGACACCCTGAATGTGACAGGTGGGATGGAGATACGGGACGGTCGGTTTCTGCCCGGCGGTACCCATCCGACGGTCCAGGACCTGTCGGCGACGGTGCTCTACGATCTCAAACAGATCCGGATCGTGGGTTTGCGGGCGAATTACGGACCTGTTCGCTTGTCTGAGGGGACCGTTCACATCACAGACTGGAAAAAGGAACCTACGGCCGACGTGCGGATCTCGGGAGAGGTACCGGCGGCCGGTTTGGTGTCACTGCTCAATGACAGCATGAAGGTCTCGCAACTGGCTCAGAGCCTCGATCAATTTGAGCAAGTGACGGGAGACGTTCTGATCGTTGCGCATGTCGCAGGGCGGCCGATGGAGGTCGATGGGATGAGGCTGGTGAATGCCGATGTGATGATGCGGAATGTGGGTTTCCGCCACACGGTTCTGCCCGTCCCACTCCGGCAGGTTCACGGCAATGTGAAAGTGTCCTACGGTGAAGTCCGTGTGGAGAGCCTGCATGGGCTGGCCGGCCTGGGGCGGGTTGAGGTGCGGGGGGCCGTGATGCTGGGCGGCGACCGGGTTTTCAGAGATATGACCATAGATCTGTCGACCGAAGGAGATCAACTTACGCCCTTCCTTCGTCTCAACGACAGAACAGCCTCACAGGTAAAGATCGATGGCCCGGTCATTCTCAGCGTTTCGGTAAGAGGACGGCTGGCGACACCTCGGTTCAGAGGGACCCTCAGGCTGGACGGGGCGGCAGTGGATATCCCGAATGTATTTTCCAAGGTTCGCGGAGCGCCGACGGGGTTCAGGTTCGACGCACACCTCACTCGCGATCTCGTTCTGGTCGTTCAACGGTGTGAGCTGCTGATCCCTCCAATCAGGCTTGCCGGAGAAGCATGGATCCGATTGTCCGAAGACATGGATTTTGAAGCGAAGATCGTTTCAGGTGTCGTTTCCTTGAATCGACTCCCCGGCGGAGTCTCCCTTGGACCGCTCAAGGCGGGAATTCTTAAGGCGAGTCTCACGACAAAGGGGAACGCTGGGGATCGCACGTCTTGGGAAACGACCGGACTCCTTAGCTTCAGCAAAGGATTCATGAAGATGAGCCGGCTTCCGAACCCCATCCGCAATATATCCATGGTGCTACGCTTTAACCGGCAGAATATTGCTGTGCAACACGTGATGTTCAACATCGGCGAGAGCGATGTCCGTATAACCGGGTCGATTGCCCATTGGTTCGATGCGCCGCGTGGGAAGCTTGTCGTGGAGTCGTCGCAGATCGATCTTCAATCGCTGCAGACCACGGGAGAGGCAGAGTCATCATCTTCGGCTGTATTTCCCCTCATGACCTCGTGGTGGGCCGGCGGCAGGATCGACGCCACGTTGTTGATTGACCATGTCTTCTATCAGCGGTTCCTTGTTTCCGGGTTGTCGAGTCACGTCAACTTCGAGCGGGGTGTGCTCACGATCGATCGGATCAGCGGCGATACAAATGAGGGTCATGTAAAGGGGCGCCTCGTGGTAAATCAGCCGCGAGCCGGTACAGGCCAAGCGCGCAGTTACTTTCGCAGCAGCGGAATCCCCGTAGATCGTCTTCTCACCCTCTTTAGCGACAAATCGCTGCTCAGCGGCTGGCTGAGCGCCACAGGAAAAATCCAGGGAGAGTTTGAGCGGAATCGCGTGCGTCCCGCGTCGCTGGCAACCCAGCGACCGATTCAGATCGTGATCGAAGATGGACACATTTACAATGTCCCTCTCATCTCCAAGCTCCTGTCGGTCATGAATCTGCCTGCGCTCCTGCAAGGCAAGATCGACCTGATCAAGGACGGCATGCCGCTGGATCGATTGAAGGTCGTGATGGCGGTAGAGAACGGTAGCATTCTCGTCCAGCGGCTTTTACTCGATAGTCGTATCCTTAAGATCAGCGCGACTGGGCGATATGACTATATGGATGATGAGTTCGATATGGTGTTGGTGACAAGTCCTATGGGACATTACGCGGCGCTGCTGAAGAGTATCCCGCTTTTCGGAACACTGTTTGCCGGGGAACGACAAGGGTTCGATACGGCGATATTCGAGGTCAAAGGTCATGCGAAAGATCCCGATCTTCGTTTCCTGCCGGCGGAATCCATTGCGACAGGAATGAAGGGAACGGTCCAACTGGCCTTTGATCTCTTGGTGAATGCGATTCTGCTTCCCGCAGAAGCGTATTCGATGACCAAGGATCTGTTCGTAGACGATGACGAGGGTGAGTAATTCAGTTCACTCGGGCATCTTCCGGTGGATGTCGATATTGTTCTTCACGCGTTTGACGCCGTTCACTTGGCGGGTCAAATCTGCGGCCCTTGCTTTCTGATCCGCCGTTTCCACCGTACCGAGCAACGTCACCACTCCGGCTTCCGTCGTCACCATGATGCCGGCCAATCCTCCAAACTGATCGCTTGCCAGCTTGGTCTCTACCTCCTTTGAGATGGTGCCGTCGCGCGGGGCGTCGTTCGAGGTCGATCCGATGACACTCGAGCATCCGCTGCTGGCGACGGAAAGCAGTAGCCATAATGCGAACCATACTCTCAATCCCTGCATTGGATTCCCCCTCGCGAGCTGAAGTAGAGAACGCGTGGATCAGTGGGCCCGTGCCGAATCAGAATCCCATTTAGCCCGCATTATTCATGGCGATTCGTCACGAAACCGCGCAGTCGCGTTGCGAGACGAGCGCGAGGAGCCGCGAGGGCCCGAAGCATACTTGAAACAGTATGTTGAGGGTCAGAGCGGCGAGCCCGCTCGCCTGCATGCCCAAAAACCTGCGTGCAGGCTTGTCGTAGCAGCGAATTCACGATTACAGTAGAAGCGTCCATGAATAATGCGGGCTAGAATGGCAGTATCTTCACAATATCTTGCTGCAACGCCACAAGCTCATACTGCATGACGAAGTTTAACCTGAAAACGTTCCCGTGCGCATTGTCCTTGTCTACACGTCTTCATATCTCAAGCGTCGAATCCTACCGGTTACGGAAAAGATTGCACCTGTTAGAGTTGACAGGTCGGAGTAGGGAGCGGGGTAGGCCTGGTTGCTTGACAGAACAACCGGCATTCCACAGAATCCTTCTCCGGTCCCTTCACCAGGAGGCTCGTCATGGCATCGTCGCAGCGATTGTTCACCGCTCGCTCTGATTGGCGGCAGGGTTCTGTATCGCGGTCTCCGATCCCGATGCGAGTCGTGTCGAATGAAGAGTTTTCGCCTCATCCGCAGACCGTTGCGCAGGCACACGTTGAGCACCTGATCGACACAATAGGGACCAGCTCCGCTCGGCAGCTCGGCATGACACGCAGGAATTTCCTGCG
>Ga0075421_100004309_pt1 | contig 17189 bp, 13 predicted proteins | sample SoiMetdeltSBSDD5_FD_75292 | JGI IMG/M metagenome (GOLD analysis project Ga0075421, IMG submission 75292) | Bulk soil microbial communities from a Populus tree surrounding site in Tennessee, USA - Soil MetaG P. deltoides SBSDD5 | ecosystem: Environmental > Terrestrial > Soil > Tree plantation...
ACCGAGATGCCGACCGAGATCGCCGGCCGCACGCCCTGGTAGAAGAGGTCGGTCTCGAGGAAGATCTGTCCATCGGTGATCGAGATGACGTTGGTCGGGATGTAGGCGGACACGTCGCCGGCCTGGGTCTCGATAATCGGCAGCGCGGTGAGCGATCCGTTCCCGAACTTCTCGCCGACGCGTGCGGCGCGCTCGAGCAGGCGGCTGTGCAGGTAGAACACGTCCCCCGGAAACGCTTCCCGACCAGAGGGCCGCTTCAGCACCAGCGACACCTGGCGATACGCGACCGCGTGCTTGGACAGGTCGTCGTAGACGATGAGGGCGTCCATCCCGTTGTCCATGAACCACTCGCCCATGGCGGCGCCGGCAAACGGGGCCAGGTATTGGCTGGTCGCCGAGTCCGACGCCGACGAGGCGAGCACGATCGTGTACTGCATCGCTCCGGCTTCCTCCAGGACGGAGATGAGGCGGGCGATCGTGGACTGTTTCTGCCCGATGGCGACGTAGATGGAGTAGAGCGGGCGATAGCTGGTGTCGCCCGCATCTACGGCAGCCTTGTTCAGCCGCGCGTTGCTGATCATCGTGTCGATGCAGATCGTGGTTTTCCCCGTGGACCTGTCGCCGATGATCAGCTCGCGCTGGCCGCGGCCGATCGGAATCATCGCGTCGATCGGCATGATGCCGGTCTGCACTGGCTGGTTGATCGGGCTGCGGCGCATGATCCCTGGCGCGATCTTCTCGACGGGATAGGTCGTCGTGGCCTTGATCGGCCCCTTGCCGTCGAGCGGCTCGCCCAGCGTGTTGACCACACGGCCGAGCAGGCCGAGGCCGACCGGTACCTGCAGGAGCTTCCCGGTGCCGCGGACCTCACCGCCTTCTTCGAGCTGGGTGTAGTCGCCCAGCACGATCACGCCGACCTCGGTTTCGTCGAGATTCAGCGCGAGGCCGGTGATGCCGCCCCCGAAGTCGAGCATCTCGTTCAGCATCGCGTCGGCGAGTCCCTCGACCTTGGCGACGCCGTCGCTGATCTCGCGGATGACGCCGACGCTTTGCCGCGCCGCGACCGCCGTCGCGGTCGCGATTTGTGCTTCGATTTCCTGAACCAGATCAGCCATGTCAGAGTTCCTTCAGAGCCGCGCCCCGAGCGCCGCGAGCCTTGCGCGTACGCTTCCGTCGTAGACGTCGCTGCCGACTTTGATCCGCATCCCGCCGACGAGTGCCGGGTTCACGGCAAAGCTTGCCGTCACGCCCGCGCCATACACCCCTTTCAGCTCCGCGCTCACGGCTTCCTGCAGATCGAACGGCAGCGGAGTCGCGCTCTCCACGAGCGCCTGACGTCGTGCGAGATCGAGCCGGACGAGTCGAAGGAAGGCGGTGAGCATCGGCCGAGACCCGCGCCGCCCGGAGATCGCGATGCGTTTTGCCACCTCACGAGTTCGCGTCTCGTCCAGCGCCCCATTCACGAGGCAGAGCCGAAAGAGCCGCCGGGCCGAACGAGTGATCTTTCTACTGGCTTTCATCTCCGGTCACGCTTCTACAAAACCATTTCTCAGGAGGATAGGAGTTCAAACCCGTCCTCAGGCGGAAGCTCCGCTCACCGCCAGCTGCCGCGCCGTCTCCTCCGCGAGGCGCCGGTGGTCCTCCGGCGTCAGGATCTTGCCGGTCACAGCCGCACTCGTTTGCACCACGAGCCGGCCGACCTCGTGTTTCACCTCGGCGAGCATCTGCGCCCGCTCGCGTTCGGCGGCTTCACGCGCGCGGTCGACGATCTGTTCGGCCATCGCGACCGCCTTGCGGGTTTCGTCGGCCTGCAGACGCGCCGTCGCCGCGCGGGCGTCCTCGATCAGTTGCCGTCCCTCGGTGTCGGCCTTCGCCAGCACCGCGCGGCGTTCGACCTCGATGCGCGCGAGCTCCACCTTGATCTTCTCGGCGTTGGCGAGGCCAGTCGCAATCTGCTCCCGGCGCGCCGCGAGCATCTTCAGGATCGGCTTGTAGGCCAGCACCCACAGCACGCCGCAGACGACGCTGAAGCTGATGATCTGCGCCCCGAGATGGGGCCAGTCGACGCCGAACGTGCTGGCGATTGACTCCACCTGCCCGCCGCTCTGGGCCATAGCCACAACGGTCAACGTATGCATGGCTGTACCTTTCGCCGTCCCCTCTGAGCCTGCCTCGCCGAAGCGCGAAGCGCGAAGGCGGGGCTCAGCCCTACCGCACCAGGAACAGCGCGTAGAAGACGACCGCTTCGGCGAAGGCGATGGCCAGGATGGACTGCACCATTACTTTCGTCGCCGCTCCGGGGTTCCGGCCGACCGCCGTCGAGGCGCCCATGCCGATCAGGCCGACACCAATCGCCGTGCCCAGGGCTGCCAGGCCGACGTGCAAGCTTCCAGTCATTGACGTTGTCCTTTCTTCAGTTAGTACTCGGCGGCGGCGTCAATGCGCCGCGGCGGTTCCCGTGTCCTCATGGTGTTGACAGATCAGGAGTGTGAACACCGCCGTCAGCAGCATGAAGACCATCGCCTGCACCAGGCCCACCAGCAGTTCCATGAAATAGAACGGGATCGGCAACAACCAGCCGAGTCCCGGCACCATCGTCGCCATTGCCTCGAGCATGTTCTCGCCGGCGAAGATGTTGCCGTAGAGCCGGAAGCTCAGAGAGACCGGACGAAACAGGATCGAGACAATCTCGAGGAGGCCGGCCGCGAAGAACACGAAGATCATCAGGATGCGCAGCGCTCCAGTCGTTTCGCCCTTCGGGGCGAACAGCTCGTGCACGATGCCCGAGAGTCCGACCTCCTTGAGCGCCCACCAGATCCAGAGCGCGAAGAACACGAGCGACATCGCGAGCGTCATGTTCAGGTCCGCGTTGGCGCCGCGGAAGAACGGCTGCTCGATCACGAAGCCGTGCTCCGACTGATGTCCCCACCCGATCGTTCCGACGCCAGGCAGCAACCCGATCCAGTTGGCGGCGAGGATGAAGATGAAGATGGTCGCGAAGAACCAGAACGTGCGCTGCACCAGGTGCGGGCCGATGATGCTTTCGAGAAACTCGTAGACACCCTGCACGAGCCACTCGAGAAAGTTCTGAGCGGCGCCGGGCACGTCGGTCATCTTCCTCGTCGCAATCTGCGCGAAGACGATCAGGCCGATCGCGACGATCCAGGTCACGACCATGGAGTTGGTGATCGGGAACCCGAACGGCCGCGCGATTTCGACCGCCTTCTCCGGGAGGCCGTGCTCGGCCGCCTGAATATCGGGGGCCGCGGCGGCGAGAAGGATGGTGGCCAGTCCCACCATCCGGGCCCCGGTCCGAACGAGAACCCCAAGCTTTTCAGCGGACGGCTTCCGCTGTCCGATCGATTCCGGGAACGCGGCCATGATGCGATGGCCCTGCGTCAGAGCACGGCCCGTGCCACGGGGTGCCGTTTCGGAGCCGCCTCCGGCGTTGCGTCGCTGGCCACCGCCCGTAACGGCGACCCACGATATGCCGGACCTCCTCCGCGGTGCCGGAGCCGCGATTGGCGCAGGCTCGCAAGGTCCGGCGCGGCAACATTGGGTCTCTTTTCGACTTGGTGGTCTTGAAGGCGAACGGCCGGATCCGGCACAGCTGGTGCACCTACGCCGTCGTATCGCAAAATCGCTAGAGAAGGGGCGCGCTATGAACGGTCTGCGAATGAAGTGCAGCATGGTGCTCGGGGCAATGGCGTGCGTCGTGACGGCTGCCGCCGCCGCCGAGACCTTTACTGCCACGGCCACGGTAAAGACAGCGGGTACGGCCGGAGCCACGGCGCCGGTCACGGTGACCGTCGATCGGACCATGTCGCAGGCGGAGGCCGACAAGCTGCTGGCGGCCTTCAAGAGCGGCGGCGCCGCAGGTCTGCGCAAGGCTCTCAAAGGGGTGAAGCCGACCGGCTCGATCAAGCTGGGCGCCGGCCCCGCGACACCAACGCGTCTGGCCGTCGAGCGTCAGACGGACAAGGGCCGGCTCATCACCATGGTGAGCGACACCCCAATCCTCCACCTCGGCGCCGGTCTGCCGAACGCGAAACCCAAGGCAGGTTATGACTTCGCGGTACTCGACCTCGAGCTTGGCTCCGGCGCCGGTTCGGGTGTGCTGACCCCCGCGGCAAAAGTGACGGTCAAGGGCGGGGCGTTCGTCGTCGAAGGCTACTCCACGGAGCCCCTCAAGCTCACCGCCGTCACGGCGAAGAAGTAGGCAGAGAAGTGTTCGTGGCAGATCCCGCCGCTGAACAGGCGGCCATCTCCGGGCTGGCATTCGACGCGGCGCCTGTCGCGGGGCTGGCCGTCGACCGCGACGGCCGGATCGTCCTCGTCAACCTGGAGCTCGAGCGGCAGTTCGGCTATTCGCGCGACGACGTGATTGGCACGAGCGTCGACGTGCTGATCCCCGGCGCGACCGGAATCCTCACGAATTCCCGGCGCGAATCCTCCGGTCAGTCTCCCGACGACGATTGCAGCGGCGGCCCGGCCCTTCGTGGCCGCCGGAAGGACGGTTCGGAATTCCCCTTGGAAATCGCGGTGAATCCGGCCGCGGCGGGGCCCTTTGTGGTCGCCTCGATCACGGACCTTACCGAACGCCAGCGTGCAGAGGCAGAGCAGCGGGCCGCGCTCGAGGAGCGGCTGGCGTTCGAGCGCGCGATCGCGGCGTTATCGAGCCAGCTCATCAACGTTCCCGCCGAACAGATCGACGACGTCATACGCCAGGGGCTGGAGCTGACCGGTGGTGTGGTGCAGGTAGATCGAGCCGGACTCATTCGTCTGGGTCCCGAGGGAGCGCTCCGGAGTTCCGTTGTCTGGGCGATGCCCGAGGTGCGACCGGTCGACGTGAGTCTGCTCGTCAGCGATCGTCTTCCCTGGACATTCGAGCAGCTGCTGTCGGGCGAACCCGTGTCGTTCGCGAGCGTCGAGGCGGTGCCTGACGAGATCGACCGGAAATGCTATGCGGACATCGGGACCCGGTCGCTGGTCGCCTTGCCGATGTCGGTCGAGGGCCGGGTGACTGCGTTCATCGGTTTTGCCACTATCCGGAGCGAGCGAGCCTGGTCTCCGGAGGTCCGGCATCGCCTGAACGTGATTGCCAGCGTGTTCGCGCAGGTCGTCGCGCGCCAGCAACGGGACGACGCGCTCCAGGCCGCGATGGAGGAGACGCAGCGGCTGAAGAACCAGCTGCACGTGGAGAACGTGTTCCTCCGCACCGAAGCTCGGGATCGGCTCGCCCCCGCGGAAATCGTCGGCCGGAGCCCGGCGCTGCGCCAGGTGCTCGCCCAGGCCGATCAGGTCGCGTCGACCGATTCCACCGTGCTGCTGCTCGGCGAGACCGGCACCGGCAAGGAGCTGTTCGCCTCGCACATCCACTCGCTGGGCGCGCGCCGTGGAAGGCCAATGGTGCGGGTGAACTGCGCCGCGATCCCGGCGACGCTGATCGAGAGTGAACTGTTCGGCCGCGAGAAGGGAGCGTTCACCGGCGCCCTGGCGCGGCAGGTTGGGCGCTTCGAGCTCGCCGATCACTCCACGATCTTTCTCGACGAGATTGGCGATCTGCCGCTCGACGTGCAGGTGAAGCTCCTGCGAGTGCTGGAAGAGCGGAAGTTCGAGCGCCTTGGAAGCCCTCGACCGATCTCGGTCGACACCCGCATCATCGCCGCGACCCACCGCAACCTGGAGCAGCGGGTCGCCGAGGGTGCCTTCCGCGAGGATCTCTACTACCGGCTGAACGTGTTTCCCATCCAGGTGCCGCCGCTGCGCGATCGTGCCGAGGACATTCCTCTGCTCGTCCAGCGGCTGGTTGACGAATTCTCGCGGACGTTCGGGAAGCGCATCGAGACGATCGAGCGCGACACGATCACGGCGTTGCAGCGTTACTCGTGGCCGGGCAACATCCGCGAGCTCCGCAACGTCGTCGAGCGCGCGATGATCGTGACCACCAGCCGGCGCCTGGCGATCCCGCTGCCCGAGTCGACGTCGTCAGCCGTCGCGCGGAGCCCGAAGCTCGTGGACGTCGAGCGCGAACACATCCTGGCCGTCCTGGAGAGCTCATCGTGGCGGATCCGCGGTGCCGGAGGGGCAGCCGCCCGACTCGGAATGAAGCCCACGACGCTGGAGACGCGGATGGCGAAACTGGGACTCAAACGGCCGGCCGGTAATTGACTTCGGCGCTCCGGAATTTCGTGGGAGAGTCTCCGATTATGGGCATTGCGGGCACGGCCCATCGAGGGCGGTCAGGGCAATCGGGCACGCTACCGGGGGATTTGTAACAGATTGGCAATAGAGCGCGCTGGAACGGCGGCTGCTTAAGACGACTGAATGGTCCGGTTGAACGTCACGCTCAATGCAACATCGCTGCGCGACGCGGAGAATCTGGTCGAGGGACTTCAGTTCCAGGTGCCCGGCACCCAGCTCGAAGCCGGCTGTATCGGATGCAACGCGTGGCTCGGGCCGGACACGACCGTGCATTACGTTGAAGACTGGGCGACGGAGGCGGACATCCGGCGGCGGGTCGTATCCGACCGTTTCACCTCCCTGCTCGCGGTCGTCGAGGCCGCGACGAAGGCGGACGTGCAGTTCGACTTCGTGACCGAAACGCGCGGTCTCGAGTACGTGTTCGAAGTCCGCGAACAGACATCCTGACAGGTGCGCCGGTGCCTATGGACCCTACCAGCGCCTCCGGGCCTGGCGCGGCAGTCCCCGCCAGACCAGCAGGCAGACGCTCCGGCGGCGCGACCGCTCTCGCGGCTGCCGTCGTCGATCATCTGCGTTATCACCAGGCCGTCCCGCTGGAGTACGCCACTCGTAACGACTGGTATATGGCGCTGGCGTTTGCGGTCCGCGATCGGATGCTGGATCGCTACATGGAGACTCTTCATGCGGTGACCGCGCCGCAAGCGAACCGCAGGGTCGTCGCATATCTCTCGGCCGAATTCCTGACCGGTCCGCACCTTGGCAACAACCTGCTCAGTCTGGGGATGCACGAGACGGCGCAGGAGGCGCTGTCGGGGCTCGGCCAGAACCTGGACGATCTTCTCGAGCAGGAAGAGGAGCCCGGCCTTGGCAACGGCGGTCTCGGCCGGCTGGCCGCCTGCTACATGGACTCGCTGGCCACGCTCGGTGTACCGGCGATCGGCTACGGCATCCGGTACGAATTCGGTATTTTCGACCAGGCCATTCGCGACGGATGGCAGGTCGAGATGACGGACAAGTGGCTGAGCCTGGGCAACCCGTGGGAAATCGCGCGGCCCGAGTTCGCCATCTCGGTTCCGTTCGGCGGACGTACCGAACACCGCCGCGACGAACAGGGCCGCCTTCGCGTGAAGTGGATTCCCGCGACGCTCGTGAAGGGCGTGCCCTACGACACCATCGTGCCGGGGTATCTGAGAGCCACGGCCAACCTGCTGCGGCTGTGGAGAGCAGAAGCGGTCGAGTCGTTCGATTTCGACGCGTTCAACGTCGGCGATTACTACCGGGCGGTGAGCGAAAAGATTTCGTCGGAGACCATCTCGAAGGTGCTCTATCCGAACGATGAGCCCGAGGCCGGCAAGCACCTGCGACTGCAGCAGCAGTTCTTTTTCGTGTCCTGTTCGCTTCAGAACATGATTCGGATTCACCGCATCTTCCGCCGCTCCCTCGACGACTTCGCTTCGTACTGGGCCGTTCAGATGAACGACACCCATCCGTCCATTGCAGTCGCCGAGCTGATGCGGCTGCTGGTGGACGAGCACGGCCTCGACTGGGACAAGGCCTGGACCATCACGCAGGAGGCCTGCGCCTACACGAATCACACCCTGCTCTCGGAGGCGCTGGAGAAGTGGCCGCTGCCGCTCTTTGCCGCCATCCTGCCACGGCACCTGGAGATCATCTTCGAGATCAACCAGCGTTTCCTCGATGACGTGAGGCGCCGGCGCCCGGACGACGACGCGCTGATTCGACGTCTTTCGATCATCGACGAATCGGGAGACAAGTCGGTCCGGATGGCGCACCTCGCGAGCGTCGGCAGCCACGCCATCAACGGCGTAGCAGCGCTGCACACCGAGCTGCTGAAGGAAACGGTGCTTCACGATTTCCATGCGGTTTACCCCCAGCGTGTCGTCAACGTGACGAATGGCGTGACGCCGCGGCGGTGGATCGCGCTGAGCAATCCCGAGCTGAGCGCGCTCATCAGCGACCGGATCGGAGATCGCTGGCTCTGGAACCTCGAAGAGGAGCTGATCCGGCTCGAACCACTGGCTGACGATGCCGAGTTCCAGGCAGCGTGGGCGCGGGTGAAGGCCGGCAATAAACGGCGGCTGGCGCGCGTGATCGAGCAACGCGTCGGGCTCGAGGTGAATCCGCAGTCGCTGTTCGACATTCAGGTCAAGCGCCTCCACGAGTACAAGAGGCAGCACCTGAACGTGCTCTATCTCGTCACCGAGTACACGCGCCTCAAGCGCGGCGGCGCTCCAGGACCACCGCGGACGGTCATTTTCGGCGGCAAGGCGGCACCCGGATACCGGATGGCGAAGCTGATCATCCGGCTGATCCATGGCGTCGCAGCGGTGATCAATGGCGATCCGCAGGTCTCGCGCGTCCTCCAGGTCGTCTTCATTCCCGACTTCAATGTGAAGAACGCGCAACCGATCTATCCGGCCGCCGACCTGTCGGAGCAGATCTCGACCGCCGGCAAGGAAGCGTCGGGCACCGGGAACATGAAGTTCGCGATGAACGGCGCGCTGACGATCGGCACCCTGGACGGCGCGAATGTCGAGATTCGGGACGCCGTCGGCCCGGAGAATTTCTTCCTGTTCGGGCTCACGGCCAGGGAGGTCGCAGACCGAAAAGCGAGTGGGTACCGGGCGCGGGACATTTACGACGCGAATCCCGATCTTCGGACGACCCTCGATCTCATTGCCTCCGGAACGTTCGCGAACGGCGACCGCGATCTGTTCCGGCCGCTGGTGGAGTCGCTGCTCACGCGCGACGACTACTTGCTCCTCGCGGACTATCAGTCCTACGTCGACTGTCAGGCGCGGGTCAGCGAGGCGTACCGCGATGCGGCGGCCTGGACGCGAATGTCCATTCTCAATTCGGCCCGCGTGGGCCGGTTCTCGTCCGACCGTTCGATCCGCGACTACTGCCGCAGCATCTGGAAGGTCGAGCCGGACCCGATTGGCGAAGGGTAGCCGTGAAAGCGTGGAACGATAAGTCGGGACTCAGCGCACCGCTCGGCGCGACGGTTACCGGGGACGGCGTCAACTTCAGCGTGTTCTCGAAGAACGCGACCTCGATCGATCTGCTCCTGTTCGACCACGCGGAAGCGCTGGAACCATCACGAGTCGTCCAGCTGACGCCGAGCCGGCATCGCACCTATCACTACTGGCACGTGTCCATCCCGGAGCTCGCGCCGGGACAGATCTATGCCTACCGCGCACACGGGCCGTTTGCGCCGGAACGTGGCCTCAGGTTCGACAGTGACAAGGTGCTCCTCGATCCGTACGGCCTGTCGGTGGCGGTGCCCGCGTCGTACGATCGGAAGGCGGCAAGCATCCCGGGCGGAAACGCGGCGGTCGCGATGAAGAGCGTCATCGCAGATCCGTCGCGCTACGACTGGGAAGGCGATGAACCGCTGCGACGCCCGTTCGCGCAGACGGTGATTTACGAACTGCACGTGCGCGGCTTCACGCGCCATCCGAGCTCGGGCGTGACCCCGGAGAAACGCGGCACCTATGCCGGGCTGATCGAGAAGATTCCTTACCTGAAGGACCTCGGCGTCACGGCGGTGGAGCTCCTGCCGATTCAGCAGTTCGATCCGCAGTCGTCGCCGCGCGACGTGAACTACTGGGGCTACCAGCCGGTATCGTTCTTCGCCCCGCACCACGCCTACAGTTCCCGGCCCGACCCGCTCGGCGTGCTCGACGAGTTCCGCGACATGGTCAAGGCGCTCCACCGCGCCGGGATCGAGGTCATCCTCGACGTCGTCTACAACCACACCGGCGAGAGCGGTGTGGATGGTCCCACTCTGGCGTACCGCGGGCTGGCCAACGAGTTCTACTACATCCTTCAGGACGACCGTTCGAAGTACGCGGACTATTCGGGCTGTGGCAACACGCTCAACGCCAACCAGTCGATCGTGCGGCGGATGATCCAGGACAGCCTGCGCTACTGGGTCACCGAGATGCACGTCGACGGATTCCGCTTCGACCTTGCGTCGATCCTCACCCGGGACGAGGCCGGACACCCGCTGCCGAATCCTCCCGTCGTGTGGGACATCGAGTCGGATCCACTGCTCGCCGGCACCAAGCTGATCGCCGAAGCCTGGGACGCCGCGGGCCTGTATCAGGTCGGCAGCTTCATCGGTGACACCTGGCAGGAGTGGAACGGCCGGTTTCGCGACGACGTGCGGCGGTTCTGGAAGGGAGCCAATGGTTCGGCCCGGGGGCTGGCCATGCGCCTGCTCGGCAGCCCGGACATCTACGGGCACGAAGACCGGGAAGCGGAGCAGAGCATCAACTTCGTGACCTGCCACGACGGCTTCACGCTGAACGATCTCGTCTCGTACGACCAGAAGCACAACGAAGCGAACGGCGAGCACAACCGCGACGGGTCCGACGACAACATCAGCTGGAACTGCGGGGTTGAAGGGCCCACTGACGACCCGTCAGTGGAATCACTGCGAAACCGCCAGGTCAAGAACTTCCTCGCCCTGCTGATGCTCTCGGCGGGCACGCCGATGATCCTGATGGGTGACGAGGCCCGGCGGACGCAGCAGGGGAACAACAACGCCTACTGCCTGGACGATGAGGTCAGCTGGTTCGACTGGAGCCTGCTCGAGCGGCACAGCGACGTTCACCGGTTCATGAAGGCGCTTGCCCTGTTCAGGCAGCGACGCGACGTGGTCACCCATGAGACGGCGCTCAGCCTGAACAAGCTGCTCGAACACTCCCGGCTGGACTGGCACGGCGTCAGGCTGGGACACGCGGACTGGGCCGACCACTCCCACTCGCTGGCGTTCACGCTTCGCAGCCTTCATACGCGCTTCCTGGTTCACGTGATGATGAACGCGTACTGGGAGCCGCTCGAGTTCGAGATCCCGCCGCTGAACGGGGAAAAGGCGGGTTGGCGACGCTGCATCGACACTGCCATGCAATCGCCTGAGGACATCGCCGAGTGGCGGTCTGCGCCGCGGCATGCCGGCCGGAGCTGCCTCGTGCAGCCGCGGTCGCTGGTGCTGCTCGCGTCGCGGCTGCAACGTCCCGTCGCCGCCGAAACAGAAACCGTCTCCTGATGCCGCGGAGAGAACGACGATGCCAATCAAGGAACTGGAAGCGACAGCGCAGGCCCTCGTTGTCGACGGCAAGGGCCTGCTGGCCGCCGACGAAACCGTCTCGAGGCTGTCACGTCGGCTGGTGGCGAGGGGCATCGAGTCCACACCGGACAGCCGGCGTGCCTACCGCGAGATGCTCTTCTCGACACCCGGCATCGGGGAGTGCATCAGCGGCGTGATTCTTCACGAGGAGGCCATCAGGCAGCGCACGGCCAGGGGCCGCGCCTTTCCCGGGCTGCTCGCGCAGCAGGGTATCGTGCCGGGCATCACGGTCGACCGTGGCGCGAGCCGATTGTCCGGATCATCGGGGGAGCACATCACCGAAGGGCTCGACGGCCTCCGGGATCGCGTCAGGGAGCTGGCCGCGCTCGGGGCCAGGTTCGCCAAGTGGCGCGCCGTGATCGTGGTGAGCGATACCCGCCCGACCCGCCTGTGCCTGCGCGACAACGCCCACGCGCTCGGACGCTACGCGTCGATCTGCCAGGAGCAGGGTCTCGTGCCGATCGTCGAGGCGGAAGTGATGACCGACGGGACACACACCATCGAGCGTTGCGAGGAGGTAACTGCTGCTGTTCTGCGTGAAGTATTCGAGGCGCTGGCCGACCACCGGGTGATCCTCGAAGGAATCCTGTTGAAGCCGAACATGATCCTCCCGGGCGCCATGTGTCCATTCAGGGCCACGAGCGAAGCGATCGCCGTTGCCACGGTGCGCTGTCTGCAGCGGTTCGTTCCTGCAGCCGTGCCAGGCATCGTCTTTCTCTCGGGTGGACAGGATCCGCTCGAAGCCACCGCGCACCTGAGCGCCATCAACCAGCAGCCAGGGCCGAAACCCTGGAACCTGACGTTCTCGTTCGGGCGCGCGCTGCAGGACGAGGCGCTCTGCGCGTGGGGCGGCTGGCCGGAGAACGCCGCTGCCGGCCAGCGCGCGTTTCGACACCGGGTGCGCTGCGTCAGTTCCGCCGCGGCCGGGCTGTACTTCCCTGGCATGGAAGAGCACCCGGCAGTGGCGTGAATCGAGTACCGGGGTCCGGACCCCGGATGAGCACTTCCCACAGGAGAACGACCGTGGACAACCTGGGTAAGAACGTCGACGTGAATCAACCGGTTGCTACGCTCTCGATGGCGCGCGAGCTGGAGCTGATCGATGCGTACTGGCGCGCCTGCAATTACCTGTCGGTCGGGATGATCTACCTGCAGGCCAACCCCCTGCTGAGAGAGCCGCTCCGGGTCGAGCACGTGAAGCCGCGGCTCCTCGGCCACTGGGGTGCCAGTCCCGCGCTGTCGTTCGTCTGGATTCACCTGAACCGGCTGATCGTCAGGTCCGACCTCGACGTGGTGTTCGTCGCCGGTCCGGGGCATGGTGCGCCAGGCGTGCTGGGGCCCGCGTATCTGGAAGGTACGTATTCCGAGATCTATCCCGACAAGAGCGAAGACGTCGAAGGGCTGCGGAAGTTCTTCAAGCAGTTCTCGTTTCCCGGCCACATCGGCAGCCATGTCACGCCGGAAACTCCCGGATCCATCCACGAAGGCGGCGAGCTCGGATACAGCCTGTCGCACGCGTACGGCATGGCCCTCGACAATCCCGATCTCATCGTGGCGTGCGTGGTGGGAGACGGGGAAGCCGAAACCGGTCCGCTGGCCACCGCGTGGCATTCGAACAAGTTCCTGAACCCGATTCGCGACGGCGCCGTGCTGCCGATCCTGAATCTCAACGGCTACAAGATCGCCAACCCCACGATCCTGTCGCGCATCAGCCATGAAGAGCTGGAAGCGCTGTTCGTCGGCTATGGCTACACGCCGTTCTTCGTCGAGGGAAGCGAGCCCACGACCATGCACGAGAAGATGGCCGCCACGCTGGAGCAGGCCATCGACGCGATCCGCAGCGCTCAGCGCGCGGCGCGCCAGTCGAAAACCGCGGTGCGCCCGCGCTGGCCGGTCATCGTGCTGCGCTCGCCCAAGGGCTGGACCGGGCCGAAAGAGATCAAGGGGCACAAGGTCGAAGGCTCGTGGCGATCGCATCAGGTGCCATTTGCCGACGTGCGTGAGAACCCCGCGAGCCTGGCGCTGCTCGAGAGCTGGCTGCGCAGCTACCGTCCGGAGGAGCTGTTCGACGCGAGCGGCCGGCTGGTGGCCGAGCTGAGGATCCTGGCGCCGAAGGGCCACCGGCGGATGAGCGCCAATCCTCACGCCAACGGCGGCCTGCTGCGGAAAGAGCTCGACTTACCGGATTTCCGCGCGTACGCCGTGCCCGTCTCGAACCATGGCACCGCGCAGCACGAGAACACGAAACCCCTCGGCGAGTTCCTGCGCGACGTGATGAAGCGGAACATGACGAGCTTCCGCGTCTTCGGTCCGGACGAAACCGCCTCCAACCGGCTGCAGGCCCTGTACGAGGCCACCAAGAAGACATGGATGGCGGACCTGCTCCCGGAGGATGCCGACGGCGGAGAACTGTCACCCGACGGGCGGGTGATGGAGATGCTCTCGGAGCACACGCTCCTCGGCTGGCTGGAAGGCTACCTGCTCACCGGACGCCACGGCTTCTTTCACACCTACGAAGCGTTCGCGCACGTAATCGACTCGATGTTCAACCAGCATGCGAAGTGGCTGGACATCTCGAAGAGCCACGTGCCGTGGCGCGCCCCGGTGGCGTCGGAGAACATCCTGCTCTCGTCGACGGTCTGGCGCCAGGACCACAACGGTTTCTCGCACCAGGATCCGGGGTTCATCGATCTGGTCACCAATAAGGGCCCTTCGGTCGTGCGCATCTACCTGCCCCCCGACGCCAACACTCTGCTGTCGGTGGCCGACCACTGCCTCCGCAGCACCTGCTACGTCAACGTGATCGTCGCCGACAAGCAGAAGCATCTGCAGTTCACCACCATCGACGAGGCGGTGGAGCACTGCACGAAGGGCGTGGGGATCTGGAAGCGGGCCAGCACCGACGACGGCGGTGAACCGGATGTCGTGCTCGCCTGCTGCGGCGACGTCGTGACGATGGAGACGCTGGCCGCGGCTGCGATTCTCCGGGAGCATCAGCCCGATCTGAAGGTCCGGTTCGTCAATGTCGTGGACCTGTTCAAGCTCCAGCCGGCGTCCGAACATCCTCACGGCTGCACCGAAACGGAGTTCGACGAGATTTTCACCGCTGACAAGCCGATCATCTTCAACTTCCACGGGTATCCGTGGCTGATTCACAAGCTCGCGTACCGCCACAGCGGCCACGAGCATCTTCACGTTCGCGGCTACAAGGAGAAGGGCAACATCAACACGCCGCTCGAGCTCGCAATCCTGAACGAGACGTCGCGCTTCAACCTCGTGCTCGATGTGATTGCGCGGGTCCCGGGACTGCGCGCCAGGGCCGGAGGGCTCGAGCAGAGGATGAAGAACGCCATTGCCGACAACCTGGCGTACGCACACGAGCACGGTATCGATCGGCCGGAGATCAGCGAATGGACCTGGCCGTATTGATCACGCGGGTTCGCGGTTCGCGGGCTCGCGGGTTCGGCGGAGCCGGTGGCACTCACAGGGAACTAGCCGCTGGACTTGCCGATGTTGCCTCTGAGTACTACCGGCTCGAACCCGCGAACTCGCGAACCGCGAGCTGAGAAAGGATCGACGCATGCGTAAGTTCCTCGTCGTTTTCACCGTAACCGGGCTGCTGATCGGGGGCTTTGCCGCGCTCGACCCCCAAGCCCAGGGAACCCCGGCTGCGCCAACCGCGGCGGAACTGGACAAGCTGCTCGCGCCGATTGCGCTCTATCCGGACCAGCTCCTCGCGCAGATGCTGATGTGCGCCGCCAAGCCGTCCAAGGTCGCCGCCCTCAGCGAATGGCTGGTCAGTCACCAGTCGCAGAAGGGGACCGAATTGCAGGACGCCGCAACCAAGGCGGGATTCGACCCGGAGTTCGTCGCCATGGTCCTCTTCCCCGACGTGATCAACTCCATGGCGTCACGCATCGAGTGGACGACGCAGCTCGGGACTACATTCGCGTCGCATCGCAGCGAGGTCTTCGACAGCATCCAGCGGCTGCGGGCCCAGGCCCAGAAGGCGGGGAAGCTCAAGGATTCCCCACAGCAGGACATCGAGACGAAGAAAACCTCCTCCGGTCAGGACGTCATCGTCATCGAGCCGACGAACCCGCAGGTCGTCTACGTGCCGCAGTACAACCCGACGACCGTCTACACCCAGCCGTCGTCGACGACCGTGGTCGTTCAAGAGAGCAACGACAGTGGCGCGGCGGTCGCCGCCGGGTTGATCGGGTTCACCGCCGGGATCGCCATCGGCGCGGCGATGGACAACGACTATTACTACAGCCCGTACGGGTGGGGTTACCGCGGTGGCTATATGTACAACGACGCGTGGGACGACTATTACGACGCACGGGAGGACGCCCGCGAAGACTGGACGGATCATCGCGAGGACATCATGGAGGACCGGTCGGATCGCGCGGAGGACGCCCGGGAAAACCGTTCGGAGCGCTCGCAGAACACCCAGGAGCAGCGCACTGATCGGCAGCAGAACCGCCAGGAGAACCGGCCCGAGGCGACGCAAGCTCAGAAAGATCAGGCCCGCAGCAAGGCGCAGGAACGATCCGCGTCGGGACAGTCTGCATCGGGACAGGCGGCGAGCACGGCCCGGTCGAGCGCCGCGGCGCGGGGTTCCAGCAGCACCGGGACGACTCGGACGGCGCCCGAACGAACCGGGACTCGATCCGATGCGTTCTCGGGCTATTCGAGCGGCAAGTCGACGAGTGCGGCGAGCCAGCGCGGCCAGCGCAGCCGGAGCAGCTCCCGCAGCGGCGGCGGCGGCAGCCGGCGCCGTTGAGGCAATCAGCAGGGAATGCGAGTCATGTTCACACACACGACATCCCGTCTCAGTACATCCAGGGCAGCGCTGGCGCTGCTGCTGATTGGTGCCGTCCTCGTCGCGCTGCCATCGTGCCGCAGGGGGCCGGCCCCGGCCCGCACGTTCAGTTCCCCCGAGGAGGCCGTGAAGGCGCTGGCTTCCGCCGTGACGACCGAGAAGGTGGACGACGTGCTGCAGATCTTCGGCCCGGAAGGCAAGGACCTGATTGACACCTCCGATCCGGCAAGCGCCCGTCGTGGGCGCCAGGTCTTCACCGCCGCCTTCACCGAGCGATGGAAACTCGTGGACCGCGATGGCGGCGGCAAGACGCTCGTGATCGGCAACGAGGAATGGCCGTTCCCCGTGCCGTTGATCCAGACGGCGCAGGGATGGCACTTCGATGCCGCCGCCGGGAAGGAAGAAGTGATCACGCGCCGGATCGGCCGGAACGAGCTGGCCGTAATCGAGATCTGTCAGACCTACGTGGTGGCGCAGCGCCGGTACGCGCGTACGGCACACGACGGCAAGCGGGCCGGACTCTTTGCGACCACATTCCGCAGCGATCCCGGCAAGCAGAACGGTCTTTACTGGGCCGTGCAGAAGGGAGAGCCGCGGAGTCCACTCGGCGATCTGCTGGCGGAGGCCGCCGATCCGGCGCGGCTGAAATCGGATGCCAAGCCCGCGCCGTTCTACGGCTACTACTTCAAAATCCTCACCGCGCAAGGGCCTGCGGCCGCCGGCGGTGCCCGGAACTTTGTCGTCAACGGTGACATGTCGGACGGCTACGCACTGGTGGCGTGGCCGGCGCACTACGACAACACCGGCATCATGACGTTCATCGTCAACCAGGACGGCATCGTCCGCGAGAAGGACCTCGGACCTGAAACCGACGCGACCGCCCGGGCGATGTCGATCTACGAGCCCGACGCGTCGTGGACGTTCGCGCGCTGAGACCACGGAGCTGCGACCACGGAGCTCGACAGAGATCACGGATTCTTAAACGGAGTCAATCATGTCGCCTTC
>Ga0075421_100004311_pt1 | contig 17188 bp, 14 predicted proteins | sample SoiMetdeltSBSDD5_FD_75292 | JGI IMG/M metagenome (GOLD analysis project Ga0075421, IMG submission 75292) | Bulk soil microbial communities from a Populus tree surrounding site in Tennessee, USA - Soil MetaG P. deltoides SBSDD5 | ecosystem: Environmental > Terrestrial > Soil > Tree plantation...
GATACCCATGAAGCCGCCTCGGGCGGGCTTCCCCATGGGCAGGTGCGGTAACGCTATGCGTTACGCAGCCAGGGCCAAGTTGTCGTTGGCAGTTGTGATTTTCCCGAGTGTTTTACCAGGGACCCGAGTACCTGGGCACGCGGCCACAGCTTCACTAACCCCGTCGAAGCCAGTCGCCCCCGTAGCTCGCAACCTAATCGACTGAGGCGGCCGAATCAACCGCTTGCTATACCTCGGAAACCACTCGACGTGATTGCGCTAACTTGCCTTCGATACAGCGCTTGGGATCGCGCTTCGAACACGATTTCTCCCTTCTGCCTTCGCCTGATACATCGCGCGGTCCGCCGCCGGGAAGAGGCCGTCGTGCGTGGGTACACTCTCCGGGTAGGTCGCGACGCCGAATGACGCCGTCACCTTGATAGACCGCCCGGAATGAACGACCACGCGCGCCTCGATCGATTTCCGCAACCGCTCCGCGAAGTCACGCGCACCGTCGAGCCCGGTCTGCGGGAGCAGCACCGCGATCTCTTCCCCACCGTAGCGGGCGCAGATGTCCACGTTGCGCACCCCGTCCTGAAACGTCTGCGCCACACTCTGCAGAACGACGTCGCCACCGTCGTGCCCATAGGTGTCGTTCACGTTCTTGAAGTAGTCGATGTCCGCCACGACGAGCGAGGCCGAGCCACCAAACCGATCCGTCTCGGCGAGCACGCGAGCGAGTTGCTCGTCGAAATGGCGACGGTTCGCGAGTCCCGTGAGCTGGTCCGTGCGGGCGCGCCGCGTGACCTCCTCGATCTCCCACATCGTCTCCAGCGACACCGCGGCGATAGCGGCGAGCAGCCGGACGTTTCGAACCTCGGCAATCAAAACATCGCCGGGCTCATCTCCCTCGATCACGATCGCACCGATGACCCCGGATTCGCGCTTGAGCGGGATGATCCCCAACGAGCCGATCGGCCGAGGCGTTTCCCACGCGCCATAGATGCGCGTGTGCCGCGCGATCATGCGCGCGTCCTCCCAAACCTGCGGGAGGCCGTTCTTGCACATCGTCCCGACCTGCGAGTCTTCGCTGATCGGCCAGCCTTCGGCGATGCGGTGGCCCTCGGAGACACTCTGCACTTCGCCGTCGTTCGAGTTGGGAAGCCAACGAACGAGCGCCGCTCGAGCGGCCGACGTAACCTCCAATGCGGTCTCACAGATCGATCGGCCGAGCGATTCGATCGTGCGGTTCGACTGGAACTGCTGCGCCGCGCGCAAGAGCGCTTGCGTCCGCCGATTCTGTCGGCCGACCTCCTCCCGTGTCTCAAGCAGTTCGGCCAGAACCGCGACCTGCGCCGTATAGCGTGGCACCCACGCCTTCAACTCGTCGCGCGATGGCGTGAGCCCCGCTTCCGCCGAAATGCTCAGCGCCCCGAACGCGCGTTTGAGGCCGGCCACCGGCCCCATGGCGACGCGCGGACCTGGATCTCCATCGTCGAAGTGGACGATACGCTCCTCGGCCGCCCACTTCACGAGCGGAAGCCATTCCGCGTGGTTGAACTTCGCCGGCTCGGTTTCCGCTCCGTCGCCCGAGCAGGCGCCGGCGACGAGCGTATCTCGCGCGCCGGTCCAGCGCCAGAACACCACCTCGTCGGCGCCGAGGACGTCCCGGACATCGCACAGATATCGGCTCAGGACTTCTGTCTGTCGCCGCTCTTCCGCCTCCTGGCGCGTGACCTCGATCCCGCGACGCAGGTCGGACGGCATCGCCTCGTACGCCCGAGGCGTGTTGGTCCGTTCGCTGTAGGCGCCCTCTGACCGCGTCGCGCGTCGGCGGCGGCGCGCGTTTTCCTGCGCCCGCTTCACCTGCCACGCTGGGAACAGCGCGATGGCTACGAGCACGACGCCACCGCCCAGCATGTCCGAAAACGCGAACGCGCCGCCGACGGAGTAATGAATGGCCGTCAGGGCGACGAGTGCCCCGACCGCCACCGAGATCGCTGTTCTGATGTTCTCCGCGCCGGCGATGACACGAACGCCAAGGGCGAGTGCAACGACTGCAGGAGATCCAGGCCCGCCGGACGCCGCCGCGAGCAACGTGACCGGCGCAAGCGCGGCCGCGAGATACTGGTTCGTGAAATCGCGCTGAGGCGGATCCAGGCGCTGGCTGATCAGCAGCCAGGCATACGTGACGGCCGCCACAGAGGCCGCCGCGGCGGCACCGGATGCCCACCCAGGCGCCGTCGCTCCCCAGGCGAGCGCGAACATGCCCGCCAGAGCGAGGACCCACGCGGCGACCGCGGCCACATTGACCCAGATCCGCGTTTTGACCACGAGAGAGATGTCGGGGAGGACGACTGCTACGGGATCGACGCGTGTGTGATTCTGGATGCGGCAACGGCCGCACCGAATCCATTGTCGATGTTGACGACCGTTATCCCGGAGGCGCAACTGTTTAGCGCGGCGAGCAATGACGCGACCCCACCGAAGCTCGCGCCATAGCCGACGCTCGTCGGAACCGCGATGACCGGTGCGGCGACCAGCCCTCCGACGACGGACGGAAGTGCCCCGTCCATCCCCGCCACCACGATGACGACGGTGGCCCGGTTGAGCGTCTCGGCCCCTGCGAGCACGCGGTGAATTCCGGCAACGCCGACGTCAGTGAGCCGGTCCACCATGTTGCCCATCGCCCGCGCCGTCATGGCAGCTTCCTCGGCAACGGGCAGATCGCTCGTCCCGGCGGTCACGATCAGAATCCTGCCTCGACCTGGCGGGGGCGGCTCGGCTGGCGGAAGCAATGCGCACCGACCGAGGGCGTTGACGTCGAGCGGCGGGAACACCTCGCGCAACGCGTCGAGGGCATCCTCGCTGGCCCTCGTGACCAGGAATCCCTCTCCATGGGCGGCTATCCGCTCCGCGATCGCGAGGATCTGTTCCGTCGTCTTCCCGAGTCCGAGAATGACTTCGGGATACCCCTGCCGAAGCGCCCGATGATGGTCGATCGTCGCGAACGGCAGCGTTTCAACCGGGTCGCGCGCGAGCCGGCCAAGGGCAGCATCAACGGTGATCGTGCCGTCGGCGACCTGTCGAAGCAGCGCCAACACACGATCGCGAATCACGCCGCGGCGCTCTCCAGCTCCGTGTCGGTGCCGGGTGTTGACGCGCCGTCGAACGCGCCAGTCTCGTAGGCGCGCAGGTAGTCGGCGAAGATCCCTTCGACTTCGGAGAAGCTGTTGACGGCGTGCAGGCGGCGCCGGAGGTCGGCCGAATTCGGCAACCCCTTCACGTACCAGCCGAGATGCTTGCGGAACTCGATTGCCGCACCTTCGGGATCAGCCTCGTACGCCTCCACCATCGCCGCGTGATCGAGCGCGACAGCGAACCGCTCGGCGACTGATGGCGTGCGCGGCATCGCGGTGCCGTCGAGAAGCGCCCGAGTCTCCGCGAAGATCCATGGCTGACCGAACGACCCTCGGGCGATCATGATGCCCGCGCAACCCGTGTGATGACGCATGCGCAACGCATCGGCGGCGGACTTGATGTCACCGTTGCCAATCACGGGAATCTCGAGCGCCTCTACGACGGCCGCGATCTCGTCCCAACGCGCCGAGCCCGTGTACATCTGCGTTCGCGTTCGCGGATGGAGCGTCAGTGCGCGGGCGCCCGCATCCTGGCAACGCAGCGCGATCGTGACGGGATCGCGCATCTCCTCGTTCCAGCCGCTCCGGATCTTGACCGTCACGGGCAGCGATGTGCCCCGGCTCACGGCTTGGATGACGTCTTGCACGAGGCCGAGGTCCTTCAGGCAGCCGGATCCGCCGTTGCGCTTGACGACTTTCTTGACCGGGCAGCCGAAGTTGATGTCGATGAACTCGGGCTGAAATACATCGGTGACGAGTCGCGCCGCCTCTCCCATCGCCTCAGGGTCAGCCCCGAAGATCTGCACGCCAATCGTGCGCTCGTCCGGTCCGAACCGAAGCTTGCTCCACGTCGCCTCGTTCTCTCGGCGGATCCCCTCGGCCGAGAGGAACTCGGTGACCACCACATCGGCCCCGTGCTTACGGCACAGGCGGCGGAATGGCGATTCCGACACCCCCGCCATGGGCGCGAGGATGACCGGAATGTCGTGGGCAACCGGGTACGGGAACCGCATAGGGGCAACCTAACCGGGCCCGAGAAGTCGTGCAACGTGAAGATTTGACACGACTTGCCATGCTGGATAACTTCGGTCCGCTGCGGGGCGCCGGGTCGGCGCCCTTGTTTTCTCCGACGATTGGGGACGCGATGGAACTGCGCGAGTTCTTTTCGGAAGACGCGGTCAAGCTGGAGCTCGAGGGCACGACGAAGGACGAGATTCTGAAGGAGATGATCAACCTCCTCGGGCTCGACGAAAAGTCCGAAGGGATGCTGTTCAAGATGCTTAAGCGGCGGGAGAATTTGGGATCGACAGGAATCGGACGCGCCATTGCGATTCCGCATTGCCGCTCGCTGGTCGTCAACAAGCTGCGCGTCGCCTTCGGCCGGAAGTCGGACGGGGTCGATTTCAAGGCGATCGACGAGAAGCCGGTGAAGTTTTTCTTCCTGATTGTCGCCCCGCCCCTCGAAGTATCGAATCAATACCTGCCGGTCCTCGGCAAGATTGCGCAGTTCAGCAAGGAACCCGACGTGCCGGAGCGGCTGCTCGCGCTGAAGGAGCCCCCCGAGTTCATGCGGCTCCTCGAGGAAAAGGGCGTTTAGCAGACGGGCGCTTCTCAACTGCTCCAATCCGCTTCTGAGCCTACTCCCACTCGATAGTGGCGGGTGGCTTCGAGCTGACGTCGTAAACGACTCGATTCACCCCGCGGACCTCATTGATGATCCGGCTCGAGATCCGCGCCAGGACGTCGTGCGGGAACGGGAACCAGTCCGCCGTCATTCCGTCAGTGCTCATGACGGCCCGCAGGCCAACCACGTTCTCGTACGTGCGGTAGTCGCCCATCACGCCGACCGACCGAACCGGGAGCAGCACGGCGAACGCCTGCCAGATGTCGTCGTACAATCCCGCCGCACGGATCTCCTCGAGGTAGATCGTGTCGGCACGACGCAGCACGTCGAGCTTTTCGCGGCTCACATCGCTGAGTATGCGGATCGCCAATCCCGGGCCCGGGAACGGGTGACGTCCGACGATTTCTTCCGGAAGACCGAGCTCTCGGCCGACGTTGCGGACTTCGTCCTTGAATAGCTCTCGAAGCGGCTCAATGAGCTTGAATTTCATGTTCGGCTTGAGGCCGCCGACGTTGTGGTGCGTCTTGATCGTCACGGACGGCCCACCGCGCGGTGAGACACTCTCGATGACGTCGGGGTACAGCGTCCCTTGCACCAGGAACGCCACGCCCTCGCCCACGTTCTCCGCGGCTTCCTCGAACACGTCGATGAACGTGTGGCCGATGATCGTGCGCTTCTTCTCCGGATCCTCGACGCCGGCGAGCCCGGTGAGGAATCGATCCTCGGCGCGGACCGTCACGAGGTCGATCCCGAGGTTCGCGCGAAAGGTGCGCTCGACCTGCTCGCGCTCGTGCATGCGCAGCAAGCCCGTGTCGACGAAGATGCAGGTCAGCTGATCGCCGATGGCGCGGTGGACGAGTGCGGCGGCAACGGCCGAATCGACGCCGCCGGAGAGGCCGCAGATGACCCGCGCCTTCCCCACCCGCTCGCGAATGCGTTCCGCTTCTTCGTCGATGAACGTGCCTGGCGTCCACGACGCGTGCGCGCCACACACGTGGAAGAGGAAGTTCGAGATGATCTCCGCGCCGCGCGCCGTGTGCGCGACCTCCGGATGGAACTGCACCGCGTGAATGGGCTTCGACTCATGCCGAATCGCCGCGATCGGCACGGTCCCGCTGCGAGCCGTCACGCGAAAGCCGCGCGGCGGGGCATCAACGTGGTCACCATGGCTCATCCAGACCGGCGTCCGCTCACCGCGATCAAAGCCGGTGAAGAGCCCACTGGGCTCGTCCACGATGAGGTCCGCCCGGCCGTATTCGCGCTTCCCGGCGTCCACCACTGCCCCGCCTTGCAGGTGCGAGATGAGCTGCATGCCGTAGCAGATGCCTAACACCGGTGCGACGTCCAGCAATGCGGGATCGGCGCTCGGCACGTCTTCCCCGTAGACCGAGTTCGGCCCTCCGCTGAGGATGATGCCTGTCGGCGTCCACTCCCTGATCCACTCGAGCGTGCGCGTCGGCGGGTGAATCTCAGAGTACACGCGCGCCTCGCGAACGCGGCGCGCTATCAACTGCGTAAACTGTGAGCCGTAATCGATGATGAGGATCCGGCTCGAGCTCTTCACATCTTCCACGCGGGCTCCGTCAACGAGATGAGCTCGACCGCCTTCGTGTCGAGGTCCAGAATGGCGGCGGAGGGGACGCCGTACAACCAGCCGCAGGTCTCGCCAGGATTCACGACGAGTGCGCCGCCCTCCATCTCGCGTGACTCCTGGCGGTGCGTGAAGCCGTGAACGATCACCTCGTGCGACTCCAGCGATCGATCCGCGACTTCGCCGAGATCATGCACGAGCAGAATGCGACGGCCACCGACCTCGATGCTGTGCGGCGACTCGTACAGTTCGATGCCCACGCCTTTCGAGGCGATCGCGCGAAGCCCCTCGCGGTCGCCATCGTTGCGGCCGAACACGCCGCCGAAAGGGATGTTGAGATCCACGAACGGCGCCAGCGAGAACGGTGAGCAATAATCCCCGGCGTGAAGCACCATTCCCGCACCGCGCTCGATCATCCGCTCGAGAAGTTCTCGGATGGCGGGAACGCGGTCGTGCGAGTCAGCCATCAACCCGATGAGCATCAGTTGGTCCTCCACTCCGGCTCGACGACTTCTTGGGAAACCAGGTGCTCGTAGCGCTCTCGCTCGGTGACGACGGCAAAGCGGTCACCGTCGACGAGCACTTCCGCCGGTTTGCCCCGCGTGTTGTAGTTCGACGCCATGGCGTACCCGTATGCTCCGGCGGAATGGATCACGATCAAGTCCCCAGCGCTCAGGTCCTCGAGCTCACGGTCGAGCGCGAGAAAGTCGCCGCTCTCGCACACCGGCCCGACGACATCGACGCGCGTCCGCCCGTCGACTGCCTCCACCGCTTCGATCCGGTGGTACGCATTGTAGTGTGACGGCCGAAGCAGATCCGTCATCCCCGCATCCACGACGAGCAGCTCCTTCCCGCCGCTCCGCTTCCGGTAGAGGACGCGACTGATCAACACGCCAGCGTTGCCGACCATGAACCGCCCCGGTTCGACAATGAGCTGAAGGTCCGTGGACCGCACCGCCGGGACGACGATCTCGGCGAACCGCTCGAGGTCCGTGGGCTCCTCGGCGTCGTATGTCACGGCGAGGCCACCACCGATGTCGAGGTACCGCAGGTCGCGCGCGCCGTCGGCGCGGAGCTCACCGAGCAGCTGCAGGACGCGATCGATGCCATCCCGGTACGCGTCCAGCCGCGACAACTGCGAGCCGACGTGCATATCGAGGCCCCGGAGGACGACGTTAGGCAACGAGCGCGCGAGCCGCGCGACTTCGCGCACCTCATCGTACGGGATCCCGAACTTGTGGCCCTTCTCCCCAGTTCGGATGTACTGGTGCGGCGTCTCGACCGTGATCTCCGGATTCACACGCAGGGCAACCGGCGTGACGACGCCACGCTCACGCGCGAGCCGATCGACGACGCGCAGCTCCTGATCGGATTCGACGTTCAGGAGTAGCACCTGCGACTCGATTCCCTCGGCGATCTCACGTTCCGTCTTGCCGACGCCGCCGAAGATGATGTCCGCGGACGTGAACCCGACACGCCGCGCGCGATACAATTCACCGCCGGATACGACGTCGGCACCGGCGCCGAGCGAGCGCAGGAGCCGCAGCAACGCGGCGCACGAATTTGCCTTGAGGCTGTAGTGGATGCGGAACGGCACCGGCGCGAGCGCGGCAGCAAGGCGCGCGTACTGGTCGCGCACCGCGTTGGCGCTATAGACGTACGACGGCGTGCCGGCCGCCGCCGCGATCGTGGACAGCGACACTCCCTCGCAGCCGAGGGTCCCGTCCACGCGCGCGAAGGGTCGCGTCAGTACGCTTTCGCCCACAATGCCTCGGTGGTCGCGGCCGCGCCGCACTTCAAACATGTCGTTGGCGCTTCGGCCGAGCGGAATTCTTCGTCGGGCAGCACGCGGATCGTTGCCTTCGTTTCCTCCTTGATCTCCGCTTCGCACTCGCGGGAGCCGCACCACCCGGCATAGACAAACGCGCCTTCGCCGTCCATGACCTCGCGGAAGCGGTCATAGGTGATGGCGCCGCGGATGCTGTTCGCTTCGCGGCGATCCCGTGCGGCGGTGAGCATATCGCTCTGAATCCGCTCGAGCAGCTCCTCGACCTCCTCGCCAAGAACGTCCAGCGAGACCGACTTCTTCTCCTTCGTGTCGCGTCGGACGAGCACCGCTTGCTGCTTGTCGAGGTCGCGAGGCCCGAGCTCCATGCGCAGCGGGACCCCACGCAGCTCCCAATCATAGTACTTGGCGCCGGGTTTGAGCCCCTCGCGGCGGTCGACGTGCACGCGAAGCGCGTTAGGCTCGCGGCGTTTCCACTCGCCGAGATTCCGTTCGATCCGGTCGGCGGCTTCGAGCACCTTCGCGCGTTCCTCGTCGGAACGGTAGATGGGCACGATCACCAGCTCGGTGGGCGCTAGCAGCGGAGGGATGCGAAGGCCGTTGTCATCCCCGTGCGTCATGACCAGGCCGCCAATGAGACGCGTCGACACACCCCAGCTGGTGTTCCAGGCGAATTCCTGCGTGCCCGACTCGGATTGGAAGGTCAGCTCGAACGCTTTCGCGAAATTCTGGCCAAGGTTGTGCGACGTTCCGGCCTGCAGCGCCTTGTTGTCCTGCATTATGCCCTCGCAGGCGTACGTGCGCAGCGCGCCCGCGAACCGCTCGGAGTCGGTCTTCAGCCCGGTGACCACGGGCATGGCCATCCACCCCTCCATGAAGTCGCGATACACGCCTAGCATCCGGCGCGCTTCCTCCTCGGCTTCGTCATGGGTGGCGTGCGCCGTATGCCCTTCCTGCCAGAGGAACTCCAGCGTTCTGAGGAACAGCCGGGTGCGCATCTCCCAGCGCACCACGTTCGCCCACTGGTTGATGAGGAGGGGCAGGTCGCGGTAGCTTTGCACCCACTTCGCGAACATCGAGTAGACGATCGTCTCCGACGTGGGCCGGACGACGAGCGGCTCCTCGAGCTTCTTCCCACCCCCGTGCGTCACGACGGCCGCTTCGGGCGCGAAGCCCTCGACGTGTTCGGCCTCCTTGTGCAGAAAGCTCTCGGGAATGAACAGCGGGAAGTACGCGTTCTTGTGCCCGGTCGCCTTGAACATGTCGTCGAGCACACGTTGCATCCGCTCCCAAATGCCGTAGCCGGAGGGACGGATCACCATGCACCCGCGAACCGGCGAGTAGTCGGCGAGCTCCGCTCGAAGCACGACCTCGTTGTACCACGCGCTGAAGTCGGCCGCGCGGGTCGTCAGTTTCTTGTCGTCAGACATTGTTGGTATGGGACCGTGGTGGATGAATGCGGACACCGAGCGCGTGTCCTACCACGGTCGATCGGAGCTGCCGCTGCTGTGATCACGAACCTGGGCGATGAGCTCATCCAGGGCGATTGTGCGTTGCGTACCGTCTGCGAGTGTCTTGACCTCGACGTGGCCGCCCGTATCGAGCTCGGGACCCACCAGCACGACCCGCTTCGCGCCGATGGTCCCCGCGGCCTTCATCTGCTTGCCTAACGCCTGATCCCGGAGCGGGTACTCGGTGGAGGCACCGGCGCGACGCAGAGCCGTCGCCACTCGCGCCGCCTGAAGCCGCTGACCGCTGGAGACCGGCGCGACCCAGAAGTCGACCACCGACGTGCCGGCCGGCATGAGTGACCGCGCCCGCAGCAGCTCCCCGAGCACGACATCTCCCATCCCGAAGCCGAGCGCGGGCATATCCACGCCTCCCAGGGCCTGAAGGAGGTTGTCGTATCGCCCACCACCACAGATCGCGCGGAACTCACCGGTTGCGTCGAAGAGCTCGAACACGATGCCGGTGTAGTATGCCAGGCCGCGAACGATCCGCAGGTCGAGGTCGACGTAGTCGCGTACTCCGAGCGCGTCGAGCGTCGCGAAGTACTGCTCGAACCGCGTGAGATGCTCGCCGAGCGTCGCGTCTTCAGGGAAACGCTCCCGGAGCGCTTCGAGGGAGCGGGTTTTCGTGATGAGGTCGATCATGGTCGACGCGACGTCAGCCGACATTCCTGCGTCGATGAGCCGCTGGTGCGATTGTGCCGCAGGCGTTCGCTCGATCTTGTCGATCACCGCGTACGCATTGGGCAACTGCGTTTCCGTGACTCCCGCTGCGCCGAGCAGGGCGTTGAGCAACCGCCGGTCCGAGACGCGGGCGCGCACAGCCTCGGGTCCTAAACCGAGCACTCTCATGATCTCGATGGCGACCGCAAGCAGCTCGGCGTCCGCGGACACGTCCGGCTCGCCGAAGATGTCGACGTTCAGCTGAAAGTGCTCGCGCAGCCGTCCCTTCTGCTGGCGCTCGTAGCGGAACAGCTGCGGCACCGAGAACCACCGCACGGGCTTGCGAAGTGCGTTCGCGCGGGAGGCGACCATCCGGGCGACCGTGGGCGTCATTTCAGGGCGCAGCGCGACAGGCCGCCCGCCCTTGTCCTCGAAGGTGTAGAGCTGCCCGACGATCTCTTCGCCGCTCTTCTTCGTGTATAGCTCCAGTGGCTCCAGGGGCGGTCCATCGTATTCCGCGAACGAGAATCGGCGCGCCACATCGCGCCATGCGCCGACGATGTGCGATCGTTGGGCGAGTTCGGCGGGATAGAAATCGCGAAATCCGGGGAGCGCTCCTGTGGACATCCGCCAAATCTATCCGGCCACGGGATCGACGTCCAAGCGCGCCATCGCATCCCCGACCGTGTGGAACGACCCGGTTACGAGGACGGTCTGTGCTTCCTGGCTCGCGCGCTCGAGCGCGCGATCGAAATCAGGCTCCGAGATGGCCCGCCACCCGAGATCCCTCGCGAACACAACGGCGCTCTCGCGATTCCATGCACGGCTCGCTGGTGCCGTGGGCGCATCCGTGAGCACGAACAGGTCGACGACCGCGGCGAGCGCGTGCATGACGGCTCGCCAGTCCTTGTCCGCGAGGATGCAGAGGACGACCGCAATTGGGCGAAGCGGCCGGACTTCGCGTAAGGTCGCCGCGAACACGCCAGCACCGTCCGGGTTGTGCGCGACGTCGAACACATACCGGCCGACACGCTGGAAGCGACCCGGGAGACGAACGTCGGGCAGCGACCGCCGAGCCTCATCGAGCGTGACGGAGAAACCCGGCGCGGAGTCGAGCATGAGCAACGCGAGCGACGCGTTCGCTGCCTGATGCGCGCCGATGAGTCCCGTCCGCACTTCACCGCGATCAGCGCCGAGCGCGAGCGTGAACGCCGTTCCCTCGGATGTCACCCGGACGTCGGTCGGCGAACATTCGGACGCCACATCCCGAATTGGAGACGCTCCCCGATCTCGAGCAAGCTCCGCGAGCAAGCGACGGATCGATGGGTCTTGCTCGCCGATCACCGCCGGGGCACCTCGCTTGAAGATGCCTGCTTTCTCGGCAGCGATTGCCTCTCGCGTTTCTCCGAGAAACTCGACGTGGTCGATCCCGATCGACGCGACGCCCGCGACTACGGGAACGACGACGTTTGTCGAGTCCAGACGGCCGCCGAGCCCCGTCTCGATCACCGCCGCGTCGACGCGCTCGCGGGCGAACAGGTCGAACGCCATGGCGGTCGTGGCTTCGAAGAACGTCGCGCCGATCCCCTCGACCGTCGGTGTCCATCGATCGATGAAATCGATGACGTAGTCCTCACTCACGCGCACACCGTCCACGAGAAATCGCTCGCGGAAATCCACCAGGTGTGGCGACGTATACTTGCCAACGCGCATTCCCTTCGCGCGCAGCAATGTCTCCAGCGTGGCGCACACGCTTCCCTTCCCGTTGGTCCCCGCGACGTGAAAGCACCGGAGGCGGTCCTGCGGGTCGCCAAGCTCGTGCAGGAACGCGGCGGTTCGCTCGAGCCCGAGCTTCGACTTGCCGGTCGTCCGCGCGAAGAGATAGTCCAGCGCCGCGCGGTAGTCGCGTCGAGGCGCGGCGTGCGCGCCGCTCAGGGTGACGCCCACCCCGTCGCTGCCGGTTTGCCACTCATGTGGCGCAGCAGCTGGCCTACGGTCTGTTTCAGCTCGCGCCGATGGACGACGCGGTCGAGCATTCCATGCTCGAGAAGAAACTCCGCCGTCTGAAAACCTTCGGGCAGGTCCTGTCCCAGGGTCTGCTTGATCACTCGAGGACCGGCAAAGCCGATCACGGCCCCAGGCTCGGCGAGAATGGCATCGCCAAGCATCGCGTAGCTCGCGCTCACGCCGCCGGTGGTGGGGTTGGTGAGGATAGAGATGAACGGAATGCGCCGCTCGGCTAGCTGCGACAGCATTGCTGATGCCTTCGCCATCTGCATCAGCGACAGAACGCCCTCCTGCATGCGCGCGCCGCCCGACGCGGACACGATGACCAGCGGATACTTTCGTTCCAGAGACCGTTGGCCAAGCCGCGAGATCTTCTCGCCGACGACCGATCCCATCGAACCGCCCATGAAGCTGAAGTCCATGACGCCGACGTTAAGCGGAGCGCCCGCGAGGGTACCGGTGGCGGTCATGATCGCGTCCGCATCCCCGGCCGTCGCCCGAGCCTTCTTGAGCCGCTGCTGGTACTCCGGGAACCCGAGCGGGTCGGCGGACTTCAGGTCTCCTTCCGTCTCTTCGGCGGAGCCCTCATCGAGAAGGATCGCGACGTAGTCACCAGCGCGGATGCGCCGGTGGTAGTCGCACTGCGGGCAGACATTCAGGTTGCGAACGAACTTCTCGCGAATGTCGGTATGCCCGCACGCCTCGCATTTCTCCCACGCATCCGGCGGAATCTCGAGCTTTTCCGTCCGGGGGGCGCGAGACTTTTTCTCCTTTTTCCACCATGCCATCCGCGTAATGTGACCGCCACGGTCGAGGTCCGGAAGGCCAGCGGTACTCAGACGGCCAGCGAATCGGCCCGCCCGCGCCCCTCGCTCGAGATGCGCAACAGTATCCCGATCGCGAGCCAGCTCGCGAGCATGAACGAGCCGCCGTAACTGAAGAACGGCAGGGGGATTCCGGTGATGGGCATCAGGTTCAGCGTCATCCCGATGTTGACGAGCACGTGGACGAACCAGCTTGCGCCAAGGCCGAATGCCACGAGGCTGCCGAACGAGTCATTCGCGCGTGATGCGACGCGCACCACGCGCAGGAAGAGCGCCAGGAACAGCGCCAGTGCGAGTGAGACGCCGAGGAATCCGAGCTCTTCGCCGACGACGGAGAAGATGAAGTCCGTGTGCTGGGCCGGCAGGAACGCGAGACGCTTCTGGGTACCGAGCGTGTAGCCCTTTCCAAACCAGCCGCCGGATCCGATCGCTACCTGCGACTGGAGGACGTGATAGCCGGACGCTCGCGGGTCCGCTGACGGGTCGAGGAACACGAGCAACCGCCGCTGCTGGTATGGCGCAAGTCGCTCCCACAACAGTGGCGCGATGACCCCCATCGCGACGTTCGCGAGTACGAGGACCACACCCTCGACGATGTAGGGCCGGTAGTACAGGACCAGCGCGATCAGGATGAGAAACCACGCGCCCCACAACCCCGTGCTGAACGCGAGGATCAGACTGACCGCCGGACTCGCGATGAGCGCGAGCAGCTTCCACGACACGCCCGACCAGTAGAGCAGCGCGAAGAAGATCCCGATGAAGACGATGCCCGTGCCGAGGTCGGGCTGCGCCATGATGAGGAGCCACGGGAGCCCGACGACGGCCGCGGGTTTCCAGAGATCGAGAAGCGATTTCGGAGGCTCTTTGCGCGATGCCAGCACGCGCGCCAGCATCAGCACGACCGTGAGCTTCGCCAGCTCCGCTGGTTGCCCGAGGCGAACGCCGCCAATGGTCAGCCAGCCTTTCATGCTCGCTGCGGTGCCAGCGCCAGAGCCAAAGATCCACGTAACGACGAGCAATGCGATGCCGATCCAGTAGAGCGGCACCGTCATCCAATCCACGAGGCGCACCGACGCCTTGAAGATCAGGTAGGCGACCCCGAGCGATAGCACGAACCACGTGAGCTGTCGCTTCCAGGCGCCCTCGATGTACGACACCGGAAAGTCGGTCTGGCCGGCGGAGTACACGACGGCAATACCGTACGCCGACAGCAGTAGCGCGAGGATGACGAGCGGGTAGTCGCTCGCCGACTTGTGGCTCAATCGCCCTCCAGCTGCGAGCCCTGAATGGCTGGCCGCTTGAAGTAATGCTCGATCATCTTCGACGCGACCCGCGCAGCGTCGGAGCCGTGGAGCGGCACGAGCTCGAGCATGACCACGATCACGATCTTCGGATCATCGGCGGGCGCATATCCGGTGAACCAGGCGTGGTTCATCTCGACGCCATTCCGGTAGACACCGGTCTGCGCCGTACCCGTCTTTCCAGCGATGATGACCCCCTGCACCTGCGCACCCGCCGCCGTTCCACGCGCCGACACCACACCGGCCATCGCTCGCTGCAGTCCCGCCACCTGATCAGCCGGCAAGCGAACGACCTTCGTGCGTTCCGTTTGTCGGCGAACGATCTCGGGGCGGACGATGGAGCCGTCGGTCGCCAGCGCCGTGTAGAAGCGCGCCATGTTGGCGACCGTCTGGGAATTCTCCCCTTGCCCGATCGCGAGGCTGAGCAGCACGCCGTTGCTCCAGCCCCCCGGCCCGTACCGCTTGTCGAAGTACTCGGCGGCGTAGGGCCAGATTGGCTGCTTTTCGTTAGGCAGATCGATCCCGCTCTTCTCGCGCATGCGGAGCGACACACCGCCCGCCAGCATGCGCGTGACTCCAAGGCGAATGCCGAGCTGGTAGAAGAAGACGTCGCACGACTTCTCGATGGCTTGGCGGAGCGTCAGATCGCCATGCCCTTTCTTCTCCCAACAGCGGAAGTAGCGGTTCCCGAAGTAGTAGCCACCCGTGCAGGTTGTCGGCATCCGGTCGTCGAGGCCGACGATTCCCGCTTCCATGCCCATGATCGCCGTCGCGAGCTTGAACGTGGAGCCGGGAGGGTACAGCCCTTGAATGACCTTGTTGTACAGCGGACGGCGGGGGTCATCACGCAGCTGTGAGTAGTACTCGGTCGACACGCCGCCGACAAACCGGTTCGGGTCGAAGCTGGGCGCGCTGTGAATGACCAACACCTGGCCCGTCTTCGGGTCCATCACCATCACGCCGCCCTGGAGGGTGTCGCCGAAGAGCGATGCCGCGAAGCGCTGGAGGTCGAGGTCGATGTTGGTGTACAACGGATCCGGTGATTCTGGTGCAATGTCGCCTCGGCTCCCCGCGTCGCCGACCACGCGACCACGCGCATCGACCTCGACGAAATGCGTGCCTTCCTTTCCGCGCAGTTGCGCTTCGTACTGCCGCTCGAGTCCGGCCTTGCCGATCTCCTGCCCCGACTTGTAGCCGGCGTATTGCCGCTGGTTGAGCTCCGACTCCGTGATCTCGCCGGTATATCCGACGAACGCCGCGACCACTTCCTTGTCCGGGTAATAGCGCTTGGGCGCGGCCTGGATGATGAGGCCCGGATAGTCGACGCGATGCTCCTCGAGCACGGACACGACATCGAAGCTCGCGTCGGCGAGCACGACAGTCGGACGGTTGGGAGCCTGCCGGAAGCGTCGGACCGCGGCCTCGATCTGCTCCGGCGTTAGGTTGATGACGCCAGCCAGGCCACGAAGGGCAACGCGCAGCGAATCCGACGTCTTCGCGAGGATGGAAACCGAATAGCCAGGAAGGTTCTCCGCGATGACGGCGCCGTTCCTGTCATAGATGATGCCACGGGGTGCCGGCAGCGGCACTTCGCGCAACCGGTTCGTCTCGGACTGTAACGTGTACTCGGCGTGCTCGAGCACCTGCGTCCGGAAGAACGCCGACCCGAGGAATACGAACGCGCCGCCGAGAATGAACGTTGCCGTCCGCGCGCGGCGCGCGACGTCGTTCGGATGAAAGCTCATGCGGCCTGCGGCTCCAGAACCGGTCGCAACATCAGGAGCAGGATAATACCCGCCACCGCGGTGATGGCTGCGGAGAGCGGCGACCAGAGAAGCAGCTGGGTGGCGAGCTCGACACCCTGCACCCGGCGTTCAGCCATGACGTACACGATGTCGAACGCCCACTTCCCCGCGAAGAAAAAGAACCCGTGCAGCACGACGTTATCGGCGAAGAACACGGCCTTGAGCCACGACGCGGCGGCACCGATGCCGGTCATCGCAAGCGCCCCGGCGCCAAAGGCGCTGGGCGTGAGGGAGTCCGCGACGAGACCGGTGCAGAATCCGATGAGCGCGGCGGCACCAGGCCGCACCCGCACGGCAGACAACAGGACGGCGATCACCAGGAAATCGACCGGAGTACGCCAACCGAGCAGCGGACGAAGCGTGTAGTGCAGGAGCACGAGCACGACGAACGCGAGGATCGCACGGGCCGTTCGTGCCCAAGTCATGGGCGACGTCCTCGGCCAGTGGTGTCGGGCCGACTTGGCCGTGTGGTATCCGCACGTCCGGCTGGAGGCGGGGTCGCCGTAGCGCCGGGGCGCGCGCCTGGCTGGCTCGGTGACCCCGCCGGTTGCCCAACCGCGCCCACGCGCGCAAGTGAGTCAGCTACTCGCCGAGCGGCGTTGGCTTCAGCGGCGCGTAGCGAATCGGCCGCCGCGCGTCGCGCGATCGAGTCACCGGCGGCCGCGATCTTCCGCGCCGCCGAGTCCGCACTCACAGTCGATCGCCAAACCCGGTCGAGCGATTGCCCTTCGACACGCTTGGGAAGCAGCACGATGACGTTGGACACATCCGGCGGGCGGACCGCGGGACGGATCAGATACGTGCGTGCCCAGCCCTCTGATGCTTGCAGCTCACCGAGCACAGTTCCGACCGGGATTCCCGCAGGGTAGACCCCACCGAGCCCTGAAGTCAGGATCGGCGTCCCCGGCTTGAGCGCCGTGCGAAACGCCACGCCGCGCAGCTCGAGCAGGTAGCGCTCGG